>Ga0334882_1000176_pt1 | contig 113994 bp, 114 predicted proteins | sample GraSluR1_MG_5_FD_207226 | JGI IMG/M metagenome (GOLD analysis project Ga0334882, IMG submission 207226) | Sludge microbial communities from methane-producing bioreactor in Wageningen University, Netherlands - Granular Sludge_15_04-R1 | ecosystem: Engineered > Bioreactor > Anaerobic >...
CGCCGCCGCACAAAAACTCCTCAAAAATATCCCCCCTTTCCCCCGCTTGCGGGGGAAAGGGGGCAGGGGGATAGGGGGTGACTGAAGGCTCGAACCCGTGCTTTATTTCCGGATTAATTTTTTAAAATTCATCATGCGCCGTTCGCAGCTACGCGAAGTAGACGCTTCGCGCTACGTTGGTTTTGATTTGCGATTTGCTGATTTTTCGATTTGCCAGGGAGGTTTATGATGGATCGAGATGCCTTACTACACCTGTTGGCCGTGGCGCGGGGCGATACGCCCGCTGATGTGTTGCTTCGCAATGGGCGCGTGGTCAATGTCTTCACCGGCGAAATCCTCCAGACGGATGTGGCGCTGGCCGGGGCGTGGATTGCAGCGGTGGGCGCTGGCTACACGGGCCTGACGGAGCTCGATCTGGCCGGGCTGTTTGTGACGCCGGGCTTGATTGACGGCCACGTTCACATCGAATCCTCGATGGTGACGCCGGCGCAGTTTGCGCGCGCCGTCGTGCCGCATGGCGTCACCACCGTGGTGACCGATCCCCACGAGATTGCCAACGTCGCGGGCGCTTCGGGTATCCGCTATATGCTGGCCGCCTCCGAGGGCCTGCCGCTCTCGGTGCTGGTCAACCTGCCCTCGTGCGTCCCGGCGACGCACATGGGCACGGCAGGCGCCGACCTCGACGCCGATGCGCTCCTCGCCCTGCGCGACCTGCCCCGCGTCATCGGCCTGGCCGAGTTTATGAACGTCCCCGGCGCGGTGCTGGGTCTGCCCGGCGCGCTGGAAAAAATCCTCGCCTTCCGCGACGGCCACATTGACGGGCACGCGCCCGGCGTGAGCGGCCCCTGGCTGCAAGCGTACCTCGCCGCCGGGCCGAGCACCGATCACGAAAGCATGACGGCGGACGAGGCGCTGGAGAAGGTGCGTCTGGGGATGACCGTCCTCATCCGCGAGGCGACGGCGGCGAAGAACCTGCACGCGCTGTTGCCCGTCGTCACGCCGGAGAACGCGCGCCGCTTCGCCTTCGCCACCGATGACCGCCACCCCGCCGAACTGCTCGCCGAGGGCAGCATTGATTATCTGCTGCGGCTCGCCATCGCCGCCGGACTCGATCCGGTCACGGCTATCCGCATGGCGACGCTCAACGCCGCCGAAGCGTTCGGCCTGCGGGATCGCGGCGCGCTCGCGCCGGGCCGCCGCGCCGATCTGGTCGTCACGCCCTCGCTGGAGCGCTTCGAGGCCGCCCTGGTCTTCAGCGGCGGGCAGCTCGTGGCCCGCGATGGTGCGCCGGTGGGTGATTGGCTCTTGCCGCAGGTGGATGAATCCGCTGTGCGCGGCAGCATCCGCGTGGATAGCGCCGCGCTCGATTTCCACATTCCCGCGGAAGGGAAACAAATGCGCGTCATCGGCCTGATCCCCGACCAGCTGCTCACCGAGCACCTGCTGCTCGCGCCCACCGTGCAGCACGGTGAGGCCGTGAGCGATGTCGCGCGCGATCTGGTCAAGCTGGCCGTCATCGAGCGCCATCGCGGGACGGGCAACGTGGGGCTGGGTTTCGTGCAGGGCTTGGGCCTGCGGCGTGGCGCCATCGCCGGGAGCGTGGGCCACGATGCGCACAACATCACCGTCGCTGGGGTGAGCGATAGCGACATGCGCGCGGCGGTGCAGGCGGTCAAAGACCTGGGCGGCGGGCTGGTGGCGGTGGCCGATGGGGACGTGCTCGGCAGCGTGCCGTTGCCCATCGGCGGGCTGATGTCCGACCAGCCGGTGGAGGCGGTGCGCGCGCAGATGGCCGCCCTACTAGAGGCCGCCCGCGCGCTCGGCTCGCCCCTGCACGACCCGCTGATGCACCTGGGCTTCCTCGCGCTGGAAGTGATCCCGAAACTCAAGTTGACCGATCAAGGGCTGGTGGATGTGGAACGGTTCGAGATCGTGCCACTGTGGGTGGGGTAAGAAGGGCGGCTGTACTCATCTGCTTTGTTGGCTTTGGCATTAGCACGCTGCCGTCGAACACGCGGATGGAAACCAACCCGCCTGTGGCTCACAAGCGGCTTCTGACTGGCGATTCATCCGTTAATTCCTTGGGCAGCTAAACTGTAGTTAAACATTGAAAAATATGAATAAGTTTATTCTTCCAGATATTGATACAATAAACCAATACGAATTTTTTATAACTTCCGAAAACTTTCACCTTGCTTGGGAAAGAGTTAGATATTTCGATAGAACCGATTCGCGAGATTGGATTGGTTTAAAAGTATTTGCAGCCAATCGGGACTATAACCTGGAAATCATAAGACAATCGGTTATTCACAAGACTTATGAGCCATCACCACCTGAAATTAAATACTTCCCTAAAAAATCTCAAACGCTTCGTCCTATGGCGATATTGCCCATAAAAGACAGGGTGGTATTCCAAACGATTGCAAATGTTGTTGTTGAGTATGGTAGATCTACTCTTTCATTAGTAGCAAATAGACAATCATTTGCCAATGTTCTACAGCCACCTAACACTATCCAAATGTTTTGTCCCTGGAAAGAACAGTATTCTGCCTTTCAAACTAAATATGGTGAATTAATTGATGAAGGCAATTCTTGGGTAGTTGAGACTGATATTGCTGCTTTTTACGAAACCATAGATCATGTAAAACTATATGATATTTTGTTAAGCGGGAATTTTCTGGATGATGCGGTTCTTGAATATTTAAAAACATATCTGCCAATATGGGCCTCGGTAAAGGAGGGACAAAAAGCGTCCAGAGGAATACCGCAAGGTTGTTTATCATCAGATCTTCTTGCCAACGTCTATTTAGTAGATTTAGATACAGAATTAGCGACTCGTGAATATCATTATTTGAGATATGTAGATGACATCAGATTAGTCGCTGACAGGAAAGATAAAGCACAACGTGGTTTGATTCGCCTCGATAGATATTTAAAATCACTAGGACTTTTGTTGCAAACCAAAAAGACTGTTGTGCGAAGTATTATGGCAAAAGAACTAGAATTTGACCGATTATCTTCGGTACTTTCTGATCTGGATAGAAGATATAAAGAGCAAATTGCATTTACAAAAACAAACGAAACCGATAGTTTGTCCGAACCATCTTTGCATGATATAGCTAGGCAAGGTCTTGATTTCGACCCAGACAGATTTGTAGAAGCCTACTCTACAGGTCAAGAATTGCAGGATGAATTATCTACCCTCTTTTGGCAATCAGTAAGCGCATTAAAAGATTCCCTATATGCAGAAAGACACATGAGATACTGCTTGTGGAGATTATCTCCCGATGATTCCATAAGAGATTTTGTTGTCACAAATCTTCTGGAATATCCTTGGATTACAAATCTTTTTTGTCATTACTTGTTTAAATGCGAACTTAGTGACGACAACTTGAAATGTTTACACACCATAATTGCTGAATATGATGTATACGATAGCGCGATTGCAGATATTGTTGATTTACTATATAAAAAGAACATATCCCTTCGGCGACATCATGGACAATTTAGAAGGTGGCTTATTAATTCTGAGCGCGATTGGGTTTTACTTTCTGTGGTGGCTACTGTATTAGGAGTATCTACAGACAATCTTACTGTGTTAGTAAAAACTATAGAAAACCATTATGCCAATCCAATTGTAAGGCGATCTGCACTCGTACAAGCCTCAAAACTATCTAGAAACGCCTATGAGTCAATTCCAATATTGAAATTAGGCGTTCTTGACACTACCCCTATCGTTATAGATGCAGCACTTTATTTGTTATATGTGGATTGGGGATTGAATATTGAGAAGCTGCCTATTCGGGAAATACAAAAACCAAGCGAATATTGTTTAGCTATAGCAAAAGGCTACGATGTAACACTTCCTCAATATCAACCTTGTTATATCCGATATGTTCTAGCAAAAGATTATAGCGTTGATTTTTCTACACCTTTTGATTTTTACGCTTTATTTAATTCTGAATACGATCGAGCTGCCAACTTCTTATGGCAAGCCCAAACCTCATTTCTCTCCAATCCTTCTAGATATGTATCACAGTTGGATTTGTTCCACGAAGAAATACTCTATCCCCTGCTTGTAGATAAACTGAAATGGAAAACTACCAAACAAGATTTGGCGAGGGTCTCCCTTCCTGATCGTATGACTTATCTACGAAATAATCATGAATATCTTTCTGTATTTGCGAGTGTGCTGTCAGAATGTCACAGATTAAGGTCAAGTTGTACAGAAGCTCATACTAGGCTAGATAAAGTTACAGATATAACATCTCCTGTTACCTGGAGGCAACGCAACGAATTAAAAAAGAATTTGTGTGGTGCTTATCAAGAGTTATCAACTTGGCTTATGGTAAACCCATGAATTTTTCTGATTTATCGTGCTGAAAAACATTGATTACAGGCTGTCATAATTCGAGTTTACTCACCAAGTACTGGTAAATTTGGAGCAGTTCAAGATCGTGTCATTGGGGGTAGGGTGAGGGAGTATGAAAAGAGAAGACTTCCAAATCGGCATGGAATTCTACACGGCGGCTGGGAAATGGCGTTGCACTGATATTGGCACGCGAATCATTGTCGCTATTCGGCTTGACCAAGAAGATCCACGAAATTATAACGGACCGCCCTATTCAATACCAGAAAATGTGTTTGATGAGTATGATTTGGATGGGTGCAGTCTTGATCCAGAGGATTTTGTTCACTCGACCTCGCTCACCGCGTTCATGGACGAGTTGAGCGACAAAGCCGAAGCGCGCGGGCTAATAGTGGCAATTCAGGAAGGCCGGCAAAATGCGTTTGTGGATGAAAGCGAAATTGCTGCTATCTTAGCGTCTGCAAAAGTATGATTTCCGCTACAGCCGCCCCCGGGACGGGGGCGGAGAGCAAAGATTGTCCGGAGTCGGCTTGAGCCGACTTGGGGTAGCAGCCTGCGAATTCATTCGCGGGGCGGGGAATGCACACGAAGACTGAAACCTTACCATGAATCATCCCACTACCACTACCGCGCAAGCCATCAGCATCCCCGCGTGGGAGAGCCTTCAGCGCGCTCCCGGCGAGGCGCGCGTGCTGGGACGCTTCGAGCGCGTGGTGGATCTGCTGCTGGGCGATGACATCCTTGCGTTGGCGACGCCGGACGTGGGCTGTGGCCCGTTCCATCTGGTGGTGGATGCCCTGCCCGCCACACCGCTGCCGGAGCGGGTCGCCCTGCGGGTGCTGCCCGGCGCGCTGTGGATCGGCCCCTGGCAGATCGCGCTCCCGGCGGAGTTGCCGCTGTGGAATCCCCGGCCCGCCTGGGAGCAGTTGACCTGCGCCCCATCGCGGCTCGCTATGCTGCGGGAGCTGGTCAGCGCGGCGGCGCGCGCGGGGAGCGTTTCGCCACTAGCGGGCGCACTGTGGGGCGCAGCGCCCGCATCGGTAGCACAGCTGGCGGGCGCGTTGGATGGGCAAGACCCCGCCGCACTCGATAAAGCCGTCGCCGTGCTCGCGGGCTGGGGGCCGGGACTCACGCCCTCCGGCGATGACTTCCTCGCCGGGCTGATGCTGGCGCTGTGGGCGCGGGAGGGCGAGGCGGCCCGTCCCTTGTGTGCGGGCATCGCCGCCGCTGCCGCGCCGCGCACCACCCGGCTGAGCAGGGCCTTCCTCCGCGCCGCCGCCGAGGGGCTGGCGGATGAACGCTGGCACGCCCTGCTCCACGCGCTCGCCGCAGGCCCGGAGGCCGCCATCGAACGCGCCGCGCAAGCCGTCCTCGCCTTCGGCGCCAGTTCGGGGCTGGATATGCTCACAGGATTCCTGTGGGAAAGGATGAAGGCTGAGGGATGAAAGTAGAATTTCTGCTTACGCAGTACGCATTACGAATTACGCAGTACATCTAAGGAGACACCCTTGATTACACAAACAACCATCAAAAGCGGGGAATACTACGATTCGGTCACGCTGTTGCAGGTGGCGCAAGGGCTGATGAATCTGGCGGGCATCGAGGATGCCGCCGTCATCATGGCGACGCCCGCCAACAAGGGCTTGCTCGCATCTGGCAACCTGCTCACGCCAGAGGCCGAAGCCGCCGGGGCGGATGACCTGGTCATCGCTGTGCGCGCGGTGGATGAGGCGACTGCTGTTGCCGCGCTCGCCGAGGCGGAGCGGTTGATGAAAGCCTCGCGGCAGGCGCCGACAGAGAGCAGCGGCCTGGACGCGCCGCCCAAGACGGTGAGCGCGGCCATCGAGCGGCTCGGCAGCGAGGCGAACATCGCGCTCGTCTCCGTCGCCGGGCGGTACGCGGCCGGCGTCGCCCGCGAGGCGCTCCAGCGCGGCCTGCACGTCTTCCTCTTCAGCGATAACGTCGCCGTAGAGGATGAGATCGCGCTCAAGACGCTGGCCCGCGAGAAGGGCTTGCTCGTCATGGGGCCGGATGCCGGCACGGCAATCATCAACAACGTGGCGCTAGGCTTCGCCAACGTCGTCCCGCCTGGGCCGGTGGGCGTTGTCGCGGCGAGCGGCACGGGCCTCCAGGCGGTGACGTGCTACATGCCCCGGCTCGGCGTGGGCATCACCCAGGCCATCGGCGTCGGCGGGCGCGACCTCAAGTCCGACGTGGGCGGGATCATGATGCTCGAAGGGCTGAAGGCGCTCCAGGCTGATCCGGCCACGAAAGTCATTCTGCTCGTTTCTAAGCCGCCATCCGCTGATGTGGCCGAGCAAATCCTCATGCGCGTTGAGGCGAGCGAGAAGCCCGCCGTGGTGCTGTTCCTCGGCGACGATCCGGCGGCGGTGGAGCTGGCGGGCGCGCTCCCGGCGGCGGATATGGAAGAGGCCGCGATCCTGGCCGCAGCGGTGGCGCTGGGGAAAGACCCCGTCGCAGCGTTGGCCGAGCTGCACGCGCAGCAGGCGGGTCTGGCGGAACGCGCGGCGGAACTCAAGGCGCGACTCAAACCGGAGCAACGCTATTTCCGGGGCCTGTTCAGCGGCGGCACGTTCTGCTACGAGACGCAGCTCATCCTCAAAGCGCTGGGCATCGAGGTGCAATCGAACGCGCCGGTGGAGAAACGCCTGCACATGGCCGATTCCAACCGCAGCGTGGGGCACGTCGCCGTGGACTTGGGCGAGGACGAGTTCACCGTGGGGCGGCTGCATCCCATGATTGATCCCTCGCTGCGCAACCGGCGCATCGTGCAAGAGGCCAAAGACCCGGAGACCGCCGTGATCTTCCTCGATGTCGTCATCGGCTACGGCTCGCACGAAGACCCCGCGGGCGAGGCGGTCAAGGCCATCCACGAAGCGCAAGCCGTCGCTAAGGCCGAGGGGCGCGAGGTCATCTTCGTCGCCTCCGTCTGCGGGACGGAAGCTGATCCACAACGCCTGAGCGCGCAAGAACAGAAATTGCAAGACGCTGGAGTAGTGGTGTTGTCCACCAATGCAACCGCGACGCGTTTCGCAGGACATATTTTGACCTAATAGCTGAGGATTGGTCAAAGAGCTGATTTCAACGCAAAGGCGCAAAGTCGCAAAGCCGCAAAGTTTTTTAATAACGCTTACTTTTTTCCTGGCGTCTTGGCGTCTTTGCGGCTTCGCGTTAAAAACTCGTTTTCAGGAGAGAACTATGCCAATACAAGACTTGTTTGGTCAGCCTTTGAAGGCTGTGAATGTTGGACTTGAGAGTTTCGCAGAGAGTCTCGAGGATCAAGGCACGGCGGTGGCGCATGTGGATTGGCGTCCGCCGCTAGAGGGCTATGTGGAGCTGACGCACACGGCGGGGGGCGCGGAGATTGACGCGATCAACGCCGAGGCGGTTGAGCGCATCCGCAAGGGCCGCCCGCTGCTGGTGGGGATGGGCATCGCCCGCGATGTGATCCCCGGTATGGGCGAGCGCATGATCCTGCACGCCGGGCCGCCTATCGGCTGGGAGCGGATGTGCGGCCCGATGCGCGGCGCGGTGATGGGCGCGGCGGTCTACGAGGGTTGGGCTGCGACCTACGACGAGGCGGCGAAGATGGCGGCGGCGGGCGAATTCACCTTCGATCCGTGCCACCATCATCACGCCGTTGGGCCGATGGCGGGGATTATCTCGCCCTCGATGCCGGTGTTGATGGTGCGCAACGACACCTACGGCAACGTGACCTATGCCACGCAGAACGAGGGGCTGGGGAAGGTGCTGCGCTACGGCGCGTATGGCGACGCGGTGTTGGCCCACCTCAAGTGGATGGAGCAGGAGCTCTACCCGGCGCTGGTGCGCGCGTTGGAAATCACCGGGCCGATTGACCTGCGGAGCATCCTGGCGCAGGCGTTGCACATGGGCGATGAGGGCCACAACCGCAACCGCGCGGCCACGTCGCTGCTCATCCGCCAACTGATGACGGCCATCATCCAGACTTCGAGTAGCGAAACGGCTATCAGGGTGTTAAAGTTCATTGACAGCAACGACCACTTCTTCCTGAACCTCTCCATGCCAGCGATCAAATCCATGCTGGAAGTGGTCGAGGGTACGGAAGGCTGCACACTGGTCACGGTGATGGCGCGCAACGGGACGGATTTCGGCATCCGCGTGGCCGCCATGCCCGATGCGTGGTTTGTCGCGCCCGCGCCCATCGTTGAGGGGCTGTGGCTGCCCGGTTTCAGCGAGAAGGACGCAAACCCCGACATTGGCGATTCCAGCATCACCGAGACGGGCGGCGTGGGCGGCTTTGCGATGGCGGCGGCGCCGGCCATTGTCAAGTTTGTGGGCGGCACGGCATCGCTCGCGCTGAGCGTGACGCAAGAGATGTACCAGATCACGGCGGGCGAGCACGAGTTCTTCAGCGCGCCGGTGCTCAACTTCCGCGGCCTACCGGTGGGCATTGACGTGCGCAAGGTGATGGCGACGGGCATCCTGCCCTTCATCAACACCGGCATCGCGCACAAAGAGCCGGGTATCGGCATGGTGGGCGCAGGGCTGACGCGCGCGCCCAAGAAGTGCTTCGAGGATGCGTTCAAGGCATTGAAGGGTAATAAGTGACGGATGAGGGGGCTTTTCCTCATTCCCCATCACCCATTACCATTGTTTTTGAGGGAGGAGGGTGACATGGGCGTTGACGATTTAAGCCAAGATTTTTCGCTCAAGCAGGCGGTGCAAAGACTCGGTAAGTTCGCCTGGACGCTGGCGTTGTTTGCCATCGTGCCGCTTATCATGTTGTACGTTTTTGGCTTTTCGGCCAAGAACACCGAGGAGTATGCCTGTGCGTTACGCACGGCAGAACAGAATGCGGAGGTCAGCGCGATCATCGGGGACCCCCTCATGCCGGGCCTGTTCGCGTGGACATCGTACTTTGAGAGCGGCGGGGGGCTGCGCCAGGGGCGCTTTTCCACCAGCGTCTCCGGCCCGCGCGGGAAGGGAACGCTTATCGTGGAGTTTTACCGCACGCCTGTCGGTGCAACATTGGGATTATGGCTCAAAACGGGGGGCGAGGAAATCACGATTTACTACGGTGACTATCCGTGCCGGTAATCAAAAGGAGGGTTTTGCCATGAAGCGCTTAGCGTGCCTTGTGTGTGTGCTACTGACCCTGCTTGCCTTTGTAGGAACCGGCTTTGCCGCGCCCGGCCTCTCACCCGCGCCGCCCGCCGAACCGGTCAAACTTATCTTTATCCACCACTCCACCGGCGGAAACTGGCTGGCCGATCCCAACAACGATCAGCCCTACGGCGGATTGGGGCGCGCGCTGATGGAGAACAATTACTATGTCAGCGCGACGAATTACGGCTGGGGGCCGGAGGGCATCGGCGACCGCACCGACATCCCCAACTGGCCGGAGTGGTTTCTGGGGCCGAACCGCGACCGAATTATGCAAGCGGTCTACACCGAAAACGGGCAGAACGTGGGCGATTTCGGTAATTGGTCGCGCATGGGAAACGATCCCGGCGGCGAGAATACGATTATCATGTTCAAATCCTGTTTTCCCAATTCCAACCTGGAGGGCAATCCCAACGATCCGCCGCTTGACCAGTACAATGATTGGGAGTATTCTGTAGCCAATGCGAAAGCAATCTACAATGCTCTGCTGGAGTATTTCAGATCGCGCCAGGATAAGCTCTTCATCGTCATCACCGCGCCGCCCTTGATGCGCGGCGAGACGCCGACGGCGCAGGCGGCCAATGCCCGTGCCTTCAACACCTGGCTGCTCAATGACTGGTTGCGCGATTACCCTTACACCAATGTCGCAGTGTTCGATTACTACAACGTGCTAACCGATGCGAACAATCATCACTGGTGGAATGGCAGCACCATCGAGCACAGCCAGACCGCCAACAGCAACGTCTCCGCCTATCCCAGCGGCGACAGTCACCCCTCGACTGCCGGGCATAGCAAGGCGACAGCCGAGTTTGTGCCGTTGCTCAATGTGGCCTACAATCGTTGGCAGGTCGCCGGGCCAGTCGCGCCGCCGACAAGCGTGCCGACCACTGCGCCTCCCGGCGAGACGTTGCCCCCACCCACTACCATCGGCGAGATAGAGCGCTTCGAGGGCGAGTTTGCGTGGTATGCGGATGCCGGTGAGCAAGCGGTGGTGAATTGCCAGCCCGCTCCGGGCATGTCGCACAATGGCACAACCGCGATACAACTGGTGTACACCATCCCCGCTGAAGATTGGGGTGGCTGTTGGCGTTACTATGATGAAACCCAAGATTGGGGTGGCAGCGCGGGGCTTACGTTCCAGATCCGCGCCGCTGCGCCCAATACCGGCATCACGCTAATGCTCTTCTCTGGGGAATTGGACGCGCCCACACCCTTCGAGACCAGTTTCACCGTTGGCGCGGAATGGAGCGCGGTCTCGCTCCGCTGGGACGGCATCCCGCGCGCCGATTGGGCTGAGGCGACTGGCCTGCAAACGCTCGACCCGGCGCAGATTACCAGCCTCGGCTTTGTCCCGCTTCCCGGCAGCGGCGAGGTGTGGGTAGATGACATCGCGCTGTTCACCGGCGATGCCGCGCCGCCGCCGGTCGCCACGCCCGCGCCAGGCGAGACCGTCATCGCGCCGCTGCCCACAGAAACGCCCGCGCCTCGCGGTGGTGGACTGCCGTGCGCTTCTGCCCCGTTGGCCTTATCGCTGGTTGCGGTGAACCTGGTTCTTAGCGGTCGTAAATCAAATAGCAAACGTTGAACAATGATTTGCCGATTTTTAGATTTCTCACATTTTCTACAGGAGGTTTTCACATGAAGTTACTGGATTTGACGATTCCCCTCGGAATTGCCACCCCCGCGTGGCCGACGTATGAGCCGCTGCAAGTGAAGTATTTCAAGCGGCTGGCGCCCAATGGCGCAAATGGGCAACTGTTGACCCACTCGAACCACTTAGGCACGCACCTTGACGGTGAGATTCACTTCTACACCGCCGGGAAGGACATCGCCGATTTGCAGCTGGATTTCCTTGTTCACGATGCGGCCGTCGTGGATCTTTCCGATGTGGTCGCCGATTACGATATCTACACCTCGGAGATGATCGAAGACAAGGTGGAGGTGAAGCAGGGCGACATTCTCATCATCCACACTGGCTTCCATCATTTCGGGTGGGATCAGCCCTACGCCGATGAGATCCGCTACATGGTGCAGCATCCTGGCCCGGATCGCGAGTTCGCCGAGTGGGCCAAAAAGAAGGAGCTGCGCTGGATCGGCGTGGACTGCGGCAGCGCCGACCATCCGATGAACACAATTGTTCGTCAGTGGATGCCCCGGCAGGCGAAGCAGGCGGAGGCGCATTTCCAGAAGAAATACGGCGGCGGGCTGGCCGACATCTTCGACGACACGAAGTACCAGCTCATGCACATCGAGATGTTCCCCGATGGCATCATCCACGCGGAGTGCCTCGGCGGCGACCTCGACCTCATCGTGAACCGCCGCGTGCAGATTGGCTTCTTCCCCTGGCGCTTCGTGGACGGCGAATCGAGCATCGGGCGCTGCGTAGCTTTTGTGGATGACGATGAGTACGCCGACCTGATGGCGAAGAAAGCTGAGATGCCCAAGACCAAGTTCGGCGACGCCTACAACCCGCAGCATGTGGAAAATCTGAATCAACAGATCAAGGCGCGGGTGTAGTCAGATAGTTGGGGAGTCGGGGAGTCAAAAAGTTGATAGGAAGCGGTCAGGTGGTGTTATTCAATGGCCCCGACTCCCCGACTAACAACTACACAACTAATGCGACGATGGGAGAAATATCTATGATGGCTTTGGAGGGACTACGGGTCCTGGATTTGACCAGGGTGTTAGCCGGGCCTTATGCGACGATGATTCTGGCCGACTTGGGGGCGGATGTCGTCAAAATCGAGTTACCCGGTGTGGGCGATGATGCGCGCAGCTTCGGCCCTTACCTGCACGGGGAGAGCGCGTATTTCATGAGCCTCAATCGTAACAAGCGTAGCATGACGTTGAATCTCAAGTCGCCGCGTGGGAAGCAGGTGTTTTGTGAACTGGTACCGCAGTTTGATGTGTTGGTCGAAAATTTTCGCCCTGGCACGTTGGAGAAGCTGGGGCTGGGTTACGAGACCTTGCGCGACCTCAATCCGCGCTTGATCTATGCGGCCTCGTCAGGCTTTGGGCGCACCGGGCCGTACAGCCGCCGCCCGGCTTACGATGCGGTGGTGCAGGCGATGGGCGGTTTGATGAGCATCACCGGGCAGGCCGGTGGAGCGCCCACGCGCGTGGGCACTTCGATTGGCGATATCACGGCGGGACTCTTCACAGCCGTCGGTATTCTGAGTGCGTTGCAAGCGCGCGCACACACCGGGCAGGGCCAGGTGGTAGATGTGGCGATGCTCGATTGCCAGGTCGCCATTCTGGAGAATGCGCTGGCGCGGTACAACGTGACCGGTGAGATACCGCGGCCCCAGGGCAATCGCCACCCTTCCATCGTGCCGTTCGAGCCGTTCGAGACGCAGGACGGACAGTTGATGGTGGCTGCGGGCAATGATGCGCTCTGGAAGCGGCTTTGTGATGCGTTGGAACGTCCAGAACTGGCAGCGGATCCCCACTTCGAGACAAATCCGCTGCGCAACACGCACTATGCCGAGCTGCGCCCCATCCTGGCGGAGATCTTCCAGCAGCGGACTACTGCTGATTGGCAGACTTTGCTGGAAACCGCAGGGATTCCGGTCAGCCCCATCAACAACATCGCGCAAGTTTCCGAGCATCCGCAAGTGCTGGCGCGAGAAATGCTCGTCAAGCTTGCCCATCCGGTCGCGGGCGAGATGACGGTCCCCGGCATCCCGATCAAGCTGAGCGAGACGCCTGGCACGTTGCGCACTGCGGCGCCGGTGTTGGGTGAGCATACCGAAGCGTTGCTTGCCGAGTTCCTCCACTACACGCCGGAGCAGATAACCGAATTGCGCAGCGAAGGGGCGCTTTGATGCAACGCTTCACGGTGGCCTGCGCGCAGTTTGCGGTGACGCCGCTGGCGGTGCGCGAGAATATCCAAAAGACGCTAGCGTGGACGGAACGGGCGGCGCGGGAGACAGGTGCGCGTTTGGTGGTATTGCCCGAATCGGTGACGACGGGCTTCACGCCGGGTTGTCCAGTGGAAGAGCTGTGGGCGCGCGTGGATACCCTTCCCGGCTCGCAGACGGAGCCGGTCGCGGCAGCGGCGCGCGCGCTTGATCTCTATCTGGTCTTCCCTACCTACGAGCGCGGACCGGAGCCGGGCATCGTCTACAACAGCGCCGCGCTCTTCGGGCCAGAGGGGTTGCTGGGTGTCTATCGCAAGACGCATCTCTTCCCCACCGAGCGCCGCGCCGCTGGCGGTTGGTCTACGCCGGGCAGCGCGCCGGTGGTGGTCGAAACGCCCTTGGCGACCATCGGCTTGACCATCTGCTACGACGGCGATTTCCCGGAGCTCTATCGCTGCGAGGCCGTGCACGGCGCGGAAATCATCGTGCGCCCATCGGCGCTGCTGCGCAGTTTCGAGATCTGGGAGATGACGAACAAGGCGCGCGCCTACGATAATCACGTCTACATCGCCGCGTGCAATGCCATCGGGCCGGATGCCGGGGGCCACTACTACTTCGGCCACAGCATGATTGTCAGCCCCATCGCACAGACGCTGGCGTTGGGGCGCGGGACGGAGGACATCATCGCGGCGGAGCTCGACCCAGAGCCGCTCAAGCGGATTAGCTACGGCTCCACTAGCCCGATGATTTTCGATCACCTGGAAGATCGCAACCTGGCAGCGTATACCGATGTGTTGACCCCGGCGCAGAGTCGCTTCGAGCCGGCACGGCGTGTGCTACAGGAAGCATGAAGTGCGCATGGTTCGGGCTAAAGTCTGTTGTGCTGTCTCGTTCACGTGTACAGAGTAGCCGTTCTCCGTTACAGCTATGTTTAAGGGAATTCCTCATTAACTGGTGTTCACTAGCGATTGGATGAGAATTCGCAGAGCTAGCGCTCCCCTCAGATCTCGAAGCGGAGTGTTAGCTCCGCGACCGGGTCAGTTTTGAGATTCGCTATTCGCAATTTGCCATTTTCACAAGGAGGTGACTATAGTCAATTCATAAGCCCTCTTTATACGTTTCTTTGCTTTGATCCTTTTAATCTCACATTTATCTTAAGGAGACGTTTCGATGGCTAAGAAGAACAATTTTTCGGCTAAAGATAAGAAATCCAAGGTGATAGGCTACATGCCCAATGAGGCCCCACCATTTGGGGCTATGGTGGGGCTAGCGTTTCAGCATGTGTTGACTATGTTTCCTGCTACCGTCTTGGTAGCTATACTTACCGGCTTTGATGTTAGTGTGACTCTGTTTGCGTCCGGGCTGGCAACCATTGCGGCGCTCTTGCTATCTTCTTACATTGCTAAGAGCTATATCCCTCTCTATTACGGTTCCAGTTTTTCTTACATTGCCCCAGTCGTTGCCATCACCATGACCAATATCTATAACATCGATGATCCGGTAACCCGTATTCGGATTGCCCAAGGTGGCATAATGATGACCGGTTTGCTAAACATCTTGGTTGGTCTCTTAATTCGGTACATTGGCAAAGCTAAGTTAGATAAAATATTACCCTCAGAAATCACCGGTTCCGTTGCTATTGTTATCGGTATTGCACTGGCTTACACGGCTTTGCAACAGGCCAGCGGCACTATTATGCTGACTGATGCAGATGGAGCGCCAATGGCGGCTACTAGTTGGTGGATTGTATCTTTGGTAACCTTGCTATCCACAATCTTCTACTCTATTTACCTGCGCGGTAAAGGTTTTATCGGAATGCTTCCGGTGCTTCTCGGCGGTATCACTGGCTACATCGTTGCATTGTTCTTCAAACAGCCTGAAGGTGCCTATATGTTTGGCGCTCCGGTTGGGGGAATGCCATTAGTGGCTTTTCAGGGTGTACTGGATGCACAATGGTTCCGCTTGCCGTCTATTACATTCCCTATCTTCTTCAGCAAAGAGGCTGGTTTGGCTCCGCTTCTGGCCATCGCGCCGATTGCCATTGCCACCATTCCCGAAAGCACTGCCCATCTTTACCAGATCAGCTTATATGTTGACCAACTGGCCGCGGAAATGAAGAAACCAGCAGTCAAACTTAGCCGTCTTGTCGGGCTAAACTTGATCTGCGACGGCTTGGGAGATGCAATCAACGGTTTGTTTGGTGGCTGTGCCGGCACAAACTATGGTGAGAACAACTCGTTGATGGCAATCACGCGCAACTACTCTGGGCCAGTGCTCATAACCGCCGGCGCTATCGCGATTTTGTTGGGCTTTATTGGCAAGCTGGCTGCATTAGTCAATACTTTGCCCACAGCTGTGACCGGTGGTTTGGCAATTTATCTCTTCGGTGTTATCGGCGCTCAGGGTATTGCGTTGCAGATTGCGCAAAAAGTGAACCTTTTTGACCCCCGCAAATTGGCTATCATTGCCACCATCTTAGTCATTGGTATCGGCGGTTCCATTGGCTTCCCTGGTGGCATGATCCCGGTTTTTGGGATGCAATTGCCCTCGATTGCTACAGCCTCTGTGTTCGGCATTATCTTGAATGTCATCTTTTTACTTTTCCCGGCCAAAAACATTGACCGGGAGTTTGAGAAGATGCGTATCGAAGATCTGAATATTGAAGTATAGATTCTCGTTGTGGAGGCCATCTGTACGTTGATGATGGCCTCTAATTTTTTAATTAGGAGTGTTCTATGCGACCATTCGATTATTACAAACCGGATACTTTTGAAGAAGCGTTCCGACTGTTGACGCTGTCGGACAAAAAGGTGCTGCCCCTCGCTGGCGCGACGGATCTGATCCCGATGACGCGCGATGAGCATTGGCAGCCAGACGTGGTGGTGGATGTGAAGGCTCTGCCGGGCCTGTGCGACATCACGGAAACGCCGGAAGGCTTGTTTGTAGGCGCGGCGGTTTCCATGGCGAAGCTTGTCCACCATCCGCTGGTGAACGGGCCGCGCTGGAATCTGCTGGCGCAGGCGGCAGCAGCGATGGGCAACGAGCAGGTGCGCACTCGCGCCACGTTGGGCGGTAATCTCTGCACCGCCTCGCCCGCCGCCGATTCCGCGCCTGCGTTGCTGACGCTGGAAGCGTTCGCGGTGATACGCAGCGCGCAGGGCGAGCGACGTGTACCCATCGCGGAGTTCTTCCTCGGTCCGCGCAAGACCGCGCTTCAGAAGGGCGAGTTGTTGGTGGGTGTGTTGATCCCCGCCCCGCCGGAAGGGGCAGCCGCAACGTATGTGAAGCTGAGCCGGCGTAAGGCGGGCGACCTTGCCATCGTAGGCGTAGCCGCGCTGGCGTATCCGTACAACGGCGGGTATGCGTGGCGAGTCGCGCTGGGCGCAGTCGCACCCACGCCCATCCGTGCGCCGGAGGCTGAGGTGGTGCTCAGTGCAGGGCACGATGAAGCGCACATCGAGCAGGCGACCAAGTGCGCCTTCGATACCTGCTGCCCGATTGACGACATCCGCGCCAGCGCCGAGTATCGCAAGGCAATGGTGAGCCGGATTGCACGCCGGGCGATTGAAGGCGTGTTGGAGAAGTTATCGTAATGCGACCTGCGTAAGATCTTCTCTGGATACGCATTACGCATTACGAAGTACGCATGTGAGGAGCAAACTATGCTACATGAAATTACTTTGAATATCAACGACGAAACCTACCCGGTCATCGTGAAATCTCACTATACGCTGGCGCGGGTATTGCGCGAGCAGTTGGGGCTGACCGGCACCAAAATCGGCTGCGAGAATGGCGAGTGTGGGGCCTGCACGGTGCTGTTCGATGGCGCGCCGGTCAACTCGTGCCTGGTGCTGGCAGTGGAAGCTAACGGTCACAGCATCGAGACAGTGGAGGGTCTCAGCAAGGGCGGCGATCTGCACCCGTTGCAGAAAGCCTTTGTAGAGCACAACGCTGTCCAGTGCGGCTTCTGCACCTCCGGAATGCTTATGTCGTCGAAGGCGTTGCTGGCGCGCAATCCCCATCCTACCGAAGACGAAGTCCGCGAAGCGCTGGTGGGCAACCTCTGCCGCTGCACCGGCTACATTCGGATTGTGGATGCGGTGCTGGATGCTAGTTGCTAGAAGCTGGTTGCTGGAAACTGGAAACTGTTGCTGGAAGCTGGTTGCTAAATCCAGTAACAAGCAACGAGCAACAAGTAACCAGTTAGGGAGAAGCAATGACGATACAGAGCTATCGGGACTTGGAGGTGTTTCAACTATCGTTTGAACTGGCGGTTGAGGTGGATCGTGTGTCTAAAGCATTGCCGAAGCATGAACTGTATGAGGTAGGCAGCCAGATACGGCGTTCGGCCAAATCTATTCCGGCTAACATCGCTGAGGGTTTCGGGCGGCGGCGCTATAAACAGGAATACATCAAATTCCTCGTGTATGCGTTAGCTTCTTGTGATGAAACTCGCGTTCATTTGGATATACTTTTCCAGACTGGCTCACTACAAGAAGCCTTTTATCAACCGCTCGCGTCCCGATATGACCTTTTGGGAAGAAAATTAAACAACTTTCTCCAATCCGTCATCAAAAATCACCAGGAACCCTATCGCTCTGAGCAGTGACCAGCAACAAGTAACCAGCAACCAGCAACAAGTCCCCATGATTATGGAGAAAACTATGACAGAACAAACATCAAATCCCGTCGGTAAAAGCGTCCCACGCGTGGATGCGTTTGAAAAAGTCACCGGCGCGGCGAAGTATGTGGATGATATGGCCTTCGGGCCGACGCTGCTCTACGGCAAGATTGTCCACAGTCCAGTGGCGCACGCGCTGATCAAAAAAATTGATGTGAGCAAGGCGCTGACCCTGCCCGGCGTGAAGGCGGTGGTGACGGGACAGGATAATCCCACCCACCTGGGCCTCTATCTCAAGGATCGCTTCATCTACGCCTATGACCGCGTGCGCTATGTGGGCGAATCCGTCGCGGGCGTGGTGGCGATCAGCGATGAGATCGCGGAGCAAGCCGCCAAACTCATCGAGGTGGAGTACGAAGTGCTGCCCCCGGTCTTCGATCCCTACGCGGGCGCGCAGCCGGATGCGCCGCTGATTCATCCCGATTTGGGGAAGTACGAGGTGGTCAACTTCATCTTTCCCCAACCCGGCACCAATGTCTCCGAGCACTTCAAGCTCCGCAAGGGCCAGGTGAGCGATGCGGGCGTGGCCGAAGAAGTTTGGGCGCAGTGCGCGGTGATTGTGGAGGATACCTACACGCTGCCGCAGATTCAGCACGCGCCCATCGAGACGCATATCGCGGTGGCGCAGTGGAACCCCGATGGGCAAGTGACGCTGTGGGCGGCGTCGCAATCGCCTTTCGCGCAGCGCGATATTCTGGCGCAGAGTCTCGGCATCCCGCACGGCAACCTCCGGGTGGTCTCGCCTTATGTAGGCGGCGGCTTCGGCGGCAAGGCCGGCATCTCCATCGAAGCCAACGTGGTGCTGATGGCGAAGGCCGTGCCGGGCCACCCGGTCAAGGTGCGGATGTCCCGCGAGGAGGAATTTGTCGCCACGAACGTCCGGCAAAGCCTGGTGGGCAAGTACAAGATCGGCTGCGATAAGGACGGCAACCTGCTGGCGATGGAGCTGGCGTACTACTTCGGCGGGGGCGCGTACAACGATTATGGCGTGAATATCGCCCGCGCCGCCGGGTACTCCTGCACCGGGCCGTATGATGTGCCGCACGTCAAGGGCGATTCCTACTGCGTCTACACCAACCACCCCATCGGCTCGGCGATGCGCGGCTTCGGGATGCCCGAAATCCACTGGGGCCTGGAGCAGATCATGGATCGGCTCGCGGAGACTATCGGCATGGATGCGGCGGACTTCAAGCGCCAGAACTGCGTCCGTCCCGGCGATGTCATCCTCACGGGGATGACGATGCCACAGGTGGATTTGCCGCAGTGCATTGACAAGGTCAAGGCGGCGATTGGCTGGGGTAGCCCGGCGAAGCCCTCCGCGCCGCACAAGCGCCGGGGCAAGGGCCTGGCGATCATGTGGAAGGCACCCGCCATGCCGCCGAACCCCGGCAGCTCAGCGATTGTGCGCTTCAACGAGGACGCCACGCTCAATGTGTATGTCTCCGGGCAGGAGATCGGGCAGGGCACGTTCACCGTCGCCGCGCAGATGGCGGCGGAAGCGCTCGGCATCCCCTACGAGTGGGTGCGCGTCTCCGCTAACCCGGTGGATACCAAGTACAGCCCCTACGAGTGGCAGACCGTCGCCAGCCGCCTCACCTGGTCTATGGGCAACGCGGTGAAGAACGCGGCGGAACACGCGCGCGGGCAGATTCTCGACATCGTCGCCAAATACTGGGACGAAGACCCCGCTGATCTGGACATCAAAGACGGCGTGGTGATCTCGTACAAGTCCGAGCGCGAGCAATCGCTCAAGAAGATGGTGGTTTACGGCCTGCCGAACGAGAACTACGAGGGCTGGCAGGGCGGGCCGATTATCGGCAGCGGGAAGTTCATGCCCACTTATGTGACCGGCCTCGACCCGGAGACGGGCCAGGGAGGGCGGGCCGTCGTCCACTACACGGTGGGCGCGCAGGCCGTGGATCTGGAAGTGGATACGGAAACCGGACAGATCGAAGTCCTCAAGATCGCCAGCGCCTACGATGTGGGCAAGGCGATCAACCCCGACCTGGTGTTGACGCAGATCGAGGGCGGTGCGGTGCATGGGCTGAGTTCGGCCTTCGAAGGAATGTTCTTCGATGCCAAAGGGCGGCTGCGCAATCCCAGCTTTGTAGATTACAAGCTCGCCACCACGCTGGATGCGCCGCGCGAGATTCACGGCGACATCGTGGAGACGCCGCTGGAGGATGGGCCTTGGGGCGCGCGCGGCGTCGGCGAGCATGTGATGGTGCAGACCGCGCCCGCCATCGCCAACGCGCTCTACAACGCGCTCGGCGTGCGCTTCAATCACCTGCCGCTCTCGGCGGAGAAGGTGTATCTCGCCACGCATGAGGGCGAGGAGCTGGTGTGTAAGCTAGCGGAGTGAAACGTGATGAATTTCACGCTTCACGCAGTGTTAATTTCTTACCCCCAGCGCATAAGCGCTGGGGGCTTTTTGTGATTGTTGATTTGGGGTGGGAAAAGCTGTTTAATGAGAGTATAGCTACTGGTGACAGCCATCATTGGGCAGACGCTGACCCATCCCAATTAATAACTACTCAGGCTCAAACTCTATTTGTCATTGCAAACCTTCTGCGGCAAAGCAATCTCAACCATAAACGAAATTATGCCGTTCGCAGGCGAACGGACGTCACGGAGACGTGGCTTGCAATGACAAGGCTGAGTAGTTACCTTGCATACCTTTTTTGACAAAAAGCCACATAGTGGTATACTTTCTCCGCTCGCAAGGGCAAAAATCTTGTAAAGGAGGGCGGCGGCGATGGTGAATCTAAGTGTTACCCGTTTACTACAGATAATTGTTGCTGTGGCATTGCCTTGTCGCAGTGTACCTCCTGCCAGGTTGACATAACGTAGTTGTTGCGTTGTCTTTCTAGGCCGTGGGACCTGCGCTCCCACGGCCTTTTTTGTTGTCTTACTTCCGTAAAATAATTTTTCACAAGGAATACACCATGAACCATATACTTGAATCCATTGTTGTCCCTGATGCGCCCGCGATTGCCGGGCTACACTTTCGGGGCTTTCGCGGTCCGGAGGATTTCCCGCTCATGCACAATGTCATCGAGAAAAGCAAAGACGTTGACAAGCAAGAGTTCAGCGAAAGCCTGGAAGACCTCGCGCGCAACTATGAACATCTTACGAACTGTGATCCCTATCAGGATATGCTGCTTGTTGAGATGCACGGTGAGGTCATCGGCTACAGCCGCGTCTTTTGGGCGGAGCTCAATCTGGAAGGGAAGCGCGTTTATCAGCACTTCACCAATCTGTTACCAACGTGGCGCGGACAGGGCATCCGCCAGGCGATGCTGCGCTACAACGAGCACCGCCTGCGCCAGATAGCCGCCGGGCACGCCTTCGCTGGCGAAAGCTACTTCGAAGCGTGGGCTTCCAGGGATGAGACCCACTGGGCGGGCTGCTTACAAGCCGCCAGGTATCAGCCCGTGCGTTTCGGTTACGAAATGGTACGCCCTAATCTGGATGATATTCCCGATATTCCCTTGCCCACCGGCCTGGAAGTACGCCCGGCTCGGCCTGAAGACCACGATCGCATCTGGTATGCGGCGCGCGAAGCCTTCCATGACCATTGGGGTTATTCAGATGATGAGTGGTCTGAAGAGAACTGGCAGCAGTGGCAGAAAAATCCCATCTTCCAGCCACACTTGTGGCAGGCGGCCTGGGATGGGGATGAAGTTGCCGGTATGATTCTGAACTTCATCCACGAGGCCGAAAATCGTGAATACAACCGGTTGCGCGGCTACACGGAGACCATCTGCGTCCGGCGGCCCTGGCGTCGGCTGGGCCTGGCGCGAGCGCTGCTGGCGCGCAGTTTCCATGTCCTCAAAGCCGCCCGCATGGCCGAAGCCGCGTTGGGCGTGGATGCAGAAAATCCTAGCGGCGCGCTCCAGCTCTATGAGAGCATGGGCTTTCGCGTGCATAAGGAATTTGTTACTTATCGCAAACCGTTAGCCTGAAACGTCAGATATAAAACAGCTACTAAAAATACTAATTATAACAATTTCGTGAAAGTACAAGTTGTATACCCGAGACAGTCACAAAATATTTGCCATTACCGCCCTGCCCGGCAGTCAACCGCCGGGCAGGGCGGTAAAGTTGGATTTATCCAGCGTCACCTCTGTAGCACAGGTACAATAACAAATACTTTAAGACACGAACGATTTAACTATCCGCCGCAAGCAAATGGAGATACAAAAGCATAAATTATGACCGTGCCAAGTATACAGCAAAAAAATGTCAATTTGTTACCCCAACAAACGTATGCTATACTTGCATTACATAAAATTGCTACCGGTTCTCAAAAATACTCATAGAACGCGGATCAACATAAATCTCAGAATTAGCCCGGTTGCATGAAAATGTAACGAACTGTCAGCGCGTAGATGCGCCGTTCGCGCGCGCCAAGCAGACGCTTCGCGTTACGCTGGTTTTGATTTGCCATTCGCCATTTTCAAGGGAGGGCCAACACCTTGCCCAATCTACGACGCGCAGGAAAAAGGAGTGCGCTCCGGATTACCCTCATCTACCTCATCACCGGCGGGCTATGGATTGCGTTCTCCGATAGGATACTGCTGGAGCTACTGCCCAATCTCCCGCAGCTCTCCTATGTGCAAACCATCAAAGGCATAATCTATGTACTTGCCACGGCGGCGCTCCTGCATGTACTCATCCTGCACACCATAACCTTACTGGAAGCCACAGAAACCGCCACGCGCATCGAAAAAGCCAAACTTAAAGCCGTCCTCGAAAATACTACCGACTTGATCTGGTCGGTAGACCGGGATTACCGGCTCATCGCCTTCAACACCGCCTGCGAACAACATTTCTCGCCATTACTGGGCGTCCCCCTGAAAACAGGAATGCCGTTCCTCACAGTGCTGCCGACTCCAATGCGCCCGATGATGCAAACCGCCTTCGAACGCACCCTACAAGGTGAACGGGTCACCCTGGCACACCCCCATCACTTCGGAGAACCACCACGCCACTTTGAAATCTACTGCAATCCTATTCACACAAATGGGGACATCACCGGAATTGCCAGCTTCGCGCGCGACATAACCGAGCGCGAACAAATGCTCGCAGCACTGCGCAACTCAGAAGCCCGCCATCGGGCTATCTCCGAAACAATTTCCGATTTCGCTTATGGGATGCGCCTAGCGCCTGACGGAACATTACAATGGGACTGGCTCGTGGGAGCTTATGATCACATCACCGGATACACTATCGAGGAAATCACTTCAGAGCAAGCATGGGAGAAAATCATCCACCCGGATGATTTTCCCATCCTGCGCGCAGCCAACCGCGCAGCGCTGATGGGAAAGAGCGCAGTCCACGAAATCCGCATCCGCACCAAATCTGGCGCTACCCATTGGATACAAGTGCATGTGCGTCCGATATGGGATGACCCCCATCTCCAAATTGTGCAGCTCGTAAGTGCGGCCCAAGATATTACCCGCGAACATGCTACCCGCGAGGCGCTCCGCGATAGCGAAGCCAAATATCGGACCTTATTTGAAACCTCCACCGATGCTATTTTTCTGGAGACGTTGGAAGGGCAAGTATTGGATTGTAATAGCGCCGCGCTGACCCTCTATGGCTACACGGCAGAGGAAATGTTTACGCTTAACGTAACTGATCTGGTACCGAAAGAAATTGCGGTACAACTACCGCGTATTATCACCGAGGAATTACTCCAGGGCAGCATTTTCGTAGAAGCCATGGGTAAACGTAAAAACGGGACCGTCTTCCCCACCGAAGTCAACATACGCCAAGCCATGATTGGTGACAGCAAACTGGTGATTGTCTATGTCCGTGACATCACTGAGCGGCATCGAGCGCAGGCCGCGCTGAAAAAGGAACGCACCCTACTGGCAGAGCGTGTCGCCGAGCGCACGGCTGATTTACAAGCCGCAAACATGGCATTGGCGCAAGCCTCGCGCACCAAAGATGAATTCCTCGCCAATATGAGCCATGAGCTGCGCACCCCGCTCAACGCTATCCTCGGCCTCACCGAGGCACTACAAGAATACGTCTACGGCATGTTGAACGAGACACAATCTCGCGCGTTGCAACAGGTACAAGAAAGCGGGCACGATTTACTCGCTATCATCAATGATATTCTTGATCTCTCGAAAATCGAAGCCGGTAAGTTGACCCTAGACATCGGCCCGGTAGAATTGGAAACCGTGTGCCAGGCCAGTTTACGCACAGTGCGACAAGCAGCACACGCCAAACACTTGAACATAACCTATACCACCGCGCCTGACATCGGCATCATTCAAGCTGATGGCCGCTTGCTCAAGCAAATTCTAGTCAACCTGCTGAGCAATGCCATCAAATTCACGCCCGCCGGGGGAACGGTAGGGTTGGACGTAAGCACAGATACGACCGCCCCATCGCTGATATGCTGCGTGTGGGATACGGGCATCGGGATTGCAGTGGAGAATCAAACGCGCATCTTCGAACCATTTGTACAAGTAGATAGCAGCCTCTCACGACAATACGGCGGGACAGGGCTGGGCCTGGCCTTGGTGCATAAGCTAGTGCAACTTCATAATGGCGAAATTACTGTCACCAGCGAACCCGGCGGGGGTAGTCGTTTCACTATATACCTGCCCTGGCAACACACCACGCCAGCTTATGAAGTGTTACTTGACCTGACCCCTCCCCCACCAACAGTTGCCCGCCCCGCGCGCACCTCGCCAGAAGGAACTCCCGCACCCCATGTATTGATCGTTGAAGACAACGCCATTACCCTGCAAACGCTGCGAGATTATCTGCAGGCGTATGGTTACACAGTAACCTGCGCCACAGACGGCCTTGACGCTATCGAGAAGGCGCTACAAGAGCTGCCTGCGTTAATTTTGATGGATATTGAACTCCCGCGCCTGGATGGATGGGATGCCATCCGCCGGTTGCGCGAGCGCCCCGAGCTCGCCGATACGCCTATCGTCGCATTGACAGCCCTGGCGATGCCGGGGGATCGAGAACGCTGTATTACCGTGGGCGCAAGCGCCTATTTGAGCAAACCAGTAAGCCTGCGCCGCTTGACCCACGTGATTAGGGAACAGTTAAGCGTGAGGCGCGAGCCATGATGTGTAATCCTTCATTGCCCACCCAGTATAGATGGAGTAACCATGCCACACCCTGTCTGATTTTTTAAGATTTACCATTTACTACTTTCGAGAGGAGTTCCCATGCCCCACACCAATACAGTACTAATTGTAGATGATTCACCGCTGAGTTTGGAGACCCTGGAAGGGCTGCTGCACATGGAGGACTATCAGTTGGCACATGCTAGCAGCGGGGCAGAGGCACTGGTGAAAGCTGCCACGCTGCGACCAGACCTGATTCTGCTGGATGTGATGATGCCGGAAATGGACGGATTTGAGGTGTGCCGCCGCCTCCGCGCCGACGCCGAACTCGGCGACGTGCCGATTATCATGGTCACAGCGCTCGATGATCGCGAGTCACGGCTATTGGGCATCGAAACCGGTGCGGATGATTTTATCTCCAAGCCTTTCGACCGCACGGAGCTGCGCGCCCGCGTGCGTGGCGTGCTACGCCTCAACCGCTATCGCCGCCTGCTGACTGAGCGTGCCCGCTTTGAATGGGCTGTGGAGCAGGCAGATGACGGGTATGTGATTGTATCCCAAGATGGCAAGGTGCATTACGCCAACAATAGCGCCCGGCTATTACTGGGCCTGCCCCCCGATGGGGCGTTGCCTGCCGAAGATTTCTTAACTGTGGCTCGCCGACAATACAATTTGGAACCCCAAGCCAACCCGCAAATAGGCATCGCGCAACTGCTTACAACCAACAGTTCCAGCTACCTGGTACGCCCGGCAAGTCCCCACGCCTCTGAGTGCTGGCTGCGCGTCAACGCTGCTGCTATCGCCACACCGCCACACAACGAATACTTGCTCCATCTGCGCGAAATCACAGCGAACATCCTGCAACAAAAAGAAATTTGGCAGTTTAATTCGATGGTACGCCACAAGTTGGGAACGCCGCTAGGTGTGTTGTTGGGAACAGTAGAAATTTTCAGCAAGGAATATGCAACCCTATCAAAGGAAGAGCTAGGCCCATTACTGGAGATGGCCCGGCACGGGGCACAGCGCCTCCGACACGCCATTGAAGATATCTTCAATTTTATCGAGGCCTCCAACCTGACGCACCCCAACGGAGACAGATTTACACTGGCCGAGGTACCTGCACTGCTAGGGACGATTCAGGAAGCGTTGGAGCTGCCGCCAGTAACACTCCACTATGCCGACCCCACGCTAAAAACGATGCTCCTGGCGCTCCGCCCCCAGACCTTCGAACTCATCCTCTGGGAATTGCTGGAAAATGCAAAAAAGTTTCACCCACAACAAAGCCCCACCATCGAGATCACACTAGACCCCCGGCCGGGCGGTGTCTGTATGCGCGTGCTGGATGACGGGCGCACACTCCCTCCAGGCGATCTACGCAAAATCTGGCAACCCTATTATCAAGCGGAACGCTACTTTACCGGACAGGTGCCGGGAATGGGACTGGGACTTTCCGCCGTTGCTGCGATGGTATGGAGCCTGGGCGGAGCCTGCCGGGCCTACAACCGTACCGATCAGCCGGGGCTGGTGATTGAGTTATGCCTCAATGTGATTGAGTTTAGGGCATAGACCTGGCAGGTTTCAAGACCTTGATTCTGCAAAACATCGTTATTCACCGACAAAATGCTACCCCACCCAATTGGGACGAAACCTGCGAGGTCTTAACTTCATGACATTAAGTTATGCTTACCAGGGAAACGTTGAGACGTGAAACGTGAACAAAAAATCACGTTTCACGTTTCACAGCCTCACGCTCCGGCGATTTAAACTTGAACCACACGGGCACGAGACTCAACAGCATCGCCCCAGCTGTGATTTGGAAGGGAAAGCGCGGACTAATCCGCTCCCAAAGCTGCGCCCCAATCGCCGGAGCCGGGAGCGAGAAGATTCCCAGGCTCGAATGGAACAAGCCGAAGGCCGTGCCGCGCATCTTTTCCGGCACGGCCTTGCTGATGAGCGACTGATACGCCGGCGCCATCAACGCCACTCCCACCCCGAACAATCCCCAGCACAGCGCAAAACCGGCGAACGTCTCCGCCCCCAAGAAGGTCAACATCGCCAAAAACTGCACGACAAACCCCGCCAGAATAGCAATCCGCTCACCGTAACGATCCGCTAATCGCCCCGCCGGGATGTTAGTCAGCATGTTGCATATCCCGAAAAGCGATTGCAGCCAGGTAATTTGCTGAATGGTCAGCCCGCCGATGTCTTCCAGATACAGGGGCATCAGCTGGAACGAGAGGGAGAAAGCTACATCGCGCACGCCATCCGTTACCAAAATCCAGGTGAGCAAGCCGCCGGCAAGCACCAGCCCGAACGCCGCGCCCAACGTGCTGCGCAGGTTACCCATTGAGAGCGCCTGCGGATGCGCTTCCGCGCCGCGCGCTGCTACGCGCGCCATGCCGATGCGGATAGCGGCAGCGACGGTGTAGATTAGCCCGGCGACCACCAACATCGTCCGAAACCCGTACTGCTGCGCCAGAAAGCCCCCCAGCGGCGGCCCCACAATCGCCACCACCACGAACAGGCTCTCGCTCACGGCAAACACCTGCGCGCGATTCTCTTCCACCGATTGTTCCGCAATGAACGCGGCAAAGCTCGGCCCAATGAGCGAGCGCGTCACGGCATTGAGGCCCTCGCCCACCAGGAGCCATTGCCAGGTGGGGGCCAAAATCAGACCGACATAGGAAAGCACCCCGGCCACGCTGCCGATAGCGATACTGCGCAACCGCCCTAATGAATCCGAAATCCACCCGCCCAAAATCTGCAAAATCAACGGGAAGACATTGAGCAGCGTGAAGAACAGGCCGATTTGCACCACATCGGCGCGCAGTTCTTTGAGATACAATGGCAACAGCGGGCCATACATATTCCCGCCGATGTTTGCCAGGACCATCGCGACCATGAAGAGCAACAGAAGAGGCGTGAGCAAGGGCGGCTTGCGCGTAGGGCGAGCGGATGTTGGTTGTTCCATAAACACACCTGTCATCAAGATGCGTACAGTGTAACACAAAATCTGTCCGCGCCAAACATACTTCGACAACAAAGGTGAGATTAGCACATTTGGAAAACTGATCCCCTCATGCTGCCCGTTGCGCCGCTAAAGCCAATACGGTTCAGTTAAGGGCGTTTTTAGAGGGGATGTTTGTGGCGGGCGAAGCCCCGCCACAAACATCCCCTTTTATCCCCGGCCTTATGAAAATTAAGAAAATAAACCGGAAATAAAACCATTTACAAGAATCACTCTTTAAAAATTTACGAATTGAGAATTTTGCCCCACCCCCTGCCCCCTCCCCACGCCGCTGTGCGGCGCGGGGAGGGGGAGAAAACAACGGGTTTTTTGGGCGACGGCTTTGCCGCCGCCCAAAAAAAACACAAAAAAAAATCCCCCTTTCCCCCGCAAGCGGGGGAAAGGGGGCAGGGGAAAGGGGGGGATCATTTTATTTTTAGAGCGACCGATTTCACACAAAACCTTATTTACGGATTAATTTCTTAAAATTCATTAGGCCGCATTTCTACAACAAGAGGCCAAAAGCGATAGCCCAACCTGCCAGATTTTTGAAACCTGGCAGGTTGGCTTTGTGGTATAATCATCTACCGAGGTATAAAATATGCCATTATTAACGCTAGAAATGCTCGATATCAACAATCTGTACCGCCTGGGAATTCAGGTAGATTACACGGCTTTCCGCCGAGGGCAGGAAATGCACACGCAGGAGCTGGTGCGTATTACCGAGTTTAACGGTGATTCGGCCACCTGCTTGGTCACAGATCGGCCCACCCCCCAGACTGTGAAAATCGAGGCGGTAACAGCCACCCAGTTACACTTGTCATGCGGTTGCGCGGTAGCCGCTCAACGCCGTCTTTGCCCGCACATGATTGCGGCGACCATAGCTATGCGACAGTACATTCAGAACGAAGCCCAAAAACATTGGCGCTACCGCTTGCAGATGGGGCTGGATCGTACCGGGCGCGCGCCGCGGGTATCTACCCCACAGCGTTATCTGGTCGTCTTCAAATTGGCGCGGCAGACTGTCTACAACGGTTACACCTGGGCTTTACAGCTGCATGTCCTCAAGGCTAACCGCTGGCCTACATTGGCAACTGTCGGGCCAGAACTCTCGGCTGTCGAATATCGCCAATTGCTCGCACAGGACGCGCGCTGGCATAATGCGCTTGAATTACCGCGCGCACATCTCAATCCAGCCGGTTGTCTCAATGTTCCCAGGGAAGAAGTCGCTTTCATCAACTATATGTTCCAAAATTATTGGTATTATGGTGGGCTTTCTAACTTTGCCGAGCACCTGCCGCTGTTGGCAAAATGGCAAGTACCGCTTTACATGACCGAAAAGGGCAGTAGTCAAAACCAGCCGCTGGAAATACTCACCGCACCGGTGAATATCGAGGCTGCGCTGGGACGTGACGGCAACGACCTGGTACTGCAGGCCGGGCTGCGACTAGGTGAGCGCGTCTTTTCTACCATCAACGAAAGTCTGCAAATTATCTCCACCGCGCCGCTCTGGGTGCTAGCCGGCTCGCATATCGTCCAGGTAGCCAATCCCGAAGCGTTGCCTGTGATCCAGATCGCACCGCTCAACATCCCGGCCAAAGACGAGGAAGAATTCCGCAGTGATTTCTTCCCCAAACTCGCGGAACGCATCCCCGTACAGGGAGATGTGGTCACCTGGGAAAATGTCACTGTCCCCCCCACCCCCCGGCTGTACCTCAGCGATGAGAGCGGAACGCTGCGCGCAACTTTGAGCTTCGGTTATGACGATTATGAAGTGGCCGCGGAGCGTAATCCCCCCCCCACGGCCATGCAAGACCAGCCTAACTCGTGGACGCTCATCCGCATTCATCGCCAATTGGACAAAGAAGATGAATACTACCAGCTGTTCACCGATTCCACCTACGGCCTCAAGCGCGCCGGCAGCGGCCATCCTTATGGAACGTTCGAGCTGCGCGCGCGTACCCATCCCTTCGATTTTCTCTCGCGCAGCATCCCGGCACTGACCGCGCAAGGGTTTGAGATCTACGGGGAAGATAAACTTAAGAGCGGGCGCATCAATCGCGCTACCCCCACGCTCTCGCTCGGCCTCACCTCCGGGATGGATTGGTTCGAGCTCGAAGCCGTCGTCAAATACGGCGATCAAGAAGTAGCCCTGCGCGACGTGCGCAAGGCGCTCCGCAAGGGCCAACGCTACGTCAAACTGGCCGACGGCTCCGTGGGCGAATTACCGGAAACCTGGATGGAGCGTTACAAGCGCCTGTTCGAGATGGCTGAGGAGACCGCCGATGGCAAGATGCACATCGCCGATTATCACCTACCCTTGCTCGATCCGCTGCTGGATGATGCGCAGGATATGCAGATTAGCCCCGAATTCGAAGCGCGGCGGCAACGCCTGCGGAACTTCGAGCAGATCGAGCCGCAACCGCTACCGGCAGGATTCACCGGCGAATTGCGCCCTTACCAGAAAGCCGGGGTAGATTGGCTGCACTTCCTTAACCAATACAACTTCGGCGGTTGTCTGGCCGATGATATGGGACTGGGTAAGACGATTCAGGTGTTGGCCTTCCTGCAATCCCTCCGGGAGCAAGGAAAGGTCGAAAAAGCCAGCCTGCTCGTTGTCCCCAAATCGCTGCTCATCAACTGGCAGCGCGAGAGTGAGCGTTTCACGCCCGAACTGCGTTTCCTGGAATACAGCGGCATCGGGCGCGAGAAAGACCCGGACGCCTTCGCGGGCTACGATGTCGTCATCACCACCTACGGCATCATGCTGCGTGACATAGACATATTGCGCAAATATCGCTTCAACTACGCTATTCTCGATGAATCGCAGGCGATCAAAAACCCACTGGCAAAGAGCGCACGCGCCTCGCGGTTGCTCGATGCGGCTCACAAGCTGGTATTGACCGGGACACCGGTGGAGAACAACACTTTTGAACTGTGGTCGCAGTTTGCCTTCCTCAATCCGGGGCTACTGGGCAATGTGGATTACTTCAAACGCGAGTTCGCCGGCCCTATCGAGCGGGGAAATGGTGAAGAGGCCGCCCAACTGCTGCGGCAGCTCATCTACCCCTTCGTGCTGCGGCGCACCAAAACGCAGGTCGCGCCGGAGCTGCCCCCCCGCACTGAGCGCGTGCTGTATGTGGACATGGTCCCCGCACAGCGCAAGGTGTACAAGCGCACGCTGGATTATTACCGGGGGCTGCTGCTGGGGATGATTGAGGACAATGGAATTGAGGACGCGCGCATGAAGATTTTGGAGGGCTTGCTACGCCTACGGCAAGTGAGTATCCACCCGCATCTGGTGGAGCCGGCCTACCGGGGCGAGGCACCTAAATTCGAGCTACTGATGGAGACGTTGGACTCGTTGCGCGATGGAGGACACAAGGCACTGATCTTCTCGCAGTTCGTGGAAGTGCTGTCGCTGTTGCGGAAGGAACTTGACGCACAGAAGATTTCCTACGCTTACCTTGACGGGCAGACCAACAAGCGGCAAGAGCAGGTGGATGCGTTCCAAAGCGATCCCAAGCTGCCGTTTTTCCTCATCAGCCTCAAGGCTGGGGGCGTGGGCCTGAACCTCACCGCCGCCGATTATGTCATCCACCTCGATCCGTGGTGGAATCCTGCTGTCGAGCAGCAGGCCAGCGACCGCACCCACCGCATCGGGCAGGATAAACCCGTGTTCGTCTACAAGCTCATCACGCGGGATTCGGTGGAGGAGAAAATCCTCCAGCTGCAAGAGCGTAAGAAGCAGCTAGTGGATCAGCTCATCAGCGCGGAGGGGAGCTTCTTCAAGGCGCTGACGAAAGAAGATGTGCAGGTGTTGTTTAGCTAAGGGTTCGTAAAAATATAACTTCCCGTTTTTGTGCTCTCCGCCCCCGTCCCGGGGGCGGGTGTAACGGGAAACTATTCTTTTACAGACCCTAAGAATGCCAGTAGATAACAACAAAGCGCGGGAAGTTAATGCTTCCCACGCTTTGTCTTTACGTAAAAAATGTCAGTGATCCTGAAGCACCAAGGGTAAGTAAATGTGCTGAGATAACAGCAACCTCGGCCTGATAAGCACCGCACGGGTTGTCAGTAAGGGCGCAATCACCGAAATATCGGTCGCCTCGCGCAATGTAGCAGCAAACTCATACCACTGTACGGTGGTTGTGTCTTCAGTCTGCGCATCAATGCGCAGGCGATAATTACCCGTCGGAAGGCCTCCCAGTTCATAGGATAATCCCTTCGCTGCTACATAGAAATCATTATGTAGCACGGGTTGCCAGGCGTAGCCGTCATGGTAATAAGCTGTCACGCGCGCTCGAACGATGTCGGTTCCATCCTCCAATTCCAACGTAATGTGTCCATTTATACAACCACCCGGCGCAAGTGTGGCGTTGATACCTGGCACGACCGCCCCGGCGCTTACTACTATTTCCATCGCCTCAGCCAATGAGGTGCTATTATTGTAGTATTCAAAAGCATAGTCCTCTCGCAGATCAGAAAAATGCACACGATAGGTTCCTGGCGTCAAGCCCACGAGGACGTAATATCCATCGGCATCGCTTATTGTGCTCTGCACCGCTTCCCAGCCCGTGCTCGTGGCAAGATAGGCCGTAACGCGCATGTGTGATTTTGGGCCAACGTCACTATCAATCATCCCGCTGATATGGCCCCCATGGGGATCGCCCATCACAATATCACGGAGCGTAGTGGCGGGCGCATCCACTGGAATAGGTGCGGCGCTGTCGGCCTCTAGCGTATATTCGTGCCAGTGTGCGTAGAGCACGCCACGGTAACGGGCGGTAATATGTAAGCGATATTCGCCGGTTGCCAATCCACCCAGGGTATAGGATAACTCTCCCGCTACCGGATAAAAATCACGCTGGAACAAGGGCTGCCAAGTGTAGCCATCGTCATAATACACGGTCACGCGCGCCCAATCAGGGGCTAATGTAGCATCGCTCATGGTGATGTATCCGGCAATGCTGCCGCCAGGCATCAGCACAGCGTTAATATCAGGTGTAATATCACCACTAGCGGAAACATCATCTGCCTCATGTAACGTGGCGCTATCCAGATAATACTTAAACCCATACACCCCTTGCGGGTCAAAGAAACGCACCCGGTAGGGAACAGTTGTGGACAACTCAATGAATTCATACGCTCCGTTAGCATCAGTCGAAACCTGGTGTATTTCCCGCCCGCCAGTATCGGGATCGGTTTCATACACGGTGGCAAGAATGCCCGCTAAGGGGTCGCCTCCCACATCCATTACCATACCGGAGAAACCACCCCGTTCATGGGGTGTCATGCCCACACAAGCCACGTTGGAAGGCCATGCGGCAACTCCGCCGGGATAAAGCCCGGTTACGCGATAACAATATTCCACGCTTTCATCCAAATGCCAGACCGGATCGAGGTAAGTGGTGGTTACACTGATGAAATCCAGGTAATCCAGGCCCGCTGCGCCTTCCGCACGCTCAAGCTGATAGGCAACGATGCTGGGCGAATCCGGGGAATTCCAAGCCAATTCAATCCCATTCGCCCCTCCGATAGCAGTTAGAGTTATCGGAACCGTAGGAAGCTGCACAAGGGGATAAGGCAATGGGAAAGCGTGGCAAAGTTCGCCCATCACTGGTGTGATAGGGCCGCCCTGGCTATACCAGGCCCAGATGAAATCATCCCAGCGGTACGCGGAGGTAAAAGTCAGCGGGGTGCTGATGGTGACCATTTGTGCCGGGTTGGGCCCCCAGAGCGCTGGCAAAGGCGTCGTATGCGTATAGATCGTGTGCATCCAGGCTGGCGCACTCCCTAACGTGGGCGTTAGCGGAGCCAGGATACTGAGGGTCGGTTCCGTAAAGAGCCAGGTCTCGTGGGGCTGAATCCAGGGAGCGCCCTCTATCTTGGTGCTATGAATTACCTGAAGAGCTACCTGTGCCATGTGCGCAGCAATAGCGATGTTTGAGTCGGCAGGAAAGCGATCCTGCAATGCCCGCACAAACGCCCCGGCATCCATCAGCTCGTCCGGTGGACACAACGCCAGGTCATCGGCACAGAGCGTGGTGTCGGAATACTCAGCGGTCAGGGCCGCTGCTAGGATCAACGGCGCGGCATCTGCTGGCGCGTGATGTAGCGCTTCACCCAAGGCGCTGATACTTTGCGCAATGGGCGCAATATCTGCTCCGCGCACCCAGCCAATTGCATTGGGATGCTGTGGATCCAGCGCGGCTTCGTACTCTGTGATGATGGTTTCAGCCCATTGTGTCGGAGCGGCGAAGGGATCGAAATGCGGCAGGTAACGGTCGTAGAAAAAACCGCCCCAGGCATAGTTGCGCGATCCGACAATGACCTGCGCTGTCGCGCGTACTTCATAGAGCACATCCAGATTGAACATGAAACACATATCGAAGAAGAGTAGGTCGAAAGGATTTACACCATTATCTGTAGCCGCCAACAGAGCACGGCCTAATTCAGGAGTACTCAAATAACTCCCACTGCTTAAATCTGTTGGGGTGCGTTCGTGACCCTGTGCCAACGGCGGGGCCACGCTGGAAAGTGACGCACGCGTGGTTAACACAGGCGCCAACTCAGGTGCCGGGCCAACGCCATGTCCGAGTAACGCCACAGCCGTGGGAATATCGGGATATTGTAAGCGCGCCCACAGCAAAAACTCGCGCAGCGTAGCTTCATCCGCAGTATCAAGTTCCACGCTGAGGGGCGACCAGGGGATTGTTGGCAAGGTTGCTACCGCCCCCCGTGCGATTTCCAGCACTACGTTATCGCCATACATAGCCCCATCAGCCAACAGCGTGACAACGATAGTGGCATTTTGCGTTGTACCTAGCCGTAGTTTTTCGATAAGATCAGGCAATAATGGAGAGAGGTTGTTATCGAAAGCTGCCACCATCATAAGATGTAACCGAAATGGACGTGTGGGAGGACAAAACTCGCTAGTGTTGTCTATCTCATCGGTGATTACCGTAGTCGCAGACAGCGTGGGCACAGCGTGAGGCTGCAATCCCGGCCATAATAGCATCAATACCAACACCAAATCGAGTATTTTTCGTGTATACACAGTCGTCCTCCCTCAAAAGTTTATCTGAAAGTGTGCTAAATCGCATGAGTGTGTTTCATCTGAGTTACAAGGAGCGCGGTCAGAGACCGGCCCCAGCACGCTCTAACCTATCTCTAACTGCGCCGAGATTAATTGCCATAACTGATAATGAAACACCCCCAAATCGCATAAGGGAAATTACAAAATGCCCCCAGAGATGACAAGATTTGCTTGTCATCTCTGGGGTGATTCAATGATCTGAATCAAGATAGTCAACTGTCAAGGCTACCGCCCGGCACCTACCAACCAATCTCTCCCCGCAGTCCCCACGTCCATAGAAATCGCTCCCATAAGGGTGTCATGGGATCGGAAAGATGATTTCCACAGTTAATCACATAAGCAGCGCGAAGGGTAATACCATCTTGCATTACAACTACCACATCAACTACAGGCTCTTCTTCGAGAGTATGCAGAACATACGTAGTTTGTCCTTCAATTTCATGTTCTACCAGAGCTGACCCTGAGTAAGTAGATTCAATCATCTCATAGGACGCTACTTGTTCCAGATCTGCCCCCGAATCCTGTAATAAATCTTCCAAGGTCCAGCCATCTGGATATACCGGGTGCTCTTGCAAGGCCACTGATCCGTAATGCGGATGATAATCCACAGCTTCAGGAGCAGGTATAAAAAGCCAAGTACCTTCATCAAAAACCATTTGCCCTGGAATCTCTAGCGCTATATCTAGGGGAATAGATTTCAAAGCATTGGTGACTTTGAACGATTCAACCAATACCGAATACTCTTGCCCATCAATCTCCATTGTAGTAGCTGCCAGGAAAGACCACCGAGAGCCAGACATAAAGGAGTTAAATACAACATCAGTGACATCAAAACCCAATTCGCCCAAATCAGCTACTAGTTGATTCCATGATCCTACAATCTCTCTAAAGGGACAATGTGTCATACCGTAAACAGTAAAAGTACCTATAGTACTCCACTGATTACTAAAGGTAATAACTATAGCATTATCCAATTCGCGACATTTCGCAGTAACAGTTTGTCCTCCAGGAGCAGCCGACAATTGTGACGTTTGCCACAAGACACTACTGAGGATAACCAAAATCATTAATACACCAACTATGCGAACCCAAAGATTACTTTTCATTGCTCTTCTCCTTAAGTTTCAGAAACTCTAATTTCTCGCTTCCGCAGCGACTTGAGCGCCCCCGTCTCGTGGAGATGCCGCCGGGCTTGGCCCGTGATGTAGGTCTCCGTACTGCCGTGCCATTGCCCCGGACAGACTCACGTCCTCTACGCGGGGTTGCGGCTCTTTGGAAACTGATGTTGTTATCATTCTATCACCACCACCTGCTGGCTACTGGCATTTACTGCCACGTTATGCCTCAAAATGCGTCTTGACCTCGCCCCAAAAATGACTATACTTCCTCTACTCGATTATGGAAATTGCAATGGAAGCGCAAAATCAGACGCTACTCACCCTTTCCGCGCGCGAATTAGCCCAGCACGTCAACGAGGCCTTCAAAAACTACACCAGTCTGCTGGCCCTCTCGCTTTCACCGCTGGCCGTTTCTACGCTAATTTTGCCTGCGTTAGTGCTGGACTCGCGCACACCCACGCCCGATGAACGCGGACGCGCTTTACGCCTGGTGTTGCGCTGGGCCGTAGAACGCCTGGCCCCTGCGGCACCCCACTATCCTCTCAGCGCAACGCGCCCTTTCGATGACCCCAGCTGGCGCGATCCGCTCTGGTGGCGCTACAATCTTCTGCGCCACCGGTATCTCGAACCGCTCTCCGCCGATGAATTGGAAGACCTCAATGCCTCCAGCCTTACCGAAGCGCTGCTCGCGCTGACCGGTATCCCCACGCCAGATACATTCTTCGCCGAACGCGAGCGCGCCATTCAAGAAGTAGCGTTGTTTCTCCGTGAGCAATTGACACAACATTGTTACGATGCTGATTTGCGTTTGTTGGCTGTGACCGAAGCGCTCGCTCCTTTGAAAGTGCAGCCTACAGCGCAAACCTTACTCGAACTTGCCGCAACATTTCGCGATATCTTTCCGCGGGCTTTGTTGCTAGAAATCGCTACACAAGAGCGTGTAACTGGGGCTGGCGTAACGCTTGAACACCTCTTGTTGCAGCGAATTTTACAGGCGGGGGATGGGGGACTAAACCTGTGGCTCCCTCCCGCTTTGCGGGAACACCTGTATGCCAACCAAGACCCGGCACGGGTACAATCCCGTCACCGCGCCATTGCACGCTACTATCAAGACCATGCGCAGCCTTTGGAAGCCGCCTGGCACTGGCAATGCAGCCAACACGAAATCGCAGCGGCCCAATTGCTCTTACCATTGGCCCCGCAATTGTTACTGGACACCCCAGATACGCTGCTTGAATTACTGGAACGCTTTACCCGACTACCGCCCGACTTAGAGTGCGCTGTTCAATTGTTATGCTGTGATCTCCTACGCCGTGCTGGACAACGCGAAGCCGCAGTCGCGGCAGCGCAACGCGCATTGCCTTGCGCTACCGTACCCCTACAGCAAGCCCGTTGCTATTATCGTCTGGGCAAACTGCACGAAGATCACAACCAACGGCGGGCTTTACATTACTACCAACGTGCAAATGCTCTATTCCCACCACAAGACCCGGAGCGGGTAAATCTGCTCAAAGATCAAGGCTGGCTGCACATCAAACGCCGTGAATGGGAACTAGCCGAGGTTACACTCCACACAGGATTAGCCACCCTCGATCCATCCATGTGCCAACAACAAGCTGATTTACACGACGCTCTCGCCAGTCTGTATAAATATCAAGCGCAGTACGATCAAGCCCTGCATTACGCACACCTGGCCCTGGCTACTCTAGAAGAATTGGGAGATCTGACCCGTGCGGCTGACGTGTGGAACAATATCGGGCTAATTTACGAACGCATGGGAGAATGGGATGATGCGCTCGCGGCGTATCAAGACGCCTTGAACCTATATCGTAAATTGAACAATCAAGAGGCCATCGCTACAGCGATTTTGAATCAAGGGGTTGCCCTATACAGCGCGGGACGGTTGCCCGAATCTCTGGCACGTTATCGGGAAAGTTGGTTACATTTCAAAGAATTGGATTTGCCCCGCCCTTTAGCTAAGTCATGTTACAACCTGGCAGAAGTGCTGGCGGATTTAGGGCAGGCAGAAGAAAGCGCGCGTTACTGGCAAGAGGGATACAGTCTGAGCGAAGCACATGCCTTAGAGGATCAACTACAGTTTTACCAGGAGTTACGAGAAGGTTTACAACAGCATCTTGGGGTAAAGATTGACCTACCTGTCACCCCTGAGCACCACGAATCAATCCGGACACACGATTGGGACGCACAAAAAGCCCTGGATATCGCACAGCAAGAAGGCCGCGTGACCGCCAGGCGTTTGATGGAAGTAACCGGTATCTCCCGCGCTACAGCTACCCGCAAACTGGGGCAGCTACTGGAAGGCGGATATCTAATCCGGCATGGCGAAAAACGCGGGGTCTATTATACCTATCCAACCACATAACACCCTCACGTCCCCAACAACCCCGCCCCCACGGCCAACTCCTGCATCTCACGGGTGATGGCCTGCCGCCGCAGAGCTTGCGATTCCATCGTCAACTCCTCGATAAGCCGATCAGCGTTCTGCGTGGCCGATTCCATCAGCTGATAGCGCGTGGCGTGCTCAGCAGTGGCCGCATCAAGCAGCCGTGCATAAAAATTGATCGCCGTCCACTGCTCCACTACCCGCACATAGAGCGCCAGCGGATCAGTCTCCACTATCGCCGGCGGCCAAAAGGGATCGGTGGCAGTCTCTGGAGCAGGAGGGATGTCCGGTGGAATCAAGCGTGCCACGGTCGGCGTGTACTGCCCCACACCGTGATAGGCATTGTAGATCAGGTCTACCGCATCCAGCTCCTCGGCCTCATAGCGGCGCAACCAGACACGAGTGTAATCAAAGGCCAGCGCAAACGACGGCAAGGCCGTGACCGAAAGTGATTGATGTTCACCACCAGTATATCCGTTACGCTCCAACAAGCGCCGCACCCGCCCGCCCCATGTCACCAAGGCCGCCTCCACATTGCCCGCAGCAGATTGCTCAAAGTAGCGGATGGCCCGTGTACCTACGACGGCATTGAAACCACCGCACAGGCCGCGCTCACTGCCCACAATGACCGCCGTCACCCGGCGCGGCACCGGGCGCGAATTCGGCTGCGCACCGGGAAAATAGCGTCGCCACAGCCCCCCCAAAGTAGGGCGCGGGCTTAAATAGGGGAGCAATTGCGGCAACATCAGCTGCAACTGCTCGGTATAACGTAGCAACCCGGCACGCTGGTTGAGCGCTGCCTGCCAGCTGCCCAACGAGATCGTGCGCAACGCCCCCAAAATAGGTTCGACGGTGCGGATATTCAGCAGGCGTTCACGAATGCGTTCACTGTCCACGATGTTAGATTTTAGATGTTAGATTTTAGATTTTGCATTGAGATTTGCTATTTGAGATTTGAGACTCGCTATCAGTAAATAATAAACTGATCCAGATCCCACACAAAGATAACTGCCCCGCCCACCTCAGCTTTGACTTGTTGATCCAGTGGCGAGGTCATCGCTGAGCCAATCATAATCTCGCTGTGACAGTTCTCATGGATAATACCCAGCACTTTGTCCAAATCTTCTTTGGCTACCGCGATGAAGAGCATCGTTTGCGCCTGTTGCAAGACCCCCCCCCGGCTCTCGCTGAACGTCGCCGTATGCCCGGCACGAATCAACGCCTCCAGCACCACGTCCCCCTGAGCACGCGGAATGACTGCCAATACCATCTTCATCTATTTACCCCCTTCCGACCACTGCGCGCGCAACCGCTCCAACGTGTGCAAAAATGCCTCGCGGATTTCGGGAAGCAGTTCGCCCGTGCGGTTGAGCTGCGCAACCATTGCAGGATGCTCAGCCGCAATCCGCTGCACCAGGGCATCTTCGAAGTGTGCCACCTGCCCCGGCAACAATGTATCGAAATAACCTTCCGTAATCGCCAGGAGCGCGGCTACTTGCAACGCCAACGAACGCGGCTGATGTGCCGGTTGTACCAACAGAGCCTGCAACTGCTGTCCCCGTCGCAGCTGTTGTTGTGTAGTTTCGTCCACTTCCGCACCGATACGCGCAAAGCGGGCGACTTCCTCGTACTGCGACAGCTCCAGGCGTAGCGCACCTGCCAACTTGCGCATCGCCGGAGCTTGCGCCGCGCCGCCCACCCGCGACACCGAGCGCCCGGCGTTCACCGCCGGCTTGATGTTCCGGTTGAACAGGTCGGTCTCCAACACAATCTGCCCGTCAGTGATGGAGATGAGATTGGTGGGGATGTAGGCCGAGAGCATCCCGCGCTGTGTCTCAACGATGGGCAAGGCCGTGAGCGATCCGCCGCCTACTGCCGGGTTGAGTTTTGCGGCCCGCTCCAACAGGCGTGAGTGGAGGTAAAAGATATCGCCGGGATAGGCCTCACGCCCCGGCGGGCGGCGTAACAGCAGGCTGAGCTCACGATAGGCATCGGCATGTTTGGTGAGATCGTCGTAAATGATGAGCACATCACGCCCCTCCTGCATGAGAAATTCACCCACCGTACAACCGGTATAGGGGGCCAGATAGCGCAAGGCTGGCGGATCATTAGGGCTAGAAATGACCACAGTAGTGTAGGCCATTGCGCCAGCCTGCCGCAATGTCTCGATAACCGCCAACGTGGAGGTTTTTTTCTGACCAATAGCAACGTAAACGCAGGCCACCTCGGTATCATCCACCTGATTGAGGATGGCATCCACTGCCAACGTAGTCTTGCCTGTCTGCCGATCGCCGACGATGAGCTCGCGCTGTCCACGTCCGATAGGCACCAGCGCGTCAATAATCTTCCAACCGGTCTGCAAGGGTTGCGTGACCGGTTCGCGCTCCACAATGCCGGGCGCGGGTTGTTCCAGATAGCGATAGTCAGCCGCCTCGATAGCGCCATGCTCATCCAGCGGTTCACCCAATGGGTTGATGATGCGCCCCAACAGGTTATGGCCGACAGGGACGCGCAGGCGTTTGCCCGTAGCGTTGACCAGATCGCCGCCCTGAATACCCTCCTCGCTTCCCAACAACACCACATCCGTGTGATTGTGATCCAGATTAAGGATCAACCCGCGCACCCCGGTCGGGAAAATGACCAGTTCATCGGTCCCGGCGCGCGGCAGACCGGAGAGCGTCGCCACGCCATTGCCGATGCGCTGCACTGTCCCGACATCGTGAAAACGCACGCGACTTTCTAGCGTGGGGATATGCTCACGTAGAGCAGTAATTAGCGGACGCAAGTCAGGAGTCGCTTGCGAGAGTTGCGGAAGATGGGCTACCTGCTCACTGATTTGACGCACCAGGCTCAGGTCAGTATCACGCAATACAGGGCCTTCCAAATACTGGGATTGCTCACGCAGTGTTTGCAAAAGCTTCGCCAGATCAGGCGCGGGAGAAGACTGCGGAGCAAAAGATTGCTGATCGTTCATTCCGCCAACCGCTCCCGCAAATTTTCGGCGACGCGGTCACGGAGGGCCTCCAGTTGCCCGGCGATCGAATTATCCACCAGTACATCGCCCATGCGCACACGCACCCCAACATAGAGCGTGGGGTCTACCCGCACATCCAAGTTGACGTTGCGATCGGCCAGCGCAGAGAAAGTGCGCACGAGCAACCCTTGCGCCTCAGGTGCCAGTGGGCGGGCCGTAGTGATGTGGGCCACTGGGGCACGGTCGCCCAGCGAGCGCCGGAAGTGTTCCACCCGTTGCATCTCACTACGCCCCATCTCCCATATCCGATCGCTGAGCTGCTTGACCAGACTGGTGTGCATCTCATCAGGCGCGAGCTGTGCAATCACCATACCGCCTACTTCCAAAATGGTCGTCAGCAAATCTTCATAGAACGCATCCAAGGCCTGTTGCCGCACCCGATAGGCATCCGTATGCGCCTCAGCCAAAATCCGCTCGATCTCGGTCTGGGTCTCACGCAGCAGAACCAACCGCTCCGCTTCAGCATCAGCTTGCGCCTGGCTGATGATAGCGGCAGCCTCAGCCTCCGCGCCGTCGAGCCGTGCCGCCAACTCCTTGCGCAGGGCAGCGGCAGCGTCGCGGTCAGCGTGCATCTGTTGCAACAACTCCGCCTTCTCCAGCGCACGCGCTTTTACCTGGCGCATCACCGGCTGAAACACAAAACGATTCAGCAGATAAGCAATCACCAGAAAATTGAGAATCTCAAAAACAATCGTCAGCAAATTGGGATTAAGCGCCATCACGTCTCCTTAGACCTGGGGCAACCTGAAAAGCATTGCCTGAAAAAACCCCACCACCTCTCCCTCACGAACAGAGAAAAAGGGAAATTGTTTAGAAAGTGTTTGCAGGTGGGCGGCACAAACAGCGGCTCTGGCCCACCCGCAAACATCTCACTTTTTCTCTCCCGCCAACGTAAATGTAAGGAGAAGCAAATTTGAGGTTACAGTCCAGCAACCGGAAAGAAGCGGTTGAGCAACGGATTGGCGAAAATCAAGATGAGCAGGATCAACAAAACATAAATGGCGGTGGATTCCAACAGCGCCATAGCGATAATCATCGTGGTGCGCAGATCGCCGGAGACTTCGGGCTGGCGAACGGTGCCTTCCAGGGCACGGATGGCCGCGCGGCCTTCCACAATCGCCGGGACGGCGGTGCCCAACACGATACACACACCAGAAGTAATGATGGTTACCAAAGTAATCAAGGTTTCAGGACTCATGTTTTCCATACGGTTATATACTCCTCTTAAAATCTACAAATCAACAAATCAGCAAATCAGCAAATGGCGAATGGCGGAAGATGGGTCTCTTTACGCATTACGCATTACGCATCACGCTTCCTCCACCACCTGCACGCCAGCGCCGATATAAACGGTGGTGAGGATAGCGAAGATATATGCTTGCAAGAGACCCGTGAACATACTGAGGCCCACCAAGGGCAACTCGACAAACAACGGGATCAACGAAAAAATAACCGCCACCACCAGCTCGCCGCTGATGATATTGCCAAACAAGCGCAAGGTCAGCGAGAGCGTGCGGCTCAACTGGCCGATAATCTCCAACGGCAACAACAGCGGCAGCAAGTATAGGGGCGAGATCATGTCTTTGAGGTATTGCACCACCCCTTTAGCACGGATACCATAATAATGTACAGCGAAGAAAACGATAATCGCCAGCGCTCCGGGAGTGCTAATATCGCGCGTGGGCGAAGAAACCAACGGCACGATGCCAATGACGTTGGCAACCGCAATGAAAATCGTCAACGCCCCGATGAAGGGAATATAATCTGCAGCTGCATCCCCCATCACATCGGCAATCATATCTGTGAAGAAGTCGAGCAACATCTCCAAAGCCGTGGGGTAGCGATAACGCAGGTACAGTCCCAGTCCCAATATCAGGGCCATCATCACCCAGGTGGATGTCACCGTATTGGTAATCCACACATCCCCCCAGAGCCGTATCACATTGACTGGTTCAACACCCATCGTCGAATCTCCCTTGAAAATGGCGAATCGCAAATACTTACCCAATCGCGGATCTGGCGCTCCGCTCTGAGCACTCTGGCTCTGAGAGGAACGCGCGTTCCCCGGTCAACTCTCAATCCCCCGCGTAACACAGGATTATGAATTTTAAGAAATTAATCCGTAAATTGTCTACCGTACATTTTCCAAGCGCATTCAGTTTTAGCCACGAACTAGCATGAATTTTACGAATTTCTTATTGTTTTCGTGTTAATTTGAGCGAATTCGTGGCAAAAATCTACACGTGTACGGTAGCAAATCCGCAAATAAGGTTTTGTGTAAAGTCGGTCGTTCTAAAAAATAAAATGATACCCGCTGTCCCCCTGCCCCCTTTCCCCCGCAAGCGGGGGAAAGGGGGGGGATTTGCCGCCGCCCAAAAACCCCGTTATTCTTCTCCCCCTCCCCACGCCGCGCAGCGGCGTGGGGAGGGGGCAAGGGGGTGGGGCAAAATTCTCAATTTGTAAATTTTTAAGAAGTGATTCTTACAAATGGTTTTATTTCCGGTTCATTTTCTTAATTTTCATTATCCTGTGTCTGAACCGCAGGATTCACCCTACGCCACAAGTGCATTATTGCAACTTTCAATCCCCAGCGTAGCACAGGATTCATCCTGTATCTGCCCGAATAAATCCTGCACCACAAGCCGTTTCAGCTATTGCAGCAATCGCGCAAACAACCGCCGGCGGTGGATCAGATAAATCAGCGGCCAGCGCATCACCCATAAACCCGCAAACGCCCACAAGCCCGGCACAACGCCTTGCCGTAACGCAACTATCAACAGACTGGCAATCAACATCCAACGGAAAAGCACCCCCGCCACCACCCGCGCCATCAGCGCGCGGGGCGCAGTATGCGCGTGCAACCGGGCCACCGTGAGGGCCTGCGTCAACAACAACAGCCCACTCAGCAGCGCGCCCGCCAGGAACCACAGGGCATTCACTCTTGCTGCTCCTCTTGCTCGCGCTTGCGCCGCGCCTTCAAACGGCGTTGTTGCGTCTCCACGCCCTGCCCAAAGCGCCAGATGTTGTAAAATCCAGCGAACACGCCCAACATCATCAACCCCAGCGTGAAGGTATAATCGGTTCCCATCTGACGATCCAAAAAATAGCCCAACAGCACCCCACCGAAGATGGGCAGGGCCAGCTCCCAACCTAGCGTCGTGGCGCGGATGGCCTCACGCCCGAGCTGCCGCAACCAGCTGCCACTAGGTTTACTCATGGAGCTCCAGATCGCGTGCATTTATTTGCGCCCGTAGCGCAGCAAACAACTCGCGCGCCAGCCGGTCGAAGTGGGCGGCATCATCATCATGTGCGGCGGGCACGAGTTCCTCTGCACGCAGCGCGCTGCTCGTAAAGCACGTTACCAGCCCGCCGGGCGTGATTTGCAAAATTCCAGCATCCAACACCAGGCTACGCACCTCACCGGCGGCATCGGCGTAGCGTAACGGTGCCGCCTCCATCTCGGCGAGCAAAGGCGCATGACCTGGATAGATGCCCAGTCCGCCGCCGTCAACGAGTTGCACCTGAATCCAGGCGACTTCATCCACCTCCAGCAGCGTCTTAACCGGCGTCAACACGCGCAAGCGCAATGACTTGCTCATTCACGTCGCTCTTTCGGGCGCAAGGTACGCGCCTTTTGCACCACCTCATCAATGCCGCCGACCATGTAGAACGCCTGCTCCGGCAGCGCATCATGCCGGCCTTCGAGGATTTCACGGAAGCCACGCAAGGTCTCATCGAGCGGTACATAGCGCCCGGCCATGCCGGTGAACGGTTCAGAGGCGAAAAATGGCTGCGTGAGAAACCGCTGCAGACGCCGCGCGCGATTGACCGCCTGCTTGTCGGCCTCGCTGAGTTCGTCCATGCCGAGGATGGCGATCACGTCTTGCAATTCCTGGTAGCGAGTCAACAGTGCGCGCACCTCGGAGGCGACGGCGTAATGCTCCTCGCCCACGCCCTCCGGCGTCAACAGCGCGCTGGTAGATTCGAGCGGGTCAATGGCCGGGTATAAGCCCAGACTCGCCTGCCGACGTGAGAGGATGGTGGCCGCGTCGAGGTGAGCGAACGTCGCCACCACCGCCGGGTCGGTAAGATCATCGGCGGGAACGTAGACTGCCTGGATCGAGGTGATGCTGCCCTGGCTGGTGGTGGTGATGCGTTCCTGGAGCTCCCCCATCTCCGTGGTGAGCGTGGGCTGGTAGCCCACCGCGCTGGGCAGCCGCCCCAGCAGCGCGGAGACTTCGGCACCGGCCTGGATGTAGCGGAAGATGTTATCAATGAACAGCAATACCTGCCGCCGCTCGTGGTCGCGGAAATACTCAGCCATCGTCATGGCAGTCAGGGGCGCACGGAGGCGCGCGCCGGGCGGCTCGTTCATCTGACCGAAGACCAACACGGTGCTTTCCAGCACACCGCTGCGCTGCATCTCCAACCACAAGTCGTTACCCTCACGGCTGCGCTCCCCCACCCCGGCAAAGAGCACAATGCCGGAGTGCTCGCGGATGGTGTGCCGCATCAGTTCGATCATCAACAGTGTCTTGCCCACGCCCGCGCCCCCGAAGAGACCAATTTTGCCGCCGCGTGGATACGGGGTGAGGAGGTCAATACCTTTGAGGCCGGTAACAAACGGATCCCCAACCACTTGCAAATCACGCAAGAGAGGCGGCGCAACATGAATACCCTGACGTGGTGCGTCTACCAACGGGGGGAGGTTGTCTATGGGTTCGCCCAACACATTGAACATCCGCCCCAGCGTCTCCCGGCCCACCGGCACCTGAATCGCAAGACCAGTATCGCGCACAGGCAGACCCCGTTGCAAACCTGCGGTACTGTCCATGGCAATCGCGCGCACCGTGTGCGGATTGACGTGTTCTTGTACTTCGATGACAAGCACACGCTTATTGGGTAACTGCACCAAGAGCGCGTTGTTGATGCTGGGCAGATCGCCGGAAGGAAATTCGGCATCTACCACCACGCCCACCACGCGGACTACGATTCCCATAGTTTCCAAAAGGTATTCTCCTGAGTATGAAACATGATGCGTAACAGAGTGTAACTACACAGGCGGGACGCACTTTTGGCGGCGGGAAGCACAAAACTCACTAATTGCATGTAAAACAAGTGCGTCCCATCTCTGAGCTGAGTAGTTACAACAGAGGTAGTATACCAAGACTTCGGGAGAGGGCAAATAAGTACACGCTTGCGCAAGGGCGTTACGCAACCAGTGGGGTGGTTTTGCGTAATAGATAACAGGTGAGGCGTGAACCGTGATCAGAAAATCTTCACGTCTCACGTTTCATTCGCCATTCGTGATTTGAGATTTGCCGATTTTACAGGGGGTAAAGCGATGGAAAAACAAAAACTACGACGACAGCGTGGTATGATAGCGGGCGTGTGCGGTGGATTGGCCGAGTTCTTCGGGATCAGCCCGTTCTGGTTCCGCCTGCTCTTTCTGATTCTGCTGCTGCCCGGCGGGCTGCCGGGCCTGGTGCCGTATCTGATCCTGTGGATTGTGATTCCCCGGCGGCGTTAGGCGCACGACATGAAAAGACCTGCCAGGTTTGAGAAAACCTGGCAGGTCTTACAATCTCCCCCACCCGCCCACAAGGCGGGTTTTGTGTGTGTCATCGCAAATGCGCCCCGGATTTCTTAACATTTCATTTGATTTATTCGTTAATAGGTGGTATGATACAAATATCAAACGGATAAAGAGGGGCACGGTCGGAGACCAGCCCCAGATTCACATAAGCAAGTAACCACGATGACGCAAGCAAAAAATTCGTGTTAATTCGTGGCTAAAAACGCAAAAAGAGGTCACTATGTTTCTACGCAATATCGGATTAGGGGAAATTCTGCTACTGCTACTACTCGCGCTCGTTGTCTTCGGGCCGGAGCGCATCGGCAAGGTGGGCAAGGAGCTGGGAAGAAGCATTCGTGGCTTCCAAGAGGGGCTGCGCGGCGAGGAAGAGTCTCACACCAACGGCAACTAAGCCACCGGCCTTTACACGATGAATTTCATGAACGTGGGCCTCGGCGAGCTGCTGGTGTTGCTCCTGCTAGGGCTGATTCTGTTCGGCCCGGAAGAGCTGCTCGCCTTTGCGCGCTCGGCAGGCCGCTGGGCGCGCACCCTCCAACGGATGTGGTACGAGTCCGAAGAAGCCATGCAGTTAGAGCACCTGCTCCACGATGTCACGGATGACGGCGAACACCCCACAAATGACGCTAACTGAGCATCTCCAAGAGCTGCGTCGGCGGCTGTTACGCTCGCTGGTCGCGCTGCTCGTAGGCAGCATCGCCGGATCGTTCCTGGCGCAACCCGCGCTCGCGCTGCTGACCCGCCCCCTCGCCGCCTACGAGCTCATCGTCCTCAGCCCCACCGAGGCCCCCATCGTCTTCTTCGAGGTCACGCTGCTGCTGGGCGTGCTGCTCGCGCTACCCTACATCCTCTTCGAGGTCTACCGCTTTATCGCCCCCGCCCTCGAACCACACGAGCGCAAGCCGCTGCTGCTAGGCATCCCGGCGTTCCTGGCGCTCTTTGCGCTGGGGGATGCTTTCACCCTGTTTGTATTGATTCCCCTCAGCTTGCCTGTCCTCCAAAGTTTTCTGGGCGATATCGCGCGTCCCACCTACTCGCTGGAGCAATACCTGGCCTTCATCAGCACCATGTTGTTGTGGATGGGGCTACTTTTCCAGACGCCGCTGGTGCTCTATTTGCTGGCGCGATTGGGAATCGTGCGGCCCGCAACGCTCAGACGGCTTCGCAAAGCCATCATCTTCGGCGCGGCGGTCGTGGCGGCGGTCATCACCCCCACGCACGATCCCGTCACCATGCTGCTAGTCACCGGGCCGTTCATCGTGCTCTACGAGCTGGGCCTGCTCCTGGCGCGGCTCGCCGGGCGGCAAAAGAACGCGGGAAGATGACCACAGACGACAGACGACCGACCACGCCTTGTTGATTGTGGTCGGTCGTCCGTTGTCCGTCGTCGTTTTGCTACTCGCCCGCCTGCTGCCGGTTGAAGCGCCAGACGATGATGATGGGCGCGAGCGCGCCCACGCCCACTGCAACCGCAAGTAGCACCCCCAATCCCGCCGCGATGAGCAAGGGCGGGAAGAGCACCCCCACGCCGCCGCAGACGAGGCTCAGGATCAACAGCACCGCCGCGATGGCCACCAGGATGAGCGTCATCCGCTGCGCGCGCTGCGGCGAGGCCCGCCGCGCCCCCATCACCTGCCCCATCTGCCCGTGTAGCAACAACGCCTGCGGCTGCCGCTCGTCATCCAGGTAGTAGGTGGCGTAGACCGGCTGCAAGAGCAGGGTCCAGTTGTGCCCGCTGAACTCTGGCGTCCAGTGGAAATCGCGGATGTGCTGGGCGCTGGCGGCCTGCTGGCACTCCTGCGCGGCGACGCGCTGCACAGCCGGCACGGAATCGGGCCAGGCGTCCGCCGTGGAGCGATCGGGCAGGCGCACCAGGGCGCGCTCCACCAGCGCGGGCGCGTAGGGCTGCGCACCCCGCAGGTCATGCACGCCGAGGCCTTGACGGAGCGCGGCATCGGCCTCTAGCGCGGGCGCGGCGACGTTGTGGTAGGCGCGTTGCAAGCGGCCCACGCGCGGCTCCCAACGGATGCGCGTCTCGATAATGCGCTCGGTGTCCCAAGCGCCGCGGTTATCATCGAAGTGCTCGCGGTGACTGGCGGCTTCGTAATCGAACCCCACCTCGGCCTGCCAAACAGCCTGCGCGTCGGCGTCCACCAGCCAGAGGGGCAGGTAGCAGCGTTGTAGGCGCCCCCGAAGCGTGGCCGGATCGAGGTCTTGGGGCGCGAAGGGGATGCTCGCGGCGAACTCCTGAATGCACTGGGCTAACGCCTCTGCGGAGAGCGTGCTGGCCGCGACGAGTTCCGGTTCGGCAGTAGCAAAGGCGAGCGTTTCCGGCGCAGCGAGCGGTTGCAGCTCGGCGCGGGCGCAGTGCGGGCAGCGCGTCGCCGCCGCGCCCGGCTGCGCCAGGTAACGCCAATCACAGCGTGGGCAAAAGCGCGGCTCCAAGTCCGCGCCCCAGACTGAGGCAATATCCACCGGCAAAGTTAGCTCAGACATGTTCCATCTCCCGCGCCTTTTGCACCGTTTTGAAGGCGAAAATCCCCCCCACAATCAGCAGAATCAAGCCGAACACGAGGAAAATCACGCCGATGCCGAAAATCAGCGTGATGATGCCCAGCAAGGCCAGCGCCAGGCCCGGCACTAGCATCAGCGCGACGGCCAGCCACACCTTGCCCCAATCCACCGGGCGTTGGCCCGCCATCGTCCCGGTCTGCCCGTTAATCATCACCTGGTAGGCGCGGTCTTCGTAGCGGTACACGGCCACATAGACGGGGAATAGGGCGTAGCGCCAGGTCTCATCGGAGAAATCGAGCGTCATGCTGAAGTTGCGAATCTCCGAGGTGCTGGCCTGGTCACAGCACGCCTCACGGGTTTGCTCACGCATCTCGGCACGCGCTTGCTGCCAGGCCGCCTCGAGCTGCACATCGTAGGCTTGCGCCTGCATCCCGGCCAGATAACGCGGCTCATACTCCACCAACTGGCGCGTGTCAAAATCTTTGAGGCGATTTAGCAGCACCGCGCTGAGCCGCGAGGTACCGGGAATGAGCAGGTCGTCAATGAAAAGCGCTGCGCGGCCCGATTCCCACTTCCACACCGTGACCGTGCGCGTCTTCCATTCGCCATCCTCGTAGTAGCGCTCGGTTTCGCTATGCCCCACTTCGGCCTCCCAATCGGCGCGCGTGCGAGCGTCGAACGTCCAGAAGGGCAGGTAGATGGGGACGAACTCGGCCAGGCGCGCGAGGCGTTGCAGGGCGCTGGGGGTCATCCAACTGCTGCCCAACCAGTGAGTAGCAAGCTCGCGGCAGGCATCGGGCACCACGCCGAAGGGGATGAGGAAGCGCGGGCGCAGGGCGTTTTGGTCGCCTGCATGCTGCACCACGCGGTTGGAACCGCAGAAGGGGCAGGTGGACGTGAGTTTGCCCGTCGGCAGCGAGGTCGCGGCGCGGCAGTTCTGGCATTGCAGTTCGAGCCGCTCGACGCCCCAACCGTGCGCCGCGCGCGAGAGCGCTTCGAGCGTAAACTCGAACGCCTCCGCGCCCTTGCCCACCACCGCCTGATGCGGCGGCTCGTAGAAGCCGCAGTAGGAGCAGGTCAGGCCGCGCTCCTGAATGCAATAGGCGGTCGTTGCGCCGCACTGCGGGCATTTGAAATCCACCACCGCCTGCTCCTGCTCGACGACCGGCGCGGGCATAAAGAGCTCGATGCCGGGCAGGGCCGAGGCAGCGGGAATGTAACCTTGCGGAGGAAATGGTTGCTGTTGCGCAGATGGCATAGAAAATCTCCTTGTAGTAATGCGTGCTGCGTACTAAGTAAAAAGAGAGGAACAGGGCTGCTCATTCGCGCATGACCAACCACACGCAATGATAGCCTTGCCCGCATATCGCCCCTACTGCGTAAAACGTAATGCGTAAAGAATCTTTTGTGGCTGATTTCTCTAAAACCCTGTAATTTTCAGAGCAGATGTTTCAGGTAAAATTTTACGCATTACGCAGTACGAATTACGCCTTCAGAATCTCTTCGATCTTCTCCACCGCCTCTGCCGGAAGTTTAACGCCCGCGGCTTTGACGTTGGATTCGACATGGCGGGTCTTGGTCGCGCCGGTGATGGCCGAGCTGATCTCCGGTCGCCGCAACACCCAGGCCAGCGCGAGCTCGGCAGTGGTCAGCCCTAGCTCTTGAGCGATCACGCCCAACTGCCGCACCCTCGCCAGATTCTCATCGGTGAGATCGGCATCGAGCCAACGGCTCGTAGCTGCGCGCGTGCCTTCGGGGATGCCATCGTTGTACTTGCCGGTGAGTAGGCCCTGCGCCAGCGGACTGAACACGACGACGCCCATGCCATGCTCCGCGCAGGTAGACAGGATTTCCGGCTCGATGTGGCGATCAAGCATATTGTAACGAGGCTGCTCGACCTGCGGCAGGTAGGCATTGTAGCGGTTGGCCGCGTTCACCGCCGCTTCGATTTGCACCGCGCTCCACACGCTGGTGCCCCAGTAGAGCACCTTGCCCTGATGCACCAGATCATCCATCGCCCGCACCACCTCATCCACGGGCGTTTCGGGATCGTAGCGATGGCAGAAGTACATATCAAGGTAGTCCACCTGCAAGCGGCGCAACGAGTTCTCCAGCGATTCCATGATGTGCTTGCGGCTCAAGCCCCGGTCGTTGACGTTATCGCTCATGGGCCAGAAGAGCTTGCTGGAAAGCACCAGGTCTTGGCGGCGCAACCCCAGCTCGCGGATGACCTTGCCCACGACGCGCTCCGCCTCGCCGCGCGCATAGATGTCGGCCAAATCAATGAAGTTGATGCCGTGCTCCACAGCAGCCTTGACGCACTCGCGCGTGGTGGCTTCTTCCTCAGAGCCGCCATAGGTGAGCCACGCTCCCAACGAAATCTCGCTGACCTTGATGCCAGCTTTGCCTAAACGACGGTATTCCATGATGAACCTCCTTGTGGGTCAGAGAATCTCAAATGGCAAATCACGAATGGCGAAAGTTTTCCCCTTACGCATTACGCGGTACGCATTACGAACACATCCAGCAAATCCCGCAGCATGGTCGCTGCCGAAGGGATGGGGTCAGGCTCATCAATGATGGCGCTGACGGTGCCGTAGATGTCGGTGGTGTAGACGACGCCCACTTGCTTGCTGCCTAAGCGCCCTAACGGATGCTCTGCCGGGAGCGGCGTGGGCGCGACGGAGAGCGTATAGCTGCCGTCGGGTTGTCGCTCGGCCTGGGCGAGCAGGCGGTAGCGATAGCCACGCTCGCGGGCGGCGCGCAAGTCCGCCGCATCCAACGCCAGGATGCCGGTGCGCTGCACATCTTCAAGACGGGCGGGATGGTTCAAGGTGGCATTCGCCAGAATCACGAGCTTGGCAGCGGCGTCCCAGCCCTCCAAATCCCAGGCGGCGTCGGCTTCGAGCACGCCCTCAGCGCGGGCCAGTTCGAGCGTTTCATCCCACGAGCGGCCTTGCAGCATCTCGTCCAGAATGAAGCCTGTGACCAGATTCGGCACGGCTTCCAGCCGGTGGATGATGGCCCCACGCAGGTCGCGCTGGCCCAGGTTGATAGCGGGCAGGCCCCCGGCCACCGTACCATCGAAGAGCAAGCGAACGCCGTGCTCGGCGGCGAGCGCGTGCAATTCCTGGTACGCCAGCACCAGCGGGCCTTTGTTCGGTGTGACGATGTGCATCCCCCGCGTGAGCGCGGTGCGGATGCAGCTGAGGCCCGGTTCGGCCCCCTGCGCCAGATTGACCGGGCTGGCTTCAAGCAGCACATCGGCCTCGCAGCCGGCCAGCAGCGCGAGGGCCTCCCAGCCCGGCTGTCCGCGCCCAGCATAATCCGCTACGGATTGCCCCGCGCGTTTGAGCCGGGCGACTTCGGCCCAGTCCAGGCCGTTGGGATCGCACGCCGCCCCCCGACTATCCGCCGCGCCTACCAGCCGCAACGCCAACCCGTAGCGCTCGCGCAGCAAGGGGTCTTTATCAACAACAATTTCGCAGAAACGCCGGCCCAGGTTGCCCAGGCCGATGAGGACGATACGAATGGTTTGCAATGTAACCTCCCCAAAAATAGCAAATGGCAAATCTCAAATCAAAACCAACGTAACGCGAAGCGTCTGCTTCGCGCGCGAACGGCGCATGATGAATTTTAAGAAATTAATCCGTAAATAAGGTTTTGTGTAAAGTTGGTCGTTTTAAAATAGAATGATCCCCCTATTCCCCTGCCCCCTTTCCCCCGCAAGCGGGGGAAAGGGGGGATTTTTTTGCGGGGTTTTTGGGCGGCGGCTTCGCCACCGCCCAAAAACCCCATTATTCTTCTCCCCCTCCCCACGCCGCGCAGCGGCGTGGGGAGGGGGCAAGGGGGTGGGGTAAAATTCTCAATTTGTAAATTTTTAATAAGTTATTGTTGTAAATTATTTTATTTCCGGTTCATTTTCTTAATTATAAGAGGTAAACCCCCGGCTTTGCCGGGGAGACACGCAAAGTTTGACAGTTCCGGGAATAGGTGGCAATGCCATTATCGTTAATGCCCTGTGCATTAATGGTATAGGTGCTAGTGAATTGGTCTTCATGTTACAGATGGCGATAGTGTTGCAGGTTAGGGATTCTTCGGGATAAATGAGTCTTGCTGGTACCTTATAGGATGGGACAAGCGGGAAGCCGTAGGTTCAGTTAGTTCGCGTGTATCTCAATGACGTGAAGGTGGTCGCTGCGTCCCATTAAAATGTCTCGTGTAGGTTTTCGCCGCCGAAGGCGGCTCTCAATAACCGCTTTGAGCGGTTCACATATTTCAAGTCACCGGCTTTGCCGGTGGTCTATGACTTTCATCCTGCGCTGCCAGTTCGCGCTACATTGGCTATCGTCAAACTTCCTCCAATCGCACCCCCAACAACGGCACGAGCATTTCTTCCGAACGCAGGCCGCCGTGCAAGCCCTGGTTTTTGCCGAGTTTTTCGCGGGTGCGCACCAGAGATGTGCCATCAGTGGCAATACAGACCAAATCGCCGAGACGGTGAGGGACTTCGGCGTAGGGTTCGCCAGGACCGAGCAGCCCGCTCGCCAGCACCTCCGCCTGCGTCATGCAATAGAACCGGTCGCCGAAATGCTCAACCAGGTACTCGCGCACCCACTCCACGCGCCCGGCGCGGGGGTAGAAGAAGGGCACGCGCGGCTCGCCCAGCGTCGGCAACAGCAGCGCATCGCGCAACGCGGGGTGATCCTCCAACGCGATGGCGCGTTCGATGGGAGTGTGCATCTGCCCGTGATCGGCCAGGAACAGCAGGAGCGTCCCCTCGCGCTCCGCCGCTGTCAGCCCCTTGAGGAAGTGCTCGGCGATGAAGTAGCTGAGGCTACGCACCTCTCCCTCCACTGTGCTATGCTGCGGCCCCCGGCGGTGTTCGAGCGTGTCCACGATGCTCCAATAACCGCCCAGCAGGAACCGCTCGTCCTGGTGTTGGCGCAACACGGCGCGCAAGGTGTACCAGAAATCGGAGGCCGCTACATGACCGTGCATCTCCCGCACGCCCCGGAAGAACATCTGCGTCAACGCACTGTTGAGCAGCGGTGCAGCAATGACCTGATCGCTGGGGATGCCCTGCGCGGCCAGCTGCTGCGAGAGCGACGGCACGGGCAGGAACTTCTCCGGCTCCAGCCCCCAGTTTTCCAGCAGCACGCCGCCCGGCGCAGCAGTAGGACGGAAGCTGATGCACTCCACGCCCGTGTGAAACTCGCGGAGATACATCTCGTAGGCCAGCAAGCCGTGCTGCACCGGCGGGAAGCCGGAGCGCAACGTAGCCAGCACACTGTTGGTGGTGGAGATAAAGGTTGTGGTGATGGGGAGCAGCCGCCCCCGCTCTGCCAGGCGGTGGAAAATCAAGCCCTCATCGCCCGCCAGCAGGCGTTGCAGCAGCTCCCAGCCCAGGCCGTCGAGCAACACCATGACCACCCGTTCCACGCCATCGGTCAGCCCGGCGAGCAGGTCGGCGCGCAGTGGGGGCAGCGTCCCCGCCGCGAGCGTCGCACCGAAGCACTGCGCCAGCGTCGCCGGGAGATTGCCCAGCGAAAGCCCCTCGTAGCGCGGCCAAACGAACGCCTCCGGCAGCGTCAGCCCGGCAGGACGATAGGTACGTAGATCGTGTTCTAAAGCAGCAAGGTTCATCTTGTTCATCCTAATTGTGGAAGCGCGTGAAACGTGAAACGTGATGCGTGAAGAATTTTCTGGTCACGTTTCACGCTTCACGCATCACTCTTCCAAATCATACCACAAAAGCAGGGCGGGGGAAATTTCCGCGATTGCGCTATAATTGAAGCGTAAGACTTCTGGTCACGTTTCACGCAACACGCATCACAAAGGAGTCACCCATGCGGATTCTTTCTGTTGACGAGATGCGCGCGTTGGAGCAGGCCGCCGATGCGGCGGGACATTCCTATGCGCGCATGATGGAACTGGCGGGGCAAGCCGTCGCCCGTGCGATTCTCAAGCGGTGGCCGGTGAAGAGCCGCCGCGTGTTGATACTGGTCGGGCCGGGCAACAATGGCGGCGATGGGCTGGTAGCCGCCCGCTATCTGGCCGATGCCGGGGGCATCGTCACCGTGTACCTCAGCCGCGCCCGCGATGCCGCGCAAGATGAGGTGTATCGTAAGGCCGTCGAGCGTGAGATTCCCTGCATCGTTGCGGCAGATGATCCAGAACAGCGCGAACTGCGCCGCCTGCTCGCGCAGACACACCTGCTGGTGGATGCGCTGCTGGGGACAGGCGCGACGCCGCCGCTGCAAGGCAGCATCGCCGAACTGCTACGCGCCGTCCACGCGGCGCTGGTCGAGCGTCCTGGCGACCCGCTCACCTGGCTCACCACGCCAGAGCCGCGCCCCAATCACGCACCCACCATCATGGCCGTAGATGGGCCTTCGGGTATGGATTTCGACACGGGCGCGCTCGATCCGTTGGCCCTGCGCGCTGCGCTCACCGTGACGTTCGCCTATCCCAAGACCGGGCACTTCGCCTTCCCCGCCGCCGAACATAGCGGGGAGCTGGTCGTGGCCGACATCGGCATCCCCGCCGGGCTGACGCCGGAAGCAGGATTGCGCGTGGCGACCCCGCGCCAAATCGCCGCGTGGCTGCCCACACGTCCCAACGATGCCCACAAGGGCACGTTTGGCAAAACGCTAATCGTGGCCGGATCGGCCAACTACACCGGCGCGGCAGCCCTGGCTGCCAACGCCGCCGCCCGCGCCGGCGCGGGCCTGGTCACGCTGGCAGCGGCGAGCTCGCTGCACGCCGCGCTCGCGCCACAAACGCCGGAGGCCACCTACCTGCTGTTGCCACACGCGCTCGGCGCGCTGACCGCCGCCGCTGCCCCCATTATCCATGAGCAGCTGCCAGGCTACACCGCGCTGCTGCTAGGGCCGGGACTGAGCCAGGCCCCGGAGACGGTGGAGTTCGTCAAGACGCTCTTTGGCGCGCGGGTGGAGAAGCGCGCGGCAGGCTTCCTCGCTGCGCCTGCCGCGCCCCAGAGCGAACCGCCCGCCCTGCCCCCGCTCATCGTGGATGCGGACGGGCTGAACATCCTGGCACAACTGCCCGATTGGCCGCAACGCCTACCCGCCGACAGCATCCTCACACCCCACCCTGGCGAGATGGCACGGCTCTGCAGTTGCGAGCTACCAACGGTGCAGGCTGAGCGGATCACGCTAACGCACGAGAAAGCGGCTGCATGGGGGCACATCGTCGTGCTGAAAGGGGCATTCACAGTCATCGCCGCACCGGATGGCCGCACCGTACTGTTGCCCTTCGCCAACGCAGGACTAGCCGCCGCCGGGACGGGCGACGTGCTGGCGGGCATCATCGCGGCACTGCGCGGGCAAGGACTGGCCGCGTTCGAAGCAGCGGTCACCGGGGCGCACCTTCACGGGCTGGCCGGCGAGCTCGCGCGCAAGCAATTCGGCGTGGCGGGCATGATCGCCCGCGATGTAATTGCCGCGCTACCAGAAGCGGGTAAACGGTTGCTGGAAACTTGATGCTAGTTGCTAGTTGCTAGTTGCTGGAAACTTGCGACTTGTAGCTTGTGGCTTGCCGCCTTTTCGCCTTTTCACTTTCTCGCTGATTCGTCATAAAGGAGAAATTGTTATGGAACCCAATCCCTTCACCCTGGCTGATTTGGGACGCATTGTGTTGATTTTCATGGGCGTGAGCCTGCTGCTGGCGATTATACTGCTCATCCTCACCTACCGGCGGCTCAAAAACATGCACATACCGGAAGGCGCGGACTTCTTCACCACGCTGCGCCATGTTCCGCTGGTGCTGGTGCTGATTCTCGACCTGCTCGACTTCGGACTGGACATCTTCGCCGCGCCGGTATCGTGGCTACTGCTGGGGCAACTGGGGCTGCAATCGCTGCAAGGGGTAACGGTCATTGAGGGGTTGATTCCCGGCACACAACTGATCCCCACCCTTACTGGCGCGTGGATTCTGGCGCGGATGGGAGTGAAGTTGCCGGGGAGCAAAATCGAGGGCTATGTGCCGCCGGAGCCAGGGCGGCGCATCCAACAGAAATAAAACGTGATGCGTGATTTTCTTTACGTTTCACGCATCACGTTTCACGCTTTACACTATTATTCCTTCAACGCTTCAGCGAAGCGATACCCAAGCGCCTCACCCTCTTTGAGCAAGGCAGCAGTAGGGCCGCCCATGAACTCCCAGACCTCGCTCACATCCCAGCGCAGGGCTTCGGCCAGCTTCGAGAAGTCGCGCCGCGCACCGCCGCTCCAGCCGTAGCTGCCAAAGTAGGCCGCCTTGCGGTTGAAGATGCGCTTGTGTTCGAGCGCGTGCAGCATGTCCACCATCGGCGGGAACAGACCACCCTCGTAAGTGGGCGCGCCCACCAGCACACCCTTGCGCAAGTAAGCATAGGGCAGCACATAGCTGGAATGCAAGTGCCGCACATCAAACACATCCACCGGCACGCCGGCGCGCGCCACGCCCTCGGCCACCGCCTGCACCAGCGCCTCCGTGTTGCCGTACATCGTGCCGAACAGTAGTGTCACGCCCACGTCGCCGTCGCTCTCGGCGTAACCCGCCCAGCGGCGATACAGCTCGATGATGCGCTCTGGCTGCCCACGCCAGATCAGCCCATGCGAGGGGGCCACCACGTCCACCGGCAAGCCGGCGAGCTTCTCCAGCGCCTTGAGTACGGGCTTGGGATACAGCGCCACGATGTTGACGTAATAGCGCAGCGATTCGCGCTCGTAGAAGGCCAAATCGGGATACTGATCGTCGAAAATCGCGCCCTGGAGCGCGCCATAGCCCCCGAAGGCATCGCACGAGAACAGCACCCGCTGCTCCACCGCGTAAGTCATCATTGTCTCCGGCCAGTGGACAAACGGCGTGGAAAAGAACTGCAATGTCTGCCCCCCGCCCAAGTCAAGGGTCTCCCCATCTTTGACCACGCGAATCCCCTCAGTCACCTGATAGTAACCCGCGAGCATCTTCAGCGCCTTCTCGGAGGTGAGAATCTGCGCCTGGGGGGCGATGCGCCGCAGGATGCCCAGTGCGCCGGTGTGATCTGGCTCCATGTGGTTGATGACGATGTAGTCGAGATGCGCCGGCTCCACCACCTGGCCGATCTGATCCAGTAGTTCATTGAGCTTCAAGTCTTTCGCCAGGTCAATGAGCGCCGTCTTTTCGCCCTTGACCAGATACGCGTTATACGAAACCCCCTCGCGGGTGATGGGCCACAGGCCCTCGAAGAGATCGGTCGTGCGGTCGTTCACGCCGATCCAGTAAATACCGGGACGGACTTCAATAGCGGACATAGCACCTCCTATGCAAATCTAAAAATCTGCGAATGGCGAATGGCGAATCGCAAATACAGAATTTTGGCTTCACGTTTCACGCCAAAGTATAACCTTCGCAGTGACGGCTGTCAAGCGCACAGTTGCTTTCTGCACAATTCTGTCTATACTTTACAGTATGAAACGAAAGCGTCACGGCGATATGAAACCCACCATCCGCGAGGTGGCTACCTATGCTGGGGTGTCTGCCACCACTGTCTCACATGCTCTAAGCGGCAAGCGCCCAGTCTCCGAAGAAAACCGCGCCAAAATTTTAGAGGCAATGCGCGTGCTTAAATACGAGCCAAGTATGCTGGCACAACGCCTGGCTGGACGTCCGGCACAAATGATCGCGCTGGTCTTCCCGCTAGTCTCCGGATTGTTTTCTTCAGTAGAGCACCGCTTTATTCCGGCAATGGGTATGCCAGTCGCCGCAGCCAATTATGCTTTCCTTGTAGTTTACTCACCGCAAATGGATATGGAACAGTTCCGCCGGTTCATTAGCAGTGGCGTGGCTGACGGCGTCATCCTAATGCAAGTACAACAAACGGACCCGCGCGTCGCGCTCTTGCGAGAGCACAACCTCCCGTTCGTAATGATTGGACGCCCTCAAGACACAATGGGGCTTGCCTATGTGGATCAAGATTTCCACGCGGGATTACGCGAGGCAGCCAAGCACCTCATTGCATTAGGGCACGCGACCATTGCCCTGCTCCACTACCAAGACTTGGAACTGGGATTTGTGGCGCGGCAGCGACAAGCCTTTCTGGACTTGAGCACCGACCTGGGGTTCACCCCCCAGGTCGCGCCCACCGATTTCAGCGATGTTGCAGCCTATCAGGCCATGCGACAACTGTTCACCACTACGCCACGCCCCACCGCTGCCATCATCTGGAACGACCTGGCCGTGGTTGGCGCGAGCCGCTTCCTCACCGAACAAGGGCTGCGCGTGCCCCAGGATTTCTCGTTGATCTGCTATGACCGCAGCCCCTCGCTCTTTATGACCTCCGGCCCGCTCACCATCATTGATACGCGCATTGACGAGATGGGAGCGGCAGCAGCACACCTGCTGCTCGCGCTCCTCAACGGCGAAACGCAACTCGCCACCCAGGTCTTGATCCCCTCACGGCTAGTGCTTGGCGAGAGCACTGGCTCGGCCCCACGTTAACACCTATCCGAAAAGTCCCGCTATCGAGCATGTCTGCCGAGACCTGGTGCTGGTTTCGGTCAGCTTACCAGTACCGCTACAAATTGGTGGACAGATTTTTAGTGATGGGATAAGCTAATCAGCACAATCCCGCCCACGGTCATCACCATGCCAATGATCATCTGTGGCGAGAGGTGCTCGGCGGCCAATTCCAACCCCAAGAGCTTGCCAATGTATGGCGCAAGCATCCCCATAATCGCGCCAAAGAGCGGCGAAGTGAACGCGATAGGCATAACATGGTTAAGACTTGGTGCGTGCTTGATAGCCGTATAAAAGCACAACATCCCTACCGAGCCGGCCAATACGCCCCCTCCGAGGACCATCATTGTAAGAGCTTTCGGCCCAGCCTGCGGGATCTGCTTCCACTGAGAAAAACTGTAGGTACCCAACACCACAAACGCAATCGCTGTACGGATAGTAATCCCCACTTGCGGCGTCAAGCCACCAAGTTTGAGACCCTGCTTCTCGAAGAAGCCGCCGATACCCCATGCCATCGCCGTGAACAACGCAAAGATCTGTGGACTGATTTCCATGCAATACCTCCATGTAGAAAATGATACCTTCGATTATACCACCAAAAAAGGCCCGCTTCATGAAGCGGGCCTTTTGAAGAAAAAAACGTACTAGTCGTTGATCGTCCAGGTAGTGTCTATGCTCAAATCTACGTTAGACTCCTCCAGGGCGTCTGTAGCACCACAGAATTCCGCCTTGAGGTCGTAAGTGCCAGGCGTAACCCGAACCGTGTAAGATTCACCCGCATCCAGGATATCAAGGCCCAAACGATCACTGCCCCAGTCAGAGGCGGTAGATAACGAAACATACAGGAAACAAATATCCTCGGAACTTTCGTTAATCACAGTCAGTGTAGTCTTCGGGCCGGTGTCTTCCGCAACCGCCCACGTCATATCGCTAGCGATGCTAACAGCATACGTCTCCACCGGATCTACGCCGCCGCAAAACTCGACTTTGATGTCATAGGTACCGGGATCAAGATACACATCATAGGTTTCCCCGGCCCAGATAATTGAAGACTCCAACTGATCATCGCCCCAGTTGCCGCTATCAGCAGGCGAGACATAGAGCCAGCACACATCATCATCTGTAGGATTATCCACAGTGAATGTGATTTGGTTACCGGTTGGCCCAGTCGGAGCAGGATCACTGCTGCCAGCTGAAGGCGACCAGCTAAAATCTTGTTGGATTTCTACCTCGTATTGCTCGCCCAAAGTATTCTCTTCACAATCCATGGCCTTGATGTCGTAAGTCCCTGGCGAAACGAAGAAAATCCGATCGCGCCCGCTTGAAACGACTTCCTTAGCACCCAGCATGTCATCTCCCCAGGTACTTTGCGAAGAAGGCGAGATGAGCATGTAACAAATGCTCGTGTCGGCATCATTGTACACTGTAACCGCGGCCTGGTTGGCGCCACCGACCCGCAGGGTATAGTTCTGGGAAACATCCCACTCTGTTGCTAATGTCGTGTCAGCACAATCGGTCAACATAATATCATACTCACCCGCCGGAACATCGAAGGTGTAGGTACTGTCGCTGCTGATGATGTCCGCATCGAGCCAATCCTCGCCCCACGAGTCGCTATCGGAAGCGGAAATATACACATAGCACACATCGTAATGCGAGCGATTATCTACGGTTAAAGTAAAGCCGTCCCCAGTGGTAGGGAGGGGAGTAGCCTCACGGGTGGGGGGAGCATCCGTAGGCTCTACTGTGGCGGGCGTCTCTGTACCACTACCCAAACAGCCCAATGTAGCCACCAACAACGTCATAACAACTAACCAAAGCCACTGCTTTTTCATCTCGATCTCTCCTTCTGCTTGAAAATGGAACCTAATCTGAAATTGTCCAGGTAACATCGCGGCTCAAGTCCACGCCATACTCGCTGGCAAGCTCAGTATTGTCGCAATCTTGCGCCTGCACATCATAGGTTCCGCTCGTTACATAGAATACCCGCGCACCACCGGAAGCAACGCTTTCTTTAGCGCCCATCCAATCATCGCCCCAGGAGTCGGCATCCGAAGAGGAGATGAACACATAACACACCTCATCAGAGCTCTGATTTTCCAGGCGTAGCGCGAACTCACCCGAACCGCCAATATCAATAGTAGTGTTCGATGAAACATCCGAATCACTATAAACGGTTGCACCGGAACAGTCTTGCACCATGATATCATAGGTATCTTGGGAGACGTCAAAAGTCTTGGAACTGCCCGCAGCCAGGGTATCTGAGCCAAGCTTATCATCCCCCCAACTATCGCTGGAAGCAGGCGAAATGTAGACATAGCAAAGGTCTTGGCTGCTACGATTGTTCACCGTCACCTGCATTCCACTACCGCCGCCAGAGCCGCCGCACGCCAGCGACAACACCAACAACACACCTATCAGTACGATCAAACCGCGTTTCATGTTGACCTCCTTCTAAATAGAGAAAAATTCGGCAAACCTGTATCTTCATCAGAACTTTATATTATTATAAGCATACGCCTCCCCCATTTTAAAACCCTGGCAAACAACACTTTCGCATTATACAACGCATTCTAATCAGCAGCAAGCGCGCCACAGAACCAGGGAGACTGTATAAATTTCGTCACAACCTGAATAATTCTACTGGCACACCGTCACGAAAACGTCACGAAACAAAGTATGAGCATTAAAATGCGCTAGCCCCGCTCTAATTTGACGTACCCGGCAATTTGTGCTACGATAGTGACATCGGCAAAGGAAAATTACAGGCATGAATTATCTCAATCATATGCATGCCCGCTGTGCCCAGGCCCAGCAGCAGCCCCCCCTATCCGGGGAGGTCGCGTAGCGCTGCGTATTCAATCGCCTGATAAACCAGCTACCGGCTCTCCGGTGGCTGGTTTTTTTTGTTGGCATAACGCCGAAAGGAGCTGCATTGGCACAAAACTAAGCAAAACTCCCAAAATCGCCTTGACAGGGTTCGCAAGTCTTCATATACTATCAGCATAAAAAGGGGAACAAAAAAATGGGTAACGATCTCATAGCGCGAGCCAAAGAAGATAATGTCAGTTTCGTCAGCCTGCAATTCACCGATATTCTGGGCGGCATCAAGAGCGTCACGGTGCCGTTCGACCAGCTACCCCGTGCCCTGAACGAAGGTATCTGGTTCGACGGTTCATCCATTGAAGGGCTGGCCCGCATCTACGAGAGCGATCACTTGCTAGTGCCCGATCCGGCGACATACCGCGTGCTGCCCTGGAGCGCGCCGGAACGCCGCCGGGCACGCATCTTCTGCGATATTCACGGCAGCGATGGGCAACCCTCGCCCAGTGACCCGCGCACCTTACTCAAGCGCGCGTTGGCACACGCCGCTAGCAAAGGTTACACCTTCAACACCGGGCCCGAGCTGGAGTTCTTCGTATTCGAGCGCAGCGATGGGGTGCCGCTCCAGCCCGTGCCACATGATGTGGTAGGCTACTTCGATTTCTCGCCGCGTGATAAGGCCCAGCAGATGCGCAGCGACATCGTCTTGGCACTCCAATCTCTGGGAATCGAAGTAGAGATGAGCCACCACGAGGTCGCCACGGGCCAACATGAGATTGATTTCCGCTACGCGAACGCGCTCAGCAGCGCCGACAACGCGGTGACCTTCAAGTACACGGTGCGCGCAATCGCCGCCACTTACGATCTATATGCTAGTTTCATGCCCAAGCCCATCTTTGGCATCAACGGCTCTGGGATGCATGTCCACCAGAGCTTCGCAGATGCAAACGGGCACAATCTGTTCTACGATCCGCAAGGCAAGCACAACCTCTCGCCCCTGGCAGAGTCGTTCGTGGCGGGACAACTGCTCCACGCACGTGCGCTGGCGGCCATCGTTGCGCCCACCGTCAACAGCTACAAACGGCTAACCCCTGGCTACGAAGCACCGGTCTACATCTGCTGGGCGCACCGCAACCGCTCGGCCCTGGTACGTGTCCCGGCAGTCGCTAATAACCCCGGCGCGATCCGTATGGAACTACGCTGCCCCGATCCCAGCGCCAATCCCTATCTGGCCTTTACCGCAATGCTGGCCGCCGGGCTGGACGGCATCGAAAAAGGGTTAAAACCACCCGCGATGGTGAATGAAGACATCTATCACTTTGACAAAGAGGATTTGGAGAAACGCGGCATCGGTACATTACCCGGCACACTGGCCGAGGCGCTCCAAGCGTTAGAGGCCGATCCAGTCATCCTGGCGGCGCTGGGAGAACCGATAGCGGAAACTTTCATGCGAGCCAAATGGGACGAATGGGACGAATACCGCATCCGCGTGACACCGTGGGAACTGGAGCGCTATCTGGAAACTGCCTAAGTTAGTTATGCGTAGTGCGTAGTGCGTAAGAAATACGCTACGCACTACGCAACAATCTGTTATTCAACCATTCGCCTTTTTAAGGGAGCGTCTATATGCCCATCAAACAAATTCCCATCAGCTACATTGCTGCCGGGGGCGTGGTATTACACCCTGACGGGCAGCACATCCTCTTGCTGATTCGCCCCGAACGAGACGAAGTACGCCTCCCCAAAGGGCACGTCGAGCCGGGCGAACCCGTCACCGCTACGGCCTTGCGCGAAGTCGCTGAGGAATCTGGCTACGACGACCTATACATCATCACTGAATTGGGGCAGCAACTGGTCGCCTTTCCGTTGGGCAAACGCACGATCAAACGCACCGAGAGCTACTATCTCATGCGGCTACGCTCGCTGCGAGAATGTGTACGTCCAGATGAAGATACTCAATTTTTCCCTATCTGGCTCACCTGGGACGAAGCGCTAGAACATCTCACCTTTGACGCTGAACGCGAATGGGTACAGCGTGCCCGCCACATCTGGCATAAGCTAGTCACATCGGAGGAAATATGACCCCCACCACCCCAAAATCCGTCTGGGAACTGCACCACCGCCTGGTGGCCGCCTATGGCCCACAAATACGGCTACCAGAGCAGCATCTCGGCCCACTAGAGGAGCTAATCAACACCATTCTCAGTCAAAATACCAATGACCGCAACCGCGATCTAGCCTATGCTCGGCTGCGAGAGCAATTCCCCACCTGGGAAGCCGTCCGGGATGCGCCGCCGGAAGCGGTGGTGACGGCCATCCGCCCGGCAGGGCTAGCTCCCAGCAAAGCCCCGCGCATCCAGGCAGCACTGCACCAGCTCACCGCCGAACAAGGAAGCCTCTCGCTAGACTTCCTGGCGGACTGGACACGAGAGGAAGCCCGATCTTGGCTACTCCAATTGACGGGGGTCGGGCCAAAGACAGCGGCCATCGTACTGCTGTTTGCACTCGATAAGCCCGCATTCCCAGTAGACACCCACATCTACCGAGTAACGGGGCGACTGGGGCTACTACCACCGCGCACCTCACGCGAGCAGGCGCATACACTGCTGGAAAGTATCGTCCCGGAGCCATTGTACTACCCGCTACACCTGAATCTAATCGAACATGGGCGGCAAGTCTGCCAGGCCCGCCACCCGCGCTGCGCAGCCTGCCCCCTCACTGATTTATGCCTATATTTCCAAAAGGAGTTATCCGATGAGCCGTGAGAAAAGAACCCCCTCCCGTTTTCCACTGCTTACCTACCAGCACCCCAGCCGCCAGCAGCTAAACCAAGCTACATGGCTACTGGTGCTCAGTGCCGTGCTATGGTTTATCTCGAACTATGCTCCACAACCAGCCATCTATGCAGGAATAGGCATCAGCGGCATCCTGTTAGGTCTGCTCAGCGGCATTATAGCCCTGCTAAAACGCGGTGCATATATCCGTTGCAAAGAACAGGCCTTCACCCTGCGCGGCCCTTGGATGTATACGGTCAATTTTTCGTACAGCCGCATCGCAAGTGTGCGCCCAGTACAATTCAACACCTTGTTCCCACCGGAAGAGCAAAAGAACCGCTACCGCCGCGACTTCGCCAAATTATGGACCAAGACAGCCATTGTGATTGACCTGAAGAGCTCTCCGGTTGCGTTGAAGTGGCTCCGATTTTGGTACGGCCCTTACCTGCTATTACCCAAAGAAAAGAGTTTGGTGCTGGTGACGAATGAATGGATGGCACTCTCACGACAATTAGAAAATGGGCGCTTAGCCTGGATTGAACGGCGCAAAGCACGTGCGCGTTAAAATACGCTTAGGGACTCCGTAATCTTTACACCAGAAATATCAGCAATACACAAAATGCTTTGGTGAGAAATGTTTTGACCCCTCTGAAAGCAAAGTTTTCCACACCCCCTACCCATACATCTAGGGGCTAGGGTGCCGGAAACCCATAGAGATTGTGCTAACAAGAATTGTTATTAACAACCCTATGAGCAACATTAAAACTAAAACCTTTTTAAGGTAATTCACCCCTTTAGGGATTGCCTCTTACGGTGTTTTCTGGTACAATAAGAACGCTGGCAAAAAAACAATCACCCAAGGGTCCATCCACTTAAAGGACTCTCGTGTAGCCAAGCAGCGTTTTACCCAAAACAAACTTCTTCTCTGTGAGATAGGATTATTGTGCCTGTCACACAACAAGGAAAACCGACATGGAATCCGTTAATCCAAATAGATTGTGGCAGGCCGCGCTAGGTGAATTAGAGTTGCAAATGACGCGCGCCACCTTTGATACCTGGCTACGTGACACTCGTTGTTTAGGCTGCGAGGCCGAGGACACACTGGTCATCGGGGTCAAAAACGGCTACGCTGTCGCCTGGCTTCAGAATCGCCTCTACCCACACATCCGGCGCACACTATACCGGCTGGCAGGCAAAGAAATGCATGCGCAGTTCGTCGTCTGGGAAGGCAAACGGCTCCCCGAATCTACACCGGCACTTCTGGAATCAATTGATGCCCCTGCCCCCCTGGAGACCATAGACCCAGGACTAAACAGACATTACAACTTCCAATCATTTGTCGTCGGCCCTGGCAACCGATTGGCTCAGGCAGCCTCCCAGGCCGTCGCCGAAACACCGGCCAAGGCCTACAATCCACTCTTTGTACATGGCGGGGTAGGACTAGGCAAAACCCACCTACTCCATGCCATCGGGCTGGAATGCTACCGGCGCAAAATGCGCGTGATGTATACCACCTCAGAAACATTCACCAACGAGCTCATCGAAGCCATCCGCACCCACACCACCGATGCCTTTCGTGACCGCTATCGCACCGCCGACGTGCTGCTAGTAGATGATATTCAATTCATTGCCGGTAAAGAAAGTACCCAAGAAGAATTTTTCCACACCTTCAACGCCCTCCGCGATACAGGGCGGCAAATCGTCCTCAGCAGCGACCGCGCGCCCAAAGCGATGGTCACGCTAGAAGCCCGTCTGCGTTCCCGTTTCGAGTGGGGGCTGCTGGTAGATGTTCAGCCACCGGACTTCGAGACGCGCGTGGCAATTCTGAGCACCAAAGCCGAGCAGCTGCAGGTGAAAGTGCCCAACGATGTACTACACTACATCGCCAACAGCATCGCCAGCAACATCCGCGAGCTGGAGGGCGCACTCAACCGCACCCTGGCAATGACCAATCTGACTGGAATGCCGCTGACCATCGAGACAGTCAAACAAGCCATCGGCGCGTTGTTGCCCAACCGCCCCGAGCTCGATCCGACGACCATCCTGCAAACCGTTGCCAGCTACTACAGCCTCTCAATCGACGACCTACGCAGCCCCAATCGTAGTCAGCGCGTGGCACTACCCAGGCACATGGCAATGTATTTGCTGCGCGAGGAAACTGATTTTTCGCTGCCCCAAATCGGTGCGCAGCTAGGCGGGCGCGATCACACCACGATTCTCTATGGTTACGAACGCATCCGCGTCCAAATCGAGGAAAACGATCAAATCCGCCGCGACGCCCTGACACTCAAAAGCCAGCTCTATACGCACAACTAGCCTTTCCCATCACGCCACCCTTGGAAGAGTCGGGGTGGCGGCGCGGACTTGGTTAGAATTTGGATTGTAACCACATTGTAACGTAATTTTTCACCACAACGATTATAATTTAGTTAAGATCGTGTGGAGGCAAAAACGGGCAATGAATCCAAAAATTTTGATCGTGGATGACGACATCGAAACCGTTCGTATTTTAGGTTTGATGTTGGAGCGCAAAGGCTACACCATCCTGGCTGCGGCTTCCGGCAGCCAGGGGCTGGAAAAAGCCCTGCAATCCCTGCCCGATCTCATCATCATGGATGTAATGATGCCTGATATGGACGGCTATCAGGTGACCCAACATCTCCGCAAGAACCCCCGCACCGCCACCATCCCCATCCTGATGTTCACCGCTAAAAGCTCGCTCTTCGGTAAAATTACCGGAAAGCAAGCCGGGGCCGACGAATATCTCGCCAAGCCCATCTACCCGAAAGAACTCCTGCAACAGGTCGAAAAACTTCTGCAACGCCACGCCGTATCTGCATAGGCCCCCCACTCTGCAATACTGGTCGCATTCCATCCGATTGGTGCTGTGGCCGATCCCCTAACCCGCTCCCAAGCTCTCCCCTTGCGAAGACTGCATTGCACTTGGCATCCTTTCAGGATGCGAGTACAATGAGAGTACACACATCACTACACGAGGGAGCTGTTATGAGCGATGAATCTGCCCTTAAACGAATTGCCATTCTGGAACAGCTGTTAGCGATCAGCCGCAAGCTCAACTCTACATTGGAGATGCGCCCACTGCTGCTGCAAATCGTTGAGGCGGCCCGCGATCTCACCGGGGCCGACGGCGCTTCGATTTTGCTTGTCGAAGCCGGCAAGAGCTCGCTGCGCTTTGCCGCTTCCAGCGGCCCTCAATCCAGCCAGCTAGAGAGCGCTGAAGTACCGCGAGAAAGTCTCGCTGGCTGGGTAGTAGAAACCCGCCAGGAAGCCATCGTTGAAGATGCCACCACCGACCCACGCATGTATGTCATGCAAGACATCAGTTACACCCGCTCGATTGTGGCCGTGCCGATGGTCTTTGGTGAAGAGGTCATCGGGGTACTGGAAGCGGTCACACTTGAAGCCCATCACGCCTTCACCACAAATGATGTCGAAGCCCTACAAACCATGGCCAGCGTGGCCGCCGTCGCCGTGAAGAACGCGCAACTATTCCAGCAGACAGACTGGATTGCGCTAGTCGTCCACGAGATCCGCACCCCGCTCACCGCCATCATGTCCTATGCTGACCTATTGCTACGGCCCGAACTCAATCCGACCCAACGTGAAAATTTTTTGGGCATTATCCGCCAGGAAGCCGACCGCCTAGGAACGCTGGTGAGCCAATTCCTCGACCTGGCCCGCCTGGAATCCGGACGCGTGTCGCTGGCGCAGGAGAGCTTCGATTTGGCAACCATCGTTAATCTCTCCAGCAACGTCATCGCGCCGCTGGTGAAGGAACATGCAGCCACCCTCAGTATTGAGCTCGCCGAGAACCTCCTCCCCGCCTGGGGCGACTCGCAGCGCATCCACCAGGTCTTGCTCAACCTCATCTCCAACGCACTCAAGTATTCGGATCAGGGCGCGCAGGTGACGCTTACGGCACAGCGGCACGCCGAGGGCCTGCTGATGGGCGTGCATGACAACGGGCCAGGCATCCCCCCCGAGCAGTTACCACGCCTCTTCCAAAAGTTCTCGCGCCTGCCGGGCAGCGAGCGCCGTGCGGTAGGCGCGGGACTAGGGCTGGTCATCACCCGCCAGATTGTGGAGGGACACGGTGGGCACATCTGGGTAGAAAGCGAGCTCGGCCAGGGCAGTACCTTCTACTTCACCCTGCCCATCGCCAAAGACTAGCCTGCCTTACCCCAAACGCCAAATTGTGGTATACTCAGCCGTATAGCGTGAAAAGACATAACATCACGTTTCAGAGATAACCACTTCTTCGGGGCAGGGTGAAGCCTAAACAGGCCATTCCCGACCGGCGGTGAGAGGGGCACGTCCCCTCCAGCCCGCGAGTGCCGTGAGTTTGCTCACGACATTGACCCGGTGCGATTCCGGGGCCGACGGTACAGTCCGGATGAAAGAAGAAGCGTAACCTACGCTTTGGCTTGCCCCGAATCTTTCCGGGGCATTTTTGTTGCCCCATAACCAAAAAACAGCCGATGCAAAAATCTAATAAACCGCCCCTACCGCTGGGACTACGCACGCCCCTGCTCTATTTGCTCTCGCTGGGCCTACTCCTGCTCACGTGGAGTGGGGCCAGCCTGCTCGTCTCAGGCACCGCGCGCCAATTCCTGTTCCCCACCCCCACCGCCGTCGCCATCAGGCTCGCGCGCATGATCAGCAACGGCACGCTAGCCTATCACGCGGGCGTCACACTTAGCGAGATGGGCCTGGGGCTGTTGATTGGGACCAGCGCCGCGTTACTGCTTGGCTACGCCGTGGCCCGCATCCCCTGGGTCGGCCAACTGCTTGAACCGCTCATCGTGACCTCACAGGCTGTGCCGATTGTGGCGCTCGCGCCGCTGCTTACCGTCTGGTTTGGGCCAGGACTGGCCTCCAAAGTCTTCGTCTGCGCGCTTATCGTGTTCTTCCCCATCCTCGTCAACGTAGCGGAGGGCCTGCGCAGCATCGAGCCGCGCCAGCGCGACCTGTTCCGCCTGCTGGAAGCCTCGCCGCTAGATGTGCTGCTCAAGCTGGAGATTCCCGCCGCGCTGCCGGCCCTGCTCACCGGGCTGCGCGTCGGCGGGACACTCGCCGGCATGGGCGCGGTCGTCGGCGAATTTGTCGCCTCCAGCAAAGGGCTAGGCTACCTGGTGAAACAAGGGCAAAACCTTTACGATATGCCGCTCATGTTCGTTGCCATCATTGCCCTCAGCATGATTGCGCTGCTGGTGTACGGCTTCCTGAGCCTGCTCGAACGCCTCACACTCCGCTGGCGCATGGAAGACACAACACTGATTCACTGATGGCTCTGAGACACTGATTCCACTGATTCGCTGATTTTACACGGAGGTTTACTATGCGTATTCGAATGATGTTGTTGTTTGTGATGCTTCTCTCGCTGCTGGCGGGCTGCCGCGCGCCGCAACAAGAACTCCAGACCATCACCTTGCCGATGGGCTACGTTGCCAATGTCCAGTTCAGCCCGGTCTATGTGGCGATGGAGCGCGGCTACTTCCGGGAGGCCGGCTTTGATGTGACCCTGGATTACCGTTGGGAAACCGACGGTATCCAGCTGGTAGCTGCCGGAACGCTCCCCTTCACCATCGCCAGTGGCGATCAGATCATCCAGGCGCGCAGCCGGAACTTACCCGTCGTGGCCGTCGCCTCGTGGTTCCGCCGCTTCCCGGTAGGCATCATCGCGCTGCCGGAGCATCCACTCAACACACCCGCCGACCTGCGCGGGCTGCGCATCGGCACACCCGTCACCTTCGGTGCATCCTACATTGGCCTGCGCGCCCTGCTCAAGGCCGGTGGCCTCACCGAAAACGACGTGGACATTCAAGAGATCGGCTATGCCCAGCTTGCGGCGCTCACCTCCGGCACGGTGGATGCGGTGGTGGTCTACGCCAACAACGAGCCGGTGGTGCTCACCCAGCGCGGCATCGCCCACGAGACCTTATTCGTCAAGGACTACGCCAACATGGTCTCCAACGCCGTCGTCACCAGCGATGTTATGCTGCGCGACAACCCGGAGCAAGTGCAAGCCTTCGTCAACGCCTTCCTGCGCGGGCTGGCCGATGTGCTGGCTGACCCCGACGCGGCCTTCGAGATCAGCTACAAATATGTGGAGGGACTGGAAGAGAACGCCGAAGCCCAGCGCGCGGTACTGGAAGCCACACTTGAGTTCTGGCGCGCGGAGCAGCTCGGCAGCTTCGACCCGCAGGCATGGGCCGAAGCCCAACAAGTCATGCTCGAAGCTGGCTTGATCGAGGAGGTAGTGCCAGTGGAAAGCCTCTTCACCAACCAATTTATACCGTGAGCGCCGCTTTTCTCGATATTCGAGACCTTTACACCAGCTTTAGCGGCACACAGGGCGATCTGGACGCGCTAGAGGGCTGCTCGCTGCAACTCACGCGGGGGGAATTTGTCTGTCTGATTGGGCCTTCGGGGTGCGGCAAATCCACGCTATTGCGGATTGTCGCGGGGCTATTGACACCTACAGCGGGGGAAGTCTGGCTGGAAGGCGCGGCACTGAGCGCACCAGGGCGGCGCGTGGGACTGGTGTTCCAGCAGCCCACCCTGCTGCCCTGGCGCACCGTCTACGGCAACATCGCGCTCCCGCTGGAGCTGGCCGGGCAGCCCACAGCCGCCATCCAGCAGGCGACGCGCGATCTGATTGCAATGGTGGGACTGATTGGCTTCGAGGAGAACTACCCCCGGCAACTGTCCGGCGGCATGGCCCAGCGCGCCGCCATTGCGCGCGCGCTGGCGCAGAATCCAGAAATCCTGTTGCTGGATGAGCCGTTTGCCTCACTGGATGCGCTCACGCGCGAGCGGATGGCCGTGGAACTGCTGCGTATCTGGCAGCAATTCCAGCGCACCGTGCTGATGGTGACACACAACGTCGAGGAGGCCGTACTACTGGCCGACCGGGTGATGGTGATGAGCGCACGCCCAGGGCGCGTGGTAGACATCGTCCCGGTGAACCTGCCGCGCCCGCGTGCACCTTCGCTACTCACTGCCCCAGAGCTCCAAACCATCGCGCGCCGGCTCCGGCAAAGCCTCTGCCTCGCCGACGCCGACGCGCTACAATGTGAGATCCACGCATAACAAGACCTGGCAGGTTTATAAAATCTGCCAGGTCATCATAAGAATATGAAAGTTTCTACATACAAGCAGTTGTTTTTTTGAACCAATTTTCTCCCAAGCGGCAGGCCTGATCAGTAAAAAAAGCCTTGACTTCTTGCCAGGTGGCCGGTTGCAAAAGTACTGGATCAGGCTGATAATCAGCAATGTCAAAATCTACCAATGCAGTCAACACGCGCATTTGAAAGCCCCGCGAATACGGGTATTTTTTCTCGCTAAGAGCAAACAGCTCGCTCAACCCCACTTGTGATACGATAAAGTAAAGATCGTAAAAATCTTTGCGTGACCCACGCCCAGCGACTGCGTCCAATTTCATCAAACCAATGTCTAGTAATCCTGCGATTTGAAGCCCTTCAACAACTACGGTAGGCTCAACAAGCGTATAAATGTAACTAAAGAAGCTTATCGGTAAGTCATCTGCTTTCAAGACCAGACCCAGAGAAGAATTCTGAACAAAGTAATACGATGGCCTTTTTCCAACTCAGCGATGATGCTTTGGCGCAAAGCATCATCCAAAGTCTCAAGTGGCGCAAACAGATCCAAATCTTGAGAGATACGATGTCCCATACGCAGAGCCAGCGCCGTTCCACCAGCCAAATAGAAATTCTGTATTTGTGGTAAACGTGCTACTACGCCCCACAACGCGCGTGTGTGTGATGGAACTACCTGCCAATGAGGTGTCAGTGCGGCCATACACGACTCCCGGTGGTAGCCTCATCTAAGTCGAAGAAAAATTGCCAATACTTGAAGCGGCGTTGCGGCAGACAACGCCAACCAGCCTGCTGCACCCAAGCCGCTAAACGCTCTCTTGTATAACGCGCAAACAGCCAGCGTAATTCCGGCACATCCCCCCAGGCCAACGCTCGCTCGATTACAATAAACGCATCACGTTCTGGATCGAGATTCTCGAAAACATACTCCTGAAAGTAAGGCTTCAATGTAACTGGGATGGATTCTGGCATCTTGCCTCCTGCGATTAGCTACCCGCCCGCAAACTGCGCCCGCAGCACGCCCCGCCGCTTCAATGTGCAGGTTATCGCCCAGATACCTGGGGCAATGGCGCGCACGGCCTCCGGCGGCAACAGCACATCATCCAACCAGACCCCTGTGGGCCGCGCGGGTAAGGCCAACCAGACCTCTCCCTGCGCCACCCGCCCAATCTCTAACGCAAGCGAGACTACATCAGCTGTCACCTTCCAGTCTGTAACCTCGCCGCCCTGCGAAATGTGAAATGTCGTAGCGACCAGATGCGGCCCTGGCTCGATGGGACGAATGCTAAGCAGCACGCCGCCGTGTGCGGGCAGGTTGAACGTGGGAATCGGCGCTCCCAGTGGTAGCTCGTAATAGCGCCGCGCCCAAAAATCTACAACATGATAGGCTCGCGCAAAGCTCAAATCGGGCAGGTCACGGGGCAGCGCACGCGCCGCCGACTGCTCCTGCCAATTGAACAGCCCCACCAGCCGCCAACGCCCCCACGCGCGCGCCATGGGCACAGTGACCACCTCCGGCAATGGCCGCTGGAAGAGCTCCAACGTATCCATACCATCCGTGAACGATGGTAGCAACGCCTCGGCAATGCGCCGACGCTCCGGTGATAGCTGCGGCAGCGCATCAGAAAGAGCCACCACCCCGCCGTTCAATCCAATGAGCGTGGCCTGCGCCAGCACTTCGGCCTCAGTCAACGCCGTATCCGTATCGCGCATCAACAACGTATCGGGATCGTTAATCCACCAGCGCCCGTGCATCCACGCGCGGGTCAGTGTATTCTGCAAACTATTGCGCAATCCAGGAGCGGTCAACTCCCCACGCACCGGCCAGACCAGCCCTCGGAAATTCGGCAGCCAATGCGGGCCGGTATCCGCCCCGATGCGCATCGCATCCACCAGGCCCAGCGACGGCCCTAGCGGCGCACCGCAACCCAACAGATACGTTTCCGCGCCGGCTGCCTCACGGATAATATCCAATCCATGCCGATAAGCCTGGGCACGGGTGAAGCGCGGATTGTGGTGAACGCCTGGCAACGCACCGGCGTAAAGATAATCCAGTTTGAGATAGCGGTACCCCCACGTCTCCACCGCCGTCTGCGTGAGCGCGCGCAAGTGTTCCTCTACGCCAGGATGGGTGAGATCGAGCGCCTGCGCCAGGAATGTACCTGCCAGGCCCGCGCTCACGGGGCGGCCCCGGTGGTTGCGCAAGATCCAGTCAGGATGCTCGCGCGCCACCTGCGAGCGCGGGTGAACAGTGAACGGCGCGAGCCACAGGCCCGGCGTAAAGCCGGAACCACTGATGCGCGCGGCCAACCAATCAAGTGCGTGCGGAAAACGAGCATTGCGCTCGGTCCAATCGCCCCACACGGCCTCGAAACCTTGATCCAGCTGAATGACTTCCAACGGCAAAGAATCGGAGAGCAACGCAGCAGAGGCCAGGTTTTCGATGACAGCAGATTCGCTTACCTTATCACCGTACATATACCACGAGCACCAGCCCGGCGGGGCCGGGCGAGGCGTAGGCAACGCCATCTGCCGCGTTACAGTATAGACATACTGCGCCAGTGGGTCCGGAAGTGGCAACGGGACCCACTCCAAATAGAACCATTCGGAATAGCACGCATCGCCCGGCTCCAGGGGAATATCATCCGTCTGCGATTGCAAAAGCAAACTGAGTCGCCCCGGGCGCAAATCAGCGCGGAGCTGCACGAACTGCTCAGCCAGCGATGCCCCCCCGGCTACCAACGCCTCGCGTGCAGTGATGATAGCGCCCACAGTGTTGCTCCAAAAGCGACCAGGGCGTGTGTGCCAGGGCGTGCGCGCATTTTTGGCGAACGGGCCAACAAAGGGGATTAACCAGGGCGCGGGGCGATAGCCCTTACTCTCGGCAGGCATAAAACCCGCTGGCGACCAGGATTGCCACCCCGACCCGTAAAAACCGCTGGGCGTGTCCAACGGTCTAAGACCCTGCGGCACAGTACGGATATAGAGATGCTCCAGCGTAAGCGGGACCGCGCCGCTATTGGTGACTTTGAGACGCATCAAAACGAAAGGCCGAGCGGGATACAGCCGCACCTGCCAGGCCAAATCCACCTGCTGGCGCAGCTCAAAGTTGAGTACAATGGCCTCACCACTGCCGTGCGCGTCTTCCACACGCACCGGCTCCTCACGCAGACGTTTGAAATCAGCGGTAGTAGGCCGGAACCGCTTACCCTCACGCCAGGCATCAAAACCGGCCTGCAAACCCAACGTGCGCCCAGGGCTTTCTAACCAGAGAACGCCCTGGGACGACTCCCAACGCACATCAAAGGAAGGACTTTCCAGGAGAATGGCCATCTACACCGTAAGCGCAGGAAGCGCCTGCTCCATCAAAGTTTGCCGACGGCGGCGATATTCCACAATCGGGCGGTCACCCTGGATGAGGGCCTCATCCCCACGTAACGCGCTCAGCTTAGGCTGCTGCGTGTTGACGATCCGCCGATCTTGATGGGCTACATAGACATTGAACGGCATCGCCAGCGCATTGACCAACTCCCGCAACACCGCAACGCGCATGAAGCGCTGATAGAAGCGCAAATATAGCAGCGTGTGGGCCTCATCCACTGGCACAAACGCTGCCAAGACACGCACATCATCGCTAATGTAGTTTTGCCACAAGTTGGGGAACTGAAATTCCAGATGAAACGTAGGGTACGGTTCGGCAATCTCGTCCGGTTTGCACGGTGGCTGACCGCGATCCACATCATTGAAGACATACACCCGGAAGGCATCTTCGCCCTGCCACTTAACCACTGGGCCGTTGACCAAAGCACGATTGCCCCGCCCGATGGTATTGTAATGCACGAACGGCAGATGCACCACATCCAGCTGATTCTCGATCACGCGAGAGTAGTGCGTATCCCAGGGATCGCGCGCAGAGCCATAGGTGAAATCGGGTGTGATGTCCTCGAAAAAGCGCGGCGGCGTCAAAACGGCAGACGGCGCATCGCCCCACCAAATCCAGATGAAACCGTGCGCCTCATAGGTGGGATAGTGATGCACCTTGAAGCGCTCCGGGATGGGCGCAACTTTGCCGTTGGCGGGAATCAGCGTGCAACGTCCGGACATATCGTAGCGGAAGCCGTGAAAGGGGCATTGCAGCGCGCCCTCCGCCACCACGCCCTTGCTAAGCGCCGCGCCACGATGGGCGCACAGATCGCGCAGGCAGCTCACCTTGCCCGCCGCATCGCGCCAGAAGACCAGCTTCTCACCCATGCGCGTCACGCCTACAGGATTGGTTTTCACTTGAGCAGAATCTAAGACAACGTACCACTGATTAGAGATCACGGTTATGCCTCTTACGATGTATGTTTTTTAAGAGTGAGATTTCACCACAGAGAACACGGAGAGTTTTTTTGATTTTTTCTCCGTGTTCTTCGTGGTAAAAATAGGTCTGATGTTACGCGAATCGCTCGAAGCGATCTTTATCCGCTTTGCAGACAGGGCACTTGAGCGGCGGCTGCGGACGCGCGCACAGATAGCCGCACACCTTGCAACGCCAGACCGGGATGCCACTGCGCGTGAATCCGACAAATTCTTCCTCGTGTTCCGCCTCTTCATAGGCGCGCTCTTCGGCTGGTAAGCGCCGCTCCGGGATGGGTTGGAGCTCCTGCACGCCGTCGCGCACGGCATCGGATACATAGAGCGCGCAATAGCACGCACCAAACTCGTCGAGATCGGGATCACGGTAATCGCATGGGCAAATGATGTCGAGGTCTTGCTCGCGCACGCCTGCCGCCAACCGGCAAGGGCAAGCCCAATAGCCATAACGTTCCTCGTTGATTAGCAACCCTTCAACAAGACCCTGCGTGAAAGGCACATCCGGGTTGAGATTATATCCCCCGGCCTTCGCCTCCTTATCCAACCGCGCGTGCAGCGTCGCGATACGCTCCTGCGAAATCTCCGGGCGCGTACTCATAGGCCCAACGCCTCCTTGATGTCGTCCGTCTTTGCACCCACAATGCAGACCTTGTCATCAATGACCAGCGTCGGGAAAGAAACCCGCGAGTTCCAGGTACGCACCTGCTCGCGCGCGGCCTCCAATTCATCGCCTTCCAGTAAATCCAGATAGACGTAATCGAATGCGATGCCTTCGGCTTCGAGAAATTCACGTGTCTTGCGACACCAAATACAGGTGGAGAGCGCATAAAGCGTCACCTGATGATCATTGTGTATTCCCTCGACATGTCCGTGCGCTTCTGCCATGTCAACCTCCTTGGTGAATTGCCCTGAGTCTAGCACGTCCTTGCTAAAAAGCAATCGGCAGGACGGGCAAACAACGATGGCTTGACAAGTCCTGCCCTTATGTTAATATATGAGCGATTACTCATATATTAGGAGATACCATGTCTAAGCCACCAACCTGCCACCATTCCCATCCACCAGGGGAACAATCGCTCGACACGGAGACGGCGGAGCGTGTAGCGGCGCTTTTCAAAGCCCTGAGCGATCCCACCCGCGTGCGAATCATCGCCGCGCTGGCAGAGGACGAACGCTGTGTCTACGACCTGGCGACGGCTCTGGAAATGACCCACTCGGCGATTTCCCACCAGTTGCGCACGTTACGCGCCCTGCGCGTCGTGCGAGCGCGCAAAGAGGGGCGGCACGTCTTCTACGCGCTCGATGATGAGCACATCCGCGACCTGTTCTTGCAAGGTCTGGAACACGCGCGGCATACCTGATTGCGCCTTTTCACACTTTCACTTCTCTGGAGGTAAAACTTGCTCGACACACACACTTACAAAATCGCCGGATTGGCCTGCTCAGATTGCGCCGGACGCATTGAAGCGCAAGTACGCCGTCTCGATGGCGTGCAAACCTGCACGGTAGATACCGCCACAGGCTTCCTCACCGTACAATTGGCTGTCCCAGAGTTCGATATTACCCCCATCGCACGCATTGTGGCAGAAACGGGGCACACTCTGGCTGTTGAGCGCACCCGCATGAGCACGCCGCAAGGCAACGCACTTGTGACCTTCTTCCGCTTCCTGCTCTCGCGCACCGAAACGCTATTAACCGCCATCGCCGGCGGACTGGCATTGCTGGGGCTGGCATTGGCGGTTCTCGACACACCCACCCCAGCAACCACCGTGCTCTTCGCGCTGGCGATCCTTACCGGTGGCATCCCAGTCTTCCGCCAGGCCCGCAACGAGGTGCTACGCGCCCGCATGTTGGGGATCAATACCCTCATGGTAATTGCCGTGACTGGCGCGATGCTCATCGGGGAGTGGGGCGAGGCGGCTATCGTGGTGGTGCTCTTCTCCCTGGGCGAGGCGCTGGAAAGCTACGCCACCGAACGGGCCAGGGGCGCACTGGAGAGTCTGCTCGATCTCGCACCGCCAACGGCGTTGGTATTGCAACCCGATGGGGCAACCCTAGCCACGCTGGTCGAAGCCATCGCTATCGGCGCGCGGGTGCTCGTGCGCCCTGGCGATAGCGTTGCGGTGGATGGAGTCGTACGCGCCGGGCACAGCGCCGTGGATCAGGCGGCCATCACTGGAGAAAGTATCCCGGTGGATAAAACCATCGGCGATGAAGTGTTCGCTGGCACAGTCAACACCTTCGGCGCGCTAGAAGTCGAAGTGACGCGCCGCGCCGAGGATAACACTCTCAATCGCATGGTCGCCCTAGTGCAAGAGGCGCAATCCCGGCAGGCACCGGTGCAGCGCTTTGTAGATCGTTTCGCGCGGGTATACACTCCCGCCGTGACTGTGATAGCGGCATTGATCGCTGTCGGCCCGCCCCTGCTCTTCGGGCAACCCTTCTGGGGCGATACCGGCTGGCTGATGCGCGCCCTGCAACTACTCGTCATCGCCTGCCCGTGCGCGCTGGTCATCAGCACACCGGTCAGCGTGGTGAGCGCGCTGACCCACGCGGCGCGGCGCGGCGTCCTCATCAAGGGCGGGCAGACGTTGGAGACGCTGGGCCGCGTGACCACTTTCGCCTTCGATAAGACCGGTACCCTCACCGAAGGGAAACCGATCGCCACGGATATCCTCAGCGTGTGCGAGGACATCACCTGCACCCGCAACGGCCTGCAACTGGCCGCCGCCATCGAATCGCAATCCTCGCATCCCCTAGCGCGGGCGCTGGTAGCAGAAGCCCAAGCGCAATCGCTTTCCCTGCTCCCCGCGCAAGATGTCACCATCCTCGATGGGCGTGGGGTGACGGGACTGGTCAACGGCGAACGGGTCACAGTCGCCAGCCATCCCTACTTCGACGCCACGTTGCCCCACTCCACATCCGTGTGCCGCGAAGCGGAGCGTCTGGCAGCTGCAGGCCGCTCGGTAATGCTGGTCTGCCACAACGACAGCATTTGCTCTGTCTTCGCCATGGCGGATACACCCCGCGCAGCGAGCGCGGACGTAGTCACCGCCCTGCACAAGTTAGGTGGACTGCACACGATCATGCTAACCGGGGACGGGGCAGCCGTAGCCCAAGTAATCGCACATACCGTGGGTATGGATGAGGTGCGCGCGGGGTTGCTGCCGGAAGACAAAGTCAATGCAGTACAAGAGTTACAAGCTGCGGGAAGGAACGGCACGAACCAGGTGGTTGCCTTCGTCGGCGATGGGGTCAACGATGCACCCGCGCTGGCGCAAGCCGATGTGGGCATCGCCATGGGCGGCGCGGGATCGCATCAAGCGTTGGAGACGGCGGATGTGGTGCTCATGGGTGACGATCTGCGGCAGCTGCCCTTCATCGTGCAGCTGAGCCGCCGCACGCGGCGCACCATTCGCGCCAATATCATCTTCGCGCTGGCAGTAAAAGCCATGGTCTTCGGCCTGGCGGCGGCGGGCATTGGCTCGTTATGGCTGGCAATCGTGGCGGATGTAGGGGCGTCGTTAGCTGTCATCCTCAACGGGATGCGGCTGCGCCAGGGCGGGAGCACTAACCCCGCTTGACAACCCCCATCATCAAGCGATAATTCAAGCATCGCAAAATTCTAGCGTCCTGAAACACAACGAGGAGGGAATTGAAATGGGGAATATACTCAATATTGACGGAAGTATGTTTGAGCAAGAGGTATTACAAGCAGCCTTACCGGTGCTGGTGGATTTTTGGGCAGAGTGGTGTCCCCCGTGCCGCGCGCTTGGCCCAACCCTCGAAGAAGTTGCCGTAGAATGCGCCGGACAGCTCAAAGTTGTCAAGGTGAATGTTCAAGAGGTGCAAGACCTCCCCTCACAATTCGGCGTGATGAACATCCCCACGATGATTCTTTTCAAAAACGGGCAAGAACTTCTCCGCATGACAGGCAACCGGCCCAAGAAAGACCTGCTGCGCGAACTCACCCCGCACCTGTAGCCTGCGCGCACTTTCAAACAACCCATCGCAACGCACTTCAAGAAGTGCGTTGCGATTTCTTACGCTGCACGCTTCGCCGCTTCCCACAGAGCATCCAATGCCTCTAAGGAGAGCTGCTTCAAATCCAGCCCACGTTGGCGCGCTGCCGTTTCTACATAGCGGAACCGTTGGGAAAAGCGAGCATTGGCCTCGCGCAACGCAGTTTCAGGATCAACTTTCAACCAGCGCGCCCAGTTAACCACCGCGAACAATACATCTCCCAACTCACTGGCCTGCGCTTCGAGCGTCTCGGCGGCTTCCAATTCAGCCAATTCTTCACGGACCTTATCAAGCACCCCTGTAATGTCCGGCCAATCGAAGCCCACGCGGGAAGCGCGCTGTCCATAGGCATTCGCTTGCGCCAGCGCTGGCAACGCGCCTGCTACGCCATCCAACAACGATCGCTCCACCTGCCCGTTAGCTTCACGCTCCTGCCGCTTGAGTTGCTCCCAATTAATAATGACCTCATCAGCACCAGAAACCGGCAGCGCCCCCCATACATGCGGATGACGATGCTTGAGTTTAGCATCAACACCCGCAATAATATCGGCCATCTGAAAATCGCCCTCTTCTGTGGCAATCTGAGCATGCAGCACTACCTGCAACAACACATCCCCCAACTCCTCGCACAGTGCGGCATAATCCCCACGGTCAATCGCATCCAACGCTTCGTAAGTTTCCTCAAGCAAGTTGGCCCGCAGGCTGGCATGCGTCTGTTCACGATCCCAGGGACACCCCTCCGGGGCACGCAGGTAAGCGATGGTTTCCTGGAAACCCTCAAAGCTGCTCACCTGTGCTAATGGCGGCACGTAGAGAGAAGTCAACGGGCTATGCTCGCGGCGATCAATCTCGTAAAGCGGCATCCAGACGAGACTCTCGCCTGCTGCGCCAGCTGCCTCAATCAACGCGACCTGATGCTCGTCAGGATACTGATTCATCAGGGTCAGCTTCAGATCAGCAGCCACAGCCCGGCTATAAACTTGCGCCAATACCGCTGGAACATCAGGATTTAGCGGGGGATGATGCAATGCTGCCACATCAAGCGCGTCCACAATTTGCAATCCATCAAGCGCATCTACAGCCAGCAAAGAAAGCAAGGGTTCGATGAAGCTCAACCCAGCCACCAGCCGCGTGGGAATAGCGGCCTCGCGAGCTGCCGCCAATAACCGGGTAACGGTCGCCTCCCCTACCAACGGATGCCCGGGGACTGCATACACCACTCCCTCTGGGCGCTGCGCTAACGCAATCACCTGCACCACAATCGCCGTATAGACATCTGCAAAATCGCGCGCCTGTTCGTACAACACATCAAAGGAGCGCGCTGGCAACACACCCGGCAACGCACTCACCACCGGATGGCGCGCAGTCCGCAGCCAGACCTCACCAGCGCGGCTCAACACATCCCACGCCTCACGAGTCAACTGCTCCGGTGCGCCCGGCCCTAGCCCTACAATCGTCAACTGCGCCATAGCACCTCCCACACACAGAACAGGTAGCCGGTACAAAGACCAGCTACCTGTCGGATGAAATATAATGTGTGAAACGTGATTACACTCACGTTTCACACACCAAATAGACCAAAATACCTCGGATGTTTAGCGCTTGGTGTATTGGGGAGCCTTGCGTGCGCGCTTGAGACCTGGCTTTTTGCGTTCCTTGGCGCGTGCATCACGGGTCAAAAAACCAGCTCGACGCAACGCCTGATTCAGATCAGCATTGATCTTGAGTAACGCACGAGCTGCGCCCATACGAATCGCCTCGGCCTGCCCCGTGATACCGCCGCCCTTAACGAGAACGGTCACATCATAGCCATCCAGCGTACGCGTAGTTTGCAGCGGCGCAACTGCCGTCTGACGATCCAGCTCGCGGCCAAAATATTCCACCAGCGGCTTGCCATTGACTACGACCTGCCCGGTACCGCCCGAATGCAAGCGCACACGAGCCGTGGCCGTCTTACGGCGTCCAATTCCCTCAAAGTATTCAGCCATGCTTATCTCCTTACAACTCCAGGGGCTTAGGTTGTTGCGCCTGGTGCGGATGTTCCGGCCCAGCATAGACCTTGAGCTTCCTGAACATCTGACGCCCCAACGGGCCACGCGGCAACATCCCACGCACTGCCGCTTCAAGAACGCGTTCTGGGTGCGTTTCCAACTGCCGACGCAGCTTGGTCTCGCGCAGCCCGCCAGGATAACCGGAATGCCGATAATAGCTCTTCTGGTCAAGTTTGCGGCCGGTAACGTGGATTTTCTCAGCATTGATGATCACAATGAAATCACCAACATCCACATGCGGCGTGTATTCAGGCTTATGCTTACCACGCAACATGTAAGCAATTTGCGAAGCCAGTCGCCCCAGCGTCTTGTCGGCTGCATCCACAACGAACCAATCCCGCTTCACATCGGCAGGTTTGGCGACATAAGTCTTCTGTATGTTTAACCCTTTCACTTTCTATCCTCACTCCCTTCACAAAGGCGTGCTAATTCCTCTTTAGGCATTGCGGGGTAAGCCACCGCTTTGAGCACCAGACCCGTCGGGGAGACCGCCGGCCCTACGTGCCGCCGCTCCCGTGACTGCAAACAGGCGGTAAACGTCTCAAAACTGAGCTTGCCCGCCCCTACTCGCAGCAATGTCCCTACCAGCAAACGCACCATCCGGTACAGGAAGGCGTTGGCCTCAATATCAAAGTACCAACACGACTCTTGCGCCGTCCACACAGCGCGGATAACCTCGCGTACAGTGCTTTCGCCCTGCGGCGGCATCCCGAAAGCAGCAAAATCATGGATACCCACCAACTGGGCTGCCGCGGTCTGCATCACATCCAGATCAAGCGCCTGCGGCACATGCAGACTATAACGACTCATCAACGGATTGCGTTCGGCTGCCCGGTACAACGTATAGCGGTACCATCTGCTGCGCGCCGCGTAACGCGGATGAAAATTCTCTGGCGCCGGGACAAGCTCCCGCACGGCAACAGCGAGCGGCAACAGAGCATTCATACCACGTTGCAAAGCCACCAGCGGGCGCTCCCAGGCAGTATCAAATGCAATCACTTGCCCTTCCGCATGGACACCGGCATCTGTGCGCCCGGCAGCCAGCACCCGCGTAGGGGTTTGGGTCAACTGCTCCAGAGCTGTTTCGAGCTCCGCCTGGATTGTAGGAGCATTGCGTTGCCGCTGAAAACCCCCGTACCCAGTTCCGTCGTAACTGACGACGGCACGCACCCGCACGCTACAATCCTTACGCTTCCTCGACGAGCTGTAAAAGTACGATGGGCGCGGCGTCGCCTTTGCGTTGCCCTAAATTCAACATCCGGGTATAACCGCCCGGGCGCTCCGCGTAGCGCGGAGCAATCTCGTCAAAGAGTTTTCTTACCACAACCGGATCATTGAGGCGCGCTGCCGCCAAGCGGCGAGCATGGACACCCTGAGCCGGATTTTCTTCAGCTGCCGCCAGGCCACGCTTGGCCAGCGTAATTAGCTTCTCAGCTTGCCCGCGAATAGCCTCAGCCTTAGCGCGCGTCGTACGAATACTCTCGTGGCGTAACAACTGAGTAACCATAGTACGGCGCAACGCAGTTCGGTGCCCTACAGGGCGATTGAGCTTCTTACCCGCGACACGATGTCGCATGATTCATCCTCCTCATCAATGATTCAGGCTTCCGCCTCATCTTCTTCTTCACCAGGCGTCAGTGCTTCTGGGGTCACATCGCCCAAAAAGCCCTTTTCCTGCAACTGCTCGCGCAGTTCATCCAGCGATTTCTCGCCGAAGTTCCGAATGGACAACAAAGCATCACGCCCACGTGCAATGATCTCCATAACCTCACCCACGTTGGAAATGCCAGTGCGCTTAAGTGCATTATACACACGCACTCCCAGCCCCAGGTCTTCAATAGGCGTAGCATAAGCACGATGCGGGATACCCTCTTTTTCCACATCCACCACAATGTGCGTTTGGTCTTCCTCGATTTCCGCACCAGCAATCAAACGCAGGTGAGTTACGAGGATCCGCGCACTCGCCTTGAGCGCCTCAAAAGGTACAAGCCGCCCATCCGACCAAACTTCCATAATTAAACGATCATAGTTGGTCAGCTGGCCCACGCGCGCCGGCTCCACTGTGTAATTCACACGCCGGACAGGACTAAAAATTGCATCCACCGGCAATACACCGATAGGCATCCGGCCCCGGCTATCGCCGGGCGAGTAACCACGCCCGGCCTCGACCGTGAATTCCATATCCAGATGCACATCATCCGCATCCACCGTGAAAAGGTAGAGTTCTGGATTGATAATTTCGATTTCCGGCGGAGCGATAATATCGCCCGCCGTGACAACACCCTCCCCCTCAACGCGCAAGGTCATGTACAATGGCCCTTCGCCATCCATCACCAACCGTATTTGTTTGAGACGCAAAATGAGTTGGATAACATCCTCGCGCACGCCAGGGATAGCCGCAAATTCATGGGACATATCGCTGATGCGCACAGCAGTCACACATGCGCCCTCCAGCGAGGACAACAACACCCGGCGCAGCGAATTACCCAGCGTCACCCCATAACCGTTCTCGAGCGGGCCAATAAGGTAACGCCCGTACTGCTGCGTATTGACATCAATTTCAACTTTGGGCAGAACTGGCGCTGCTAACACGTCGCCTCCTTCTGCTTATCAGCGTGAGTAGAACTCGACGATTAATTGCTCCTGCACAGGAACATCAATCTCTTGCCGAGCAGGCATCGCCAAGACCCGGCCTTTCAAAGTATCCGCATCCAGACTCAGCCAATTAGGCACAGTGCGCTTTCCTAACAAATCCACACGATCCTTGAAATAATCGGAACGGCGGCTTTCGGGGCGCACAACCAATTCATCGTTAGGCCGTAGCGCAAACGAAGGGATATTAGTCTTGCGGCCATTGACCATAAAGTGACCATGCTGCACCAGTTGACGGGCCTGTGCGCGCGAGTCGGCCAAGCCCAAACGGTACACAACGTTATCCAACCGTGTCTCCAGTAGAGACAGAAGCGTCTCACCGGTCAACCCGGCACGCCGTTCGGCCTCACGGTAATAGCGGCGAAATTGCCGTTCCAACACGCCATAAACCCGGCGGGCCTTCTGCTTCTCGCGCAATTGCAACGCGTAGTCCGAAGGCTTGCGCTTGCGGAAGGACGTATCCTTCCCATGCTGTCCGGGCGGGTAGCCACGCTGCCCGAAGGGACATTTATCCGTGTAACAACGATCCCCTTTAAGATAGAGCTTCTCGCCTTCACGGCGACAGAGCTTACATACAGGGCCGGTATATCTTGCCATGCTTTCCTCCCAGCTCGTTTAGATGCGCCGCTTTTTGGGCGGACGACAGCCGTTGTGGGGAATGGGGGTCGTGTCCGTAATCGAACGCACCCGCACCCCACCGGCAGCAATCGCGCGCAACGCGGCTTCGCGGCCCGGGCCGGCCCCTTTGACGAAGGCATCCGCTTCTTGCAAGCCATCGTTAGTGACCGCGTCTTGTATCACCTTCTCCGCAGCCAGACGGGCCGCGAAAGGCGTGCTCTTGCGTGAGCCTTTGAAACCCGCCGAGCCTGCGCTGGCCCAGCGCAAGACATCGCCATTCTGATCCGTGACCGTCACAATCGTGTTATTGAAGGTCGAATGAATGTAGATGCGTCCCAGCGGCACGTTGCGCTTCACGCGACGCGGCGCACGAGCGCGGCGAGTCGTAGTCGTACGTTTAGCCATAAAGCCTCCTCCAGTCCTTCTAAAACCTTTTCTATGCCAATCCGGCTAAGGATTACTTCTTCTTCGAACCACGCCGCCGGCCGCGACCGGGGACCGTCTTGCGCATGCCGCGCTTGGTGCGCGCATTAGTACGGGTACGTTGCCCGCGCACCGGTAAGCTGCGTCGGTGGCGCAACCCACGATAAGCGCCCACTTCAATGAGCCGCTTGATATTCATTTGAACTTCGCGCCGCAGATCACCCTCAACAATGTAATCACGCTCAATGACTTCACGCAAGAGCGCCACATCGCTTTCCGAGAGGTCTTTAACGCGAATCTCCGAGCTAACGCCCGTGCGCTCAAGAACCTTCTGACTGGCCGATGGCCCAATGCCGTAAATGTAGGTCAGGCCCACCACTACGCGCTTATTTCGGGGCAAGTCAACCCCTGCAATACGTGCCATACGTTTTCTCCTCCAGCATCGTTACTTAATAACTTCTGTCCGTGGCCCTGCTGCTCTACCCCTGGCGCTGCTTGTGCTTAGGGTTGCTGCAGATCACCCGGATCACACCCCGCCGCCGAATGATTTTACACTTCGGGCAACGTTTTTTGACAGATGGTGACACCTTCATTTTCCGACTCCTCTCATTTATAGCCGGGTTAATACTTCCGGCTCGCCATCAGTGATGGCGATGGTATTCTCGAAATGTGCAGTGAGTTGACCATTCGCCGAGTATACCGTCCAATGATCTTCCGCAACCACCGTATGGGGCGTCCCGATCAACACCATCGGCTCAATCGCCAAAGTCATCCCAGATTGCAACCGCAAGCCTTGACCCCGTTGACCGTAATTGAGCACTTGGGGGTCTTCGTGCAGCTGGCGCCCGATACCGTGTCCGGTATATTCACGAGTGACGTGATAGCCGCACGTTTCCACATACTGCTGAATCGCATGGGAGATGTCTCCCATCTGTTGCCCCGCGACGGCCTGGGACATACCAGCTTCCAGTGCATCGGCAGTAACCGTCAGTAACGCACGCGCTTCGGACGACACCGCCCCTACGGCAAAGGTACGCGCCGCATCACCGTGAAAGCCTTTGTAACAGGCTCCGACATCAACCGTGATAATGTCCCCAGCCTCCAGCGCCCGAGCACCTGGAATGCCATGTACTAGTTCTGCATTAACTGATGCGCAGATAGTTGATGGAAAAGAGTGTGTGCTGTGGGAAGGATACCCCTTAAAAGAGGGGGTAGCGCCCTGCCTCAGAATCCACTCCTCCGCAATACGGTCTAGCGCACCGGTAGTGATTCCTGGACGAATCCAGTCTTGCATCAGCTCCAACACTTGGGCAACAATGCGCCCAGCTTCCCGCATGGCGAGCAGCTCCATGGAACGTTTGAGAATTACCATATCCGTTTGGCTCGGTGTAACCCGGTCGCGCTTGAGCGCGCACGACCGGGTATTATACCACACTTTTCGGATTAGCGCAGGAAGCCTTCATAGTGCCGCATTAGCAGCTGTGCTTCCAATTGCCGCATCGTATCCACCACCACGCCTACCACAATCAACAAACCAGAGCTAGTGATCAGCATGGCTTGCGTCGTCATGAACAGGCCGATGATATATGGCAACACCGCGATTGCACCGAGGAACAAGGCCCCGACCAGCGTGATGCGCCGGTAAACATTGTTAATAAACTCTTCCGTCTTCTTGCCCGGACGGATACCTGGAACAAATCCCCCTTGTTTTTGCAACATTTCCGGCAGGTTCTGCTGCTGCACCATAACATCAGTATAGAAGTAGGTGAAGCCCACGACTGCCAAGAAATAGGGAACCGCATACCAGGGATTGCGGCCTCCGAAGAAACCAATCGTCCAATCGGCCACAGCGCGCACAGTAGGATTGGTGGTCGCCTGGAAGAATTGTGCTATGACCGCCGGAAAGGTCAAGAACGACTGCGCGAAAATTAGCGGGATCATGCCTGCGGTATTGACTTTGAGCGGGATATAGGTACTGCCGCCGCCGTAGACTTTCATACCGCGCACGCGCTTGCCATACTGCACTTTGATCCGCCGCTCACCTTCTTGCACATAGACAATGACCAACACCGTCAACAAAGTGATGATGATAAAGGCCAGCACTCCCCAGAACTTATCCGAGACTGAAATCTGGTACAGGTTAGGGAAGATTTGCGAGACAATACCACCAAAGATGATCAGGGACAACCCATTACCTACACCTTGTTCGGTAATGAGCTCGCCCATCCACACCGCAAACATCGTGCCAGCGGTCATAGTAAACAACACTGTAAGTGTAGGCAACACTTGTCCAACCCCGAATCCGAAGTTGGGCAAAATCGCGCTACCGCCGCCCGCGGTGAAGAGTCGCACCTGACCAAACGCCTGTAAGGCAGCCAGGGGGACCGTCAAGTAAAAGGTCCATTGATTCATCTTGCGTTGCCCGGCTTCCCCCTCTTCCTTGATCATCTTCTCAAGTTTGGGGAAAATAGGCAACAGCAATTGTAGAACAATTTGCGCTGTCACATACGGATAGACACCGGCCGCCAACACAGAGAAGTTGGAAATGGCCCCACCCGACAGCAGGTTCAACAGATTGGCAAGTTGAGCAGCTGCTGAAGATTGCTCGAAGAACAGCCGCAGCGCCTCCCGATCCACGCCCGGCACCGGGATATTGGATGCCAAGCGGAAGATCACCAGGATCAAGATCGTATAGAGAATGCGCCGCCGCAAATCCGGCAACTTCAACGCATTGCGCAGGGCTTCAATCATGGAATTGCCTCCATCCAGTCTGAGTTAGCGAGTACGATAGCCGCCCCGCTGCCAGGGCAACAGTTCTACCTGCCCCCCAGCGGCTTCGATCTGGGCACGCGCACTTTCAGAAATACGATGAACGCGCAGGGTAAGAGCGTGGGGCAATTCGCCCCGGCCCAACACCACCACCAAATCGCTTTCTTTTTTGATCAACCCGCACGCGGCCAAAGTTTGCGGAGAGACTTCAGCCCCCGCCTCAAATCGTTCGGCCAGTTGATCCAAATTGATTACTTTGAATTCAACACGCCAGGGGTTGAAAAACCCTACACCACGAGCAAAGGGGAGCTTGCGTATCAGAGGCAGCTGCCCGCCCTCAAAGTAAGGGCGCACACCACCACCACTTCGCGCATTCTGTCCTTTGGTACCCCGACCAGCGGTCTTGCCTTGCCCAGCGGAAATACCCCGCCCAACACGGCGCTTACGCTTTTTGGAACCCTCAGCGGGTTGTAAATCATGTAGTTTCATTGCTCTCTCCCGCTATGCCTGTTCAACTTCCTCGACGAGAAGCAGGTGTGAGACTGCATTGATCATACCCCGCACAACGGGGGTATCACGATGCTCAACAACCTGATTCATCTTGCGCAACCCTAGCGACCGCACGGTACGCTTCTGTCGCAACGTGTAGCCAATCGGGCTGCGCACCAGCTTTACACGCAGCAGTTTCTCTTCCATTACGCCTTTCTCCTCAGCCAGAAGGGCATCACCCGAGCCTCAGGCACACCACGGTCTTCCGCCACCTGCTCAACCCAGCGTAATTTATTTAGCGCATCCATGGTGGCCTGCGCAACATTCACCTGGGTCGCACTGCCCTGTGACTTGGTCAACACATCCCGTACCCCAACCGCTTCCAACAACGCGCGCACACCACCACCCGCGATCACGCCAGTACCATGGGATGCCGGACGTAAGAAAACTCTCGCCCCACCACAACGACCCGTAATCTCGTGAGGAATAGTGCTGCCTTCCAGAGCAATGGGGTGCATATCGCGCCGGGCGCGCTCAGTCGCCTTGGCAATAGCATCCGGCACATTTCGGGCCTTCCCAATCCCCAGGCCCACTTGGCCCTTGTTATCGCCCACAATGGCAACAACACGGAAGTGGAAGGTACGCCCACCTTTGACAACTTTAGCAACGCGGGCAATATCTACCACGCGCTCATCCAGTTCTTCCTGCTCTTCTGCAAAGCCTTCTCGATCCCGAAGGTTTTTCCTTTCCATCAATGCCTCCCAGCGGCTCAGAAGTCCAGGCCGGCTTTACGAGCCGCCTCGGCCAACGTCTTCACACGGCCGTGGTATTTATACCCGGCGCGGTCGAACACGACCTGTTCGATGCCTTTTGCCAACGCCCGCTCAGCGAGCAGCTTGCCCACGGCCTGCGCCTGTTCCGTCTTCTTCATACCTGCCAGCTCCGCTACCAGGGCTTTATCCATAGTGGATGCCGCCGCCAGCGTGTGACCCACGCTATCATCAATGATCTGCGCATAAATATGATGTAGACTACGGAATACATTCAGGCGTGGACGTTCTGGCGTCCCCACGACCTTTTTACGGACGTGAAGACGACGCCGTTCGCGGGCTTTATAACGATTAACTTCCGGTTTCATATTTCACCCTCAGTACCACGCTTAAAAATTAGGGAAGCGGTTTAACCCTTCCCGGATTTACCGGCCTTGCGCCGGACAATCTCACCCTGATAGCGGATGCCCTTGCCCAGGTAAGGCTCCACAGGACGCCAGCCGCGAATCTCAGCAGCCAACTGTCCCACCACTTGCTTGTCAATTCCACGCACGGTGACGCTATTAGCGCGAGGATTCACCTCAAATACCACGTCCGCTGGCGCGGGAATTACCACAGGATGTGAATATCCCAAGTTGAGCACCAATGTCGAACCCTGCAATTCAGCCTTGTAGCCGGTTCCGCTGATTTCCAGAGTAATCGCATAGCCCTCGGTCACACCCACGACCATATTGTTCAAAAGAGCACGGCTCAGCCCATGCAAGGCACGGTTTTGCCGCTCATCATTAGGGCGCTGTACAGATAATACATTCTCTTCCAGAACAATTGTCATGTTCGGGTGAAAGGTCTGCGACAGCTGCCCCTTAGGCCCTTTGACCGTAACTTGTGGGCCATCAAACTGCACAGTTACACCGGCCGGCACCGGAATCGGCATTCTACCAATCCGCGACACAGCTACCTCCTTCAGGCTACCAAATGTAGCAAATGACCTCGCCGCCCACATTGAGGCGCCGGGCCTGTTGCCCGGTCAAGACCCCCTTGGGCGTTGAAAGGATAGAAATACCCATCCCACTGCGTACCCAGGGAATCTCTTGCGCTGGCGTATAAATACGCCGTCCAGGCTTACTCACGCGCTTCAAACCGGTGATAACAGGCCGTTGGTGCTTGAGATCACCCACATACTTCAAGTGAACGATCAGGTGTGGTTGTGGTTTATCGTTGGTTACCTGGTAAGCCTGCACATAGCCTTCTTCTTTGAGAATTTTAGCAATCGCCACTTTAATTTTAGATGACGGCATCGTCACACTCTCATGACGTACCATGAGGGCATTCCGAATCCGCGTCAACATATCAGCAATTGGGTCAGTGGTCACCATTACTCAACTCCTTACCAACTGGATTTGACCATGCCGGGGATTTTCCCCTCCAGGGCCAACTCACGCAAACAAATGCGGCACAAGCCGAAGCGGCGATAATACCCTCGCGGGCGACCACAGCGGTTGCAACGATTGCGCACCCGCACTTGATACTTACGTCGGGTTTCCCGAATGGGCATTGACGTTTTAGCCATAGATAACTCCTTTTCCTACCTTGTGGCTATGCATGCCGGAAAGGCATTCCCAAGAGTTCCAGCAATCGCCGGGCTTCTTCATCTGTCTCAGCGGTCGTGGCAATACAAATTTCCATCCCTCGAATTTTGTCAATCTTGTCGTAATTGATTTCGGGGAAGAGCAGTTGCTCACGCAACCCTACGGTGTAATTACCACGCCCATCGAGCTTGTCCGGCACCCCGCGGAAGTCGCGGGTGCGCGGCAACACCACGTTGAGCACACGATCCAAAAACGCCCACATCCGCTGTTGGCGCAGGGTCACTTTGACCCCAATCGCCCGGCCTTCACGCAGCTTGAAGGCTGCGATAGATTTACGGGCTTTGGTAATGACGGGCTGCTGGCCAGTGATGATCCGCAAATCACTAACCGCATGTTCCAAAGACTTGGGATTATCCATCGCCTCGCCCATCCCAATGTTGATTACCACCTTACGGATACGCGGCACCTGCATCACATTGGTATACCCGAACTCTTCCATAAGAGCCGGGACAATATCCTGTTCATAACGGGTTCGCAGTTGTTGCATGGGTATCTACTCCTAGCTGATGGCCTCGCCACACTTACGGCAGACGCGCGTCTTGGTGCCATCTTCCAACACCTGGAAGCTTACACGAGTAGCCTCGTCGCAATGGGGGCAAACCAGCAAGACATTGGAGAGATGGATTGGCGCTTCATATTGAATGCGCCCCATCTGTACCTGCGCACGCCCAGCTTGCTGCTTACCCTGGTGTTTGGTGATGATATTAACTTTGGAAACCACCACCCGATTTTCTTTGGGTATCACTCGCAAGACCTTGTTGCGCGCACCCTTGTCATTGCCGGCAATGACTTCTACGGTATCATCTTTTACAATCCGATTCATCTTTTCACCTCTCTGCTGGTTACAACACTTCGGGTGCCAGCGAGACGATTTTCATAAACCCCTTCTCGCGCAGTTCGCGGGCCACCGGCCCGAAGATACGAGTTCCACGCGGATTGAGGTTAGAAGCATCGAGGATTACAGCTGCATTGTCGTCAAAGCGGATGTAGGAGCCATCGGAGCGGCGATATTCTTTGGTCACCCGCACGATGACAGCCCGCACCACATCACCTTTTCGGACAGAAGCAGTCGGCGTCGAAGATTTCACTGCGGCCACGATAGTATCACCCACCGAACCGTATTTGCGACGTGACCCCCCGATAACCCGGATACACAGAATTTCCTGTGCTCCCGTATTATCGGCGACTTTTAGGCGAGTTTCGGTCTGAATCATCGTTCGCCCCCCTTACGCCACGCGCTCCAGAATCTCTTCCACGGCCCAACGTTTTTGACGACTGTAAGGCCGGGACTCGACGATCCGCACCATATCACCGATACGACAGGTGTTTTCTTCGTCATGCGCCATATACTTCTTAGAAGTACGCACCACTTTCTTATACAAAGGATGGCGGTACTGGCGATCCACCCGGACCACCACAGTTTTCTCCATTTTATCGCTGGTCACCTGACCGATCAGCCGCTTGCGTTGCTCTTTCATGCGGCGTCTCCTTTCCCCATCTGACTAGCTATCTCGCGTTCACGTAACACGGTCAACACACGGGCCGTATCTTTGCGTAACACGCGCAGCCGATTTGAATCCTGCAAGCTACCGGCATACCATTGCTGGCGCAGATTAAACATTTCGCGCCGGGTCTCCCGCAATTGTTGCCGCAACTCCTCTACTGTCAGTTCGCGTAATTCGCTGGCCTGCATAATTACTCTCCTGTCTCACCCTCCAGGCGAGTGACCACCTGGGTTTTAATGGGCAGCTTATAGGCAGCTAAGCGCAGAGCTTCGCGCGCGACATCTTCTGGGACGCCATCAATCTCGAACATCATCCGACCAGGACGCACCACGGCGACCCACTGGTCCACCGAGCCTTTCCCTTTACCCATGCGCGTCTCGGCCGGCTTGGCCGTGATGGGCTTGTCCGGGAAAATGCGCACCCAATACTTGCCACGGCGGCGCATATGCCGCACAATGGTACGACGCGCAGCTTCGATCTGGCGGGCGGTAATCCAGCACGGCTCCAACGCCTGAAGTCCATATTTGCCAAAATGGACATCCACGCCCCGGCTTTCCTTGCCCTTGAGCCGCCCACGTTGCTGCTTGCGATACTTGACACGCTTCGGCATCAACATGTTTTTTTCTCCTCAGTTTAGTCCAGGGGCGCTTCTTCAACGTCCACGGATGCGACTGCCGGTTTCTTCGGCAGAATGTTGCCTTTGTAAATCCACACCTTTACCCCAATACGTCCGTAAGCGGTAAGGGCTTCTTCCTGGGAAAAATCAATATCCGCACGCAGTGTTTGGAGTGGCACCCGCCCCTCGCGCTGCCATTCCCGGCGGGCCATTTCCGAACCGGCCAACCGTCCACTACACATGATCTTGACACCCTGCGCCCCGGCCCGCATGGCCTGTCGCACAGCACGCTTCATAGCCCGGCTGTGATAGATACGGCGCTCCAGCTGCGAGACAATGTTCTCCGCCACTAAACGCGCATCCAAATCAGGCTGATCAATCTCCTGCACATCCACATGCACACGCTTGCCACCAGTTAACGCCTCAAGGCGTTGGCGCAACACTTTAACGTTCTCGCCCTTGCGTCCAATCACCACCCCCGGACGTGCAGTCCAGATGATGACCGAAACTTGATTAGGCGGGAAGCGTTCAATCTCGATCCGCGACACGCCGGTTTGGTTGTCTTTGGAGCGCCCCCGCATCTCATCTTCGACGAGTTTGCGGATGGCCTGATCCTCTGCGAGTAGCGTAGAGTAGGTGCGCCCTTCAGCATACCAGCGCGATTTCCAATCCCGTATGATTTTTAGACGAAACCCGTAAGGGTGAACTTTGCGTCCCAAGATGCGCCTCCTTCTTAATCAACCCGTTCTTCAAGGATGACGGTGATGTGGGATGAGCGTTTACGGATGGGGCGATAACGCCCCCGGCTGCCCCAACGGGCCCGCCACCCCTTACCTGGGGTCCGTCCCGGCCCTTCATCGGCGAACAGTTGCGCGATGTAAAGGCTTTCCGTATCCAGGCCCAACTCGTCCGCGTTGGCGATTGCCGAACGCACCAACTTGGCGACCGGGGTCGCAGCAGCATGGGGCATAGCCCGCAACAAAGTTAGTGCCCGTTCGGCCTGCATCCCTCGTAAGGGATTCATGATACGCCGCACTTTGTTGGGCGTCATCGGAATATGTTTAGCAATAGCTCGCACTTGATCCGACATACCAACCTCCTACCGTACCCGGCCCTTTTTCTCTTTGACGATATGTCCTCGGAAGGTACGGGTCGGCGCAAACTCGCCGAGCCGATGCCCTACCATATTCTCCGTGATGTAGATGGGCACATGCCGCCGTCCATCATGCACCGCCAACGTATGTCCCACCATCTGCGGAAAGATGACCGACGCACGCGACCAAGTACGGATAACCCGCTTCTCACCAACGCGATTCATGGCCTCGATCTTCTTCAACAACTTGGGGTCTACAAACGGCCCTTTCTTCAATGACCGTGACATCTTTTACCTCCCCTTCACCTAGCGGCGCCCGGAGCGCCGGCGGCGGACGATAAGCTTATCGGTGCGTTTATTGCGCCGTGTCTTTTTGCCAAGTGTATACCAACCCCAGGGCGATTTGGGCCCCGGCATACCGATGGGCGAACGCCCCTCGCCGCCACCGTGGGGATGATCGCGCGGGCTCATAGCTGAACCACGCACCTCTGGCCGCCGCCCGAGCCAGCGACTGCGGCCCGCCTTACCGAGTTTCACGTTAGCATGTTCCACATTGCCTACCTGGCCGATGGTCGCCATGCACTCTTTACGCACCAAGCGCATCTCCGCGCTTGGCATACGCAGCGTAACATAATTACCCTCTTTTGCCAGTACTTGCGCTGCAGCACCCGCCGCGCGCACTAATTGGCCGCCACGACCAGGATTAAGCTCGACGTTATGAACCATCGTACCTAATGGGACGCGCTCCAACGGCATCGCATTTCCCACGCGCACCTCGATATTCTCCTGCCCGCTTACCACGACATCGTTGACCTTGAGACCCAACGGCGCAAGGATGTAGCGTTTCTCACCATCTACATAATTCAACAGCGCGATACGTGCCGAGCGATTCGGGTCATACTCGATTGACGCCACCCGCGCAGGGACACTCGGCTTGTTACGCTTAAAATCAATCACCCGATACCTACGTGCATGCCCGCCGCCCCGATGGCGCACAGTAACACGCCCGTAAGCATTCCGCCCCGCCCGCTTGCGCAAAGGCTCTACAAGACTACGCTCTGGCTTGCTCTTGGTGATTTCTTCAAATGTGTACCCGGTCATCCAACGCCGACCGGGTGAAGTCGGCTTATGTTTCTTGATTCCCATCGTTAAGCCTCCAACGCCTGGATACGCTGATTAGGCGCCAATGTGACAATGGCTTTTTTCCAGGGCGCAACGCGCACAATACGCCGGCGGCCCCGCATTTTCGAGCCTTTCGCGGGCATGTTCATCACATTCACCGCGACCACACTCACGCCATAGATTTCCTCAACGGCCTGCTTGATCTGATTTTTGTTAGCCCGGCGGTTGACTTGAAAGACATACTGCCCTTGCTCCATCAACGTCCCGGTCTTTTCCGTTACCCACGGTCGCACGATCACATCATAAATATCCATACTTCACCCCAAAATCTGCTCGATGAGCTCCAGCGCGCCCAACGGCAACACCAGATGATCGGCACCCAACACATCGCGTACATTCAAGTACCCAGCGCGCAATGTCTGCACCTTCGGCATATTGTGCGCTGAGCGTTGCACATTCTCGCTTGCCTCGGGCAACAAAATCAATGTCTTGCCTTGATCTACGGCCAGATTGCGCAGCACTCCCTGCAATTCTTTAGTCTTGGGGGCCACCATTTCCAACTGCTCTAGCAGCACAATTTGGGACGCGCTCGCCTTGACAGAAAGCGCCGAACGTAACGCAGCGCGACGCATCTTGCGCGGCATCCGCTGCTCATAACTGCGCGGCTGCGGCCCATGAGCAACACCACCACCAACAAAGATGGGGGCATTACGACTACCGTGTCGGGCGCGCCCGGTACCCTTCTGACGGTACCATTTTGCCGTACTGCGATTGTTTTCGCCACGCGTCTTAGCCTTGTGCGTACCCTGCCGCGCATTTGCCAGTTGCCGCACCAACGCCTGATGCATCAACGGGACATTGACGGGCACCTCGAAAATTTCCGGACGCAGTTCAATCTCCGATACCTGTTCGCCCTGCATATTCAACACTGGAACACGCATTGCTACTTACCTCCCTTTGCAACCTTTTGCTTGCGCGCTAGTTTCACCAGCACCAGCCCGCCGTTCGCCCCAGGGACGCTACCCTTGATGGCCAGCAGATTGCGCTCGGGGTCTACCAGCACCACCTCAATATTCTGCGAGGTGACACGCTCCGCGCCCATGTGCCCACCCATGCGGGTGCCTTTCCAAACACGTCCAGGTGTAGCACAAGCGCCGATAGAGCCGGGATGTCGCTGGCGATCAGACTGACCATGTGTGGCCGGCCCACCTGCAAACCCGTGGCGCTTAACTACGCCCGCAAAGCCACGCCCCTTGGAGATGCCCACCACATCCACCCGTTCACCGGGGGTAAAGACATCCACCTTGATCTCCTGACCCATCTCGTAAGTTTCATCCTCGCGAGTGCGCAGTTCCCTGAGATACCGCAGAGGCGGCAACTTAGCACGTTCAAGATGACCGCGCTGACCTTTAGTAAGGTGTTTAACTTTGGCCGTCTCGTAACCCAGCTGCACGGCACGATAGCCATCCCGCTCTGGGGTGCGTACCTGCACCACATAGCACGGGCCAGCTTCAATCACCGTGACCGGCACTACTTCGCCGCTCTCTTTGATGATCTGGGTCATGCCCACTTTCTTGCCTAGAATACCTTTCATGTTCTACCTCCAGGGACTGCCAGCGCCAGGCACACGCCGCATCATCCCAAATTTCCCATACTTACCCCCCTGGGCATGAACTGCAAGCAGTCACACCCAGGGGGGCGCAAATCACGGTTACCTTTAGCGCCTGTAGCGCTAATGTTCAACTGTGACTTACAGCTTAATTTCGATGTCTACACCGGCGGGCATATTCAGCCGCATCAGTGTATCAATGGTCTTCGAATCTGGCTCCACGATATCAATCAGCCGCTTGTGCGTGCGAATCTCGAAATGCTCGTGGCTGTCCTTATCAATGAAAGTTGAGCGCCGCACGGTGTACCGCTCCAGCTGCGTGGGCAAAGGCACCGGGCCAACGACCCGCGCACCCGTGCGCTCAGCAGCCTCGACGATACGCCGGGAGGACTCATCCAGAATACGATGATCGTAGCCCTTCAGGCGAATGCGTATCCGTTGTTTAGCCATACACCACCAGTTTAACCTTGAAGCAGACTAGTCCAACACCGCGGTGATCACACCCGCGCCAATGGTCAACCCACCCTCACGGATGGCAAAGCGTGAACCAGACTCCAATGCCACCGGAGAGATCAACTCCACCGACATCTGGGTGCTATCGCCGGGCATAACCATCTCAATGCCATCCGGCAACGTCACCGAACCGGTTACATCCATCGTGCCGATATAGAACTGCGGCTTGTAACCCGTGAAGAAGGGATTGTGACGCCCGCCCTCATCGCGACGGAGAATATAGACATTGGCCTCGAACTTATACTTGGCCTTCACCGAACCGGTCTTAGCAATCACCATACCGCGTCCCACATCATCCTTACCGATACCGCGCAGCAGCAAGCCCGCGTTATCGCCCGCCTCGACCTTGTCGAGAATCTTGTGGAACATTTCCATCGAAGTCACCACGGTCTTGAGGGGCTTCTCATTCAGGCCCACAATCTCGACCTCGGTGTTGGGGACCATCGTCCCGCGCTCGACACGCCCAGTCACAACCGTACCGCGACCCTTGATGGAGAAAACATCCTCGATGGACATCATGAAGGGCTTGTCAGCATCGCGCTCAGGAGTCGGGATATACTCATCCACCACCCGCATGAGCTCCCAAATGCTGGCGTACTCCGGGGCATCAGGATCACTGCTGGTGCAATTGAGCGCAGTCAATGCAGAACCACGCACGATAGGAGTTTCGTCGCCAGGGTACTTCTGAGCACTCAGCAGCTCGCGGATTTCCAGCTCAACAAGCTCCAACAGTTCAGGGTCATCCATCAAGTCAACCTTGTTGAGGAAGACTACGATAGAGGGAACTTCAACCTGACGCGCCAACAGAATGTGCTCGCGGGTCTGCGGCATCGGGCCATCCACTGCGGAGACCACCAAGATCGCGCCATCCATCTGCGCCGCGCCCGTGATCATGTTTTTGATGTAGTCGCGGTGTCCAGGGCAGTCAACATGCGCATAGTGCCGATTCTCTGTCTGATACTCAACGTGCGAAATAGCCACCGTCAAGATTTTAGTCGCATCACGACGGAACATTTTAGCGTCCGCCTTAGCAACTTCATCATAAGCCTTGAACGTAGACCAACCCTTCAGGGACAACGTCCGCGTGATAGCGGCCGTCAAAGTGGTCTTGCCGTGGTCAATATGACCGATGGTACCAACATTCACATGTGGCTTAGTGCGCTCGAACTTCTGCTTACCCATGTTTGCTTCTCCTTCTCCTTGTACTGATGAGAACTTTTATGATTTGATGTGTATTTTAAGTGCCATACAGAATGGCTTCCATCTGCCGAGACTCCACCGGTTGATAGTGGCGGAACTCCATCGTAAATGTGCCCCGTCCCTGCGTCAAACTCCGCAAGGCGGTAGCATACCCAAACATTTTAGCCAGGGGTGCGTGCGCACGTGTTGCTTGCAGCCCTCCCGGACGCGGCTCCAACAACTGAATGTCAGCCCCGCGTGCATTCAAATCACCCAACACTTCTCCGACAAACCCTTCCGGGGCGATGACTTCCACATCCATCACCGGCTCCAAAAGAGCTGGACTGGCTGCCTCAATCGCTTGCCGGAAACATTGTGCCGCCGCCGCTTTGAAGGCCGCTTCAGATGAAAGTTCTGGGTCTTCTTCTGCATCCACCAGGCGAATCTGTAACCCCACCAAGGGATAGCCTGCCAGAAAACCACTATCCAACGATTCTAACGCACCTGCGCTAATGGCTTCACGATACTCAGCACGCAATGCAGCAGGTTTAAGGTGCGATTCAAAGCGCGTACCCTCACCCGGCTCCGCCGGCAATACTTCAAGGGTCACACTGGCCCATTGCGGCTTCCCACCTAACACACGATCGAATATCTGTGTCTTGCGGGCTAAGCGTGTCACCGTTTCTTTGTAAGCTACCCGGGGGCGTCCCACATTGGCTGCTACCCGAAACTCGCGGAGCATCCGATCCACCAGAATCTCCAGATGCAACTCTCCCATCCCAGAGATGATGGTTTGACCGGTATTCTCGTCAATACGCACCTGGAAGGTGGGGTCTTCTTCAGCCAATCGCGCCAGGGACTCATTTAAGCGATCTTGGTCAGCAATTGTCTTGGGTTCCACGGCTACACCAATAACCGGCTCTGGGAAACGAATGGATTCCAGAATAATGGGCGCGTGCAAAGCGCAGAGGGTGTCACCCGTAGCCGCGTTCTTGAGACCAACTGTAGCCCCGATGTCGCCTGCCGCAATCACATCCACTTCTTCACGATGAGAGGCAAACATGCGCAACAGTTTGGTTACACGCTCCCGTGTGTTCTTGGTAACGTTATTAAAAACTTCACCGCGCACGAGCTTGCCGGAATACACCCGGAAGTAAACCAGTCGTCCGACATATGGGTCTGTCGCTATCTTAAAGATCAAGGCGGCCAACGGCGCTTCAATATCCGCCAGACGCTCTTCCTCACGCTCTTTCTTAGGGTTCTGTCCTCGTACCGGCGGCACATCCGTCGGGGCGGGGAGATAATCTACAATCGCATCCAACAAACGCTGTACGCCTTTGTTGCGTAACGATGAACCACACAGCACCGGCTGAATCAAGCCTGTGATAGTAGCCTGACGTAACGCACGTCGTAAATCAGCCTCAGCAATGTCCATGCCCTCAAGATATTGCTCTGTGAGCACATCATCGGTCTCAGCAATCGCCTCGATCATGGCCTCACGTGCTGCCCGTGCTGCGGGTTCTACTTCCACTGGAATAGCGACTTCCTGTGGCTGCGCACCAAGTTCATCATCCCAGATGATGGCTTGCCATGTCAACAGGTCAACCAGCCCCCGAAAGGTGGACTCTGAGCCTATCGGCCACTGGATCGGCACCGGGTTGGCCTGAAGGCGCTCCCGTATCGTGGCAACCGCATGAGCAAAATCCGCACCCAGCTTATCCATCTTGTTAATGAAGGCTACCAATGGGACTTCGAAGGCCCGCGCCTGCCGCCAAACGGTCTCGGATTGCGGCTCAACACCGGCTGCCCCATCAAACACCACCACCCCACCATCCAGCACACGCAAGCTGCGTTGCACTTCGGCGGTGAAGTCAATATGACCGGGGGTATCTACAATGTTAATCTGATGCTCGCGCCAAAAACAAGTCACGGCAGCCGAAGTAATCGTGATCCCCCGCTCTTTCTCCTGTACCATCCAGTCAGTGACTGTGGTACCTTCATCTACATTACCTAGACGATGTGTGCGCCCGGTATAGTAGAGGATACGTTCTGTCGTCGTGGTCTTGCCCGCGTCAATGTGGGCAATCACGCCGATATTACGAATATTACTCAGTAAAGGTACTACAACCATCGCCGGCCTCTTTTATCGCCAAAGTAGCTCGTGACGGCAATGGCGCTTAAAATAACTACCAGCGTAGATGAGCAAAGGCGCGGTTAGCCTCCGCCATCTTGTGAGTTTCTTCGCGCTTCTTAACCGCAGCACCGATATTCTCGGAAGCATCCAGCAACTCCGCCGCCAGCTTCTCCGGCATTCCACGACCGGGGCGCTTCTTGGCCGCCGCTAACAACCAGCGAATTGCTAACGAAACCTGCCGATACTCGGGGACCTCTACCGGGATTTGGTAGGTAGCACCACCGACACGCCGAGGCTTAACTTCCAACGCCGGGGTCACATTGCGCATTGCGTGCTCGAAGACCTCCAACGCAGGCTTCTTAGCGCGCTGTTCAGCCGCGTCAAGGGCCTCATACATAATAGCTTGTGCAGTGCTTTTCTTGCCGGCACGCATCATACGATTAATAAACTTCTGCACCAACACGCTGTTATAGCGCGTATCTGGCGCAATCACACGTCGAGGGGGACTAGATCTTCTCGGCATATCTCAGCTGCTCCTCTACTTCTTACCCTTGGTGGCTGTTTGGGGCTGATTTTGCTTCGTGCCATACTTCGAGCGCTGCTGCTTGCGATCTTTAACACCGCCCGTATCCAGTGTACCACGAACGATGTGGTAGCGCACACCGGGCAAGTCTTTCACACGCCCACCACGCACCAACACCACCGAGTGCTCTTGCAAGGTATGACCCTCACCAGGGATATAAGCCGTAACTTCAATACGATTCGAGAGCCGGACACGCGCAATTTTACGCAACGCCGAATTCGGCTTCTTGGGCGTCGTCGTACGAACAACAGTACATACACCGCGCTTCTGCGGGTTACCGCCCTTAACGCGCTTCCGCTTGTTGCCCTTAATGGTATTCAGGTTTATCTGCAACGCCGGCGCGGTTGATTTCTTACTCTTCGGTTTCCGGCCCTTGCGAACTAGTTGATTGATTGTCGGCACTTTTTCCTCCTCAAAAAATCCAGTGAAGAAGGCCATCTCGTGCTACGATGGCCTCTTCTTCAATATGACCATTTTCTTTTAATGCGAGACAGGAGTTATAGCTGTCCCTACCTGCGATTGAGCATTCTACCACAAAGGGGGAAAAGGTCAATGCGCAAACCTACAGGTCCGGCGCAAATCCAAGCAAGCCCATACCTAGCTTGGGCAGCTGCGCCCGCCGCTCTTCGCGCCCGAAGCGCAACACCTCACCAGAGTCAGTGACAGCTTCCACTGCCAACGCCAGACTTTGCAATTCCTTAACCAAGACCTTGAAGGATGCCGGAATTCCTGGTTCTTCAATGGGCAAACCCTTGACGATAGACTCGTAAGCTTTGACCCGCCCTTGTACATCGTCGGATTTGATAGTGAGCATTTCCTGGAGGGTATAGGCTGCGCCGTAGGCTTCCAGCGCCCACACTTCCATCTCACCAAAGCGCTGTCCACCAAACTGAGCCTTACCGCCCAAGGGCTGCTGCGTCACGAGTGAGTATGGCCCAGTAGAACGCGTATGCACTTTATCTTCAACCAAGTGTGCCAGTTTGAGCATATAAACTACGCCCACAGTCACCGGTTGGTCAAAGGGTTTGCCGGTCTTGCCGTCATACAGAATTTGCTTACCTAATGTGGGCAACGGCTCACCGATCTGCTGGCTATAGGCCGTAGCCTTAAGCGCCAGATCATCGCCGGTCACAGCACTCATGTCCTGACCGCGCTCTTCCATCCAAATGCGCAACGCAGAGTCATAGGCCAACTGCGCCGCCCGCTCGCGTGCAACAAGGTCTTGTGGCTCGCCCTCAAAGGTCAACATCGCCTCCGGGTCGTACCCCGCCTCACGGAGCCACTCACGCAACACCGAGGCCCGCGCATAGACGGTATCCTCACGCAAGCGATCCACATCGTAGCCCTTGGGAGTCAGCCAGGCAGCCACATAGAGCAACCGGGCCTCCTCATCGTCATGCAGTGTTTCTAGCGGATAATCCTGTGCCTTGAGCCAGGTCCAAGCGCGCTCCAGGGCTGCCTCCCAGGCACGGTCAATTAACCAAGCACGCGCCAGTTCAGCAGCGATTTCCTGCTCATTAGCGCCATCAAAGACTGGCGAGAGCGCCCGGAATCCTAGCCGATACGCCGCCCAGCCCAGGTGTGCTTCCAAAATTTGACCGATGTTCATCCGGCCCGGCACACCCAGCGGGTTGAGAATCATATCTACCGGTACACCATTGGCCAGGAAGGGCAGATCTTCCAACGGTAACACCCGCGAGATCACACCTTTATTGCCGTGTCGCCCGGCCATCTTATCACCTTCGGTGAGCTTGCGGCGTTGCGCTACACCCACCCGGACCACTTTTTCTACCCCAGCGGGCAAATCGCGGTACTCTTCGCGATCAAAATCCTTGATTTCCACCACCTTGCCATGCGCGCCATGCGGCATCCGCAGACTGGTATCTTTCACATCGCGCAGCTTCTCACCAAAGATAGCGCGCAACAGTTTCTCCTCCGGCGTGAGCTCTTTCTCACCCTTGGGCGTGATCTTGCCAACCAGAATATCCAACGGCCCAACCTCAGCGCCCACACGCACCACGCCGACCTCATCTAAGTCACGTAAGGCTTCATCGGAAACATTGGGGATTTCACGGGTGATTTCCTCTGGGCCAAGCTTCGTATCACGTGCGGAAACCTCATGCTTCTCGATATGCACCGAGGTAAAGCGATCATCGCGCACCAGCTGCTCGCTTACGAGGATTGCGTCCTCATAATTACCACCCTCCCAGGACATGAAGGCCACCAACACGTTCTGCCCCAGAGCGAGAAACCCATGATCGGTCGAAGAACTATCCGCAAGCACACCGCCCTTTTCCACATACTGGCCTTTCTGCACCAGCGGGCGCTGATCAATGAAAGTGCTTTGATTGGAGCGCATATACTTGCGCATCCGATAGTTCGCCATCTGCCCATCATCCTGCTGTACCACCACACGCTCACCAGTCACGCTGATGACTACGCCCGGCTCTTGCGCCGTGACGATTACACCAGCATTAGCAGCGGTCGGCTGTTCAACGCCCGTACCGACATACGGAGCCTCCGGCATAATGAGCGGCACGGCCTGCCGCTGCATGTTAGAGCCCATCAAGGCCCGGTTGGCGTCATCGTGTTCCAGGAAGGGAATCAACGCCGCTGAAATGCCCACGATTTGGATGGGGGCAACATCAATATAATCAATACGATCCGCCCCGGATAACACAAATTGATCACCCCGACGCGAGGCCACTTGACCAGAGGTAAAATGCCCCTGTGCGTCAAGTTGCGCGTTCGCTTGAGCGATCGTATAAGGGCCTTCCCGATCGGCAGAAAGATAGACCACCTCATCGGTCACGCGCGGGACGATTTTCACCTGCTCCTTGAGGGGCAAGGCGGTAATTTGCTGTGCCAGCGGCGCATCTACCACTGTCCCCGCAACGGCTACGACCGCCCCAGTATCAGGATCAGCGATGTCCTCGCGCAGCGTTTGTCCCACAAGTTCTTCGACCCGATTAGAGACAAGGCGCAACACCTTGCGGTAGGGAGTCTCAACAAAACCCAACTCATTGACACAAGCATACGCGCCCAAACGCCCAATAAGGCCGATATTAGGGCCTTCGGGGGTTTCAATAGGACAAATACGTCCGTAGTGACTGTTATGCACATCGCGTACATCGAAACCAGCCCGCTCACGCCGCAAACCGCCCGGCCCCAAAGCCGAAAGCGTGCGTTTGTGTGTCAGACTGGAAAGCGGGTTGGTTTGCTCCATAAATTGCGAGAGCTGGCTTGACCCAAAGAACTCGCGAATCGAGGCCACAACAGGGCGGATATTGATAAGGTTAACTGGGGCCAACGCTTCTTCGCGCAAGCTCATGCGTTCCTTGACTACCCGCTCCATGCGCAACAGGCCAACACGAATTTTAGCCTGCACTAGTTCCCCCACGGTTTTTACCCGCCGATTGCCCAGATGATCCATGTCATCAGGACCGGCTACACCATTGTTAATGTGGATCATGCGCCGCACAACAGCCACCATATCCTCTTTGGTGACGGTACGCACAGAGAGTGGTACTTGCAGCCCCAAGCGCTGATTGAGCTTGTAACGCCCCACCTTTTGCAGGTTATAGCGTTGAGGATCAAAGATCTGCGAGATCAAATACTCTTGCGCATTATCGAGCGTGGGCGGATCACCAGGGCGCATCCGCCGGTAAAATTCAATGAGTGCCTCTTGGGCCACAGTGCGATTAGGCTTAGGTTCCCAATTTGGCTCCTGCCGGATCGTCATGGTAATCCAGGGATGTTCGGGATCATTGTCAGCGTCCGCGAAGAGCGCAAACAGTTCCTCGTCCGAACCTTCGGTCAACATGGCGCTGGAAACCTCATCTTCAATAGCAGCCATCGCACGCAGGAAAATCGTCACCGGCACGATGCGCTTGCGATTAAAACGGAGGGTAAGATAACCCGTCTTGCGCGTCTCGAACTCCATCCACGCCCCCCGGTCGGGGATCATCTTGGCCGTCGCCAAGCGGCGTGCACCATCTTCATCCATACCAAAATACACGCCAGGCGAGCGGATGAGCTGACTCACCACCACACGCTCAGTGCCATTGATGATAAACGTGGCGTTATCAGTCATCAACGGCAAATCACCCAGGAAAATTTCCTGCTGCACAATCTCACTGGTTTCACGATTGACCAACGCCACATCCACATACAATGGAATGGAATAAGTCAAATCACGATCCAGACACTCTTGCTGAGAATATTTCGCTTCGCCAAAACGATACCCCAAATCGAAGCCGGCCTCAGCAGCTTTTGCACCCGGCAAGTACAGAATAAGCAAACCGTTGAAGCTCTCGATAGGCGATATCTCGCTGAAAAGCTCATACAAGCCTTCGCCTTTTAGCCAACGGTAAGATTGTAATTGTACTTCTACCAGGCCAGGCAACGGCAACGCACTCAAAATACGCGCGTACGACTTCACCCCAAGGTCAGTGATTGACATGCTGTCCCTTTCCTCCCGGGATTCCCGATCTCAAATACCACAGTCGGGCCCTTGACCGTGATTGATGCACAACAACGCGCGCTTAAGCGCGCGCAACTATAAGCAAATGATTATTATACCACGCTTTTGTGGAAGGCAAAACGCACCTTCTAAATGACAGAATCGGCATAGACACCCCGATATTCAGCAGGCAAAAGACGCGCTAAGCGAAGCATCAAAGACTCAGTAGCCATCTCTAAATCCGCAGAGGATAAACGTCGCCCCGTGTCATTGGTAATGTACAGGGGTTCATCAAAGACTACCCGCAAGCGCAAGCGACGCAAACGGCACAAGTCTTCGAGCATGCGCTCAGTACCAGTCACCGCCACCGGTACAATCGGTACATTGGCCCGTGAAGCAAGAAACGCAACGCCAGGTTTACCGTGCTGCAAACCACCCGTGGGCGAACGTGTACCTTCAGGGGCCAGTCCGACTACATTACCGGCCCTGAGCGTCTCAAGAGCAGCCTGTAACGCCTCACGGTCAGCCTCCCCACGCCGCACCCAAATAGCATCTGCCCACTTGAGGATGAGATTGAAGACGGGAAATTTACGGTACTTATCCGCCACGAAAACGAAGACGCGCCGGGGACAGGTAATCATCAGCAAGGGTGTATCCAATCGGCTAAGATGATTGGTTGCCAATACAAAACCACCGGTCTGCGGGATCGAATCAAACCCGCTGACTTCTATCTGAGCCAACAGGCGAAACAAAAACGTAAAGAGCCAGTGCAGCCGCTTATAAGGCGCAGGGAATGTTTCAACAGGTCTAATCTTCACTCAACCCGACTCCCCCATGCAATAATATCCACATCAGCCGGCACAGCAGCCCCCTGGGGGGTCAGTAAAAGTTCAAAACTGAGCGCACTCCCCGCTGAAAGGGTCTGCTGTGACAGGACAAGCTTGCGATAGCCCATCACCTGCCCATCAGCAGCATACAGGGTCGCCGTAACAGATATACGGGCAAGGGCATAGGACGAGGTATTATGCAGCTCGCCGCTCACACGATACTGCGGACCTGAAACCCCCCAAAGCATGTTCTGTACCGTCAACGGGACGAAGCCCAGCGTAATAGCAGTGATGGGTTCCGCGCGGATCCAAAAGACACGCACATCCGTGAATCCGCTGGGCGCTTGCGGGAAGAGTTGCGCGAAGGGTGCGCGAGCGCCCGGCGCAAGATAATCAGCAGCGGCTAAGACACTGCTAGAAGCCAATGAATTGCCCTGCCCATCGAGTAACACAACCTGCAATTGCAAGTTGGAAACCGGCTGTTCGCTAGTGTTTACAACGCTCCCCATCGCCCAAACACCCCCCAAAGGCGTACCATACAACGCAACACCTTCAATACCCAACGGCAAAGGCGTGGGGGTTGGGAGGATAAGATTACCAGCTAATGGCCCGGAAAACACCGCTTCTGGTGTTTCCTGCGCAGTAGGAATGATAAGCGACTGCCCTACACGCAAGTATTGTGGATTATCAATGTCATTGGCCGCTTGCAAGACAGGCAACGTCAGCCCATATTCCAGGGCGATACCCAACAGGGTCTCCCCCGATTGTACAATATGAATAACAGGCGTGGGTGTGGGCGCAGGCGTCAACGTAGGTGTAGGGGGAATGGGTGTGAGGTAGCTGCCTAACGCAATAGTCGGCGTGGCGACTACATTCAATCGGGATGGCGTGGGAGTGACAGTTGGTTGTGGTACAGGCGTAAGGACGCTGCCACAACCTGATAACATCAGCAAAGCCAGCAGCGCAGCCCTCCGATTTAACCATTCCCTTACCTTGCACCCCACAAAGATAAATTATACCACAAGCTATCAAATGGGCAATGTCATCGAGCTAAGACCTGGCAGGTTTCGCATAAATTGGATCGGGCAGTATTTTACCGGTGAATAACGATCTCTTGTAGACTCAAGACCTTGAAACCTGCCTGGTCTATACCCTAAACTTAATGACATTGATCAAATAGGCAATGTGTAACGCAGCGTAAAAAGTAGCATTGTGTCTGGCGCGGTATGGGAAGGCTTTGGTTAATACTTTCGAAAACGCTGTGACTGTGCGGCAGAGATCACACGTTTTTCAGTACAGTCAGCGGGTGAATTTTTATTGTAGCTGTGCGCCCGGTAACGCATCTCACTTTCTTCTGCCAAGGCGCTGATCCGCGCCATGATGGTACCGGTAGCAGCCTGGACAGTGGCGCGATCTTCAACATCCCCCTCAAAATAGAGTGGTTCCCCCACAGTGACAGTATAAGGGCCACGCCAATACCAATACCCCACTGTGTCGCGTTCACCAATATGCGCGCGCGTAATCCAATTACGCGCGCGCAGAATATGAATGCCCACGGGAATCACCGGCACGCCAGTCGCTAACGCCAGCCGTGCAGCACCTGAACGCGGGCGATGGTAACCGCCCGTTTGGGGACTAACCCAACCTTCAGGGAAGAGTGCGACTGAATCACCGGCGCGGAGACAAGTCAAGCTAGTTTCCATAGCTGGACCGCCTTCGCCCAACGTAACAGGAATATGTTCTGACCAGCGCATGTACGCGCCAACAAGCGGCGCAATAAAGGCTTCACGAATCACTAATATCTTAAGCGGCTCAGTAGAAAGGGCAGTGAGGAGTAGCGGATCAGAGCAGCTAGGATGGTTAGCAACGATAATTTTAGGCCCGGCAGGTAATGGGGCGTACCAATGCACATCCAACCGCAACAACAACGCAGCGTAAGTACGAATGCACATTCGAGTCATATTATAAAGCAGTTGTGCCCGTTTTGACATGGGAGTATCCTTATGTTATACGAAGACTACCACACTCGGTATCAGCCCTCATCATAACTCGTAAACCCTGGATTTTCTACATCCAATAGCTCGCCGCGCACATCTACCACCACGCGAAACCCCATCATACCCAGTCCAGCACGCGCCTCTTCGGGAAGTCCCACCTGGAGTAACTGTTCGAAATTTTCGTCAATTTTGTTGAGCGAGGCCTCGATCATCGCCTTAGTGAACAAATCCTCTTGCCCCAACATCTGCAACGCCCCCGCTACAACAGCCTCACGGTGTTCCATGACTTGCTCGCGCATCACCGCCAACACTTGGCGGTCAATCTGCTCCGCCAACACATGCCGCTCGAAGCCGGCATCATCAATCACATAGTATGCTTGATTGCCAAGATAACGCACGTTGACGGCGTTATCGTTCTCATCCACAACCAATCCCGCAAACACAGCCGTTATTGCCATCGCGCTCCTTTTACTTGCCTATTGTGAGCCTCGGTGTACACTGTAAAACGTGAACTGTAATCAAAAGTCTCCTATTTAACCTAAGTTGCTACCTTGCGTCTTACTTTAAGCTAATTAGCTATTCAAGGGACAAAATGAGCTGGTAATGGCGGCTTCAGCCGCTTCTCACAGCACCAGAACGCCTAAAGGCGTCACTACAAACCATAGGTGGCAACTTAAGCTATTTATGTAATTGAGACACGGTTACCCAATCTTCACACTTCACATTTCATTCCCCTATCCTACCAGAAATTCGGTGGATTGCCAATGGAGAAGCATAAGATGACGCAACAAGCAGTAGCAATTGTGACGGATTCGGCGGCAGGGTTGCCTGGGTCTCTAGTGGAGACCTTACGCATCGGTGTAGCGTGCTATTGGGTGCATGTGGGCGGGCGCTCGTATGTTGACGGGGTAGATTTGCTACCCGAGGCCTTCTATCCGATGTTGCGCGCGCAACAGACACCAGACGTGAGTACGGGCGTCCCTGCACCGGAGATGTTCACCGAGCTCTACCGGCAAGCGGCACACTGGGCCAAAGCTGTGGTCTCTGTCCATCTAGCAGGCAAACAAAGCGGCACATGTGACGCAGCCAGACTAGGCGCGCAAGCTAGCCCTGTGCCAGTGACGGTGATAGATACCGGCACAACCGCAATGGCTGAGGGCTTTGTCGCCCTGGAAGCTGCCCGGCTGGCCCAGGCTGGTGCATCGCTAGAGGAAGTGACAGCACGGGCACAGCAGACCGTTGCCAACGTGAGCCTGATGGCGCTGCTGGAATCCGTGACATTTGCGGTGAAAGGGGGCCGGCTGGCCGGCGCCGCGCGGCTATTGGGGAATTTGTTGCAAATACAACCGCTTATCCGCGTGGAACAAAACAAGCTGGCGGTCATCGGGCAAGTGCGTCGGCGGCACACGGGCCTGCGCCAGCTCTGCGTGCGCATCATGGAGCGGGTGGGGAACGCGCCGGTGCGCCTGACGGTGCATTACACGGAAGATGAAGCCGAAGGGCAAGGGGTACTAGATGAACTCACGCGCCGCTTGCATTGTATTGAGACATTTCTCACGCGGACGCCGGTAGCCTTGGGCGTCCATGCCGGGCCGGGCGCAATTGGCGTGGCCTATCACATCGAAAAAGGATAAGTATGGCAGTTCAAGAACGTGAACGGCAGCTCCGCCTGGTGGCGGAAATATTGTTGATTCATCTACCGGCCCAGCTGGCCGAAGACCAACCGCTGGCACATGATCTATTGGCGGTGGTAGGGACGGCGTTACACGCTATCCACGAGGATGCGGAGCAATCGGCGAAGGCGTGGGACAAAAAGGCCTATCACGTCAAGGCTGATGAGCTACGCCGCGAGTGGGATTGGGCGTTGGGCGCGGCAAACTACGCCACGGGGCTGGCCCTGCGCGCCGAGCCGCTCACGCTCGATACACTCGTCAAGGTGCGGCGCATAATTCGCCCAGAACTCACCCGCCCCTCGCGTCGCCAGATTCCCGATCCCGCGCGCTTCCGGGGCGCAGCGCAAGCGGTCAAAGTGCAACAAGCGCAGAAACGCGCACCCGTGCGCGGCGGCTGAGCCTACCGAAGCCGCGCCTGCCGGTGGCTGAGCTTGCCGAAGCCCTCCGCCGCTCACTCGCGCGGTTGCCCACCGACGCGCATGGTCAAAATCACCGCTTCTTCAGTCACCCGCACTGCTTCTAACGTACTATTGGCCTCTTGCTGGCTGGCGAGCATAAAGAAATCAGCAATGGAGTCGCTCCAGCCTGCCATCCACGCGGGATCAATGGACATACCGTTAAGCGTGACTTCGGAAATCTGTGCGTCCACCGCCCCGTCCCGCATCGCCAGATCGAGCCGGAACAGCAGCATATCACTGCCCCCGCCAATCTCTCGCGTCCGCGTGCCAGAAACCAGCATATAACCGTCGTGCAGCGTGACGCGCACATCTTGAATCTGCGGATCGTTTAAGGAAGCCTGAAGCTGACGCTCGATGGTTTCTTGTGTCAGTTTGACATCGAAGCTGAATGAGCCGTCCTCGTTACGTTTAGGATTCAACCCACAACCTAGCGCCAACACTATCAATATCCCCGTCAAAATCAGCAATGAATAACGTTTCATGGTGTAGCCCCCTAGAAAATCTGCAAATCAACAAATCTCAAATCCAAACTTGGCAATACCGCAAAAGCAACCCTGCACTACGCTCAAAATGTAGCGCAGGATTATGAATTTTAAGAAATTAATCCGTAAATAAGGTTTTGTGTCAAGTTGGTCGTTCTAAAAATAAAATGATACCCCCTTTCCCCCTACCCCCTTTCCCCCGCAAGCGGGGGAAAGGGGGTTTTTGTGGGTTTTTTGGGCGGCGGCTTCGCCGCCGCCCAAAAAACCCGTTATTCTTCTCCCCCTCCCCACGCCGCGCAGCGGCGTGGGGAGGGGGCAAGGGGATGGGGCAAAATTCTCAATTTGTAAATTTTTAAGAGGCGGTTCTTGCAAATAGTTTTATTTCCGGTTCATTTTCTTAATTTTCATCATCCTACATTGGCGGACACAAGATAATCCTGTGCTACGCTGATTGATAATTGACAGGGTGGTTTTTGCGTTACTGCCAAACTTGTCTACCGTACATTTTCCAAGCGCATTCAGTTTTAGCCACGAATTAGCATGAATTTTACGAATTTCTTATTGTTTTCGTGTTAATTTGAGTGAATTCGTGGCAAAAATCTATAAGTGTACGGTAGCAAAATCCTAACTAGTAGTTTAACAGAGACGATTTGACGGATAAGAAAAGTGTGGCATTCTTGTACCAAAAACCAGAAAAGAGGAAAGAATGCCAGCGAAAATATATCGGGTCACCTTGGAAAAAGAAGAGCGCGCT
>Ga0334882_1000177_pt1 | contig 113845 bp, 96 predicted proteins | sample GraSluR1_MG_5_FD_207226 | JGI IMG/M metagenome (GOLD analysis project Ga0334882, IMG submission 207226) | Sludge microbial communities from methane-producing bioreactor in Wageningen University, Netherlands - Granular Sludge_15_04-R1 | ecosystem: Engineered > Bioreactor > Anaerobic >...
AAAAGGCAATTTCTATGTCCATAAAACAAATTATGAAATCGAAAAATATTATCTGTACCATTCCTGATAAGCGAAAAGCAGAGGCAGTTAAGAATTGTTTTATGGGTGCTGAGATTTCCCCTGAATACCCTGCTTCTATATTAAAGAAACATAAAAACTGTTTTGTATTTTTAGATAATGAATCTTCTGTGTACTTAAGATGAGCTTATCATTTGCTATGCAAAAGTAAATTTAAGCTTTGTAATACAAAAAAGGAGTATCAACATTATTAATGGATGAACTCACCACAGAATTAATTGCTGATGGCCATCATCTTCCACCAAGTTTGATGAAATTGGTATTACATTCTAAGGGTATGGTTAATTTTGTTGATTTAAGTATCCGGGAAGCCGTACAGATGGCAACCTGTAATACTGCTAAGATTCAAGGATTGGATAATGATCTAGGAGTATTGGCAAAAAATAAAAAAGCCGATATTACTGTATTCGATGATAATATAGATGTCAAGATGACCATAGTTGATGGGGAAATCAGGCATAATGTTTTTAGTAAATAAGGTCTTTTAAAATAGGATGGAAGCCCAATTTATATTCTTTCTATCATACTATTATAAAGTGTTATAATAAAACCATTAAGAAGATGTTTAGCATTTTAGTAAGAATAGAAAGGTTTATAATGCATAATCATATTCAACAAAATAATAAGAGCAATAAAAGAATCATTATTGCTATTATACTTAATTTTATGATAAGCATTGTGGAAATTATTGGTGGGCTCTTATCGGGGAGTCTTTCCCTGCTGGCTGATGCGTTGCATAATTTTAGTGATGGTATGGCAATTTTAATAAGTTTTCTGGCCAGGAAAATTGGCATGCGTTCTCCTGATTTAAAAATGACCTTTGGCTACAAACGAGCAGAAATCTTAGCTGCCTTGCTTAATTCATCTGTAATTATTGTTATTGCCTTTTTTCTTTTTAGGGAGGCCTATTTTCGTTTCCAAAACCCCATAGAAATTACCACTCACTTAATGATAGGAGTGGGAAGTTTTGGGCTTATTGCTGATTTGGTATGTGTATATCTACTTCATCCGGATACACACCAAAGTTTAAATATACGTTCTGCCTACCTGCATTTGCTGGGTGATGCTCTTTCCTCGGTAGCAGTAATCATAGGTGGAATAATTATCTATTTCTATGATTTTTACCTTATCGACCCTATCTTAACTATTATAATTGCGATTTTTATTCTGTTTCAGGGATATCGTATTTTAAAGCAAAGTGTATTAATATTAATGGAGAGAGTTCCTGCTAAAATTGATATCGAAGAGATAAGAAAAAAAATAGAAACCATACCTCAGATAAATAACCTCCATCATGTTCACGTCTGGCAGATTGATGAAAATCGCATTCTTTTCGAAGGCCATATTATCTTAAAAGAGGACCTTAAATTAAGTGAAGCAGATAATATCAGGCGACAGGTTGAAGAACTTTTGGGAAATGAATTCTATATTTATCATCCACATCTTCAGCTGGAGTTCAGTTATTGTGATAATAAAAAATGTGAATGTGCAGAATAATAGTTGAGTATCAAGGCACATTATATATTTCAAAAATCGATTCCCCTTAAAAATGGTTACAAAAATTTTATTTTTGTAACTGGATTTGATAATATATTATATAGAGTAAGGAGTCAAAAATAAATAATAGAAAGGAGGGATGAAATTACAAATTATTTATACAATTAACTAATTAATCTAAAACAAGAAATTGAGACTCCTTATTTACAAAACACTAATTTAACAGATGAATAGCTATTGTTAATCTTTGTGTTTAATTTAGGAGGGAGAAAAATGAGTAAAAAATTAATTGTTTTATTATTAAGTTTAATCCTGCTAATATCTTTTTCTATAACATCTTTTGCCAGTATAAATTGGCGTCAATTTGAAGGAACAGAAATCCGCTTACTAATGAACAAGCATCCGTTTACCACTTTTATAGAACCAAAGATTCCGGAATTTGAAGAATTAACCGGAATCAAGGTAAATATGGAAGTATTTCCTGAAGACCAATTTCGTGATAAGAGATTAATTGAATTGAATGCCGGTGCCAAGGTAGATGGGTTTATGATTATGCCTGGTCAGGCAAAGCTTCACTACTGGAAGGCGGGTTGGCTTGCCCCAATAGAAGGGTTTATTCAAGATTCTGAATTAACTGAAATCGAAGAGTGGAATGTAGAAGACTTTTTTAAAGGGCCTATGGAAGGGGCAAGTATAGAAGGTCATCAGATAGGCGTTGTTATCAATGCAGAATCATCACTCTTATCATATCGAAAAGACTTGTTTGATGAATATAATGTTAAAGTTCCTGAAACAATGGAAGAATTGGAAGAAGCGGCAAAATTTTTCCATGGCAGAGAGGTTGATGGTAAAGAAATGGTAGGAATAGTAATGAGAGGCATGAAGGCTGCTGCTACTTCACAATTTGTAGGTTTTCTATATAGTTTTGGCGGATCCTGGTTGGATGAAGAAGGAAATGCTAATATCGCCTCTCCAGAAAGTATTGCAGCATTTGAATTTTACGGTAAATTACTCAGAGAATATGGTCCAATAGGTCCAACAATGTTCCATTGGGCAGAAGCTACTTCTACTTTTATGGATGGTACTTCAGCCATGATATATGATGCCAATGTATTTAAATCTCTTTATGAGGATCCACAGGAATCCAGGGTTGTTGGGAAGGTAGGTTATACAACCATACCAGAAGGTCCTGCAGGTAAGATACCTCATGTTTCTAACTGGAGTCTGGCAGTATCTGGTAATGCCTCACCAGAACATCAAAAAGCTACCTGGCTATTTATACAATGGGCAACAAATAAGGAAAATGCCCTTGGGTCTTTGTTGGCTGGTGTGCCTGCAGGCCGTGAATCAGCCTGGACACATCCAAATTTTGTTGAGACAGATACTACCCCGGATTGGACCGCAGGTTCTTTAGAATCTTTTGAAATTGGTCAACCTGATTGGAATCCACCTGTTTTGAATGTTTCAGAAATCAGAGATATTGTAGGAGAGATTATAGTTGATGCAATAGAAGGAAGAGATGTTAAGGTTTCAGCAGAAAATGCAGCTCGATTAATGAACCAGAGAATGGAAAAATAGTGTTACCCAAGCTTTATACCAGTTGCAGGTTATGTTTATAATAAAAGAATTACCTAAGAAGGTGTTTATCGCCTTCTTAGGTAAAAAAGAGCTTAAAGCCAATGAAAAAATTTAAAGACAAAATATCTTTTGTAATTGATAAATATTTAAATATCATTTTTCCTGCACCTACCGTTATTATACTATTTATTATTGTAATATTTCCTATTATTTATAATATATATATGTCTTTTAATAAATGGAAAATTGGCCTGGGAGACCCTGAATTTATTGGATTGCAAAATTACATTGATGCTTTTTCTGATCCTCGATTTTGGAATGGTCTAAAGGTCATGATATATTTTAGTGGTTTATCTCTTTCCTTGGAAATTATTCTTGGTTTACTTATTGCTGTCTATCTGAATAGAGAGTTTAAAGGTGCTGATTTTGTACAGACAGTTTATGTATTTCCCTTTGCTGCAACTCCTGTTGCGATTGCTTTAATCTGGCGTATTTTGCTTAATCCGCAAATTGGTGCCTTAAATTACTTGCTGAGTTTGGTTGGACTGCCACCAAGCCTCTGGATTAGCAGCACCAAAACTGTAGTATTATCTTTAGTGATGGTAGATGTATGGAAATGGACTCCCATGATTACTCTTATTGTGCTAGCAGGCTTAAAATCACTACCTCAAGACCCTTATGAAGCAGCTATCATTGATGGAGCAAATACTCCGCAAGTATTTTGGTATATAACTTTACCCATGATTAAGCCGATTCTTATTACTGCCCTTGTACTCCGATCTTTGGATAATTTAAAAGAATTTGACATTATATATACTATTACCCAGGGTGGTCCCGGAAATGCTTCAGAGACATTATATTTGTATTCTTATAAGACTGCCTTCAGCTTTTTCAATGGAGGTTACGGCTCAACTTTAATTATTTTTGTTTTTTTAATTGTTTTAATTTTTAATATGGTAATGAATAAAGTTCGATATCGAGTGGAGCTGTAATATAGTATGAGCAAAAAAGAAAAACAAATTGTTAGCAAAATATTATTTTATATCGGTATAGCTATTCTAATTATTCCTCCTATCTTTGTTTTTGTTTGGATGATTATGACAGGTTTAAAAACGGGTGTTCAGAATATTGAATATCCACCACTTTTTATTTTTAAACCAACACTTGAAAATTTTAAGGCTGTATTTCAACAGCATAATTTTATGCAATATCTAATAAATAGTACTATTATTGCAGTTAGCGCAACAATTATCTCGATTTTAGTTGGTCTTCCGGCTGCATATTCTATTGTTCGTTATCATCAAAAGAAATTGAGTATAGGGATTTTAATAGCCCGAATGACTCCTTTTATCAGTTACCTATTACCATGGTATATTGTTTTTCGAAGACTGGGACTTATTGACACCTTTACCGCTATGGTAATGACCCACCTGATTATTACTTTACCTATGGTTATCTGGCTTATGATTGGTTTTTTTGAAAACGTACCAAAAGAATTAGAAGAGTCTGCTTTTATTGATGGCTGCTCTAAAACTGAAACCTTTTTAAGAATTACTATCCCGCTTTCAATGAATGGCATTATTACCGCATCAATTATATCTTTTATTTTTTCCTGGAATCAATTTTTATTTTCACTTATTTTATCCGGGCCAAGAACTAGAACAGTTCCTGTAGCAGTATATAATTTTATGTCTTATGGAAAGATTGACTGGGGAGGAATAGGTGCAGCTGCGACAATAATTGTTCTCCCTGTTTTAATTTTTGCTTTTATAGTTAGAAAAAAGCTTGTAGAGGGCCTAACAGCAGGAGCAATAAAAGGTTGATTTTGCTCCAGCAATAAGATTTTAAAAAAAAAGATGATATAACTGATGATAAAACGTTCTAATTTTGGGCTAAATAGAATAGCTTGCCCGTCTCTTCATATTAAAAATTATTTTCATCTGGCAAATGAATTAGGATTGAATTATATAGAGTTAAGAAATGATTTACCAGGGAAAGATATATGCGATACCCTTGCTGCAAGAGAAATAAAGATTTTTGCTGAGCGATATGATATAAAAATATGCACCATAAATGCATTACAAAGATTTAACAATCCTGAAGAATTAAGAAAAATAAAAAATGAATTAATTTACCTTTCTAATTTAGCACAAGAAATAAACTGCCCGGCAATTGTTTTTTGTCCCATGAATTCCTTCTATGATTTTCGTAGTTCAAAAGAGCAGTTTCGGGATACAGTTGATATGTTAACAGAGTTAGCCCCTATCCTTAAACAATACAATATTATGGGATATATTGAACCGTTGGGTTTTAAGTCCAGTTCCTTGTCTTCTGTAATTACTGCTATGAAAGCAATCAAAGAAGCGGGATATAAAGGATATAAAATTGTTTTCGATACTTTCCACCAAGCTATCGGTCCTGATAATATTGAGAAACTCAGCAATGAGTATGATATTAAATTAACTGGAATCATACATATTTCTGCAGTTACTGCAGATCTTTCTGCTGAAGATTATAAAGATGAACACCGCAATATTGATTTTATTAATGATAAATTGAAAAGCAAAGAGCAGATTAAATTATTTGTAAAAAGTGGTTACAGTGATATAATTTCATTTGAGCCATTTGCCAGGGATCTACAGGAATTAAATAAAGAGGAATTGAAAAACAGAATTACTGAGGCAATTGAATATTTAACTGCCTGATAAATACCCTGAAATTTTCTTTTTAAAAAAATATCATATGGAAAATTCAAAGGGGGGGATAGATAGTTGAAGAAATCATATAACATAGCATTTATAGGACATTACACAAAAGATACTATTGTTTCTTCCCGTGGAACCAGGGTCGTTAATGGAGGTGCCTTCAATTATGGTGCAAATGTTGCTGCCAGAATGAAACTCAAGGTACAGGCAATAACAATGATGTCATTAGAAGATTCAGAAGTGGGAAGGAATTTAGAAAGGGTAGGAGTTAAAACAGATGTAACCTGGACTCCAGAATCAACCTGCCTGAAGTTAGTTTATCCTTCTGATAACCCGGATGAAAGAATAATTCATGTCAGCAGCTGGGCAGGACCTTTTACTTCCAAAGAGATTATTCCATTAGATGCAGAGATAATTGTTATTGGTGCGTCTATGCGTGAGGAGATTCCACTAAAAATAATAAAAGAACTTTTTCAAAAAGAATCAATGTTAGTTGCCGATATTCAAAGTTTCCTCAGGGTAAATAGTAATGGGAAGTTAGCAGCAAAACCATGGCCGGAAAAGGAAGAAATTTTATCCCGTATTGATGTCTTAAAGACAGATGCAGTAGAGGCTGAGCTTTTAACAGGAGAGAAGGATATTAAAAAAGCTGCTTGTTTGATTAGAGATTTGGGGCCAAAAGAGGTATTAATTACTCATAAAGATGGTGTACTGGTATTAGCTGAAGGAAAATTTTATCAAGAATCTTTTTATCCCAGAGAACTTACAGGTAGAAGCGGTCGGGGCGATACCTGTATAGCTTCTTATATGTGTAAAAGAATTGATTCTTCACCAAGAGAAGCCATTATTTGGGCAGCGGCAGTAACAAGTTTGAAAATGGAGGCAGAAGGCCCTTTTAATAGGCCTATTGAAGATGTGGAAAAGTTGATTAAGGAAAAATATTAAATAAAACAAATAGCTGTTAAAAGTATTCTGGAAAAACTGATGACCAGAGATTTTTTATTTTTATTAATGACTTATCTGAATCGTTAATTGGGCAATATTCGAATCCAATAAAGCCTTTATAACCTTTATCTTTTATTAATTTCAGTATTGAATACCAATTTACACTGCCAGTCCCCGGTTCATGCCTTCCTGGAATATCGGCAATATGGAAATATCCTATTTCTGGTAAATATTGATTAATGATTTGTTTAATATTATGATCCATAACCCCAAGGTGATACAAATCAGCTAATATTTTAAGTCGAGGATGATTAATTTCTTTGACTATTTCCACTGCAGTTTCCATATTGTCCAGGTAGTAACCCGGATGGTCAATTTTTGTATTCAGGATTTCCAATACTAATGTGATAGAATCAGGTGTTAACTGTATTGCTTTTTCTAAAATAGAAATGATGTTATAATATTTTTCTTGTGGGCTTATCTCAGAAAAGTTTTGTTTTACTATTCCACCTTCTCCCAATTCATCGGTTAGCAACATTAAATAAGGGCAATTCAGTTTATTAGCTGCTTTTATTGCATCTTTCAGATCTGCAAGAACTTTCTGATGGGTATCGCTGGCGATAAGGCTTCCCTGTCTTTGGCCACTGAAATTAGCTATATTTACATTAAATTGGTGACAGGTGGATTCAATAAGCTCAATATTTTTATTTCTCCAATCCCAGAATTCAATCCAGGGGAAGCCGGCCTGCTCAATTTTTTTAATTCTCTTTTCTGGTTTTATATCAGGGTAGAGCATTTCAATACAGATAACCGGGTTCATTTTTCTTCCTCCATCGGCAGCAAATGGAGACTTTTAATTGGCAATTTAATAGATATTTCTTCTCCCCTCTTAAAAGACTCGCATTCCTGGGGGTTTGACATTTCAACAGTTACAGGTTGTTTTGCAATTTCGACAATATAAGTCATCTGGTTACCTAAAAAAACAATTTCCCTGATTACACCAGTGATGGTATCAGGCTTTTTCTTCTCTAAAATAATTGATTCAGGTCGGAGAACTAAAATTGCTTTATCATTTTTCTTAAGAGGCTTTTTTACTTCAGGAATACTTAATTTTTGATCTAGCAGATTAATAATAATCGAGCCATCGGGAGTAACATCTTCGACAGTAGTTTCCAAAAAATTTGCCTTGCCGATAAAATCTGCCACAAAACAGTTATCCGGTCGAGAATAGACTTCTAACGGTGTTCCAATTTGTTGGATAATTCCATCTTTTAAAATTACAACACGATCTGATAAAGACATTGCCTCTTCCTGATCATGTGTTACATAAATTGATGTAATGCCTACTCTTTGTTGTAATTTTCTTATTTCCAGGCGCATAGATACTCTGAGTTTTGCATCCAGGTTAGAAAGTGGTTCATCAAGTAATAGAACTTTTGGCTCCATGATAAGAGAACGAGCCAAACTTACTCTCTGTTGCTGTCCTCCTGATAAGTGGGAAGGGGAACGATTCCCAAGTTTTTCCAGACCAACTAATCTCATTACTTCTTCTGCTTTCTTTCTGGCAACTTGACTTGATTCACCATGAATTTTAGGACCATAGATAATATTTTCTGACACCGTCATGTGTGGAAAGAGCGCATAGTTTTGAAAAACCATAGCAGTAGGTCGCTTATTGGGAGGGGTTGAGGTGACATCTTCCTTGTCAATAAATATTTTCCCTGCTGTTGGTAATTCAAAACCGGAAACCATGCGTAGAATTGTGGTTTTCCCGCAACCGGAAGGACCTAAAAGAGTAACTAATTCCCCTTCTTGAACTTTTAAACTTACATGGTCAACTGCAGTGACAATATCTTTTCCCCCACCAAAAATTTTTACTAATTCCTTTAATTCCAGAAAGTCTTCTTTCATGTTTTTCCCCTTCAACTTTCAAAACTAAAAATTTATTCAATAATCGTGGTCATTCTGACACCTTTGCCAACTCGGTTAACCAACAATTGAATAACTCCAAGGGCAACAAGAATAATAATAATTAAAATAATACTCATGGCAGCAGCACGGGCATATTGAGTATTATCAACAAATCCCAGAATGGCAACAGTTATTAAGTTCCACCTACCTGAAACTACAAATATAATTGCACTGATTGCAGTCATAGCTTTAACAAAACCAAAAGCAAGTCCGGAGAAAAAGGCAGGAGCAATCATAGGCAGGGTAATTTTTCGGAAAGTCGTATTACTATCTGCTCCTAAGTCAGTGGAAGCTTCTTCAATAGCCGGGTCAATTTGCTGCAAGGCAGCAATACCGGACCGAATGCCTACTGGCATATCCCTGAAAATAAGCAAAATAATAATGATCCAGGCAGTACCTGTTAAAACGACCGGCATCAGGGCAGTTTTTTGATTAAAGGCAAGGATATAACCAATTCCGACCACTGTTCCCGGAACTGCAAAGGTAAGCATGGATATGAATTCCATTAAACCACGTCCAATAAATTTTTTTCGGATAATTAAAAAAGAAATAAATATTCCTACTATGCCGGTAATTGGGGTAGCGATGGAAGAAAGTAAAACCGAATGGTAGAGATAATCTTTTCCTACTTCAAACATCTCCACATAATTTTTTAAGGTCAGGGTAGGGTTGACCCCCCATAGAGTTTGGAATGAACCGTATACAATGGTACCATAAAATAAAAGTACAATACCCGCATATAAGATACAGGCAGAATAAATTGGCAATTTAATATACCATTCTAAATTTTTTATAGTTGCACCGGTTGGTTTGCCGGTAACAGTAACATAGGATTTGCGGGAAACCCAGTATTTTTGGAGAAAAAAAGCGGTAGCGGTTGGTAAGAGCAACAACATGGCTAAAGTTGAACCACGGGGAAGATCATACATCCCTGTTATCTGTAAATATGCCTGGACAGAGAGAACTCTGTAGTTACCCGATATTACCATTGGGTTACCAAAATCTGCCATAGACTGAATAAAAACAAGCAGCCAGGCACTGGCAATCCCGGGAGTGGCAAGAGGTAGGGTGATAGTAGAAAAAACCTTACCCCAGGAAGCGCCCAAATCCATTGATGCTTCCTCTAAAGAGGGGTCAATAGCCTCTAATACACCGAATAATACAAAAAAAGCTGTTGGGCTATAAGCAATAGTTTCTACCAGAACCAGCCCACTTAAGCCATAGATAGAATAATCGCCTATTATACTTTTCACCCAGGGTGTAAAACTACCAGCTCTTCCGAAAAGCAGTATTGCTGCCAGAGCAACTATAAAAGGAGGAGAAATAATTGGGAAGGTGGCGGTTATCCTAAAAAATTTTTTAAATGGAAGGGTAGTTCTGGTTAAAGCATAGGCAAAAACAAATCCAGCTATAGTACCAAGGGTAGCGGTATAAATTCCCAGAACTATACTATTGAAAAAAGGTTGGATAAAGTATCTTTTAGAAAAGATAGCTACATAATTAGAGAAATCCCACCTGCCACCGATATATACACTGTTCTTTATGACTTGAAATATTGGAAAAACTACAAAAGTAAATAAAAAATAAAAAATAAATAGTATGAAAAGAAATAGTATTGGTTCTTTCCAGATTAGTTTTAATTGACCGGTGATTTCATGAATTTGTCTGTTTCTGTTATTATTCATAGATATTAATACCAATAAAAAAGTAAGTTAATCCCTGCTGCCTCTCAATCAAAAATGGCACTGACTGAATGCAACAGGGATTATTAATTAAATGTTCAACTAAGTTTATTTGCCAATTCTATCTCTCCAGGCTCCTACCCAATCATCTTTACTTTCTCCAGCCAGTATATGGTCATATTCTATCAGGCTAACATCATCAAGGGTAACTGAACCTTCTGCAACCGTAGCTTTGGGGTTAACCGGAAGGCGGCTATATTGCTGGAAAAGATTTTGAGCATCTACCGAGTAACACCAATCAATAAACTGTTTCCCTAATTCCGGTTCCGGTCCACCTTTAATTAGGGACAAGCCTCCGACTTCATACCCTGTTCCATCTTCAGGGAAAGTCATAACAACAGGGTATCCTGTGTCAATTCCCTTTGCAATTATGTCATGAGAGAAGGCAATTCCTACTGCAATTTCGCCCAAGCCGACCATGCCAATACAGGCAGTTCCGGACTGAGTATACTGGAAAACACTATGTCTATCAAATTCTTCCCACCAATCTAAAGCCTTTTCCATACCCCACATTTGGACTAATGTAGCAAAAGTAGTATAGGCTGTTCCTGAAGTATAAGGGTAGGCAAGGGCTACATTTTCTTTAAATACGGGATTAAGTAAATCATCCCAGCTGGTTGGGGCTTCTATATTATTTTCTTCCAGGAAATTTGTGTTTGTAATAAAACCAATGGCACCGGTGTAAAATCCTGTCCAGGCCCAATCATCGGCATGGAGTAATCCCGGTAGTTCGAAGTCAATGTTGGGCTTGTAGGGGTCCAGTAAGCCTTTTGAAGCTGCGTTGATATGGGAAGTATTGGAGCCGGCATGCCAGACACTAGCCTGGGGATTACTTGCTTCAGCTTCGATTCTAGCTAGAACCTCACCTGATGATAATCTAACCCATTGTACATCTATACCGGTTTCTTCTTCAAATACATCTATATAATATTTAGCTTCCTCAGTATCAAATGCTGTGTAGATACGCAGTACCTGTCTTTGTGCCATAGCATTACTAGTAACACAAAATACCAAAAGTATTGTAATAAAAATAAGTAATAATATTTTTTTCATTAAATAAACCTCCTAAGTTTTAATAAAAATTTTTTATTTTTTGGATTATTAAAATTAGATAATTAGATAATCACCTCCTCTTGAAGTTATCAATTTCATTTTTTCTGAGAAAAATATTAGAATTATAATATGCTTTATTTATAAATTTATTTTGACACAAAAAAAGAAATTTTTCAATGAAGATAAAAAATATCATTATTTTTTTTCTGTTGAGCTGGAGTCATCTCAAGTCAATAAATTTTTTAATTCCATAAAATATGTAAAATTATTTAAAGCATCCTTATTTTTATTTAACCATAAAAAACTACCTTCTAAGAGGGTGGTAATGGTTAAATAAAATGATTTTACCATAAAAAGATTAAAATAAGCCAGATGATAATCTTTAACCTGAAGTCCAAAGCTGGAAATACTATTGCTTAAGAAAGATTATGGCTAAAGGTATAAATAAAAAATCGAAAGAAAAAGAGCAAAAAAGTTAAATCCCTTTTAAGGGTTCTTAAAACCATCTGCTTTACGGGTGCGATATTTACTTAATTGTATTATAATAAAAACTGGTAGATAGATGTTTTTAGAAAAATTATGGGAGTAAAATATGAATTTAGAATAGATAAAGAGTTATATCTATAATTGAAGTGAAGTACAGTCAAGAATTCTTAAGAGAAAGGACAACAAAAATATTTTAAGGAGATTTATTTGATAAAACTTATAAAGCAGGAATATCTAGCAATACAATCTTTTTTTAGAGTTAATTTTAGAGTAATAATTATCTTAGTACTTTCTACTTTTTCTCTGGTTATGCAATGGTATAGGCCACTTGGGCCAAATTTAGCTTTCAGTCATTTAATATATTATGTGCTATTACCAGTTTTTGTTATTTTATTTGTCTTTAAGGACAATCCGCTTGATTATGGTTTTAGGGTAGGCAATTACCGTATTTGGCTATTTTATACTTTGCTTACTATTATATTGAGTATTCCGGTTCTATTGGCAGGTTCCCGGTTTGCTTCAGTTCATCAATACTATGAAACGCAATTCAGCTATTATGAATTTCTCAGTTCATCAGTTGTAATATTATTTGCCTGGGAATATTTGCTTAGAGGATTTCTATTATTTGGATTGAAAAAACATTTTGGTGAGGTAAGTATTATTATCCAGATGGTCCCTTTTGTACTGCTTCATCTTGGCAAGCCTGAGGCGGAAACTCTTTCCTGTATTGCAACAGGCTTATGGTTTGGATGGATTGCATATAGGGGGAATTCTTTCTGGCCAGCTTTTCTAATCCATGTTTTTATAAACTTTGCCATTAAATATTTTGTTAATTTATAATTTTTCTATAAAATGTAGAAAATATTATAATAATCTGACTGTAACTACGCAATAAGGAGATATTTTATAAATGAAAACAAGAATTGAAAAGGACAGCCTGGGAGAGGTAAAAATACCGGCAGATAAATTATGGGGTGCACAGACGCAGCGCAGTCTTCAAAATTTTAAAATAGGCAGAGGTAAAATGCCAATCGAAATTATAAGAGCCTTTGCGATTTTAAAAAAAGCCGCTGCTTTGACTAATTATGAATTAGGAGAATTGAATAAAAAGATTGCCAATATTATCAGTACAGTGTGTGATGAAATTTTGGCTGGTGAACTGGATGGCCATTTTCCTCTGGTAGTGTGGCAGACCGGAAGTGGAACACAAACTAACATGAATGTCAATGAGGTGATTGCCAATCGGGCAAATCAGATTCTGGGAGCGAAAATGGTACACCCTAATGATCATGTTAATAAAGGACAGAGTTCCAATGATACCTTTCCTACTGCTATGCATATTGCTGCGGTTACAGAAATTGAAACGAGATTAATCCCTGCTTTATCATTAATAATGGATGTCCTGCAAAAAAAGATGAAGGAAAATGAAAAAATTGTAAAAACCGGCAGAACTCACCTGCAGGATGCAGTACCCCTTACTCTCGGTCAGGAGATTAGCGGATGGTATAGAATGATAGAACGCAGTGCGGAAATGATTAAGGAAGGTAGTAATAAATTATTGGAGATAGCCCTGGGAGGGACAGCAGTAGGAACTGGTTTAAACACTCCTTCTGAATTTGGAGAGAGGGTTGCCAAAAAGATTGCTGATTTTACTGATAAAGATTTTAAAACAGCGCCGAACAAATTCCATGCATTAACCAGTCTTGATGAAATGGTTTTTGCACATGGTGCACTAAAGGGATTGGCTGCAGATATGATGAAAATAGCAAATGATATTCGCTGGCTTTCCAGTGGCCCCCGTTGTGGAATTGGGGAGCTCAATATTCCAGCTAACGAACCAGGTAGTTCAATCATGCCCGGGAAAATTAATCCTACCCAGTGTGAGGCGGTAACCATGGTTGCAGTACAGGTAATGGGGAATGATGTGTCTATTGGAATGGCTGCCAGCCAGGGTAATTTTGAGTTAAACGTTTTCTTGCCCGTTACAATTTATAATTTTCTCCAATCAGTTAGATTGCTATCTGATGTAATAGTTTCCTTTACAGAAAATTGCCTGAAAGGGGTTACTCCGAATAAAGAAAAAATTGATTATTTTTTGAAAAATTCATTTATGTTAGTTACTGCTTTGAATCCGGTAATTGGTTATGATAATGCAGCGAAGATTGCTTTGAAAGCACACCAGGAAGGGACAACTTTAAAAGAGGCTGCCTTAAAATTAAATTTATTGACTGAGGAAGAATTCGACAAAATTGTTGACCCTGCCAAAATGGTTTAGGTTTGTCTTAATTGTTTTGTAATTCAATATAAGTAAATATTGTTAGCTGTATAAATATTTTCATTGTTCTTGTAATAAAGAGATATTAAGGAGTTTTGCTATGGCGAATGTATGTGTTTGGTATGACCAAAGTTCAGGAATGAAACGAGCTTATGATAAAGGATTGCTGGATAAGAAATGGATTGAAAATTATTGTTTAAATGGTGGCAAAAATTGTATACGGAAGCAGCGATTTGAAGAAAAGGGATATGTTTCTCCTGATTATGTATTACCGGATGGTACTATCGATGAAAAATTAAAACAAATTATTGAAGAGAAAGGCCATTTTTAGAAAAATATTTTTCTTAATTAATTTTAATAATCGAATAATTCATTATTAGGAATGCTTAGTATTTTCTGGCTTAAATTTTCACAGCTTTCTTCTTCAAAATTTAAAGATTCGACTATTTCCGGTTTTAGGGTAATTCGAAGATTTTTGTTTTCTGTTTTAAATAAAGCATTAACTTTGCCAGGCTGATTTTTTACCCTGATATTTCCTTTACCCATAGTACAACCGGTAGAGATTTGCAGGCCATCAACAAAACACGACATTGGCCTGCGGTATTCTAACTCAGCTTCAACAGATAAATCAAAATATCCTTTTACCTTTAGAATTTCCAGGGCTAATAGTCCCATTTTAATACCCAGGTTTAGATAAGGACCGGCATGACCATGCAGTTTTATACCCTGATTGACCATGGCTGTTATATCATTCTGTTCTATAGTTAGTTTAATCATCAAATCAATCTCCTTTTATTACACTTGCCATCTTTATATAAATATTTAATAACAAAAATAAATTTTTAAACACTAAGCATTATAGCCTCTACCTATAATTACGTGTTACAAATGTTATAATTGTAACACATAATATAACAAGATGTTATCATATACTATCTATATGTCAAGAAATTTTATATTTTGCAGTTTTAAAAGAATATAATAGATAGTTGCAATCGTAAATTGATTGTAATAAAATAAAAACAGTTTAGTATATTAAGATATACTAAATATATTTATAATATAGGATAAATAAATGAAACCTACATTAGAAGAATATCTGGAAGAATTAGAGAAGAGATATCAGGGCCATTATAATGTAGAAAGATCTAAAGCCATCGCTGGTAAAGAATTAGACATTTACGCAATTTCCATCATTGAACACTTCCGACATGCCTTCACAAAAAGTATTCAGATTGATCATTATCAAGAAAAAGAAATAATACTGGTTAAGGGATTCAAAGAATTTATTCAGGCTAAAGAAATCATAGAATTTTCACAATATCTTGTTACTACTAGCAAAGAATTGATTACACCTTCTTTTGAGATTATGTCCCATGTTATTAATGGGATAATAATTTCTTCCCAGGGCTTTTCCGAAGATGCGATTAGTAATGCCCAAAAATTTAAATATGGCAGAACATTCTGTCTGGGAATTAAAGGTTGGTGCGATATCCGATTATTATTAATTGATATAAAAAATCACCATGTTTACTGTAATGCCAAAGGAAAAGAAATTATAGAAATTTATGCTTTTGATAATAGAAAAGGAGGTGATGCGAAGAGTACTCCATCGGAAAAAAATAAAAAATCTTCTTTTCTTCAATCACCGGGATATTAGTTTTTCATAAAGGCTATTTTAAGCGATATTTTATTAGATTGATGTTTTTCTTATAAATTTTATTTTCATCTTTTTTATTTTAAGGAGGTTTGTTTTTATGAATCTTTTAACCTTACTGATTATTGCACTAATAGCATTTGCAGTTGCTTATAAAGTTTATGGTGGCTTTTTGGATAAATTAGTCGAAATTGATGAAAAAGCAAAGACACCTGCTCATACTATGACTGATGGAGTGGATTATGTTCCTGCAAAGGCGCCGGTTTTGTTAGGCCATCACTTTGCCTCCATCGCTGGCGCAGGACCAATAACCGGCCCGATTGCGGCAGTGGTTTTCGGTTGGTTCCCCTGTTTTTTGTGGATTGTGATAGGCTCAATTTTTGTTGGGGGAGTACATGATTATTTTGGTTTAATAACTTCTGCCAGGCATAAAGGTCTTTCGGTAGGTGAGATTATCGGACAGTATGTAGGGAAAAAAGCCCGCACCTGGTTTTTATTGTTTGCCTGGTTAGCCCTGGTGCTAGTTGTTGCCGTATTTACAATTCTAACAGCATCGGCTTTTGCGGCTAATGCCTCTGTTGCTACGGCAGGATTTTTAATGCTGTTAATAGCCATGGGCATGGGTTTTGCTATGTATCGTATGAATATGAGTTTACCCACTGTTACTGTTATAGGTGTTATTTTACTGTTTTTAGCTATTTGGATTGGCCTGAGCGCACCATTCTTATTCTTTAATCAAGTAACCTGGACCTGGATTCTAATTGTCTATATTATCATGGCTGCTACTTTACCGGTCTGGATATTGTTACAACCCAGAGATTATCTATCATCATTTTTACTTTATGTTGCACTGGCAGGCGGATTTATCGGTATATTAATTGTCCGACCTGTATTAGTGTATCCTGCCTATACCAGTTTTAGAACCGGTGTTGGATATTTGTTCCCCATGTTATTTGTTACAATAGCCTGTGGAGCGGTTTCTGGTTTCCATTCCCTGGTTGCTTCAGGCACTACATCTAAACAGCTGGATAATGAAAAAGATTCCAGGATGGTTGGATATGGTGCCATGCTGTTAGAGGGAGTGCTGGCAGTCATAGCTCTGGGAACTGCTGCTATTTTAACTCAACAGGGAATGACTCAGGGTCTTGCCGATTGGGGAGGAGCAGTCGGTGTCTTTGCCCATGGCCTTGGTCAATTTATGGCTGGGTTCGGACTTCCTGAAGAAACCGGATTCGTATTTGGTTCTTTAACTATTTCAGCCTTTTTGATTACATCTTTGGATACCGCAACCCGTCTGGGCAGATATTGTTTTGAAGAATTAACCTCAGAAAAAATGCCCTCTATATCCAATAGATATGTAGGAACCCTGGTTACAGTTGTTGCCGGCGGTGGATTGGCACTGACCGGTCAGTGGACTGCAATCTGGCCGATGTTCGGTTCTTCAAACCAGTTAGTTGCTGGATTATCACTACTTGGTGCTACCGCTTACCTGGCCCATTTAGGGAAAAATTACAAGGTTACTTATTATCCCATGGCTTTTATGATTATTATGACAGTCGTTGCTTTAATAAACCTGGTCTTTACTAATTTTGGAAGAGGAAATATTCTTCTTGGTTCAATTGCCATTTTATTGTTAATCCTGGCTAGTTTTGTTGCCTATGAAGGATTCCAGGCACTGGGTAGATTTAAAGAAAAATTAGCGTCAGGTGAAAAGAAATAATATGTGGATTTAATCCAGAAATATTTTAAAATATCCCGGTAATTGAAAAATTAGGCTGGCCACGGCCAGCCTTTTATCTTTTATATTATAATATTATTAAATGCACTGAGTATTGAAAAAAATATATTGGATGATTTTGTAATTAATTCAAATAATATCAAATTATCTTTAGAATCAAGGGTTTTATCAAATGTATTCAATTAAGAGTAAGTTTATTGCAGTTGAAGGTGCTATAGGTGCAGGGAAAACCAGCCTGGTGCTCCAGTTAAGTAAAAAATATCATGCCAGGAGTATCCTGGAAGTGGTTGAGGAAAATCCATTTTTAGCCCGTTTTTATGAAGATATCAGGGATTATGCATTTCGGACCCAGATATTTTTTCTACTAAGCCGCTATACTCAGCAGGTAAAGGCTGCTCAGCAAGAACTTTTTCATCAGCTATCCTTCTCAGATTATATGTTTGCCAAGGATAGGATTTTTGCCAATTTGAATCTTTCCGGGAATGAATTAAAGATGTACGAACATTTATATCAGATTATGGATAAGGATATTCCTCAACCTGATATTGTAATATATTTAAGGGCTTCTACAGAGGTATTAATGAAGAGGATAATGTTACGAGATAGGCCTTTTGAACGAAAGATATCTTATCAGTATATGGAGAAACTAAATCATGCCTATGAAGATTTTTTTGCCAGAAAGGAAGAAAACCTTAAAGAAACAAAATTAGTGCTAATTGATACAGATAAATTAGACTTTGTTGGGAATCCCCGGGATTTAGAATATATTTGTCAAAAAATTGTTCAAAAGGAGCGAGAAAGTACTTAAATATGAAAAAATTTGTCATAATATCAGGAAATATTGGGAGCGGCAAATCCAGTTTAACAGAATTGCTCAGTGAACAGCTGAGATGGAAGGCCTTTCACGAAGTGGTGGATGATAATCCCTACCTGGAAGATTTTTATTATGATATGAAAAAATGGAGTTTTCATTTACAGGTATTTTTTCTTTCCAAACGATTTAAGCATCATCAGGAAATTGTTAATGATTCTTGTTCTGTAGTGCAGGATCGCAGTATCTACGAGGACGTGGATATCTTTGCCAGAAATTTATATGAGCAGGGATTAATGGAAGCACGTGACTATCATAACTATAGTGAATTATTTGGAATAATGGTCAATTTTTTGACTCCGCCAAGCCTTATTGTTTATCTGCAGGCATCAGTTGATACTTTAAAACAAAGAATCTCCTTACGTGGCAGGGAGTATGAGCAGAAAATTTCTAAAAAATATTTGTCACAATTAAATATCCTTTATGAGAAATGGATTAAGGAATTTTCTCTTTGCCCCCTATTGGAAATACCTACTGATAATCTGGATTTTGTTCAGAATTCAGAACATCTTCAGTTGATTGTCGAAAAAATCCTGGCAAAATTAAAGATGATAGAAAAAACAACTTTTTAGCTTGATTTTGGTTAACTTCAGGGAGAGGATTTATGAGTTTAAAAGAAATTGACCTGCGAGCATTGCTATATTTATCAGATAAAGAATTTATGACTGTGGAAAAACTAAGTAAAAGTTTAGGAATATCCAACGATGCCGTCTGGAAACAGATACAAAGACTAAAAGAATTTGGTTATCTGATTGCTGCTGATAACAAGAGAGGCTATCGTATTATTTCTCGCCCGGATATCTTATTACCAACTGAAATTCAAAGAAATCTCCACACAAAATATATTGGAAAACGAATATATTATTTTTACAAAGTAGATTCCACTAATACCTTAGCTAAAAAAATACTTTTAAATTTAAAAGACCAGGAAGGAGAAGGGACAATCATTATTGCTGAAAAACAGGGAAGAGGGAAAGGTAGATTGGGGAAAGAATGGTTTTCTCCTTCAGGGGGAATATGGCTTTCCATACTACTATACCCTGACATAAGTTTTTCTTATTTGTCGCTAATCACTTTAATGGCCTCAGTAGCTATCGCTAAGGCAATTAATAAATTTCTTCAGATAAACACTCAAATAAAGTGGCCTAATGATATACTATTTAAAGATAAAAAAATTTGCGGAATACTAACTGAAACACGTATAAATTCAAACAACACTAATTGTGTTATAGTAGGGATAGGAATAAATGTTAATATAAAAATCATTGAATTCCCTGAAAATATTCGAATGTATTTAACCTCTTTGCAAGAAATAACTGGCGAAAAAGTGTCACGAATAATATTAACCAGAAATATTTTTTGTGAATTTGAAAAATATTATGAGATTTTTAAAGAAGGGAAATTCTCATTAATTTTAAATGAATGGAAACTGCTTAACAATACTATCGGGAAAAATATAGCAATAGATACCGGTAACAAAATAGTCACCGGAGAAGTAATTGATATAACTGAAAAAGGCAGACTCATTTTAGTAAATGATGATGGACAATCTGTCGAAATAATTTCCGGGACAATTGTAAGATAGCAAGTTATTATTGGAGGGTTGAATACAGAGATGGTTAAACAGGATTCAATGGAGGCTTTAAGTGGAGCTGCTTATTTATCAGATCAAGAATGGTTTCTAAGTATATCTGATTCACATTTTGGAATTCAACAAAGAACAGTTAATCTTTTAAAAGAGCTCCAGTGTTTTCCTATTAAACAAAAAATAGTAAATGAAAAAATTAGAGAAATAGTTCTGAATGATTTTTGGTTTTATAAATCTCACCCAGAAGCAACTAGAGCATTAAAATATATCATTTCATTATTTAATAAGTTCTTTAGTCAGGAATTAGACAGCAATAATAAGCAAAGGGCATTAAATACTTTGCTGGATTTTGTAAAGGCACTATATGAAGATAATAGCAATGAAAGATTCTTTCATTCTATCGAAAAGGAAGTTATCCGTATTTTGGAAGTGTGTTTAGTTAATGATAAAGAATTAAAAATATATGCCTCAAATTTGTTAAAAAATATCCCGGAATCCTTAGCTTGTAATAACATTTATTCAGCAAAAACAATGAATCTGATGAGGATATCTCTTCAGGAAAATCTAAAACTGTGGCAAGATAACTTAGATTTTCGAAACTGGAGTAAGAAAATTGACAAAGAATTTTATAAAAAATATTCTACAGAAATCTTACGAATTTCCAGAAAAGAAGAAAAAATTATCAACAGAGTAATAGAAAAATTATCTCAGGCTAAAACCTGGCAAGATTATCAGGATATCTCTGATTATAAAGGATTTATTGATAGCCTTCATGGCATTATACAAGAAAATAAAAAAAGCCTGGTGGGGATATATTTCATATATTATCTGTTTTACATACCAGATTCAGACATGCTTGGACTCAGCAATTTTTTAATGACAGAGTTGGCCGGGTCATTTAAAGAATTCCCTGTATCTGTTTTTAAAGAAATTAATTTTAATCAGTTTTTAATTCAAACATTTTCTATTTTCAGTAATTTGAAATATGGAAGTATGGATAAGATTATAGAATGTTTGTCAAGATTAGGGGAAAAAACATATCAGCTAGAAGATAAAAATAAAATAGAAATATTTGCAAAAAAAATTATTGACTTTGGCTTTGTATATCCAGGAGATGCAAAGATTAACCGGGAATGGCAGGTGAAAACTGATAATAATCATTTAAAAATGCTCAGGCTCTGGCTGGAATTTATTGAATATTCACCAGAAAACAGCAGTTCTTTAATTAATGCCCTTATTATTAATTTAAAAATCGGCGGCATATTTGTCAAAGATGAAGACCTTTTTCAGAGAGATATCAGCCGGTTGCTTAATGGTGATATTCGCTCTAATTATTTTTTAATCAAACAACTAGTCAGTCTTTTCCCTGTATTTTACAGTAGCATAGGTGCAGATGGTAGAATAAGGGAAATTTCTACTGAAATAGATAAACTGTCTTTTGGTAATGATTATTTGATTCATTTCCTGAGGAAACAAGTGCATTCAGAAAGTAACAATACTCATATAGTATTGGCTAAAAAAATATTCTGTTTCTGGTATGACGGAGGTACTCATCACCTTCAAAATATTATTCCAGAAAATGTTCAGACAAAATTAGCAGTATCTGGAGAGTGGTTTGACCCGGTACATCAGATTATTAATAGCCTTTACGAAAGAATGAATACCGAACCAGAGCTTTTGATTGAGAAGGATTTATACATAATTAAGAAAAATATCAAAGAGCTCAAGATTGATGATAAAACAAATACCAAAAGGGTAATCTATCTGATTGAGCTTTATCAACTCCTAAAACATAAATATACCCTGGATTCAACATTTATCATAAATGATTTAAAAAAATCAAACTTTTTTACTGTTAGACAAATTGAATATTTACAAAAGAAACTTCAATCTAAACAATACATACTGGCAATTAAGAAAATATATCCTATGCTAAAACTTTTAAAAGAAGTGATATTAAATCCTGAAAAAACCGAGGTTCATGAGAATATATACTACAAACGCCATATTGCGCCTGGGATTGCTTCAATGTATGGGTATTATTCTGAAAAGAAATTTGAAGCCATGGGTTTGATTTTTCGTCTTGAAAAGCTGGTTGACCAGCTGATAAGCAAAATTATCAATGAAAGAAACCTGGATTATATGACTATTGATGGCTTCCATAATGCTGCAAAAATATTGGAATTGTGTAAAGAGGGGTTAGCAATAAATGATATCTCGAATGAAAATTTTAATTCGAATCTGGAAATGTTGAATTACAGTTTTAAAACAACTACTTTCTCGATGAATCAATTTATTAATATTTTTTATTTTGTTACCCACAATACTAAAGAAATAATTGATAGTTATTATATTAAAAAATTTAACCCTTATCTTAAAATTATTATTAAACAATATTTAAATAGAAAAAGCCTTGACAATGGAAATCTTGAATATGCTATATATAAGAAATCTGAGGAATTTTACCGTGATATCATCGTTTCAGCTTTTTTAGTTCAAAACATTGATAATTATGTTTCAAAAATTTTAGTTACCTTAAAAGCAATGGCTGAAAGCCTGAATCCGGAAGTAATTCAAATGTTACTGAATTATAATCCTGGACTACTCATTACAACTTTACAAAAATCGACACCAAGAGTAGATAATAAGGTATTCTTAGGGGTCAAAGCTTATTATTTGAAAAAGTTATATTCACATAAATTTCCTGTACCTCCTGGATTTGTTCTTACTACAGAATGGTTTAGAGTTAGAAAAGGCATTGCTCAATTTCCTGAGATGTATTGCGCGCTGCTAGAAATGATCAAAGATAAAGTGAGAGAATTAGAAAAAATAACTAGAAAAAAATTTGGTGATCCAAATAATCCCCTATTACTAGCAGTCCGTTCAGGTACGGTTATATCTATGCCCGGTGCCATGGATTCAATATTAAATATTGGGATGAATGATGAGATAGCTGAAAGTTTGAGCAAGGTCCATGGTTATAGTTGGGCTGCCTGGGACTCTTATAGAAGGTTGCTGCAAAACTGGGGTATGGCTCATGGTATCGTAAGAGATGAATTTGATAAACTAATTTTAAATTATAAAAAGATATATAAAATAGAAGAGAAGAGATTCTTCAGCATTGAGCAAATGAGAAATATTGCCTTTTCATATAAAGATTTACTGTCCAAATATGGAATAAAATTAGTAGAAGACCCTTTTCAACAATTAGTTCAGGCAATTATTTTTGTATTTCAATCATGGCACAATGAAAGGGCACAAGTATTCCGTAGAAAACTGCAAATTGCTGAAGAATGGGGAACAGCTGTTATTGTTCAAGAGATGATTCTAGGCAATATAGGTGATGAATCCGGGACCGGAGTGGTCTTCACCAGAGTGCCTTTTGAAAAAAGTACCGAAGTATTATTATATGGTGATTTTACCAGTTGTAGTCAAGGTGAAGATATTGTATCCGGATTGGTTTATACCTCCCCGGTTTCCGAATTTCAAAATAAAAAATTTCCACATCTAACAGGCGATTCTCTGGAAAAAAAATTCCCCGATATTTATCATGAGCTATTTAGGTTTGCCAAACAACTAATTAACTATCATGGCTATGAGCATCAGGAAATTGAATTTACATTTAAATCAAAAAACAAGAAGGATTTGCATATTTTACAAACCAGACAATATACACTGAAAGACCAGGAAGGGATGTTATGTTTTACAGATGCATCAGTTCATGAACACCTGGTTGGTACAGGAATTGGCATTGGTGGTGGAGCAATTAATGGTATTGTTGCTTTTGATTTGGAAGACATAAAATATCTTACTAATAGATATCCAAATGAGAAAATAATTTTAATCCGTCCTGATACGGTACCAGACGATATAGAAATGATTTTTGAATGTGATGCATTATTAACTGCCAGAGGAGGGGTAACCTCTCACGCAGCAGTTACAGCTGTTCAATTAGGAAAGATTTGTATAGTTAATTGCAAACAACTGGTGGTTTTTGAGGGAGAAAAAAAATGCAAGATTAATTGTGTGGAATTCCATTCGGGAGACAAAATATCTATTGATGCATCTTTAGGAAATATCTATTCCGGTCATCATCCTGTTTCTCTAGAGAGAATTGATTATTTAAACGGTAACAAAATATAATAAATTTACTTTAGCTATGAGTGAATAGAAAAGTTATACAGGACTTATAAATGAAAACCCAAAATATTAGAAACATGATTTTAGTATCATTATTTGCTGCCTTCATGGTGATTGGAGCTTTTATTTCCATACCCTTTACACCAGTACCAATTAGCCTGCAAACATTATTTACTTTATTGGCTGGGATGGTTTTGGGAAGCAAGCTTGGGGCTGTTAGCCAGTTATTGTATCTATTTTTAGGAGTGATAGGTCTGCCGGTATTTTCAGGTTTTAGAGGTGGTCCGGGCATATTATTAGGACCAACTGGTGGGTTTTTGATAGGATTTGTAATTGCAGCTTATGTTATTGGCAAATTTATCGAAGCTAAAAAAGAGAGTCGTTTTTTACATTATGTATCAGCAGGATTACTTGGAACATTAATTATTTATTTAATTGGGGCCATACAATTAAGCTTAGTAGCCCAAATAGGGGTTAGGGAATCTATGGTATTAGGTGTTATTCCTTTCTTAATAGGAGATTTGTTTAAAATAATTATAGCAACTTTTATTGCAATAAGGCTAAAATTAGTGGTTACAATACATTAATAGCTATGCTATAATTACATTTGTAAATTTTATTTTTTATTTTTTACACTATCGGGGCGTAGCGCAGCTTGGTTAGCGCGCTTGGTTCGGGACCAAGAGGTCGGAGGTTCAAATCCTCTCGCCCCGACCATCATATTTTTTAAAACATTTTACTCATCAAGGCTCTTCTCAGATAATTAATAATAAAATTTCTTATGAAATTTAAAATAATAGACGTTATTTAGATTTTATAGTTAAAAAGTTTTTTTTGGATATTATATATGGTAATATAATAGATAAGTTAGGAGGTGTTTAATATGAAAGACCAACAAAAAGTTGCAATTTTGGCTGAACAGTTATACGAGGACCAGGAATTATGGTACCCTTACTATCGTTTAATGGAAGCAGGTTATGATGTTAAAATTGTGGCTCCTGAAAAAAAGCTCTACTACAGCAAACATCAATATCCCGTGATAGCGGATTTATCTATAGATGAGGTAAAAGATGAAGATTTTATTGGTGTAGTTGTTCCCGGGGGCTATGCCCCGGATCATTTGAGGCGCCATTCCAGGATTGTCAGCTTTGTGAGAAAAATATATGAAAAAGACGGACTGGTTGCTGCTATCTGCCATGCGGGATGGCTCCTTATATCTGCAGGTATCTTGAACGACAAAGATGCAACTTGCTTTTTTGCCATAAAAGATGATTTAATAAATGCAGGTGCTAATTATCTTGATAAGGAAGTTGTAATAGATGGACACCTGGTAACATCTCGTTCACCAAATGATTTACCTGCCTATTTGCCCGCGATTTTGAAGGTTTTAAAAGAAATTACATAATTTTAAATAAATATTTAATAAAGAATTACCACAGAATACAGGATATATAGATGAAAAAATTGGTATTAATGGTAATGCCCTATGGTATATTATGCCTGCTTGTTTTGTTAATTAGTCTAATATGGTGGCCAGCTGAAGGGGGTTGGGTACAATTAACCAATTCCTGGATAGGATTGTTTTTTGTATGTTCATTTTGTGCGATTTTCTTGTTTCAGGAAGATATTTATCATTTTCTGGAAAAAAATTCTATCATTACTTTTTTTGCCTCTAGCGGCTCTTTGCAAAAAAATAAAAATTTACCCGAGATTGTAAAAGATAATCAGAAATTTCAGGAAATAGTCTCTGGAACAGTAATGGCCTGGATGGAAAAAATAAATTTAGAAAAAGAAGAAAAAAAATTACATGAAGCTGATATTTCCCAGTTTTTAGAGCAATATAAAAATACCAGGCAAGAGAGCATTAAGTGGCTATTCCTTTTTGCCGATAATTTTTTAGTCCAGCATAGTAAGGATTTTTTATATGAAATATATGAGAGACATTATGTGACTGAACAGGTTGTTCAAGAAATAGCAGCTGAGATGGTCATAGATGAAGTAGAATTAGAAACAATCTTAGAAATATTAAGATATTTGAAATTTATTAAGAGACAGGAAGAGGAAGTCATAATCACTGAAACAGGTTCTGCTTATTGTACTTACTTAGAGCAAACTGTTTATAAGAAATAGTTAAAGAATTAAAAAACTATGCAAAATAAGCTCCAATGGCTACAGGTTTTATTTAAATAACTAGAAAATCATTGCTCAATTTATGTAAGCACTATTTAGATTGTGGAAAGCACAATCTAATCTTAATTTATTAAAAGGAAGAATTATTTAATTTTGTAGATGATGAATATTTTACCATTCCTTCATTTTTTCGCCTTTTTGGTTTATACCTATCTATTAGCATTTTTATTGTGGAGAGATCCAAAATCTGTACTTAACAGGGTTTGTGCTATTTTTCTCGGCTGTTTCGCCCTATGGAGCTTTATGCTTATTTTTCTCTATATCCCTGGTACCCTCAAAAATACTGCAATATTATTTGATAATATTGCTTCTATCGGATGGGTAGGGTTGGCCAGTTTCTTTTTATGGTTTGCTCTTATTTATAGTGAAAAGAAAAAAATATTAGAATCTAAAATTTTTTATTTTATTATTTGCATAATACCTTTATTGTTAATCTATAAAAAATGGACTGGTTTTTTAACGGTTGATTATATTGAAGAATTCTGGGGTTGGGCTGGCATCTGGTCCAACACTATATGGCCTAAAATTTTTTATTTTTACTATTTAACTTTTACAGGAATAGGGCTTTATTTTATTTACCAATTTGGTAGAAAAGCCCGGGAATTATTTAAGAAGAAACAGTCACAAATAATCTTCTTTACTGCCTTAATCTCCCTGGTTCTCAGTACACTAATAGAGGTATTATTGCCTGAATTAGGATTAGCTAAACTTCCTTCCCTGGCGAATATTATTACTCTTATCTGGGCAGGTGGCTTAGTTTATGCCATGGTTAAATATAAGTTGATGTCTGTTACGCCGGGCGTCGCTGCCGAAAAAATACTATCAACCATGGCTGATTCTCTACTTTTACTGGATCAAAAGGGGAAAATAGTAACAGCTAATGAGGCTCTTCGAAATATAACCGGGTACACAGAGAATGAAATTAAGGGAAGAACAATAGACTTATTTTTTATGGAAAATGATTTTTGTTGTACACTACTAAGCAAATCATTCAATAGAAACAGTATCTTGAATCATGAGCTTTATCTAAAGACAAAGAATGGTGATAATATTCCTGTCCTTATTTCCAGTTCCACTATAACCAATGAAACCGGTGATCTATCAGGGATAGTTTGTATAATCAGAGATATAACTGACCGAAAACACACTGAAGAGAATTTAAGAAAAAGCCAGGAAGAAGCCACAAGTATGTTTCAAAATAGTCCATTAGCAGGAATATATCATGATGGTAATGGTATTATCCTGGATATAAATTATAGATTCACAAGACTATTTGGCTATTCCCCGGAGGAGATTATAGGTAGAAATATTAATGAAGGTATGATATTTCCGGAAGGTGAAACCGTAAAGGAGAGCAACTATTTAACAAAATTAACTTTGGAAGGTAAAGATATTGAGCATGAGACTATCCGTAAGAAGAAAGATGGTACATTAGTCCCTGTTATTATTACCGTTGCTCCAATTTTAAACCAGCAAGAAAATCAAACCGTTATTGCCTTTTATCAGGATAGAACCAGATACAAACAGGCTTTAGAAAAAATTACCGAGAGTGAAAAAAAATACCATACACTTTTTGATAATATGCCGGCAGCCTATTATCGGTCCGATAAAAATGGTAATTTGCTTATGATGAACCCTGCAGGTGTTAAAATGTTAGGCTTTCAATATCTTTCGGAAGTAATCGGGAAAAATTTAGCAAAAGAACTGTATTATAAACCCGAAGATAGAAAATTGTTTTTAAAAACATTAAGGGAAAACAAAGGAAGCATAAAAGGTTATGAAGTTACTTTAAAAACCAAATACGGGGAGCCCTTGATAGTATCAACTAACAGTCAATACTATTACAATGAAGCTGGAGATATTGAGGGGGTTGAGGGCATCTTTATTGATATCACAGAACGGAAGAAAACAGAAGAAGCCTTTAAAAAAAGCCGCGAGGAATTTGCCAGCCTTTTTGTTAGCAGTCCTGAAGCCCTGGTATATGTTGACGAAAAAAGTAGAGTATTGGATATCAATCCCCGTTTCACAGAACTCTTTGGTTATACTAAAAAAGAATTGAAAGGTAAGAATATTAACAATGGATTAATTCATCCTGAAGAGAGAATAAAAGAAGCCGAGTATCTATATGAAAAATCTTTAGTTTCAAATTATTATAATTATGAAACAATAAGAAAAAGGAAAAATGGGTCTACTCTCCCGGTGAGCGTTTCAAGCTCTACCGTAATAATAGATGGTCAACCTAAAGGTAGGATAGTATCTTATTCAGATATCACTATATCAAAGCACAATGAATTAATCCAACAAGTTTTATATAATATTTCTAAAGCTGCCAATTCTACTATTCCAATTAACCTTCTTTATAAGATGATTCATAAAGAATTAAGTAAACTTATAAATACAAATAACTTCTATATAGCACTTTTAGATAAGGGAAAGATTAATTTCCCATATAATGTGGATGAGCTAAAACATATTCATCATCCCAGGGAAATTGATCACCAATCCCTTATAACTTATATTTTTGAAACCGGGGGACCAGTCTATGTTAATCAGAAAAACATCCGGGAAAATCCAATACTGGAAAAGTACAAAAAATGGTTTGGGAAACAACGCAAAGCATGGTTAGGTGTTCCTTTAAAAATTGAAGAAGAGACAATTGGCGCTGTTGTTGTGCAAAGTTATAATAATCCTGATTGTTATTCTCCCGAAGATATTCGACTATTAGAATTTATTTCATCACAGATATCCATTGCAATTAAGCGAAAACTTGATGAAGAAGCCATTCTGAAGAGTCAGCAAGAATTTCTCACCCTGTTCCGTAGTAACCCGGAGGCGGCTGTCTATACTGATGAGAAAGGAAATGTTATTAATATTAATTCCAGGTTTACTGAACTATTTGGCTATTCTCTTGCGGAAATGAAAGGGAAGAATATTGATTCTGGCTTAATCCAACCTCCTGGGATGATAGAAGAAGCGAAAGAGCTGACCTATAAAGGGATAAGTAAAGACTATGTAGGAGTAGAAACAGTTAGAAAGAAAAAAGACGGTACTTTAATACCGGTTTACATCAGTGGATCCCCGGTAATTGTAAATGATGAACTAAAGGGTACCATTGCGGTATATTATGATATTTCAGAAAGAAAAGAAGCAGAAGAGCAGTTAAAAAAACTATCCCGTATTGATTCCTTAACCGGATGTTATAATCGCAGGTATGGCCTGGAATTAATCGAAAGACAGATAAAATTATCTAATCGCAATCAATCACCACTTTTACTGGCTTTCTTTGATATAGATAATTTTAAGTATATTAATGATAGGTATGGGCATTTGGAGGGAGATGCAGTTTTAAAAATGGTTACCAATTTATTTAAAGAAAACCTGAGAGAAGTAGATATTATTTGCAGGGTAGGAGGAGATGAATTTTTATTACTTTTCCCTGACAGCTCTTTACAGGAAGCTCCTTTAATAAGAGTTCGCTTACTGGATGCACTCTTGCGAGTAAATAGAGAAAAAAATAAGGAATACAAAATACAATTTAGTATAGGGTTTTCTGAATACTCGCCGGATAATCCAGTGAATTTAGATGAACTGATAGCTGTTGCTGATCACCAGATGTATGAAGAAAAAAGAAAAAGAAAAAAGATTTAATTAAATGAATATTTATATTGTCCAGAGTTTTTGTATCAATTATAAATGTTGAAAAATTATACAGTATTATGGAAATCTGTTATTATTTATAAGGAACATAAGGAAGGTTATCAGGCAATTATTTTATACATACCGGAAAGTCTACTATAAGTAAAAAACATACAAGGAGTAAGAAATGAAATATAATACATTGGGAAAATCAGGAATAAAGGTTAGCGAACTGTGTTTTGGTGTTTTGCCAATGGGATCACTTCAAGCTAATATACCGGCAAAAGAAGGAGCAGAAGTAATTTTACAGGGTTTAAATTCCGGAATTAATTTTTTAGATACAGCGCAGGCATATAAGACCTATGCTCATATAAAAGAAGCTTTAAAAGATTATTCAGGAGAAGTAATTATAGCAAGCAAGTCACATGCTACTGAATACAATGAGATAAAAGAAGCAGTTTTAGAGGCATGTCGTGAGATGAATCGTGATTATATTGATATCTTCCATTTACATGCTCCGAGAGAGGATAAGAGTGTTTTTCAAAAAAGGGCTGGAGCCCTATCATGTCTTATAGATTTAAAAAAGGAAGGGGTTATCAGGGCAGTTGGAATTTCCACCCATGCGGTGGAGGTTGTCGATAAGGCGTCTGAGGTTGAAGAAATAGATATAATTTTCCCCATTATTAATCAGGTAGGTTTAGGCATTATCGGGGGAACACCCGAAGATATGATTGAAGCTATCAAAAAAGCACATAGTACTGGCAAAGGTCTTTATGCTATGAAGGCATTAGCTGGTGGTTATTTAATAAAACAGATAGAGGAATCAATAAATTATGTTAGAGAAATTAAGGAAATTGATTCTACCGCTGTTGGAATGATTAATTTGAGAGAATTAATGACGAATCTCAAAATTTTTAATAATATAAAATTAAAGCAGGAAGAATTGGAACAAACAAAAGTTCAGAGGAAAAGACTCTTTATTTCCCGTTTTTGTGAAGGTTGTGGTACTTGTGTTGAGGCATGTCCTAACGGTGCCCTGTCTATCAGAGATGGAAAGGCCTGTGTTGATTATAACTTATGCATTACCTGTGGTTATTGTGTACCGCATTGTCCCGTATTTGCTCTAAGAATTGTCTAAGAGAAGAATATTATTTAAACGTTTTTACTAGATAGTCAATAAATTTAGTTTTTTGGGCTGGATTTGTATATGATACTTTTTTTGTGGTATAAGTATCTCACCAGCAACTTGAGCATTAATAGGCTTTGAAGCCTCAATTAATATATTTTTACCACGCAGAAAAATAACTTCCGGTACATCTTTGTGAGTGCCTTTTATTGCTTTTGGAAAAACCTGCAGACAACGTACTCTGCTCATTTTCTGAATAATCCAGATATCCAGAAGGCTATCATCTATTTCTGCATCAGGGGCAATATTAAACTTTCCTCCTTCCACTTTTCCATTAGCTATTGCTATAAATAAAATATCTTTTTCCATTACCTGGTTATCAACAGTTATCTTTACCTTAAAAGAAGGAATAGGGGATAATAATTTTCTTATAGCAGCGAAAACATAAACATAAGCACTCAATGATTTCCAGTTAGGATGTTCCGTTTTTATCCGGTTTGCCAGTGCTGTTATATCAGCATCAAATCCAATACCACAAACATTTGCAAAGTATGTTTGCTGATTAATATACCCTAAATCTATTTTTTTGGAGTTGCCTTTTTTTATTACCTGACAAGCCTGGTAAATATCATTTGGTATTGCAGTGCTTTTTATAAAATCATTAGCCCAGCCAGCTGGAATTATTCCTAGAGGTGGTTGGTTTTTTGAAGCCATAATTCCGTTTATTATTTCATTAATAGTTCCATCTCCACCAACTGATACAATAAGTTCTGCCCCATTATCTGCTGCATGCTGCGCTAATTGAGTTGCCCCACCCGAGCAGGTGGTATGACTGATATGGTAGGGAATATCTATTTTTTTAAAATTTTCTAAAATTTCCGGAAGTAGTTTTTTTACTTTACCCCCACCAGCAGTTTGGTTAATAATTAATTCAGTTTTCAAGTCTGTCTATCCTTTTTTATGTATGGAAATTTAATAATTTTTGCTAATTTAAATATAAAAATTATAACAGCTATTTAGTAATTATCAAACATTTTTACCATCTGTAAGTAGATAGTAAGATTCCGGTTGACGGCCAAGTATAGCATCAGTATAGGGGACAATTATCTTGTCATTTGCCAGATCAATAGAAATTTTTGCCATACTTGCCATTTCTGAATTTTTAAGACACCCGGCAATAATTTGTCCTGCTGGAGAAGTAACAATACTATGTCCGTTATAAGTATCCTCAATAGAGTTTGGGCATATAATAAAAATTTTGTTTTCAGCGCTTCTTGTCTGGCATATTTTTAATTGTTCGTCCCGGGTAAATTTACAGGGCCAGATAATAATTTGTGCACCTTTTAAAGCCAGTATCCTGGCAATTTCAGGGAAGTACCCCTCATAATCTAACATCATGCCAATATTACCAAGACTTGTTTTATAAACCTCATAGTCATCCTCCCCAGCATTTATTTTATCTTTTTCATTAAATTCAAGATGAGTTTTTTTGTATTTCCCGGTTATTCTTCCTGCTTCGATAAGGAAAATAGTTCTATATTTCTTGTTGTTTTCCTGTTCATGTAAGACAATAGTACAAAGTGTATTCTTGTTTTTTGTCAGAGTCTTTAATAAATCCAAAACTGGCTGGTTTTGGGTTTCAGGAATTTTATTATTCTGGGAGTAGGAAAATATATTTATAGCCTGACTTTTGAGAATTTGAAAAAAATATTCTATTTTTTGCAAATATTTTTTTATATCTGGAGTTTCTTCGATTTGGATTACTGCAGCAAAAGGATATTGTGTAAAATTGCTATCTTTTTTAGATTTATCAGGAGGAAAGGGTAATTCTGACAGGGGCAAAGTAAGGGAATTGTATTTGTCCGGTTTTCTGTCCTGAAAAACATCTATTGAGTTTGATACTTTTTTATTACGGGATTTACTAAGATTTATATCTTTTATTAAAATTTCTTCCTGGTCAGAAGAAGCCATTGCTATAGTCTCTCCGTCAGGTGAGAAAAAAGAACTTTTTCCGCAGTACTGAATTGACTTTTCTTCAATTCCCACCTTGTTAGCGGCAACAATCCAGATTCTGTTTTCTAATGCCCTGGTAGGTAGCATATAGTCAACTTGTGGATTAGACCATAAATTTTTTTCCAGGCCATTGGTAACTAAATTGGTAAGGTCCAGTAATAAATCTGCTTTCTGTAATGCCAGGCAGCGGGGTATTTCCGGGACACGGCCATCGGCACAGACAAATATGCCAATTTTACCTATTTTGGTATCGAAAACAGGATACTTATCATCACTCTGAAACCAGATATTATCAAAATGCCACAAGAATGACTTTCGTGTGCGACCTACTTCTTCTCCCGTGTCATCAATTAGAAAAGCGGAATTATACAATACATTTTCCCCTCTGATATATTCAGGAAGTCCAACAGCGATAAATGTCTGATATTTTTTGGCATATTCTTTAATGTCTGACAGAAATTGCCCGGTTATATCTGCCAGGGTTTGATAATTTTTGATTATATATGGAGATAAGAAATAACAGGGATATGCACATTCAGGAAGCACTATAAGGTCTGGTTTTGATTTTGCTGCCTGCCCTATTAATTGTAATATTTTTTTGTTATTTTCGGCGTGCTTCACAAAGGGCATAGCTTCTAACTGAAGACAGGCGATACGGATATTATTATTTTTCATGATGTTCCTCTATTTAATATTAGTTTTTATTAAACCGGGTTGCAAAACATAACTGTTTGATTTTAAGTATATTATAATCTAATTAGTAGTGATAACAAAATAATTTAATAGCTTGCCCGAAGTGTATTATTAACTGTTGTTTTAAAAGTAGTAAAAAAATGATAAGATTAATTATTAATTAATACAGGATACAATTATGGATTTATTTCAGGGACAGGAAAAGAAAAAAGAAAAATCAGCTCCCCTGGCAGACAGGATGAGACCAAAAAGTCTTGATGGCTTTGTCGGACAGGAAAAAATAATCGGCAAAGGAAAGCCATTAAGAAATGCTATTGAAAAAGATAAATTACAATCGATTATACTTTGGGGACCACCTGGATCAGGTAAAACCACTCTTGCTATGATTATTGCCCAGATGACAAAAAGTCATTTTGTACAATTCAGTGCAGTAACATCAGGTATCCCTGATTTAAAAAAGATGATTACAGATATTCATCAACGCTGGACCTATCATCAACAAAAGACTATCCTTTTTGTAGATGAAATTCACCGGTTTAATAAAACCCAACAAAATGCCTTTCTGCCTTATGTAGAGGATGGGAGTATAATATTGATTGGTGCAACCACAGAAAATCCTTCTTTTGAGGTGATTTCACCCTTATTATCACGTTCCCATGTTTATGTTTTAGAACCCTTGTCTAAAGAAAATCTCTATAATATTCTAAAAAGGGCTTTGCAGGATAAAGAAAACGGATTGGGGAATTTACCCGTAGAGATTGATGATGAAGTAATTAACTTTATTATAAATCTGTCATATGGAGATGGCCGTATCGCTTTAAATATACTTGAATTTGCTGCTACTGCAAATTCTCCTGATACTGGTGGAACTATTAAAATAGAGAAAAAAATGATACAGGAGATTGTCCAAAAAAGCAGTCTTCGTTATGATAAAAGCGGGGAAGAACACTATAATATTATTTCTGCTTTGCATAAAAGTATGCGTGATTCTGACCCGGATGCTGCCTTGTATTGGGCTACCCGCATGATAGAGGCCGGGGAAAACCCGCTTTATATTGCCAGACGACTCATCAGGTTTGCTTCAGAAGATGTGGGAAATGCTGACCCTTCTGCTTTATCAATTGCAGTTTCGGCAATGCAGGCAGTGCATTTTTTAGGTATGCCGGAAGGAGACCTTGCCCTGATTCAAGCTGCAACATACCTGGCCAGTGCCCCAAAAAGCAACGCATTATATAAAGGTCGACAAATAGCCGGTAAAGATATAAAAACATATGGTCATTTGCCCGTGCCATTAGTAATTCGTAATGCACCAACCAGGATGATGAAAGAAATGAATTATGGTAAGGGCTATCAATATGCTCATGATTTTAAAGATGCTGTTGTTGAACAGCAGCATCTACCGGATAAACTAAAAAATAGGAAATATTATTTTCCGACTGAACGGGGATTCGAGAAAGAGATTCGGAGAAGAATGGCACTACTAAGAGAAAAAGGGTCAGAAAAAAATAGAAAAGAAACTTTTTAACAGGGTTTTAGAAAGTGAGAGTAGGATGGAAAAGAGAAAACTAAGAGTAGGGGTATTGTTCGGGGGTAAATCGGGAGAGCATGAAGTATCGTTTTGCTCTGCCTCTTCTATTATAGAAGCAATGGATAGAGAAAAATATGAAATTGTGCCAATAGGGATTACTAAAAATGGGTGTTGGTTATCCCCCCAGGAAAGTGCTATTGCTTTACAAACTGGCAAAATAGAGGGGAACAGCAGGATTGCCTGGAAAGGTGAGCCAGATAACGAACAATTACTCGTGATAGCTAGAGAAAATGATGGAACCAAGTATTTTCCTCTGGGAAAATTAGATGTTATTTTTCCGGCTTTGCATGGTCCATTCGGGGAAGATGGTACAGTACAAGGATTGTTAGAATTAATTAATATTCCTTATGTAGGCTCCGGAGTTGCTGCTTCTGCGGTTGCTATGGATAAAGAATTAATGAAAAAAATATTTCAGCAACATGCTCTTCCACAGACTAAGTGGCTTGCCTTGAAACGAAAAAGGTGGATATCAGAGAAACAAAAAGTATTAGATGAAATAAATAATCAATTTTCTTATCCCATATTTACCAAACCTACCAATCTTGGTTCCAGTGTTGGAATTACCAGGGTGATGAAAAGGCAGGAGCTGGAAAATGCAATTGATATAGCCACTTTCTATGATCGTAAGATTCTTATTGAAAAAGGAATAGAAAACGCCCTGGAGGTTGAGTGCAGTATTCTTGGAAATGATGAACCGGATACTTCTCTAGTTGGAGAAATAATACCTGCCGGAGAATATTATGATTATCATTCCAAGTATATCGACAAAGGTACCAGGTTGATTATTCCTGCCAGGGTGCCGGAAAATATCGCAAAAGAAGTGCAGAGAATAGCAAAAATCGCTTATCTGGCAATTGATGCGGCGGGTTTATCCCGGGTTGATTTTTTCATTCAGAGAAATAATAATAACTATAAGATTTATCTTAATGAAATAAATACTATGCCCGGATTTACTCGCTCCAGCATGTATCCAAAATTATGGGAAAAAAGCGGAATAGGTTTTTCTGAGTTAATTGATAGATTAATAAAATTGTCTTTGGAAAGATTTAGTGATAAGCTGTCTAACAGGACAGATTACCCTTCTGAAATTTTAGAATAGAAAATATTTATTTTTTTTGTCTAAAAAATTTCAAATAGGGAATAACTATAGTAGGGTAGAATAAAGAAGTTTAGCAGACTAATAATAAATTAAAATACAGACAGGATTTTAGAGGTTGAAAAAGGCAAACTATTCGAAAGGATAGGGCGCAAAGTTATGGGTCTAAGGCACAGAGTGCTAAGACTGCCAGACTACCGACTTCTTTTTCTTTTAAAATAAAATAAAAAATATAAAATAAGCAAGGTTGAAAAAGGCAAACTATTCGAAAGGATAGGGCGCAAAGTTATGGGCCTAAAGTCAAAAGACTATGGCTGCCAGATTGCCACCTTTTTTCATTTTGGCCCAAACCGCCGACCTTTTCAACTTAGTATAAGGAGAGTAAATAATATGAAAGTTTGGGCAAAGTTAATTAATGCAGGTAAAATTCTATTAATTATCAGTGCAGTCTTTTTTCTAACATCTTGTAGCTCCATTATGCCTGAGATAGCAATTGAAGAGCAGGGAAATATTCCCGACGATAGCTTTGTATCAGAAATTGAAAATAAGGCCAAAATAAGTTCTATATATTTAGATGTTCCCTACCAGAAATATGCAGGAACTAATTGGTGTTTACCTGCATCTGCTTCGATGACATTAAACTTCTTTGGTTTACAGGTAAGCCAGCAAGAATTAGCAACAAAAATTATTAAACCCGATGGCTTGGGAGATATTTATAAAATGGTGAGATTTGCCAGAGATTTAGGTTTTGATGCAACCTTCACAGTACTGACTATAGAAGAAATTGAAGAATACTTATCTAACAATATTCCATTGATAGCAATTCAAGAATACAAACAGAATAATCCATTGGCTCATGCTCGTGTCTTAATTGGTTTTGATATTGAGAAAAAAGAGATTATCAGTAATGACCCAACAATAGGGAAAAATTATACCATGTCTTATGATGCATTTATGGATTTAAATTTAACATCAAACCCAAAATATTGTATGACCATTGTTATAACCCCAAACTATGTTTAGAGGAAATTTAGAAAAGGGAAAGAGGTATGAAGAATGAATATTATGAGAAATAATTATGACTACTGTGAAATATCAGAAAACCAGGGAGAGTATCTGGTGGAATATGGTTATCAGTCCTATGATGGGAAGATTATATCTCCCCCAATTAAAATAGGAGACAGGAGTTTTTCTACAGAAAAAAAGGCTTTAAGGTATGCCAAAAAAATAACTGCAAAGGAATGTATTAAACTCGAAAAATAATTGTTAAAAGCTATTTAATTTGTATTTTGTAAAAACCATAAATGACTAACCGAAAAATATAATTTTATAATCTAAAGAACTCTCTAGTGGTAAAACCAGGAGAGTTCTTTTTTTATGACAACTCTATTAACTATTTTGACAGCCTTTTATCCTGGTGTTATGATTAATGTTAAAAGTAATATTTAGAAAAAGGTGAAATATGTCCCATTTAGTCCGATTTAGTGTTTCCCTGGAAGAAGAGCTACTGAAGAGGTTTGATAATCATATTAATCAACAAAGATATAAAAACCGCTCTGAAGCTTTAAGAGATTTGATACGGGAAGAATTGGTAGCTGGTGAGTGGCGAAAAAATGAAAGAGTTGCCGGCACTATAACACTGGTTTATGACCATCATAAAAGAGGCTTAGTTCAAAGATTAACTACTTTACAACACGAATATCATAATATTATTATCTCGACTCAGCATATTCACCTGGATCATGATAATTGTCTCGAAGTAATTATTGTGCAGGGAAAATCCCATGCCCTGGACCAACTTGCCAGTAAATTAAAAGCGATTAAGGGAGTTAAGTATGGCAATCTGGCCATGGCTACCTGTGGCAGAGAATTGGTGTAGCTTTTATTTATTTGCGGAAGAATTTAAGATAAGACTGGAGAAATTATGAATATTGGTATTTTAGGCTTACCCTTAACTGGTAAAACGACTTTGTTTAATCTTTTAACGAGTCAGCAAAAGCAGACAAGTTCTTTTACTTCCCGAAAAATGAAAAACATCGGTATTGCAAAAGTTGCCGATGAACGAGTTGATTATCTAAGTTCAGCGTATCAACCCAAAAAGACTACTTATGCAACTATTGAAGTTATTGATATTCCAGGCATTTCACCGGATATGCCTAACAAAGAAAAACAAGGTGTTTTTAATCAAATACAAAGTACTGATGCCCTTTTAATGATTGTTCGGGTTTTTCAAGACTCGCTGGTTCCCGGGAACACCGACCCGCTTTCTCAAGCAGAATCTTTAGTTTACGAAATTCTTTTAAGAGATTTAGAAATAACAGAGAATCGAATAAACCGTCTTAATCAATCTAAAAGAAAACTAACCCACCAGGAGGAAATAGAAAAACAACTCTTAGATAAATGTTATTCCCATTTAAGTGATGACCAGCTCTTAATTACCAGGACTTTTACAGAAGAAGAATTAAAATTGTTGAGTGGTTTTGGATTATTTACCCTGAAACCGGTTATTGTTGCGATAAATCTTGATGAAGAACAATTGCGAAACAATAAATTCCCGAATCAAGATAAATTTAACAAGTTCATTAAGGATCATGTAATGGCAAGTATTCCCATCTGTGGCAGAATGGAAATGGAAATTAATGAATTAACAGAAGAGGAGAAAAGATTATTTTTAGAGGATTTAGGCCTCCAGGAGACAGGAATCCAGAGATTATCAAATGTTCTCTATCAACATCTGGGATTGATATCATTTTTTACAATTGGTAAAGATGAAGTAAAAGCCTGGACTATAAATAAGAGCATGAAAGCAGTTAAAGCAGCAGGAAAAATTCACAGTGATATTGAACGAGGCTTTATCCGGGCAGAGGTTGTTCGTTTTGAAGATTTTAAACAATTAGGTTCAATGCAAAAAGTAAAAGAAAAAGGGTTATTAAAAGTAGAAGGAAAAGATACTATTATCGAAGATGGTGATATTATTAATTTTAGATTTAATGTCTAACTTTAAAAGATATTGCTTTACTAATATTTTTACTTTTTTAGATTGCTTTAGAAGTTTCATCTAGTTTATTTATTAAACAAAATGCAGTAATAAGGGAAAGGAGGTTTGAAGGGAATTACCCAGAAATATTATAATGTCTGAAATAGAACAGGAACAAGTAAAAAAAGTCAGCGAGTTAATAAAAAGTTCAAAATATACCGTTTGCTTAACAGGAGCAGGAGTAAGCACTGCGTCCGGGATTCCTGATTTCCGTACACCGGGCAAGGGGTTATGGTCGAAAGTGAATCCAATAGAGGTAACCAGTATTCAGGCTTTTCAGGAAAATCCTGCTCGCTTTTATCAATTCTATCGCCCCAGGATAGAAGAATTACAGAAGGTATCTCCAAATGAAGGACATCATGCACTGGCTAAATTAGAAGATGCAGGGTATTTGCATTTTTTAGTAACCCAAAATATAGACAATTTACATCAAAGAGCAGGCTCTAAGCATGTGCTGGAGATTCATGGTAACCTGAATCAAGCCATCTGTTATAAGTGTGGAAAGAAAATTTCCTCGCAAATACTACTTACCAAAATTGATGAAAATGAAGATAATATACCATATTGCCAGTGTGGCGGCGTTTTTAAGCCAGATGTAATATTGTTTGGTGAAACACTTGCCAACCTTAATGAAGCAATTGATGAGGCTAACAAAGCTGAGTTATTCCTGGCAGTTGGCTCCTCATTGCAGGTATCTCCTGCTAATTTACTACCGGAATATAGCCTATCCCAAAAAGGGGAATTAGTTATTATTAATTATATGGAAACTCATCTAGATCAAAAAGCCACTGTTGTTGTCCATCAGGATGTTAGTCTATATTTAACAGAATTATGTAAATATTTAGAGATAATATAATTTTTCGAAAGGGAGAGTTATATGAGCAATTCTGAAATCATTGTTTTTATTGTATCTTTTCTGGCCTTTGTTATTAGTTTATTTGTTATTTGGCTAGCAATTATGTTTTATAGGTATTGGACCCAATTATCTTTATTGGTTAATGAAATGTCCAGAGGATTGGATATAACCACCAGCCGATTGGAGAAGATTTCGGCCCTGTTGTATGGAGAAAAAATATCTATTCCCGAAAAACAAAAAGACGATCCAAAAGCAGACATTAACCTTCTGAAAAAGAAAGAGGAGAAAGAATGATGAATAATATTACTGTTTTTGGACAATCACTACTATTATCAGCTGGCGGCTTTGTTCTGCTGGGATTATGTCTGGGGATTGTTTTTTATTCCTGGTCATTGCAGCTATTTAAGAAACTTAATGCCCAGATTAATAAAATGAAACAAAATATTGACAGTCTGGAAATCTTATCGCAGTTTGTCTATGAAACATCCTATCAGGATATAAAAAAAATTGGCATAAAAGATAGGCAAAATGAAAAAATTGCCCAGAATACTAATATTAAAGAAGATATTTTAGAAGAAATAAAAGGTGACATCCAAAATATAATCCAAAAACAAACTGAAATTTCCAAAAAATTTGAACAAAAAGCAAAGGAAGAGTCCTATCAAAAAGAAGATTATTTTTCACTAGATACGGGAGCAGAGCAATTCTTATCTGAAGAGGAAAAAACAAAGTATCAAAATATTAGTAAATTGCTCTTGAAAAATCTTCAGGATTTATTAAAAGAAAAAGAACAGGTTGCTGCTCAAGAACTTGTCTATACTATGCCTGAAGATTATTCATTGGCTGATATATATCGCACTCTGGAATTAATGAAAGAAAAAAAACAAATTGACTGGTCAGACAGGAATATAAGTCCACAATCATACATAGAATTAAGTAGCTAAAATAGATATTTACAATCAGTATTGTTTAATTGGATAATTCTGGATAATATTTGTCAACATTTATAGCTTTCCTTCTAAGAAATATAACTTTCTATAAGTCTTTCTTTTCTATATTTTCCTGTTGCTATTGAAATTGAACTTTGATAGAATATGTGATTATCGTTAATTCCCATGTTATTACTAAAATAAGATGGGCTCCAATAGTCCAGTGTAGAAAGGGAGCATTATGTTATTAAACAATATTATAGATGCAATTGGAAATACACCGCTATTAAAGTTAAATAAGATAACCTCAGGAAATGTATTTGCCAAGGCAGAATTCTTAAACCCGGGGGGTAGTATTAAAGATCGGGTAGCAAAATATATTATCGAAGAAGCTGAAAGAGAACAAAAATTAAAGCCAGGAATGACCATTATTGAGTCTACTTCTGGCAATACTGGAATAGGATTAACCCTTATTGGGGTACAAAAAGGTTATGAAGTTATTTGTGTGATGCCAGAAAATATGAGCGAGGAACGGAAAAAAATTATTCAAGCCTTTGGTGGTAAGATAATAGCTACTCCTGCCAAAGAAAGTTTAACCGGTTCTATTAAAAAAATGAAGGAAATCACTAAGCAGGAACCGGAGAGATATTTTATTACAGATCAGTTTGTCAACCCCAAAAACCCGGAAACACATTATAAAATATTAGGTCCGGAAATATGGGAAGACACTAACGGGGAGATTGATGTCTTTGTTGCAGGTGTAGGCAGTGGTGGAACACTGCAGGGGATGGGTAAGTTTTTGAAAGAAAAGAGCCCATCTATTAAAATTGTAGCCGTAGAACCAAAAAATAGTGCCGCTCTACTTGGAAAAGAGCCGGGCTTACATCAGATTCAGGGTATCGGTGATGGTTTTATTCCTGGAGTTCTGGATGTGAATATTGTTGATTATGTAATCACAGTATCTGATGAAGAAGCTATCGAGACTACCAGATTGTTATCATTGCAAGAAGGTTTGCTGGTGGGGACCTCTTCAGGAGCTAATGTGTTTACTGCTTTACATCTGGATAATGGGAAAAATCGAATTATTACTGTCTTGCCTGATCGGGCAGAAAGATATTTTAGTACTGCTCTATTGTAATAAAATGAAGTAACTATGCTAAATCGCTTTTACTGTATTACGCCCATGCTAAAAATATAAAATATACTAAGTGAAACAATAAGAAAAATGGTATTTTTGTAATATTGGTTTAGTGACAATAAATATATAACTTAATTTTATATAAATGGATACTATCTTTAAGATTTTTTAAATACCGTCAGACGATTTAGCTGGACAGTAATGACAGAGCCTATGACCATTAATATACCCAGTAATTTTAATCCCACCAGTTGTTCATTAAAGAAGATATAGGATACTATAACTGCCACCACAACTTCAACAGTACTGATAATCCCAGCTTTTGATGCTTCTATGCCCATTGATAACCCGCCAATATAGAATAGGTAGGCAAAAATAGTAGCAATAATACTGAGAGAAAATGCATAAAACCAAATAATTAGACCAGTGCCTTCTTGAAAAAGAATTAATGGTTGCGAGAAGGGCAGGTAAAATAGCAAGCCAAATCCGATAGAATAAAATACAATAGTATAGTGATGGCATTTATTAGAAATCGGTTTGCTAAGAATAGTCAGAGAAGCAAAAGTCAAACCAGCTGCCAAACCCATCAATATTCCTGTTGAGTTTAGTTCAATATTTTCCCAGGAACCCCCCGTAACAGTTAAAAAACATCCTGCAACACATAATAAAAGTGCTGCGATTTTATTAGCAGTAAATAATTCTTGAAAGAAAATCCTTGCCATGATGGCGATAAATATAGGCGCAGTATATAACAATGTAACTGCAGTAGCAATTGAGGTTATTCTGATAGCAGTAAAATAGCTAATATTAAAAAGACATTGACTGATTAAGCCAATAGCAATAACATATTTTAGTATTTCCCGTTCAATTTTTAATTTTGACCTGTCTGTAAAATAAAGATATAAAAATAGAACAATAAAAGCAAAGAACATTCTCCAGAAGATAATTGTAGAAAGAGGAAGCTGAGCATCTAATAATTTTTTTACAAAGAAACCAACCAAACCCCAGAGACACCCGGCTGTAGCAATCATAAGATAACCTTTTGTTTTTTTATGCAAGGTTGACCCCTTAATTAGAGCGTTTAAATGTATTATTACATAACTTGCTATTATAGAGTAAAACATAGATTATTTCAAAAATAATTTTAGAAATAATCGTAAATATTAATTTTCTTTTTCTCGATTTGGCTTGCAAAATATCTTGTATTGACTTAATATTTGTTTTGGGTAGTCTTGAATTTATCTTCTTGATTATTTTAACTATTTTCATCGATTATAAATTTTTTAATTTTCTATATTAAGAGATTAAATAAATTTTACAGAATGGTTTGATTTTTGAAAGGAGTAAGATTTGAAGTATATTGATAGCCAATCTCATAATCCTTATTTTAATTTAGCCCTGGAAGAGTATATTTTGAAGAATAAAAACATTAAAGATGATATTGTTTTTCTCTGGCAAAATACACCAACTATTGTAGTAGGGAATAATCAAAATACCATAGAAGAAATCAATGTTCCATTTGTTAATGAAAAAAAAATCAAGGTGGTGCGCAGACTCTCAGGAGGAGGGGCAGTATATCAGGATTTAGGAAATTTGAATTTTACTTTCCTGAAACGTTTGAGTAAACCTTCAAATTTGGATATTAAAAAATTTGCCCTACCAGTTGTGGAAGCGCTGAAAAAGCTAGGTGTTCCTGCCGAGTTAACCGGACGTAATGATATAAGTGTTGAAGATAAAAAAATATCTGGAAATGCACAACGACTTTTCAGAAATAAGCTTCTTCATCACGGGACCCTGCTCTTTGATACAGATCTAGAAATAATGGCCAAGGTGCTCCAGGTTGGAGTTGACAAAATTCAATCAAAGGGAATTAAATCAATACGTAGTCGTGTTACCAATATCAAGTCCTATTTTAACAGACAAATTATGATTGAAGAATTCCGGGGAGCTATTTTAAGCGAATTATTTCAGGGAGAAAGGATTAATCACTATCTTTTGACTGAAGAAGATTTAGTCCAAATAAATAAATTGGTAGATACTAAATATAGTACCTGGGAATGGAATTTTGGTTATTCTCCTTCCTATAGCATCAAGAATGCCCGTAGATTCCCCGCCGGAAAGGTAGAACTATTTATTGATATAGAAAAGGGAATGATAAAGAACTGTGAAATATTTGGAGATTTTTTGTCATTATGCGATATCTCTGAGGTTGAAAAGGCATTACGAAATAAGCGTTATGAATCAGAAACTATAGAGAAGACCCTGTCCCGGTTCAATCTTAAATATTATTTCGGAGATATAACATTACCAGAAATAATGACAGTTTTCTTCGGATAATCAATTTTATTTAACCATAAAACCTAACTTTAAAGAAAATGGTTTTCCCATAAAATGATTAAAATAAGTATAGATGACATATTTTATACCAGAAAAAATTAATACCCCTTTTGGAGGTTCTAAAAACCACCCGCTTTGTGGGCGCAATATTTACTGAACCAAGTAAATATATAATATTGTCGTTATATTAATAATTGTATTCTGGCATTATTAAATTATTTTTTGAAAAAATAGGCTGATTTGGGTATAATTGAGAAGTTCATTTATAAATAGAATAAAAATTCTTCGAGGTGTTTGCTCTAAGGGCAAGGTCTATGAGAAGCATCCGTTAGGTTCATTAAGAAATTTTTGAGCCCCCCGTATTGGAAAGAAGAAAAAAATCCTGTACGGTAATACCATACAGGATTTTTTATTATATTATCTTTAAAAGAGTAATATATTTTTTATAAAAAAAGTATTCTAAATACAAGATTATAATGAAAACAAGGAGTTTCAGGGGACACTTCCCCTGATGATATATGGTTGAACCATTGTTTAAAGTCAGAACAATTGAGGAAAGTCTGAAGATTTTTCGACAATCTTTTGATTTTGCCACATTTTTTGAAAACCGTGCAGAGCAGATAGAGCTTATCCATGCTTATGGAAGGGTGTTGGCGGAAGATATTGTTTCTGCTGAGAATATACCCGGGTTTAACCGATCAACTATGGATGGATATGCAGTTAAAGCCAGTGATACTTTTGGAGCAAGCAACAATTTGCCTGCTTATCTTGATTTGATTGGTGAGATAAAGATGTCAGAAAAGCCTTCTTGTCAATTGCAGGTTGGACAGGCTGTCAGGATTTCAACTGGGGGGATGCTGCCAGAAGGGGCTGATTCAGTAGTTATGCTAGAGTATACTGAAAACCTAAGCCCCACAATGATTGAAATAAGCCATTCAGTAGCTCCCTGGGAAAATGTGTTGCGAGAAGATGAAGATATCAAGAAAAATGAAAGAGTTTTAGGGAAAGGTCAGTACCTGAGACCACAGGATATCGGCTTGCTGGCAGCTCTGGGATGGGTAAAAATCAAAGTTTTCAAGAAATTGGTTATTGCGATTATTTCCACTGGTGATGAAATTATTCCCATAAATCGCAAACCAGAACCAGGCCAGGTTCGTGACATTAATGCTTTTGCACTTGGCGCGGCAGTTAAACAAATAGATTGTATCCCATATTATGCCGGTATTGTTAAGGATAATGAAGAGATATTGAAAAGTGAACTTCAGAAATGCCTGGAAAATCCTGAGCTCGACTTGGTCTTAATTTCCGGCGGCAGTTCAGTAGGTGTAAGAGATTATACCTTAGAGGTATTAGATAACCTCGGTTCACCAGGTATCCTGGTTCATGGCTTAGCCTTAAAACCCGGGAAACCTACTATTATTTCTTTAAATAAACAAAAATTATTTATTGGTTTGCCCGGACACCCTGTTTCTGCCATGATGGTTTTTGATAATGTGGTAAGAAAAATAATATTTGACTTAAAAGGTGAAATATTTCATTTTGGGCAAAAAAATACAATTGATGCCTTGCTGGAAAGCAATGTGTTTTCAGATGCCGGGAGAGAAGAATATGTAAGGGTGATGCTTAAAAATAAAAATGGGCAACTATGGGCAATTCCGGTATTAGGTAAGTCTGGAATGATTTCTTCTCTGGCTACAGCAGATGGTTATATTACCATCAGACTCAATCAGGAAGGACTATATCAGGGTGAAAAGGTTAGTGTAACCTTATTTGCATAGTATTGAAATATCATCAATCAAGGGGATTTATTAAAAAATAATGAAACGAAATATTTATCTAAGTAAAATATCTTTAGAGGAAGCAAAGCAAAAAATTGAAAAAGCGGTCACTGAAGGACTAATCAGATTAAATACAAAACATGAAACGCTTCCGATAGAATTATCACTTGCTCGAGTTACCTCAGAAGCTGTTTTTGCCAGAAGGTCTTCTTTGCACTATACTGCCTCAGCCATGGATGGAATAGCTGTACATTTCCGCAGCACAGAAAATGCTTCCGAAAAAAATCCAATTATTTTAACAAATATGAAAGATTTTTTATATGTTAATACCGGAAATCCTTTGCCAGAAGAGTTTGATGCGGTAATAAAAATAGAAGACGTGATTCCGGTTCAAGGGGATAATAATCTGCAAAATCAAAGAGATGAATTCGCGCAACTGAAAATTTTTCAATCTGTTTCTCCCGGTACAAATGTCCGTAATGTAGGGGAAGATATCGTTACTCACCAGCTAATATTGACTGCTAACCGTAAAATAAGGCCAGTAGATATAGGGGCTTTAATGGCAGGCGGAATAGCAGAAATACAAGTTTGGAAGAAGCCTCGTGTGGCCATTATACCCACTGGAGAAGAATTAGTCGGACTTGATGATAAAGATATAAAAGCAGGGGATATTCTGGATTTTAATTCCAGAATGCTGTCAAATTCGGTTGTTCAATGGGGTGGAGAGCCTGTTATATATCCGATTGTACGTGATATTAAGGAAGAATTGAAAAAGACATTGCAGTCAGCAGTAGAAGAGAATGACATAGTAACAGTAATTGCAGGAACTTCGGCAGGGAGTAAGGACTTTACCGCAAAAGCACTGGCTGATATTGGAGAAATACTATTTCATGGAATATCTATAATGCCGGGAAAACCAACATTAGCAGGAATAGCAAAAGGTGTACCTGTTATTGGTTTGCCTGGATACCCAGTATCTTATTTAATTGCAGCCTGGGAGTTTGTTTTACCCTTAATCTATAAAAACTTAAGATTACCTATTCCAAAAAGAAACAAAACTAAGACATTAATGGCAAAAAAAGTAGTATCAAGGCTGGGAAATGAAGAATTCCTGCGGGTAAAGTTAGCCAGGATTGATGATAATGTAATGGCATATCCACTAAGCCGTGGAGCAGGGGTTATTTCTTCACTGGTAGAAGCTGATGCACTTATCAGGATACCATCTCTCAGCGAAGGTTTAAGTTTAAAAGAAGAAACTGAAGCAGAATTATTAGAGAATAATTCTAATATAGATAATACAATAATTATTATTGGAAGTCATGATCTTATATTAGATGTTTTAAAAAATGAACTGCAAACCAATTCACCAGAATTTCGCCTGGCATCTTTTCACACTGGAAGCATGGGAGGGTTATTAGCATTAAAGCAGGGAATTACCCATCTGGCAACTTCTCATCTTCTGGATGTAGAAAGCGGAGAATATAATTTCCCCTATCTTGAGCGCATTTTAGCTCATCATAAGCTGGTGGTAGTAAACATGGCTTACAGACAGCAAGGTTTTATGGTACCAAAAGGCAATCCTAAAAAAATATTAGAAATAAAAGATTTAACAAGAGATGATGTTTGCTATATTAACCGACAAAAAGGTTCGGGAACCAGGGTTCTTTTAGATTATTTACTTAAACAGAAAGATATCAATCCTGCTACAATACGGGGATACAACCAGGAGGAATTTACCCATCTGATGTTGGCTTCTGCAGTTGTCAACAAAAGGGCAGATGCAGGTTTAGGAATTTTTTCAGCTGCTAAAGCATTTAACCTGGACTTTGTACCTCTAATTAAAGAGCGTTATGATTTAATAATTCCTGAAAGATATTTTAATAGCCGGAAAATAGAGAAAATATTAGAAATAATAAAAACAGATAATTTCAAAAAGCAGGTTGAGGTGCTTGGAGGGTATGATTTAAGCCATTGTGGCGAGGTACTGAAGAAATGAAAAAATTAATTGACGCATACGGAAGAAAAATTAGCTATTTACGAATTTCTTTAACAGATCGCTGTAATTTTAGATGTATCTATTGCTCTCCTACAGCTCAAGATTTTTGTTTTATCAAACATCAGAATATTCTCCGTTTTGAAGAAATACTGGAAATTACCCGAGTCGCTGTTAAAATGGGTATGTATAAAATAAGATTAACTGGAGGCGAACCACTGGTAAGAAAAGGGGTTGTTGATTTTATAAGAAATTTAAAAGCCATTAAAGGATTGGAAGATATTTCAATGACTACCAACGGGTACTATTTGAGTGATATGGCTGAAGATTTAAAAGAGGCTGGTTTAAATCGTGTTAATATTAGTCTTGATTCCCTCCGGAGAGAGAAATTTAAGATAATTACCGGTTTTGATGGTCTGGAAAGAGTCTTGCAAGCAATTGATACTTCTTTAGAATTGGGTTTAGAACCTGTCAAAATTAATGTAGTGTTATTAAAGGGTATTAATGATGATGAAGTGGAAAATTTTATCCTATTAACTTTTGATAAACCATTATATGTTAGATTCATTGAGCTGATGCCAACAAACCATGAGCTTACCCAAATAAATCAGGGGTATTTTGTCTCAGCTAACAATATAAAAGAAAAAATGAAAATAAAGTTTTCTGATTTAAAACCGGTTTCTATTGAAAAAGGCTATGGACCGGCAGTTTATTATCAATTACCTGGAGCTAAAGGCATGGTCGGCTTTATTACAGCAGTTAGCCAGCATTTTTGTGCCAGATGCAATCGGATTCGATTGACTGCTGAAGGGAAGATAAGGCCCTGCTTATTTAATTCCCGGGAAATAGAACTAAGGGATAAATTAAGACAGATTCCTGTGCATGAACAGGAAGCAAGAGAAAAGGCTATTCAACTTTGCTTAGAAGAAGCAATAAAAATTAAGCCATTTCGCCATCATATAGGAAATAAAAATCTTACTGAATTTGATATGTCAAAAATAGGAGGATAAAAAAATGAATAATGAAAAATCACTTTCTCACTTAAATGAAAAAGGCAGAGCCCGCATGGTTAATGTAGGTGATAAAGATGATACCCATAGGATAGCTATTGCTGAAGGTGAAGTTAAAATGGAACCAGAAACACTTGCCTTAATCAAAGACAAAAAAATTGCCAAGGGAGATGTTCTGGGAATTGCCCAGGTGGCAGGAATTATGGCTGCCAAGGAAACAAGCCGTATGATTCCTCTGTGCCACCCCTTAATTCTCAACAATGTGGATATGGATTTTTATTTTATGGATGAAAAAAATAGCATCCTGATTCGTTCCATTGTAATGACCACCGGCAAGACAGGGGTAGAAATGGAAGCCCTACATGCTGTTTCAGTGGCAGCTCTTACTATCTATGACATTTGTAAGGCAGTAGAACGAGGGATTGAAATCACTCACATTCATCTGGTAGAAAAAGATGGAGGTAAAAGCGGGCATTATCAGGGTAAATCATATCTTATAAATAACGAGGAAGATAAGAAAGATCATGACTTTGAAGGGGAAACAATAAATGAACAATAAACTAGGAACCGTACTGGCGGTTTGTCTTGGAGACAGTCGAAAAATTCCCAAAAAACAGGTTACTGAAATTAATTTGATTAAAGATTTTGGAATTAAAGGAGATGTTCATGCTGGCAGAGATCACAAGCAGGTTAGTCTTCTTGACCTGGTAAGCCTGGAAAAAAACAGGAAAGAAGGATATAAGCTGAATTATGGAGACCTGTTTGAGAATATAATTTTTCAAGGAATCGCTAATTTGTACCGATACCCTGTCGGTACTCTAATTAAGATTGGAGAAAAGGTTATTCTTCAAATTACCCAGATTGGAAAAGACCATGATGTTGATATTGAAGTTCATGGCCAGAAAGTTCGCTCTATCATGCCCGAAGAAGGCATTTTTACTCAAGTAGTTGAGGGAGGTACTGTCCAGGCTGGAGATGCTATTGAGGTGATAACAGAATATGATTAAAGTTGCGATAATTACCATAAGTGATAAAGGTGCCAGCGGCCAGAGAGAGGATGTTAGCAGCGAAGCCATCAAATCAACCCTGAAAAAAATTGAAGCACAGGTTATTGGTTACCAAATTGTACCGGATGAAGTTGATTTAATCCAAGGTGCAATTGTCAATGCAGTTGAAGAGCTAAAAGCCGATCTGGTTCTTACTACTGGAGGAACAGGATTAGCGGCCAGGGATGTAACCCCAGAGGCAACTATGGCAGTTATCGACAAATTAGTACCTGGTATTAGCGAGGTAATCCGTATGGAAAGTTTTAAAAAGACACCAATGGCAGTGTTGTCGCGGGCAATTGCAGGTATTCGAAAAAAGAGTTTAATTATCAATCTTCCAGGAAGCCCCAAAGGTGTTCGGGAATCGCTGAGTGTTGTTTTAGAAGCACTCCCTCATGGTATTGCTATCTTAAAAGGAGAAGCATCCGAGTGTGGCAAAGAATAGTTTTACTTTCTTGCGATTTTTGCAAAATCCATTATAATTAGTGTAAATTTTAATTTCAGAAAGTTTTAAAGGTCAACAATGCTTTTATCTTTTTTATTAAAAACAGTGATTATTTCTCTTTCGGGAGTCATGGCCCCGGGCCCTATAACTGCTGTGACCGTAAGCAAGGGCACTCAACAGCCACATTCCGGTGCCATGATTGCCCTGGGACATGGTATGGTTGAACTGCCATTAATGTTATTGATACTAATCGGTTTTGGCCAGTTTCTGGAAATTACCTGGGTGAAGGTTTTCATAGGTATTGTAGGAGGATTATTCTTATTTAAGATGGGTGTCGGCCTATTAAAAAGTATTTCTAATACCCAAATTAATCAAGTCCATCAGCAGTATACGCCCTTGCAGGCCGGCGTGGTGTTAACCATTGCTAATCCCTATTTTTTAATTTGGTGGGTTACCGTTGGTGCTATGTTAATTACTGGAGCTTATCAGTTTTGTTTATGGGGATTGGTTGCTTTTTTTATGGTTCATTGGAGTTGTGACTTTTTATGGCTGTATTTCCTTTCATCATTATCTTTTAAAGGTGGCCAATTTTTTGGCAAGAGATTGCAACAGATTATTTTTGCTTTTTGTGGTGTATTTCTTTTGTTTTTCAGTGGTAAATTTATTTATGATGCAATGGTTATATTCTTTTAAATAATATATTAAAATTGGTGGAAAAATAGATTATTCAGAGTAAGGCAGAGAGTATTTCTCTTAACCTAATTAGTGGACCGGTATAATCCGGATCAGTCCTGTTTTTCTTTATAGTAAAATTAAACCTGATTTTGTTACTGATTGCCCGCAATTGACTTTTATATTGAATGCTATCAGTAGTTAAAAAGGTTTTCATTCCTAAGTTCCCTACTACCATATCATTTACCGGGTCATCTCCAACCATCAGGCAATTCTCCGGCTTTTCATTTATTTTGTGGCATATTTCTTGATAATATTCTAGTCTTGGCTTACAAAAATGCATATTTTCCATATGGGTAATCAGATTAACCTGCTCTTTTTTTATACCAGCCCATTCCATTCTTTTCTCCATTGCTATACATGGCCAGAATGGATTGGAGGCAATGACAATTTTCACATTATTTTTGGAAAGAAAAGAAAATATTTCAGACACACCTTTATTTACTTTGACAAAAGATTTTAACTGGTCAAATTCGTTTTTATAGAATCTAATAAAACGTTGCCAGATTTCCTCAGTTTGATTTCCAAATTTTTGAGTAAATCTCTGTTTAAAAATTTCTTGATTAGTAATTTCCCCATTGTTATGCAAAACAGACTTAGTGGCAGATAATACCATTTGCCATAAGACCTGTGGAGATGCAATATCGGACATTATGGGAGCAATCTTTTTTATATATGCCTTAAAAAATTTAGCCTCATCGAAAAGGATAAGCGTGTTATCAAGATCAAACAGGATTGTTTTTGTCATTATTTGTGTCCTCCTGTAAAATATTATTATAACAGTTTTGTTAATTTTTTCCAGAATATATTTATCCATAAAAAACTTAAGAAAAGTTCTATGGCAATTTTGTCCCTGAAAAATTAAAACCCTGTTAGATACTCTTTAAGTCACCCGCTTTGCGGCTGGGATGTTTGCTGAAGTTTTAAAGAATTTTAGGTAAATATATAGCGGTAGAGGTTTTATTTTATGATAAACACCCATGATGATTTACAGGACAGAATGACGATCAATACTGAAAAGATTATTCGGGAAATAATTAATAATATTACTTTTCAGCATAACAAACTAAAGAAAGAGGGGGCGTTGATAGGATTAAGCGGAGGGATAGATTCGGCAGAAGTTACAGCTTTATGTGTTAAAGCATTGGGTAATGAAAAAGTAAAAGTTTTATTATTACCCGATAGCGAATCTGACAGGATACATCTACGGGATGCCCGAGATTTCGCGAGACAATTAAAAATAAAATGGGAAATCATTGACATTACTCCTCTTTTGCGAGATTTCAATATCAAGAAATATGGATTTTTTAGCAGTTTTTCTCTCTTGAATAAACTGAAGAGTGTTTTATATAAAAAAGCACATAATTATTATCAAGAAAGAAGTGGCGAAACACCCTTTATTTCACAACTTAAAGGGCTTGAAGGAAAACCTTATCATAGCTATATCAGGAAAGGCCAAGCAATTCTTAACCTAAAACACCGTTTGAGAATGGTATTATTGTATTATTATGCTGAGCAGGAAAATAAAATGGTAATTGGGTGTACCAATAAAACAGAAAAACAGATTGGCTTATATGTCAAATATGGTTGTGACCATCTGGCAGATTTAATTCCTATAATAGAATTATATAAAACGCAAATCTATCAACTGGCTAGCCATCTTGAGATACCTGTCAGGATAATACAAAAACAACCTTCTCCGGATTTGCTGCCAGGCCTGGATGATAAAACCATGCTTGGAATATCTTATGAGGAGATAGACCTGGTCTTAATGGCAAGAGAAAACAACTTATCTCCAGAGAAAATTAGTAAAATTACCGGGATTAAAATTGATACAGTTAATTCTATTATAGGCTTAACCAATGCTGCAAAGAGTATTAATGTAAATTTATAACAAAAATGTGTGTATGTTGTAGATTTTTGTTATTCGGGCATTATAATTTTATATTTTTATTCTTTTGTTTTATAATTAGATTGTAAATAAAAAAGTAGAATTCAAATATACTAGATAATGCAATAAAATTATTAGAGAGGAGGTACATAGAATGAAATTGAGTAGCCTGGAATTTGAGCACGAAGAGTATATTCCTGAGAAATTTACCTGTGATGGAGAGGACGTGAGTCCGGCATTACTTATTGAGGACATCCCTGAAAATACAAAAAGATTAGTCTTGATAGTTGAGGATCCGGATGCACCGGCAGGTACCTGGATTCACTGGCTTGTTTTTAATATCCATGTAACAGATGTGATAGAAGAGGGCGAAGTGCCCGGTACTCAGGGACTCAATGATTTTCGGAAATTGGATTATGGAGGTCCCTGCCCTCCATCCGGCACACACCGCTATTTCTTCAAATTATATGCCCTGGATACAAAACTCGATTTAGAAGAGGGTTGTCGTAAAAAAGATTTATTAAAAGCCATGGAAGGTCATATTATAGAAGAGACTGAATTAATCGGTCTCTATCAGCGTAAGTAAATTGTTTTAAATTTTAAATCAGGCTTCTTCTTTTCTAAGGTAAATCACCTGTCGATTGAAGGGGATTTCAACACCTTGAGCGTCAAAATGATTTTTAATGAGTCGCTTCAAGTCCCGTTCAGCTCCCCAATGCATCATTGGTTTGACTTTGGCAATTAGCCTGATAGAGATACCAGAAGCACCCAGTGACAATACTCCCTGGACGATGGGTGGTTCTAATATTATTTCTTTATTCTTTTCTGCCCATTGCTGACCAATATTGTTTAATTCCTGCATACCTTTTTCAACATCCTGTTCATAGGCCAGGTCAACTTGAACCATAGCCCTGCTCCAGTCCTTGTTGTAATTTCCAAAATTAGCAATTTCTCCATTGGGAATAGTCCATAATTCCCCGGATAGTTTACGCAGTTGAACATGTCTTAAATTCATAGATTCAACAGTTCCGGTATGAGAGTTAACAGTAATCACATCTCCTACTGAAATTGTGCCATCAAGCAGAATAAATATGCCTGAAATAAAATCTTTCACAATTGCCTGAGCTCCAAAACCAATCGCCAGACCCAGCACTCCAGCACTTGCAATAATAGGAGTAGTGTCTATTCCGATTTTTCTCAAGATAATTGTAATAGCAATAAAATAAATAAAAAAAGTTAATATTGAGTTAAAAAACGGGGCAAGAGTTTCGGCACGAGAAACTTTTTTCTGATAATCCGAGATACCTTTGCGAGGTGTTAATATTGTTTTAATCACATTTTTTCCTGTATTTAAGATTATTTTAGTGATTATCAGTACTATAATAATGGTCACAATAATTGAAAGTAGATTATGCAGCCGTGCCGGATTAAATATTTGTTCCCATAACTGCTGTAAATCCAGGAAAGCCTTTTCCATTTTATACCCCCGATACTAAGAGATTTATAAGATTTATAATAAAAATTTACTAAATTATAATACTTATTCTATCAGATGGAGATAGTTAATCAAGTTTTTAGAGATACAAATGATTTTTAATGATAAAAATTATAAAAGATAGTAAAATATAATTAAAAAGAATTTTTTGTTTAAGTGCATAATTATTAATATATTAACAAAAAACAGGAGAAAAAATAATGGAAGGCTGGATTCTTTATAAACAAAAACAAAGTGAAATAACCTCTGATAAATATGAGATGAATCGCTTTCTGGAAGCAGCTGAAAGCAGAGATATAGAATTGAAAATATTATGTCCTGAGCAGTTTGATTTGTTGGTAAATCGTGATGATAATAAAAGTGTTATTGTTGATAATAATTATACAAAATTACCACAGTTTTTGTTACCCAGACAGGGTGCCAGCACTCCTTATTTTTCCCTGGCAGTTATCAGGCATTTAGAAAGACTCGGTGTACATACCTATAATTCTTCAGAGAGTATTGAGACAGTTAAGGATAAATTGTATACCCAGCAAATACTGGCTGCTAATAATTTTCCAGTACCCCGAACAATGCTGGCAAGGTATCCCTTAAATATTCAATTAATTGAAGAGACTCTGGGTTTCCCAATTGTAGTCAAGACGATATCAGGGTCCCAGGGGAGTGGTGTTTTTTTGTGTGAAACTAAAGGACATCTGGAAGATCTTATGCAATTAATTGACACCGCTAAAACCCAGGCAAATTTTATTATTCAGGAATTTATCAAAACTAGCAAAGGAAGAGACTTAAGGGTGTTTATTGTTGGCAACCGAGTTATTGCCTGTATGGAGAGAATTTCCAGCGATGGAAACTTTAAGGCCAATTTTTCCAGGGGAGGGGCGGTAAAATCATTCTCTGTTAATCCTGAGATCGAATGGCTGGCTACTGAAAGTGCCAGGGTATTAAATCTGGATATTGCCGGCATAGACTTGTTATTTGATGGGGAGAATTTTAAGGTATGTGAAGCAAATTCCTCGCCCGGGTTTAAAGGAATCGAAAGCTGCTGTGATGTAAGCATCCCTGATGCTATCTTTGATTTCATTAAAATCCGTTTAGGATTGCATCAGGGATAGTTTCAGTGATTTATGGTTAGAAAATCATTATAATAAAAACTATATTGAAAATACACGGGTAAATTATGAAAGATTTTCAAAACAACATAGATACTTCAGGGTGGAAAGAAATAAATATTGAATATTTAGATGAATATATCAGTTTAAAAGTGCCGCCTGCATGTGATATTTTACAATTAAAGCCTACACATCCCTTAAAGGATGTAAAATCAGAAATTGAGAAAGCCTTTAATTATCCTGTTAACAGTAATACGATTGAAGAGATTGTTCATTCACAAGATAAGCCTGTTGATGAGGTTATTGTTGTGATTGCTGTTTCTGATAATACACGTCCGGTGCCTTATAATTGCAAATATGATGGAAATATTCTATTACCAATATTATCAAGGATAGAAAAAGCAGGGATAAAGAGAGAAAAAATAAAAATTGTTATAGGCACAGGTACTCACGCGCCTACTTCTGAAAATTGGAAAAAGAAAGCCTTTGGAGAAAAAGTATTTAACAATTACCAATTGATTGATCATGATTGTTATTCAAAAGATTTAATTTCAATTGGAGAGGTAATGGGAATACCGGTTCAAATTGATAGTAATTTCATGCAAGCAGATATCCGTATTGTAACTGGTTTGGTAGAATCACATTTTATGGCTGGGGCATCAGGCGGAAGAAAAGCAGTATGTCCGGGCATGGTAAACCTTGAAGCAACACAGATTTTTCACGGACCTGAATTTATGGCCAATAAAAATGCTGAAAATCTGGTATTTAAAGATAATCCTTGCCATGAATTTGCCTTAGAAGTTGCTAAAAGGGTAGGTGTTGATTTTAATGTAAATGTATTAATTAATGGAGAACATCAGGTTTGTGGGATATATACCGGTGATTTAGAGCAATCTCATCAAAAAGCAGTTGAGCAGTTAAAAAAAATTTCCCTTGTTCAAATCGATAAGGAATATGACCTTGTCTTAACACATGGGGGAAAAGGGGCTGTTAATCATTATCAATCGATAAAGGGAGCCTGGGGTGCTATGCCGGCATTGAAAAAAGATGGGTATATTATATTATTAGCTCATAACCAGGATGATAAACCTATCGGGAGCCAGCATTATAAAGATTTACTGAAAAAGTTTGCAGAAGTCGGATTAGGAAATTTTTATCCTCTTATTTGCAGTGATGACTGGGTTTTTACCCATGATCAGTGGGAAGTGCAAAAATGGGAACAGCTTTTTCTACGAATAGGTGGATACAACCAGCTTGTTTATTGTACTACAAATTTATCTCCAGAAGTGCTTGCTGCATTGCCAGGCAAGAGTGGCTATGATTTTATAGATGATTCACACAAAGATATTCACACAATGCTACAGAACGCTATTTATGATTATTTCTCAAAAAAGAAAAACCCAACAATGGCTTTTATAAAAGAAGGACCATATGTTGTTTTAAGAAAGAAGATATAGATTCAATTATTTCATCTATTTTTTTTATAATAATGTAAAAATAAGTGAAGAGTGAAAAATATTTCCGTATAGAATTCGTCAAATTAATTACTTTCAAATTGTAGCTATCTTAATTTATTGCGAATACTTCAATATATAATCATTAAAATAACATAATTAATAATTGACTGGATATTTGAATTATTAATTTGCAAATAGCTAAAAGCATATAAATAAATATAAGATGATATAGAATTAAAGAAAAGTTCTTATTAAATTAATGAAGATAGTGCTTTAATTCTTTTTAGCATATTGGGATGTGTCGTGAATAACTCCATTAATCTTTCAGATTGGCTAATTTTAATCTGTTTTTCTCTTATATTGTTTAGCTCTTGCGGCTCAATAGTGCCACTGAGGTTTTGGTCCAGTTCTTTTAATTCTTTTATTTCCTGGTGAGCTCGAGCTACATCATTAAGGAAAAATGCCCTGAAACCCTCAACTTCACGAAGCTCCTGCTCCCCCCTCTGGTTTCCTTTAAAACGAGCTGAACTATAGACAAGCTTATAAAGGGCTGAGGCCAGCTGATGAGGTTGATTGCCCAGCTTAACACTTCCCTGGTCTGCATAATATTCTCTAATCCTTGAGCCGTACAAAACCAAAAGATTGGTTACAAAATAAAGGACAAAAGAAACCAGGCCAATGAGGGCAGCAGAGCCACCACTTTCTCTTCTTCTATACATACCGCCCCACATCATTCGCCAGGCAATCCAGTAAAGCATCAGAGGGATAACTGATAAAATAGTTATAAGTACCATGTCTTTATGTTTGAGATGAGAAATTTCATGTCCCAGGACTGCTTTTAATTCTTCCTGGTTGAGCAGTCCCTGCATTCCTTTTGTTATACAGACCCGGCCATCCTTTAGTGACCTGCCAAAAGCAAATGCATTTGGAATTGCCATCTGTGATACTCCTACTTTTGGTTTGGGAATTCCTGCTTTTTGTGCTAGATCTTCTATCATTTCATGTAGTTCTGGTTCTTTTGATTTGTCAACCCATTTTACCTTCATCATCCTGGTAACCAGATTCGGTCCTATAAGGTATTGAAAAACGGTTATTCCTATTGCCATAATTAAATATGTAACTAAATTCCCTGCTCCCAGATAGGTTCCTATGCCTACAATAACCCCATATAGTATAGCAAACATTAATGTGATTAATATCCACATTCGTAGTTGGAGACTCATCTATTTCTCCTTTGTTTTATATTTTAAATTAGTTGATTTGTATTCTAATAATAATTATAATTAATTCTTTCCAGTAAACAAGAAAAAAGATTACTCTATCTATTAAATTGCTGAAAATATCTTTTCCCTGGAATATAAGTTTATATTATTCTTTTTTATTTTCTGACTCTTCAATAATTTCAGCATCAACGGTTGTTTCATCTTGTTTTTCTTTTTTACCCTGATTGGTTTCATCATTTGATGAAAAAGAATTCCCTTCTATAGGTTCCAAAGGTATTATAAGCCAGGCAATGATATAGGCAACAATTCCTCCTCCTCCGAAGAAGATGGTCAGTACAGCCAATAACCGAATAATTGTAGGGTCAACATTAAAATATTCAGCTATGCCACCACATACACCTGCAATTTTACTGTCTTTCCTGGAACGATACAGTTTTTTCATTGATAACCTCCGACAATAAATTAAACTTTATAATTTACATTATAAACTAATGTCAAAAAATTAACCTTTAATATTTAGCAAGTATGACAAACTATAATCCTAAATCTTTTTTAATCAGGATAATGTTAATTCTCCCTGGAGGTCTGGATTTTTCAATTATACTCCAGGCATTACATATTCTGTCTTTATCCTGACAATCCATGCATTTCCCGGTCAAAACGCAGGGTGTCCGATAATTATGTCTCTTAGCGTTAAGAGGAGCTGCATAATTTTTAATTCGGTTCATTGCTGCAGGAATATCAGGTACAATTTTATTTTTGCCTGCTATAATAATAACATGTTTTGGTCCAAAAATAATAGGGGCAATTCTATTGCCTATACAATCTAAATTAATAATTTGCCCCTGTTCAGTGATAGCATTACTTCCTGTAAGAAACAAATCCACTGTTAGAGCTTTCTTTCTTCTTTCTATTATTTCCTCACGTGGTGTGAGATCATCAAAGGTTTGAATAAAATTAATTCCTTCTTTATTTTCTAATATCTCCAATATTCCTGTTTCCATTAAGGTCAATGAGTCTCCCCATGAAGCTGATTTAATGCCTAATTCTGGAATAATCTTTTTTATTACAGTTTCTTTGGCTTCATGTAGGTTATCTACAATGATAAAATTGAAAAGATTTTTTAGAAAATTTTGCTTACATCTCAGGATTGCATTATTTACAATTTCATTATTATGATTCATATTTTCCCCTAACTTTTTTACTTTTTATATATTCATCTATATTCAGGGCATGGGTACTTTTAATTTATTTGAACAATACTATCTTATCAAATTTATTTAATTATCATATTTAGAAATAAAATAAAAGTCAATGAAGAATAATAAATGGCTTAAAAACGCATTTTTATTGACCCATCATGTATAATATTATAATATATTGTAATATTAGAATATATGAATATATAGATATTTTTGTAAAAATTAATAAATGAGGTGTGTGATTTATGAAAGTTGTTATTATAGGTGGCGTTGCCGGTGGAGCTTCAGCAGCTGCTCGTTTGAGAAGACTTGATGAAAAAGCAGAAATCGTCATGTTTGAGGGAGGGAGTTATGTCTCTTTTGCTAATTGTGGATTACCTTATTATTTAAGCGGTACTATTCAGAACAAAGAAGACCTGGTTGTCCAGACCCCTGAATTGCTGGGAAAACGTTTTAATCTAGACATTCGAATTAGACAGGAGGTTAACCATATTGATAGGACAGAAAAAATAGTAAAAGTTTATAATCACATTACTGGCGAAACATATATAGAAAATTATGATAAACTAGTCCTTTCCCCCGGGGCCAAACCATTTATTCCCCCTATCAAAGGAATAGATGCCAACAAAGTTTTCGGCTTAAGAGACATCCCTGATGTGTTGTCTATTAAAAATTATATTCAAGAAAACAAGCCGAAAAAAATTGTCGTTTTTGGTGCCGGTTATATTGGTATTGAGATAGCAGAAAATTTAAAAAAAGCCGGACACAATGTCACTATTATTGAGTTAATGAATCAAATTCTAGGTCCCCTTGATTATGAAATGGCTACCCTGGTTCATCAGCATTTAAAAGAAAATGAAGTTGAATTTTATTTATCCGATCCAGTCCAATCTATTACTCATAATAGCGGTTGTAATGTGTTAGAACTTTCCAGCGGCAAAGAAGTAAAAACAGACATGATTATTATGGGAGTTGGTGTTAGACCGGATAATGCTTTGGCAAAAAAAGCAGGACTGGAGATAGGTATTACCGGAGGAATTAAGGTAAATGATTATTTGCAGACATCAGATCCTGATATCTATGCAGTTGGAGATGCAATAGAGATTAATGATTATATTAGCGGCAATCCCGCTTTAATTCCATTGGCTGGTCCGGCTAATAAACAGGGTCGCATTGCTGCCGGTAATATTTGTGGTATAAAAAAATCTTATAATGGCACCCAGGGCACTTCAATTATCAAGGTCTTTGATATGACTATTGCAACAACAGGCAATAACGAAAAATTGCTAAAGAGGAAGGATATTGAATACCAAAAATCATATACCCATTCTCCTTCACATGCCGGTTATTATCCCGGTGCTGAACCAATTTCTCTAAAGTTATTATTTTCTCCAAATGGTCAGATATTGGGGGCTCAGGCTGTAGGCAAGGAAGGAGTGGACAAACGTATTGATGTGATTGCCACGGCTATTAGAGCCGGATTGAAGGTTACTGATTTAGAGGAATTAGAACTCTGTTATGCACCTCCTTATGGAAGTGCAAAAGACCCGGTTAATATGGCTGGTTATGTTGCCGATAATATGCTAAAAGGTGATGTAGAAGTATTTCATTGGGATGAATTTGAAAAATATGATGCTGCTGATAACATTATTCTTGATGTAAGGAAATCTGATGAATGTGAAGATGGAATGATAGAAGGAGCTATTAATATTCCATTGGATGAGCTAAGAGAGCACTTAACTGAATTAGATAAGAATAAAATGATTTTAATATATTGTCAGGTCGGCTTAAGAGGGTATTTAGCTTACCGATTATTAAAACTAAAAGGATTTAAAAGGGTAAGAAATCTAAGTGGAGGGTATAAAACATATTACCCAACTACCTGCAGGCAGGATAATTGTCCCATTTATAGTTATGAAAAAATATTAAAATCAGATATTATTGAAGCTGATACCAGGGGATAAAGTAGCCCAAAAACTTGCCTTTTCTATCTTGGTAAGTATAAGTAATTTGGTAAAAATTAGGATGACGCGAAAAATGCCATCCTAAATGAATGAGAGAGGAAAGATGATTAATGAAAAATTGAATGATAAAAGTGAGTTATTAAAGGCAATTGCACACCCGGTACGTCTTTGTATTATCCGTAGATTAATAGAGGAACCCTGTAATGTAAGTGAAATGCATGCCTGCCTGGAAAAACCCCAATCAACTATATCTCAACATTTAGCAAAATTAAAGGCAGCAAGGGTTATTAAAGGAGAAAGAAATGGGACAACAATTTGTTATAGCGTGATTAATGAACAGGTAAAGGAAATTGTTGCAATATTGTTGCCGAAACGAGATTAAATGTTATTGTTTCTATCTCTTTTTTATTTTACCGAATATGATATACAAACCCAGGATAATTAAACCTGCAGGCCAGAGAATGGGGTAAATTTTTTGCATTATTGGTATGCGCGCTGTTTCAACAAAAAGGATAAAGAGGCTAAAAATTATTATAATAAAGCCAGCATAAAGAGGCCATTTATAATTACCGGATTCTTGGTTTGCATAATGACGGGTATGAATAGCATAAACAGGCAGGAAAGCTGTTCCCAGAAAAAGGAAAAAGAGAGAGCCTTCAAATATTCCCAGGTAAAAAATATCATTTATTGCTGCAAAAAAACCTATCATAAAAATGATGCATCCGGCAATTAAAAAACCTATTGCACTGTTTTTCTGCGCTCCACCGCGATACAGGTATGCTATCAGGAATATAATACCAATAAACGGCATAATCCACTGACCGCTAATAAGGTCTAGATTGGATAAAGTCCAGGCAATACCAATAATAATTAGCATTATCCCAAGAAATGTATTTTTATTTATCATTCAAATACTCCTTTTAAAAGTACAATTTATATTTTATTACTTTAATAATCCTTGAATAATTAAGTCTGTTGCCTTGTTTTCATTTAATCCTCTTGCCATCAAAGTCTGCAATTGTTTGGAATCAACACTGCCTAAAGCAGCTTCATGAGTTATATGTGCCTTTGGATGACTGACCTCAACGATAGGGATGGCACTGACTATTCCTTTATCTTTAATGATTTCTGTACAATCAACATGCCCCCGGGCATAAGCAGCAGAAGCGGTCAATTTATTATAGACTTCTGCCCTGGTATTTCCAGTTGCTGCTACTCTTGAACTTAGAAGTCCACGAGCTTTTTCCCCGACCAAGTGTCCTATTTCTTTGATATTAATCAGGTCATTTTCTTTTCCGCTTATTCTTGTTACCATCTCTAAGACACTCACAGCTTCACAGGTAGCTTCGTATTGGATATCAATAACTCCTGCACGTCCTTTGATTAATTCAAACTCAGAATAATAATGAGCATTTTCAGAAAGATGAATTACAGCATGAGGATATACTTTAACTCCGCCATGGGAGCCATGAACATGTTTTTCCAGGTATTTAAAGCGCGCATTTTCCCCTATCTTAATATTGCCGTCCATAATGTGTTGAATATCAACTGCATTGGGAAAAGCACAATGTGCCAGAAAAGAAACCGAAGAATTTTCCTGTAATTCAGTATTAATTATCATTTTTTGAATTCCATTTTCCGGAATCATTCCAAAACACATATGAACCGGTTTTTCAATTTTTGTGTTTTTTTCCACAATGGTATTTACTTCGATATGGTCATCAAATTCTTTTACATCGATTTTTAGTCCTGGTAAAAGATGAGATTGAATAACTTTGTGATGATGGATAAAAATATGAGCAACATCAGGTCTATTAAAAATATCTTCAGTATCTGTTACATGAGAAAGTTCTTTTGTTAAATTTATTTTATTCAAGTTTAACTCCTTGTTCATCAGGGATATTTTTATGCTTGCAGGGGATACATTTATTTTCAAAATACGGTATAACTTTTTTTGCCTCAGCCTTTTGTATTATTTCTCCGTTACAGAACATAAAGGCATGGTCGGCCTGTTTTAATACTGCCAGACTGTGAGTGATTAACACTATCGTCCTTTTCTTTTTTTTCTGTTCTTTAATTACCTCAAACATCTTATCCAGGGTTTCCACATCAATTCCGGAATCAGGCTCATCCAATAGCACTAAATCAGGATCCATAGCTAAAATTGAAGCCAATTCTACTTTTTTTCGTTCTCCGCCGCTTAAGGTTTTGTCTACAGCCCGATCTGCGTAATCTTCAGGATCAAGTCCCACCCTGTTTAATTGTTCAAATATAAAATCTCCGTTTTTGTCCCTGGCAGCTGCCTTAAGAAAATCTTTAATTAGCAGTCCCTCGTAACGTGCTGGTTCCTGCCAGCCAAAGGTAATTCCCATGCGGGCACGTTCATCAATGCTAATCTGACTGATATCTTGCCCTTTAAAGTAAATGCTGCCTGTAAAGTTTCGATAGCCTTCTAATCCCATAATAGTAGAGGCAAGGGTTGATTTTCCGGCACCATTAGGTCCTACAATAGCATGAATATAACCTTCCCAGATATCCATATTTATATTTTTTAAGATATTTTTTCCATTAATTGATAGGGATAAATTTTTTACCATTAATAGATTTTTCATATTACCACATCTTTCTAAAGCATTTTTATATTTATATTATATTACAAAATATTTCACAGGTATTAATAATATCTCAATATCAGTAATAATTAATAATATTAACAGTGACGATATTGGTGACTATAATTATAGACCAAAGCATAGCATAATTACAGAAAAGATATCAACAATTATTATTTTCCAAAAAAGCAGATTATACTGAAAGCATTTTTTATATTATTTTTTCTCTGCCATATGTTTTGGTGAGTGTTCTTAATTTAGGTAAAGCATATTCTTTAATCCCTGACATTTCTTCATTTTTTAAATGCCATTGCCAGTTAGAATCTGTGTGAGAAGGATAATTCATCCTGGCATTTTCTCCTAGCCCGAGAATGTCCTGAACGGGAATAATGGCTAATTGTGCAACAGATGCCAGGGCAAGCCTGATTACTTCCCAGTGGGCATTTTGTAGCCGAATATTTTTTCCCAGGTATTCTTTCAGTAATCTTTTCTGTGACTTTTTTGTCTCCTTTTGTAGCCACCCCTGAATCGTATTATTGTCATGAGTGCCAGTATATACTATACAATTTTTTATATAATTATGGGGAAGATGCAGATTATGTGGAAAGTTTTTTTCGTCAAAACCAAATTGAAGTACACGCATTCCCGGAAGTCCCAATTCTTGTATAACCTTTACTACATCTTCGGTAATCACTCCCAGGTCTTCGGCGATAAAGGGCAGCTCAGGATAATTTTGTTTTAACATTTTAAAGAAGGAATTCCCGCCACCACATACCCATTTACCCTTAATGGCCGTTTTTTCACCTGCCGGAATTTCCCAGTAAGCTATCAATCCCCGAAAATGGTCAATTCGCAATAAATCCATTGTTGATAAGTTATGACTGATTCTTTCTTTCCACCATTCAAAATCCTGCTTGCGATGTGCAGACCATTTATAGACGGGATTTCCCCATAACTGTCCGGTTTTGCTGAAGTAATCGGGGGGTACCCCCGCCTTAAAAGAAGGAATCTTGTTTTTATTTAGCTTAAACAATTCAGGGTTTGACCAGACATCTGCACTGTTATGAGTTACATAAATTGGCATATCTCCGATTATTTTGATTTTATTCGCTCTGCAATAATTCTTAAATTTATTCCATTGCCGGTAAAACAAAAATTGAATAATTTTTTCTTTTTTGATTTCTGCTTCACTTTTTTTAACCAAGGATTTTAGAGTATTTTTGTTGCGGTCTCTTATCTCAACTGGCCATTTATTCCATACTTGAGCAGGGAATTGAGAACGTAATACTTCAAAAAGTACATAATCATCCAGCCAAAAGGCCTGTTTCTGGCAGAAATCTTCAAATTCATACTGAAATTTAGTTGATCTATTAAATATCTTACATGATTTAGCAAGCATTTCTTCTTTCAGAGGGTATATTACAGGAAAGTCTATATAGGTTTCTTCCGAAAGACAATATTTTTCTAAGTCATCTTTAGATATTAAGCCATCCTGATAGAGTAATTCCGGGCTGATAAAAAGCGGGTTACCTGCAAAAGCAGAGTAAGAATAATAAGGGGAATTACCATGTTTTAATTCTACGGGGTTTAAAGGTAAAATTTGCCAGAAATGCTGTTTATTTTTCTTTAAAAGTCCTGCAAAATTATAGGCTGTTGGACCCAAATCCCCGATACCAAACTTTGAAGGTAAAGAGGAAATATGCATCAATACTCCGCTGCTACGGTATTTCTTCATTTTTAGTTCTCCTTATTTGCTAGAATTACTGCTGTCGGAAAATATTTTAAAATATTTCCAACGGGTGTTAATTCAATTAACCTTACAGATTGCTCATTGATTAAATCCCATCCCGTGTACCCTATATTTTTGGGTATTTTTATAAAAGTGTTTTCCCAGACTTCAGCACCCAGTGGGAATTGATTAATTTCTACCAGTTCTGTGCAAAAACGGGGTACCACAGTGATAAAAATTTTATTGTTATATGCTCTCAAATATGAAATAATATTATTTTTATATTTTCCATAAACGGGAAGGGGAGAGAAGGAGCCTTGTAGAAACAATTCCTGTTCTCTATTTCTTAATTTTAATAACTGGTAAATTAAAAATAATTTTATCTTACCATCTTCAGGGTTATTTAAAAATTCTTTCAGCATATTACTATAATCTTCATTATTTTGCATTGTTGTTATTATTTCTTGTAATAATTTTATTCTGTAATTATAATTAACCGCTTGCCTGTTATCCGGATCCACTAAACGAAAATCCCATAATTCTGCCCCCTGGTAAAAATCAGGAACTCCCGGACAGGTTAATTTTAAAACAGTCTGAGAAAGTGAGTTTAGTAAACCGTAGTGGGAGGTGTATTTATGAAAATCACAAAGATCAGACAGGAAAAAATTATTATTTTTTTCCAAAACCTCTTTTGTAAAAGAGTTTAGCATTGTTTCATACGGCTGAAAAGGATTCAACCAGCTGGTAAATATTTTTGCCTCCCGGGCAGATTTTAGCAGGTATTTTTGGATTCGCTCAACATAGGTTTTATTTATACCTTTTAATCCTGAAAAAGGCAAGGTTCCAATTAGCGTTTGATAGAAAAAATATTCCATATTATTATCCGGGAAAAGCAGGGAATTATGTTTTGTTTTTTTGTTTAAGTTTAATTGATGCCAATAAGTGAGTTTTTCCTGCCATGATTCAGGTATTTCAGAAAGAACATTAATTCTTGCCCGAACATCTTCTCCTCTTTTGGTATCATGAGTTGTGCTGGCATTCATGGAATGAGGCCATCTCTGCATCCTCTTTTTTATGAAAGAATAAAAATTATTTTTGGTTATTCCAAAATTCTCTAAATCACCCCCAACTTCATTTAAGGAAAGCAGGGGATGATAACAGTAAAGTAAGGTATCTTCCATACCTTTTGCCATCAAGGGACCCGAGAACTGTTGTAATCTCATTATAAGCTGAAGTATCTTTTTTCTTTTAGCTTTATCTAATCCTTTATTTAGCAGGCTGGTCATTAATGCTGAAATAAACTGAAATTCCATTATTAATTCCGGGTTAACCGATTTTGCTTGTTCAATAATTTGTAATATCTTATTAATATCTTTCTTAAGGACACTGGATTGGCTGATATAAGTGCGGTAAGATGGAAAACTAATTAAAATTTCCCGTAATGCCTTTAATAAATTTTTCTTGCTGACAACCGGGGACATATGTTTTTGGTTTTGCTGGTAATATTCATAGAATAGATTAGTTAAATTATTTAAATCCCCGTACATTTGCTGTTTTAAAATAAGTCTTTTTTTCTTTAATAATAGTTGGGAAATACCTTGTTTTTGTCCAGTAAAGGAATGGTAAATATTACAGAACTTTGTTCTGTTTTTTTTCTGACAGAACAAATTATTGACATAATAGAGAAAATCATACCCGGTAGTCCCTTCAACAGAAAAATTTAGCGGGAGCATTTCAGCAGGCTGTAAAATTTTTTCTACAATTGTATAAGTCCCGGGAACGACTCTACGTAGCCTTTCTAAATATTGTTTTGGATTAAATAGGCCGTCCAGGTGGTCGATTCTCAAACCGGTAATGTTCCCCTGTTGAACTTCCTTAAAAATAAGTTGATGTACGGAATCGAATATATTTTTAGTCTCGGTTTTTAGGCATATTAGTTCATTGATGCTGAAGAATCTTCGATAATTAATTTTAGTTCTACTATCTTTCCAATAACCTGGCAGGTAATGCTGTTCCCCTAAGAGTATCTGCCAGAATAAATGGCTTAATGAAGAATTATTTTGATTTATGGTATCCAGGAGCCATGATATTTTTGCAGAGCCTGTTGCAGGCAAAGAGTTTTGCCTCTCCGCTGGTACAAATTTTATAAAGATGGATAACATTTCCTGTAAATTATCCTGTTTCAGTGGAAGGTTGAAATCATGGTATTTAAGAAAAAATTTACCGTTTTTATAAGAAAGTTGAAACAGGTTTTCCCGTAAACAATTTTCTAAAGGTTTTTCCAGGAAGGGGAATAATAGCTTGCCATGCAATTCTGTATCTTTCTGCTGCCAGTCTATGTCAAAGTATTTACTGTATGCTGATTTATTTCCCTTTTTCAGGATATCATATATGAATGGGTTTGCAGGGTGATATGCCATATGGTTGGGCACAATATCCTGTATCCACCCCATTTGCATGTTTTGAACCTGCTTAATAAGTTGTTGAAAATTATTTTCTCCGCCCAGCTGAGAATCAATCCTGGTATAGTCTGTCATATCATATCCATGCTGGCTCTCAGTTTTGGATTGCTGAATTGGGGATGCATAGATAGCAGCAATTCCCAGTTTGCGTAGATAGGGAATAATATTTTCTGCTTTCTTAAATCCAAAAACAGGATTAAACTGGATACGATAAGTTGATAAAGGAATTTTCATCAGGATACTCCAACACTTAGCATTACTCCCAATTTTTTAAATTCTTCCAGCCATAAACTGGCATTTTCATCTCCCTGGTCGGCTTGCTCCTGAAAGACAGGGATTAATTCCTGTTTCATCTGAAAATAAATGTTTTGTGCCTTCCATGGATAAAAAGTTATTTCAATTTCTTCCAGTATATTCAAAGCAGCAGTCACAGCTTGAATATATTTAACATCATCATGTTGAGCTTGTAATTTTTCTAGTGCTGCATTTACCCATCGTTCAATATTAAATGCCAGTGTGTTCTTATCTATCTCGATAGGCCAGTCTTGAATTTCTTCTACCAGTTTTTCCAGTATTTCCAGCTCTATATCAATTTCGGAAAACAAACTGTTTAATTCCAGGTTGATAGCCTGCTGAGTAATGACTGATAATGTTTGTGGAATTGGGATATTCAGTTGTTTCAAGAAATTCATGACAGCATAGTTATCTGTATATATTTGTTTTATAGTTCTTTCGGCTTCTTCTTTATTAGGCTGAAGTATTTTTTGGATAACCTTTCTTTGCTCATCTTTGAAGAGGTACCAGAGCGAATAACTGTTTGTTTTAAAATATTTATCCATCAAACGAATGATATCCACCACATTAGCCTGGTCGAAAGCTATTTTAATTTCCTGAACCATGCTCAGGTAGGTCTGTTCATCCTGATAACGCCTCACTCCACCGTTCACATTATGGTCTCCTAAATGAAGAACTGCAAAACTTGTCTTATCCTGTTCCAGGGTAACATTTGATTTAATGATGGCCTGGCCGACAGCAATTTTTAATTGACCTTTTTCAGAGCGTTCTATTTTATCTTCAAGGATTTGGTAGGAAAAGATATTTTTTTGTTTACCGTTAAAAAGTGTTGAGACAGCATAATGTGCACCAACCCTTAGTAAATCAATTATGGCTGGTTGAACCATTTTTTCATAGATTTTGGCTCCGTTCTTATATCTTCGAACATTGCTGGGAGCCTGGCTTAATCTTTCCATGTATTCTATTTCTAAATCCATATCATCCAATTCTTTAATTAATTGCAGGCAACGGGCAGCGTAATGTATAACCTGGACTGTCTCAATACCGGAAATTTCATCAAAAAACCAGCCGCAGCTGGTGTACATTAGCATAGCGTTTCTTTGCATTTCTAGATATTTAAGGGCTTTAATTTTTTCTTCATGATTAAGGGAATGGCTGGCAAATTGATTAAAGAAATTATCTATATTTTCTATATCCCGGTTTAGAATGATATTAATATATTCATTTCTGACTTGCCATACATCCTGGAAATAGGATGAAGCCCCTTCTTCGAAGAGATCAATTGTCTTATCTCTTAACCAGTCCATGACTTCCCGCAGTGGTTTTCTCCATTTTTGATGCCAGCCGGCATTCATTCCAGTATGGCAGCCGCAGTCATTTCGCCAGCGTTCGATACCATGAACACAACTCCAGGAAGTGTTATCAACAATCTGTACTTCATAAGTTGGTGGATGAAATTCCAGATATTCTCCATAATTTGTTATTTTTGCTAGCTGATTCTTTTCAATATGATTCAAACAGAAAGATAAGGCCATATCTCCAAAACGATGATGATGTCCAAAAGTTTCTCCATCAGTAGCTATATGCACTATCTCCGGTTTTTGTTCATCCTGGGAAAAATTACTTAGCAGGCTATCGGCAAATTTCCTACCATCACGCAAAAGACCTCCAAAGCTTACTTCATGAGCCAATGCACCGTTATAGAAAAAAATATTGATTGTTTTTCCGGATGGCAAGTTACATAAATACGCCTGTCGAAAATCAATATTGGCATCTTCTATGTCTTGCCACTGATTATCATTTTCTATTTTCTTAATCTTAGCTGCCTGATGTGGTGCCAGGATAGTATATTTAATTCCCAATTCAGCAAGCACTTCCAGGGTATCATAATTGACTGCTGTTTCCGGAAGCCACATGCCTTCCGGATAACGGCCGAAACGCTCCTGGAAATCTTTAATTCCCCAATATACCTGGGTATATTTGTCTTTTTCATTAGCCAGGGGCATAATCATATGGTTATATGCCTGGGCAATTGCTGAACCATGGCCATTAAACTTTTCCACACTGGCTATATCTGCATCTAAAATTGCCTGATATATTGCCGGTTGATGCTTTTTCATCCAGGATAGTAAAGTGGGACCGAAATTAAAATTAATATTACTATAATTATTAACAATTCGAATAATATCTCCTTCCTCATCCAGAATGCGGGAGGCGGTATTGGTTTTATAGCATTCTTCAGATATTCTTTCATTCCAGTCATGGAAGGGATAGGCTGAATCCTGTAACTCGATATCCTCCAACCAGGGGTTTTCCCGGGGTGGCTGATAAAAATGTCCGTGAATACAAATATATTTATTCTTTTCCATTTTTATCTTATACACTCCTTTTTTATATATAAAAGAAATTGATAGGGCTTTAGAATTATATCATCTTTTTCAGAAAAGATTTCAGGTGCAGATGTTCCACTTCCAAGCCAATCTTTTTGGCATGAATCAAGGACCAGTTCCCAACGATATTTTTTAAATACTGGATATTCCTTACTCTGTTTTAAATTAAATATAATTTTAGAGTCATTAAAAGATGCTATCAAAAGAAATTGTTGTTTCGACCTGATTCTTTTTTGCACAAGGGTTTTATTTTCTTTATAGGTCCATGTCTTTGTTTCTTTTCTTGCAGGGCATTTCAGCAAGGGATATTTTTTTCTCAATTTTATCAGCTGAGTATAGTAATTAATTAAAACAGCATGGTTTTTTTCTTTTCTTTTCTGCCAGTCAATCTTGCTTTTCAGAAAAGTAGATTCATCCTGGGGGTCTGGAGGTTCGTGCTGCCATTGGAATTGGGCAAATTCTTCTTTTCTCCCTTTTCTGACCTCTTCGACCAGGTCCCGGTCCTGGTGGCTTATAAAATATAAGAAGGGAGTTTCTTCTCCATATTCTTCCCCCATAAAAAGAAGTGGAACATAGGGAGAAAGTAGGACCATAGCTGCCGCTAGTTTTAATTGATTAAATGATACCAGTTTTGCAAGCCTTTCTCCCAGCATGCGGTTTCCTACCTGGTCATGATTTTGTGAATAAACAATGAGTTTTTCAGGTGGAATGAATCGGGCACTATTGCCATGATATTTTTTGCGATAGTGAGAGTATTGCCCCGAATAAACAAAACCTTTTTCTATTGCCCTGGCTAAATCTTCTAATTTTCCGAAGTCTTTATAATAACCACTATTTTCTCCAGTAAGCAAGGCATGCAGAGAATGGTGAAAATCATCATTCCACTGGGCATCTAATTGATAACCACCTCTTTGTCGATGCCTGATAATCTTGTTATCATTAAGGTCACTCTCTGCTATTAGGTGATATATCCTGTTATTTTTTTTGGAAAGCTTCTTTATAGCCAGGGAAAGCTTTGCTAAGAAGTGAGTGGCACTCATATCAAAGATGCTATGGATAGCGTCAAGCCGTAAACCGTCAAAATGGTATTTTTCCAGCCAATAAATGGCATTTTGGATAAAATAATTTCTTACCTCATTGCTATAGTGACCATCAAAATTGATGCCTTTTCCCCAATTGGAATGGTATTTATCAGTAAAATAAGGGCCGAATTGAGGCAGGTAGTTTCCTTCTGGCCCGAGATGATTATAAACAACATCTAATAATATTGCGAAACCTTTTTGGTGGCAGGTGTTAATCAGCATTTTTAAATTGTATGGTATTCCATAAGAATTTTGCACTGCGAAGGGGAAAACCCCATCATAACCCCAATTTCTCTGTCCGGGAAATTGGGCGATAGGCATAAGTTCTATGGTATTAACTCCTAAGCTTGCTAATTCATCTAATCTGGATATAATAGCCTCAAATGTTCCTTTTTTGGTAAATGTTCCCACATGAAGCTCGTATATTATCATATCTGATAAATTTATTCCCGACCAATCCTGGTCACTCCAGGAAAAGGAATGATTAATTATCGCCGATGGTCCATGTACTCCTTCAGGCTGGAAGTTTGAAGCCGGATCCGGAAACTCTTCTTTTACGTCCAGCTGGTAAAAATATTTATAATTTATAATATTTTCATTAACCTGTAAATACCAGTAACCATCTTTTTCTCCCGGGTGAAGTTCGATAATCTTGTTCTCAGGGTGAACCAGATGAAGTTTTACCTTTTTTCTATGCGGAGCCCAAACAGAAAATCTTGTTTTTTTAGAGTTAAGATAATCTGCCCCGATGAACATTTAATCCCCCTGCTTTTTTAAAAAAAGAATGCCAAGAGGCGGTATAGTTACATTAATAGAAAAATCAAATCCATGTATGGGAGCAGGTGTAGCCTTAACTTTGCCCATATTTCCCTGGCTACTTCCGCCATATAGAGAGGCATCACTATTAAGGATTTCCTGCCAGATTCCATTTTCAGGTACACCTATACGATAATTGTACCAGGGTGTAGGAACAAAATTACAGATAGCCATTACTTTTTCTTTTTTATCTTTGTTTATTCTAAGAAAAACCAGTACACTGTGGTTCCAATCATTGCTTTCTATCCATTGGAAACCTGAACTTTCAAAATCTACTTCATGCAAAGATTTTTCTTTTTTGTAAAGAAGGTTAAGGTCTTGAACCCATTTTAATAATCCAGCATGCGTTTTGTCTTGAAGTAAGTGCCAGTCCAAAGAATAATCATGTTGCCATTCCTGTCTCTGTCCAAATTCACTACCCATGAAGAGAAGTTTTTTTCCGGGATGGGCAAACATATAACCCAATAAAAGCCTTAAATTAGCAAATTTTTGCCAGTCATCCCCGGGCATCTTTTCCAGTAATGATTTCTTGCCATGAGTTACTTCATCATGAGATAAAGAAAGAATGAAATTTTCATTAAAAGAATATATCAAGCTGAAGGTAAGCTCCTGGTGATGATATTTTCGATAGATGGGGTCTCTGGAAAAGTAGGACAGGGTATCATGCATCCAGCCCATATTCCATTTCATGCCAAAACCAAGACCACCCAGGTATATAGGCCTGGAAACCATAGGCCAGGCAGTAGATTCTTCGGCAATCATCTGTATATCCGGGAAAAAAGAATAGCAATTTTTATTTAATTTTTTTATAAAAGAGATAGCTTCTAAGTTTTCCCGACCGCCGAAACGGTTCGGTATCCATTCTCCCTCTTTTCTGGAATAATCCAGATAAATCATGGATGCTACTGCATCCACTCGCAAGCCATCCACATGGTAGTAATCCAGCCAGAAGAGAGCGCTGCTTATTAAAAATGATTGTACTTCTTTTCTTCCATAATTAAAGATATAGCTTTTCCAGTCAGGGTGAAATCCTTGCTTCGGGTCAGCATGTTCATACAAATGGGTACCATCAAAATAAACCAGGCCATGTTCATCTCCTGGAAAATGAGAGGGTACCCAATCTAAAATTACACCAATACCTTGCTGATGCAGATAATCAACAAAATACATAAAATCCTGTGGTGTGCCATAACGGCTGGTAGGAGAAAAGTAACCCACTGTCTGGTAGCCCCAGGAACCGTAAAAAGGATGTTCCATTACTGGCAAGAGCTCTACATGGGTAAAGCCATTTTCTTTGCAATAAGTGGCTAATTCAACAGCTAATTCCCGGTAATTCAGAAAATCATTTTCTGGTTTTAGTTTTCTCCGCCAGGAACCAATATGCACCTCATAAACTGAAAATGGTTGATCTAATTGATTTTTTTCTTTTCTCTCTTCCATCCAGGTCTGGTCCTGCCATTGATATGCTAAATCCCATAATACAGATGCTGTTAAAGGTGGCTTTTCACTGTGAAAGGCATAAGGGTCTTTTTTATCTACACAATATTTTTGGTATCTGGACTTAACATAGTATTTATATTTTTCTCCCTTTTCCAGGTTAGCTATAAAACCTTCCCAGATGCCGCTTCCGGTATGCAGCTGCTGTAATTTGTGAGTGCCGGTTTTCCAATTGTTAAAATCGCCAATCACGGAAACAGATTCAGCATTAGGAGCCCATACTGCAAAATGGAAACCACTTTCACCATTTATATTTTTAGGGTGTGCTCCCAGGTGCTTATATAACTGGTAGTGTGTTCCTTCATTAAAAAGAAAAATATCATCCTTGCTTAGTATAGAATCTGCATGTAATACCTTATTTATTTTCTTCATTTTGAATCGCTCCTATTTCATAAAGTATGCCTTTTAGAGGGATAGCCAGCCAATCAGGCCGGTTATTTATCTCATATCCTACTTCATATACTGATTTTTCCAGCAAATAAATGGATAGTAATTTACTTATGTCTTCTTTGTCTTCAGGGATAATTGCCGAAGACTCAACATGTTTCAGGTAAGCGGCAAGGAAAGTTTTACTTACATAGTAAGTCCATAATTTTGCCCAGTGTTCCAAATCTTCATATTCTCCGGTAATTTTATTCTGCATTAGCGGAGCAAAGGCTGCATAATGGAAAGAGCGAAGCATCCCTGCTACATCTTTCAAGGGCGAGCGTTTGAGTCTTCTTTCGCCCAAAGGTCTGGCAGGTTCGCCTTCGAAGTCAATAATATAAAAGTCATTTCCAGTATAGAGAACCTGGCCAAGGTGATAATCGCCATGTACTCTTATTTTTTTGGCTTTTATTTTTTTAGATAAACTTTTTCTGCAATAGCTAATAATTTTAATTTCCAGAGATAATACTTCTTTTAAATCAGCCTGGATGTTTTCCGGGCATCGATTACAATTTTTACGTAAGGTCAAAAATACTCTTTTTACTAAACTCTGAATTGATTGATAAAGTGAACGCTGATAAAGCAAAGAATAAGATATAGGCTTGAAATCAGGGTTTTGAGTAGGACGTGCCAGGGCCCGGTGTAATTCAGCAGTTCTTTTTCCCAGCTGATAAGACATTTCCAAAAATGGTGCCCCAATCAATTCCAGCATTATTTCCGGGACATCTTCTTCAAATTTTTCAAAAAGAGATGATGGCAAAGAAGGGTATTTCTCTATCTGGGTTATTTTTGATAATACTCTCTCATAATATCGAATAAGATAATCCTGGGCATAATCCCAGGCATTTCCTTCACTTTGCACGAAGGGATACAGAATTCCTAAAGTCACCAGGGAACCATCTTTTTTCTGATATTCAATTGCTCCGGCGAAAGAAGGAACATTTTTATAATCAGTTTTTTCAGTAATATATTTTACTATTTCTAAATCAGGGTTAATTCCTTCATCCAGCTTTCGGAATAATTTATAGATTAGGTCGTGCCCATATAAAATAGAAGTATTGCTCTGTTCGGTATTTAAAAGATTAGAACGTTCAAAAGAACCCATTTTTTTCCGAATATTTTTAAAATATTTACCAGGATAGGCCTTTATTTTCCCCCCGGATGTTTTTATTACCCTTCTTCTTGCCACCAGTTGAAGAATTGTTTGGTGGAAATCTTCATCCAGTGCTGAATCATATATTATTCCATTCCCTTTTGGGGATTGATATTGAAGCAAAACAAAATTTGGTTTTTCCTGTAATAGGGTTGTCGCCTGCTCAATTTCTAAAAAAGACAGTGGAAGATGGTAGAACTCTTCCGGTCCCGAGGTATAACTAACTTTTAAAATTAATACTAAAGAATACCCGGTTCTATTTTTAATGGGAATTGTTTCAGTAATAATGATTTTCAATATTTTTTGGGATTTGCTACCAAACCATCTTTGTTGCTGCAAATATCCAGGAAGTATCTGGTTTTCAATCCTTGATTTTGTTCTATTGCCAAAAAGGTCGAGCCAATCTTTTTTGGTTTTCATTACTGGAATTTGCTGAACAGTTTGTTCTACAACACCATCTTCCTCTTTTTGTAATACAAACCAGAAGTAATCATAGAAACCCATGGTCATTACATAAGGCTTATCCTGAATGATAGGAAATTGATTCTTGCTGAATATTTCTATCGGATGGTATCCGGTATATTCATATAAGTCCAGTTCAGCAACTTGAGAAAAGCGGGAAAGGTTGATGACAACCAGGATTGTTTCATCTTCATATTTACGGATAAAAGCCAGTATTTTGGGATTATCAGGTTGTAAAAATTGGATACTTCCCCTACCAAAGGCCTTATAATTTTTGCGCATGCTAATCACTCTTTTCATCCACCAGAAAAAGGAAGTTTGATTTTGTTCCTGGTTTTCCACGTTAACAGTTTCATAGTGATAGGCCGGGTCAATGATTATCGGTAAATAAAGTTTCTGGGGATTAGCCCGGGAAAAACCGGCATTCCGGTCAGCACTCCATTGCATAGGGGTTCTTACCCCATCACGATCGCCTAAAAAATGATTATCTCCCATACCAATTTCATCACCATAGTAAATAGTAGGTGTGCCTAGAAGGGAAAACAGTAATATTTTCATTATTTCCATTTTTCTACGATGATTTTCCAATAAGGGTGCCAAACGTCTTCTAATGCCTAAATTTATACGGGCAGAAGTGTCTCTAGCATACACCCGGTACATGTAATCCCGTTCTTCATCTGTAACCATCTCCAGGGTTAGCTCATCATGATTTCTCAGGAATAGTGACCATTGACAGTTATCCGGAATGTCCGGTGTTTGTTCTAAAATATCAATAATTGGGAAACGGTCCTCCATCCTTAAGGCCATAAACATGCGGGGCATGAGAGGAAAATGGAAAGCCATATGACAGGCATCACCATTTCCAAAGTAAAGGATTGCATCCTCCGGCCATTGGTTAGCTTCTGCCAGGATCATGCGGTTTTTATATTTCTGGTCTACATAAGCTCGCATTTTTTTTAAAAAGTCCAGTGATTCAGGCAGATTTTCACAATTGGTGCCCTCCCTTTCAAAAAGATATGGGACAGCATCCAGTCTCATTCCATCTACACCCATCTTCATCCAGAAATCAATTACATTCAAAATGGCTTTCTGCACATCAGGATTATCATAATTTAAATCCGGCTGATGAGAATAAAAGCGGTGCCAGAAATATTTGTCATTTTCCGGGTCCCTGGTCCAGTTTGATGTTTCAAAGTCTTGAAAGATTATGCGGGCATCCTGGTACTTATCCGGGTTATCACTCCAGACATAAAAATCCCGCCATTTTTTTGGAGCGTTTTTTTTGCGAGCCCTTTGAAACCAGCTATGCTGGTCAGATGTATGATTTAACACCAGCTCGATAACCACTTTCATTTCTCTTTTGTGAGCTTCTCTTAAAAAGTTTTTAAAATGGCGCATATTGCCATAGTGGTGATGGATACTGTAATAATCTGCAATATCATATCCATCATCTTTCAGGGGAGAAGGGAAAAAGGGCAACAACCAGATAGTATTAATACCAAGGTTTTCCAGGTAATCAAGTTTTTCAGTTAATCCCCTCAAGTCTCCAATACCATCACCATTTTTATCAAAAAACGTTTTAACATGCAGTTCATAAATAATTGCATCCTTATACCATAAAGGGCTTTCTGTGAAATCATCCTGGCTGATCATCTGTAATTCCTTTCCTCCTAGTTAAAATAATCAAATTGGTTTTCTTTTTTTAAGTGTTTTTTAATCTTAATTATATGAGCAGGTAAAACATGTGGATTAAGTTCGACATAATTATATTCACCCTGCCAGACATATTGTCCCTCACCTAATAAATCATAGGCCAGGAAGGATTGGTTAGCTGAGATTCCAAGTTCAGCCAGAGGTACTTTTATCCAGCCGGACTGTGTATAGTTAGGATCCAGGTTAACGACAACTAAAATAGCATCTGTTTTTTGTTCATTAAATTTAGCATAATATAGTAACTGGTTGTTTTCCACTGGCAGAAAATGAATATTATTGGTTTTGTGAAATTCCGGGTTTTCTTCTCTAATTTTATTAATTTTAGCAAATAATTTGCGAGTACTTTCTTTTACCTCTGCTGGTAACCAGGTTTTCAGTTCATATTTTTCTGAATTATAATATTCTTCTTTTCCATTAACAGCTTTATTTATAAAGCGTTCATAAGGTGGTCCATAAATGCCGTAGTTTGACGATAATGTTGCGGCAAGTATAAATCTAATAATAAAGGCAGGCCTGCTGTCAGCCTGTAAATATTCAGAGAGAATATCAGGTGTATTAGGCCAGAAATTGGGGCGAAAAAAGTCTTTTACCGGTGTCTGGGTTAATTCAGTTAAATATTCTGCTAATTCTTGTTTGGTATTCCGCCAGGTAAAGTAGGTATAAGATTGAGTGAATCCAAGCTTGGCCAGTCTATACATTACTTTAGGTCTGGTGAATGCTTCTGCCAGAAATATTACATCCGGATAATCTTTTTTAATGTTATTAATTAACCATTCCCAAAAGAGAAAAGGCTTGGTATGAGGATTATCAACCCTGAATATTGCAATTCCCTGTTTAATCCAGAAAATAACAATATTTTGTAATTCTTCCCATAAACTTTGCCAGTTTTCTGTCTCAAAATTAAAAGGAACGATATCCTCGTATTTTTTAGGTGGATTTTCAGCATACTGAATTGTTCCATCTACCCGCCAGCGAAACCATTCAGGGTGTTCTTTTATATAGGGATGATCAGGAGAGCATTGGAATGCTAAATCCAGGGCGATTTCCATTCCATGGTCAGCGGCTTTTTTAATAATTTTTTGAAAATCAGAAAAATTTCCCAGTTGTGGGTGAATAGCCATATGTCCGCCCAATTCGCTCCCGATAGCCCAGGGGCTGCCTGGCTCATCTTTTCCTGCAACAACAGAATTATTTTTTCCTTTACGATGAGTATTACCAATAGGATGTATTGGAGGAAAATATAATATATTAAAACCCATCCGGGCAATTTCCGGTATTTTTTGCAGACAATCATGGAAATTTCCATGCTGGCCTGTTTTGGGTGAGCAGGAACGGGGAAATATTTCATACCAGGCACTAAAGCTGGCTCTTTTTCTGTCAACCGTCACTTTTAAAATATTATGATAATAAGTGATATGATTTTGTACCGGATATTTCTGGATGAATTCGACCGTTAAAAGATTTTCTAATTTTTTTATTAACACATCCTGTTGTTTACCTATTTGAATAAGGGTAATAATTTCTTGGATCTCAGCTTTCTTATTGGGCTCCTTAATCTTTTTCATAGCTTCAGCCAGTATAGAAAGACCGCTTTTTATATCGACAATAATATTATTACCAACTAGTGCTTTTTTTTGAATATCCTTCCACCAGGTTGAAAGATGGTCAATCATTGCTTCCAGGGTGTATTCGTAAATACCGGGCTGGTTGACTGAAAATGCTCCTTGCCAGAGATCATTTACAAGGAATTCCATACTGTTCTTCTGCCATTTTTGCTCTCCCTCTTTCCGGAAGAGTAAGTTTGCCAGAAGTTGATCATGGCCATCAGCATAAATATCAGCATAAACTACAATGCTTTCGCCCACAGTTCTTTTAATATTAAACTTACCATTATTTATTTCAGGCTGTACGTTTTCAATTACAACCCTTTGTTTTCCATTAATATCTTTTAATTGTTTAATTTGGTGAGTCCTTTCTATTTTATGTTAATTATTTTGTTTCCAGGAATCTTGTGATTGATTTTAACATCCCCTGGGGAGAACGAGACATATTCATTCTTCTTGCCAATTCTTTTTCTCCAAATACGTCGCGCATCCAGCTGGCAAAATCATTATTTTTCTTATTAACATGATAATTAAATAATTCTTTATCCATATTGGCAAGCTGGTCCAGTAATTCTGCAAGGTTTTTAACCGGAATACCGTTATTTAAGTAAAAATAATTATCAGATGTAGAAGGTTCTTTATAAATGTCGATTTTTTCTTTTTTTTGAGTCATTTTATTTACCCCTTTTGCTTAATAAAAATATAATGCATCCTATTTTTATTGACTGTTGTGCGATGGTGTGGTGTTAATATTTTGTAGCTTTTTTACATGAAATATTTTAATATTTTATTTATTAGCTATATTTTATTGACTAATATTAAAAAGTCAATCTTTTTATTAATTTTTATTAATATATTTCCTATAATTCTTCGTTAAAATAATCCCATAAAGATAATGATTATTTTCATAGTATTTTATTTATTTAATATTATAAGACAAAAACCGTTTAATTCAAAATTAAACAATTCAAAGATTTGTTAATTTTTATTAAAAAATTTTGTTTTTCAAAAGAGTTTAGTGAGCAGTAAGATAATTTTTATATGCTATACTATAATTAAAAGTTAATTTAGTTAAATAATATTAGTCATGGAAAAAATAATACCCTTTCTGAAATTTAATAATATTGTATGAAAAGAAAGATAGATATAGCTAAAAATGTAATTTATGATAATTTATGTATATTTAGATGTCCAATCTGTAAGCAGCAAATGATTCTTCAAAAGAATTTCCTGCTCTGTAAAAATGCTCATTGCTTTGATTTGTCTAAAAACGGTTATATAAACCTGTTAAGAAATCCAATCTCTTCCAAATATAATAAAAATTTATTCATTGCCAGAAAAAAAATTCTACAGGATGATTTTTTCAAAAAACTGATAGTGGAGATTGGCAATTTTATTGTAAAGGTTATAAAAAATAAACAATTTCCAGATTTAAGGATATTAGACACTGGTTGTGGGGAAGGAACTAATTTAGTAAGTATATCCAAATATATTAGAGAAAAATCAAAAATTAATCCTGTCGGAGTAGGTCTTGATATCTCTAAAGAAGGGATTTGGATTGCTGCTAGAGAATATCCTGGATACATCTGGTGTGTTGCTGATCTTGCCGATAGTCCATTAAATGACAGGCAATTTAATTTCATTTTGAATATCCTGTCACCGGCTAATTACTCCGAATTTGACAGGCTCCTGAACGATGATGGAATTTTGATAAAAGTTATTCCGGGGGATTTTTATTTACAGGAAATTAGAAAAAAATTTTATCCGAAAAATGAAAAAAAATATTCATCCAGCGAAGAATCTATTAAACTTTTTCGAAAAAAATTTACCATAATAAAGCGACAAAGAATATCCTATCAGCAAAAAATAGAGAGCAATAATATCCCGTGTCTTATTGAAATGACCCCCCTTTCCTGGAACTTTAAAAGAGATAACCTGGAAATTGAAGCATTTAAATTTCCAGAAATTAATAATATAACAGTAGATTTAATTATTTTAATTGGTAAGGAGTAGAATTTGGCTGATTATCTTTGGTAATTGTTTTTATTACTTGATATAATATAAATATCTGTAAATATCGGGAAAATAGTTTTCGGAGGATTAAAAATGACCGAAAGAAAACAGGAAAAAGATAAGCTAATTGATTTAAACGAGAAACAAATAATAAGTGCTCTTATGGATTATTGTACAGATAGTATATATTTTAAAGACATTCACAGCAGATTTATTCTTGTAAACAAGGCATTGCTTAAGAAACTTGGTATGAAAGATCTTAGCGAAGTGATTGGAAAGACCGACTATGATTTTTTTACTGAAGAACATGCCAAAGAGGCCTATGATATTGAACAAAAAATAATTACAACAGGCGAACCCATAGTTGATATTGAAGAAAAAGAAACCTGGTACAAAAAAGGAATCAGATGGGCATTAACAACAAAAATGCCTTTTTATGATAAAGAAGGCAATATCATCGGTACATTTGGTATTTCCAGAGATATAACTGATAGAAAGAAGGTAGAAAAAGAATTAGAAAAACAAATATCTTTCATGAATGCTCTCATGGATGGTGTAACTGATTCAATCTATTTTAAAGACCTTCAAAGCAGATTTTTACTAGCCAATAATGGATTAGCAAGAAAACTGGGTGTAAAAGACCCCAAAGAGGTAATTGGAAAAACAGACTTTGATTTTTTTACCAGGGAACATGCCGAACCAGCATATATTGATGAACAAAATATAATTAAGACCGGGAAGCCCATAGTAAATATTGAAGAGAAAGAAACATGGCATGGAAGAGAAAATGAGTGGGTTCTAACAACAAAAATGCCTTTTTATGATAAAGAAGGCAATATCATCGGTACATTTGGTATTTCCAGAGATATAACTGATCGTAAAAAGGCAGAACAAAAGATACAATATCTATCTTATCATGATAGTCTTACAGGACTTTATAACAGGGCTTTTTTTGATGAAAATTTAAAAAGATTAGACACAGAAAGACAGCTCCCGCTTACTATAGTAATGGGAGATGTGGACAATCTTAAGTTGGTTAATGACACCTGTGGTCATCTTAAAGGAGATATGCTCCTAAAAATTATAGCCAGCATATTTAAAAAATGTTTTAGAGAAGAGGATGTAATCTCCAGATGGGGAGGGGATGAATTTATTGCTATACTACCCAAGACCAGTAAAGAGGAAACATTAAATATTATCAAGAGAATAAAATCTGCATGTAACAAGAGAAGTATAAATGGAGTGCCTACCAGTATCTCTCTTGGAATTTCTACAAAGGAATCCGCATCCGAAAATATCCTTGATGTATTAAAAGAAGCAGAAGATAAAATGTATGAGAAAAAAACAAAATGCAGAGCATCAATAATGTCTTTATATAGTAATTTTAATAAAAATAAAAAATAAATCTTCATATATATTGACTTAATTTTTAGAAGAGTGTATTATTTAGATAGAAAATATAATACTTATTTTAAGTAATATAAAAAGTGCAAATATTCTTTCTAAGAACAAAACATACCACAAAAACAAACTATTTAATTCTGCAAAATCACAGTTCCTATAAAAAAATATAATTTACAAAACCTTAGGATAGGAGGGATGTGTATCAAGTAGTACTTTTCTAATAAACCAAATTATCGAGATTTGAAAAAATTATTATTTCGGCTAGTAATATTAAAAATTTTATTTAATTTTCAGGAGGTCTTACTATGAGAAAAATTAATTTTATTTGGTTTTTGACTGTGCTGGTGCTGGTTAGCAGCGTATGTTTTTCTTTATCTGCTTTAGCACAAAACCAACCTGTTACTATAACCTGGTGGCATATTCAGACTGAAACGGAACACAGGGAATTATGGCAAGATTTAGCTAACGAGTATATGGCTGAGAACCCTCATGTAAACATTGAAATTACAGTCATGGAAAATGAGAATTTCAAAGCCAAGATGACCACGGTTATGCAATCAGGAGAGGTACCTGATCTTTTCCAAAGCTGGGGTGGCGGTACCATGAATGATCAGGCTGAAGCAGGTTTGCTCAAGGATATTACTGAATACCTGGATAAAGACGGTTGGCGTGAAACATTTTCAGAGGGAGCGTTAGGAGTATATGCTTACCAGGGAAGAAATTATGGTGTACCACGTGATATGGGTATGGTTGGTTTCTGGTATAACAAGGAACTGTTTGCCCAGGCGGGTATTGATAGCCCCCCTGAAACCTGGTCTGAGTTGTTTGATACTATTCAAAAATTAAAAGATGCCGATATTATCCCTATTGCTTTAGGTGAAGGAGACAAATGGACAGGTGCCTTCTACTGGGAATATCTGGCAGCACGTATTGGTGGAGAAGAAGCATTTGTAAAAGCGGCTACCAGGGAAGGTTCTTTTACTGATCCTGCATTTATAGAAGCAGGAGAAAAATTGTTGGATTTAGTAGATGCTGAACCTTTCCAGTTTGGTTTCCTGGGCGCTACCTGGGCTGATGAAGCTACTCTTATGGGTAATGGCGAAGCAGCTATGGACCTTATGGGACAATGGGCTCCTGGTTCATTCAAAGAAAACAGTATTGATGGATTAGGATTAGGCGATAAAGTAGGATGGTTTAAATTCCCCATGGTTGAAGGAGGAGCCGGTCATCCTGATGATGCATTAGGAGGTGGCAATGGATTTGTCGTTGGAAAGGATGCACCTGAAGAAGCTATTGACTTTTTAAAGTTTATCAGCAGTGTTGAATCACAGATTGAACAGGCTAAAATTGGTCTTTCAGTACCGGTAGTAAAAGGTGCCGAAGTAGGGTTGACTGATCCAACTCTAAAGCTTGTTCAACAGGGTGCGGCTGATGCTAAATATTTCCAGCTGTACTATGATCAATATCTACCTCCGGCAACAGGTTCTGTAGTTAATGATGCTGTTCAGGGATTATTTGCAGGAACAATGACTCCAGAAGAAACAGCTCAGATGATTGAAGATTCAGCTGCTCGAGAAATAAAATAATTTCTCCTTAATATTTATAGATGCAGATGTGTGGGGATCGATTTTGCAAAATCGAGTCCCACACATCTGGCTAATTAAGAAGGAAATCATCGATGAATAAAAAAGTACCAGAAAAAGGCAAAGCTATTAAACTATTACCTCGGACTAATACCTTTACCTGGGAACTTCAGGATAATATGACTATTATATTATTTTTATTACCAGCATTTATATTATTATCTATATTCCTTGTTTATCCAATATTTCGCTCTGCCTACTATAGTTTGTTTAATTGGAAAGGTTTTGGCCCGGCAGTTGATTATATAGGGTTAGAGAATTATACACGTTTGCTAACTGATAAAATATTTTTAAAAGCAGTTAAAAATGGAATATTAATCGTAGTATTTTCCTTAGTAATTCAACTACCACTGGCGATGGGACTGGCTCTCATTGTTGGACGAAACATCCCGGGAAGGGCCTTTTTCCGGGCAATTTTTTTTATGCCCTATGTTCTATCTGAAGTTATTACCGCAATTATGTGGTTAATTCTTTATAATCCTAATCCAAGTCGGGGTTTTCTGAATGCAATCATCAATATTATTCCTAGCTTGGAACCCCAGGCCTGGTTGGCAGACACCAGACTGGTGCTGCCCGCAATCTTCGTTGTATTAACCTGGAAATATGTTGGATTTCATATGCTTTTATATATAACAGGTTTGCAAAATATTCCCAGAGACATTGAAGAAGCTGCGTTGATTGACGGCGTAAATAGCCGTCAGATGGTCACTCATATAACTTTACCATTATTAGCCGGAACAATAAAGACCTCAATATATCTATCGATTATCGGTTCGTTGCAGGTGTATGCTTTAGTCTGGATTATGACCAGAGGCGGTCCGGTTAACGCCAGTGAAGTGATGTCCACATATATGTATCGATATAGTTTTGTTCGATTTGAGCTGGGGTATGGTTCCGCAGTAGCAATTGTTATGCTGCTTATTTCTTTAACTTTTTCCATTATTTATTTACGATTTACCAGAAAAGCAGAATATATAACATAGAAAAGGATTCTGATTATGCCGGAACACATTTTAAAAAAAAGAAAAAATAATAAGAAAAAAATGCCAGTAATTTTAAAATATATTGTCCTTACTGTTGCTGCAATATTTATATTATTTCCCATAGTTATGATTATATTTGGAACGTTAAAGACCCGTGGTGAGTTTATGACAGTCCCCTATACACCACCTATTCCACCTAATTGGGGTAATATAAAAAGAGTTTTAACTATGCCAATATTTTGGTATATGATGCGTAACAGTATATTAGTGATGATTATAACTACAGTTGGGGTAGTCGTTGTTGCCAGTTTATCAGCTTTTGTATTTTCCCGGATAGAATTCCGTAGAAAAAATATGTTATTTAATTTTTTTACTCTTGGATTAATGTTCCCTGTAACTGTAGCAATTTTACCAATATACCTGATAATACGACAGTTGAATTTAATCAATAGCCTTACCGGTGTGATTTTAGTACAGACAGCATTCCAACTTTCTATCTCTATCGTGATACTTCGAAATTTCTTTATGTCTGTCCCCTTTGAACTTCAGGATGCTGCCAGCATAGACGGATGCAATAATCTTGGGTTTTTTTGGTGTGTACTATTGCCTCTTGCCAGACCTTCGCTTGCTGCTGTTGCAGCTTTAACCATGGTGACCAGCTGGAATGACCTTTTAGTACCACTGGTTTTAATAGACAAGGAAAAATTGTGGACTCTTCCTCTTGGCACTATGCAATTTCAGGGGCAATATGGAATGGATTTATCACTGGTATCTGCCTTTTTGTTATTGTCTGCTATTCCTGCAATAATCTTTTATGTATTTGCGGAACGGCAGTTAGTCTCAGGTTTGACTGCAGGAGCTTTAAAAGGATAGACATTAATCTAAATGAAATTTAAACATTTTTAATATTATATATAAAAAATAGGGATTATAAAAATGGTTGAAGAGTTTAAAAAGCATAAAAATGACGTTTACACAAAGGTATATCTTGACAAGGATAAACCGGTTTCTGAGAGAGTGGAAACTCTTTTATCGCTTATGAGTCTGGATGAAAAAATTGCTCAGCTTGGTAGTTTATGGATATATGAGGTATTAGATAAAAAAGAATTTTCTGAAAAAAAAGCAGATACTTTGATGAAAAATGGTATTGGCCAGATAACACGTTTGGGCGGGGCAAGTAATTTCAGCCCTAGTGAATCTGCCAGGACAGCAAATAGGATACAAAAATATTTACTTGAAAAAACGCGCCTGGGAATACCGGCCATTATTCATGAGGAATCATGCAGCGGTTATATGGCTAAAGGAGCGACCTGTTTCCCCCAGATTATTGGAGTAGCAAGCACCTGGGAGACGGATTTAGTTGAAAAGATGGGCAAAGTTATTAAGGAACAAATGAGAGCAGTGGGTGCGCATCAAGCACTTGCACCGGTGTTAGATATAGCCAGAGATGCTAGATGGGGTAGAACAGAGGAAACCTTTGGAGAGGACCCGTATCTTACTTCAATGATGGGATTATCTTATATCAGGGGAATTCAGGATAACAGCTGGAAGACAGGGGTAATGGCTACTGCCAAACATTTTGTCGGTTATGGTGTTTCGGAAGGTGGCATGAATTGGGCACCGCCACATATTCCTTACCGGGAATTACGTGAAATATTTTTAAAACCCTTTGAAGTTGCAGTCAAGGAAGCAAAAGTTGCTGCAATTATGCCGGGATACCACGAGTTAGATGGTATGCCCTGTCATAATTCGATTGAGTTACTAAATGATATTTTAAGGGATGAATGGGGATTTGAAGGATTGATTGTATCAGATTATTTTGCCATAAATATGTTAAAAGAATACCATCTTGTTTCATCAGATAAAGAAGAAGCAGCAATTCAAGCTATCAGGGCAGGAGTAGATGTAGAGTTGCCCAGTACTGATTGCTATGGAGCACCATTAAAAAAAGCCCTGGAGAAACAATTGATTGATGAATCCCTAATTGATAGATCTGTAGCTAAAATACTCAAAATGAAATTTCTAATGGGCCTTTTCGAAAATCCATATATAGACGAAGAGAGAGCTGCAACAAAATTTGATACGCCGGAGCAGCGGGATTTAGCTTATAAGATTGCCTGCAAATCAATTGTATTATTAAAAAATGAAAATAATACATTACCTATTAGAAATATTAAATCCTTAGCAGTGATAGGTCCAAATGCAAACAGCACCAGGAATATCATAGGTGATTACGCTTATCCCTGTCATATTGAATCATTGTTAGAGATGAAGGAAGGAAAGCAGGATTTTGATACACCTGTCCCTGATAACGTGGAAATGGAAGATAATTTTGTGCCAATCAAGAGTATTTTAGAGGTAATAAAGGAAAGAGTTAATAATATTAAAGTAAGTTATGCCAAAGGATGTGAAGTTACAGGTGATTTAAGAGACAGCTTTTCAGAGGCGATTGAGGTTGCAAAAGAATCAGATTTAGCTGTAATAGTTGTGGGAGGAAAATCAGGGATTATTAATGATTGCACCAGTGGAGAAACCAGAGATAGAGCAACTCTTAATCTTACCGGGGTACAGGAAGAACTCATAAAAGAGATTTATAATACTGGTACTCCGGTAATTGTCGTACTTGTAAACGGAAGGCCGTTATCTGTAAATTGGGTTTATGAAAAGATACCGGCAATATTAGAAGCATGGTTACCTGGAGAAGAGGGGGCTAAGGCGATAGTTGATGTGCTTTTTGGAGATTATAATCCGGGAGGTAAATTACCTATATCTTTTCCCAGGTCTGTGGGGCAAGTACCTGTATATTATAACCACAAACCATCCGGTGGACGTTCCCACTGGAAAGGGTATTATGTTGAGATGAGTAGCAAGCCCCTTTTCCCATTCGGTCATGGATTGAGTTATACTAATTTTGAGTATAGCAATATAGTTATTACGCCCAGGGCTGTATCCCGGGATAGTAAGGTGAAAATAAGTGTTGTTGTAAAAAATATTGGTTCCAGTACCGGGGATGAAGTTGTACAGTTATATGTTCACAACAGACAAAGCACCATAACCAGACCATTAAAAGAATTGAAAGGATTTAAAAGAATTACTTTGAAACCCGGTGAAAAAAAGACAGTTAACTTCATTTTATTATCTAAAGATCTCGGTTTTTATAACAAAGATTTGAGATATACTATAGAACCGGCAACAATAAGGGTTATGATAGGAAGTTCTTCTGAAGATATCCGTTTAGCAGGTGAGTATAAAATTACAGAGTAAAAAAACGAGCATTATTAAAAAAGGTAGAAGATAAAAAAGTTTAAATATTCTACGATAGTTTTGTCATAGATATAACTTTATTTACAATCTTAAAAATTGTTGGCCCGTATTAAAGCTAAATACAAAAGTAAATTGAAATACCTACAAGTAAAAAAATAATTTAAAAAAGGGGGTGGTTAAGAAGATAAACTAATTTCTATTTCCCATACTTTATTTTATTATTAAAAAAAGGAGATTCTAATTATGAAAAAATTTTATCTTGGTTTACTGACAATTACATTTTTAATTGTTTTGAGCCTATCAGTTTTTGCTGCTGACAAACCTTTAATTGGTCTATCTTTTTCTGATTTTACCTTAGAAAGATGGGTAAGAGAAGCTGAAGAAATGACTAAACTTGCTGAGAGCATGGGTGCTGATGTTATTGTTCAAGAAGCTAATCATGATCCAAAGATACAAAATGATCAGATAGAGAACATGGTTTTACAGGGAGCAGATGTTATTCTTATTGTTGCAGAGGATGGTGCAGCTGCGGCAACAGCAGTCGATGCAGCAACAGAGGCGGGTGTAAAATGTATTGCTTATGACCGTTTAATCAAGTCACCAAACAATGCTGTGTATATTTCATTTGATAATGTGGAAGTCGGACGGGCGCAGGCAAGAGGAGTATTAGAAGCTAGAGATAGTGGCAAATTTGCACTTCTTGGCGGAAGCCCCACAGACAACAATGCGGTGCTGGTCAGACAGGGACAAATGGAAGTACTTCAACACCTTATTGATAGCGGACAGATCGAAATTGTTGCTGACCAATGGGTACCTAATTGGGATACAGCCGAAGCATTGAAAATTATGGAAAATATGCTTACTGCTACCAATAATGAAATTGATGCAGTAGTTGCTTCCAACGATTCAACTGCACTGGGTGCGATTGAAGCCCTAAGAGCCCAAGGCCTGGCTGGTAAAGTACCTATTTCTGCACAGGACGCCACAGCAGCTGGCTGTAATGCAGTAGCCAAAGGGGAACTTACGGTGACAGTATATAAAGACATAAGAGAGCTTGTTCCATTATCAATTGAAATAGCAGTTAAGCTGGCTAAAGATGAACCAATAGAAGGTTTGGAAGAATTCTCATTAGCAGAATTAACTGGAGAAGATTTAGAAGGTACAGTAACATGTCGGTTCCTGGAAGTTGTAGGTGCGACTAAGGATAATCTCTATGAAGTAATTGTAAAAAGCGGATATCAGTCATACGACGATGTATATAGGGGTGTTCCCGAAGCTGAAAGACCTCCGAGAATCTAATTATTAATTAAAGAGTATTGTGCACAGTGCACTGCAGGCTGTTTAAAACACTGCAGTGCACTTGTTTTTTTGATTTGAAGTAAGAAAACCCTGATAGGGGGGTTATTTTGAAAGATGATTTTATTTTAAAAATTAATAATGTAACAAAGGATTTCCCAGGTGTACGAGCGTTGTCTGATGTTTCTTTTAATGTTAAAGAAGGAACTATTCATGGTATATGTGGGGAAAATGGTGCCGGGAAATCAACTTTAGTAAAAATATTAGCCGGTGTATATCCTTTCAATACTTACCAGGGAAGCATTTATTTTAATAAAAAAGAATTGAAGCTTACATCTTCTTCAATTGAAGAAGCAATAAAAGAGGGAATTGCAACAGTATATCAGGAACTTGTTCTTGTACCATATTTAACAGCTGGAGAAAATATTTTTTTAGGGAGGGAGCCTAGAAATCAGAGAGGAATTATTAATTGGAATAAATTATTTTCAGATACGAAGGAAATTTTGACAAAATATAAATTAAATGTCCCCCTTTTTTCGAAATTATCTACATTGAGCGTAGGACAACAACAAATGGTTGAAATTGCCAAGGCTTTATCCCATGAAGTTAAGTTACTTATACTTGATGAACCTACTTCTGCTCTAACTGAAGCTGAAACAAGTTCGTTAATGGAAATTCTAAAAAATTTAAAAAAGAGTGGAGTTACCTGTATTTATATTTCGCATAGATTGGATGAATTTTTTCAAATTACTGATAGCATTACTGTGCTTAGAGACGGTCAGGTTGTTGATACAGTAAAAACCGTTGATACCACTGAAGAGAAGATAATTGCTATGATGGTAGGACGTGAGATGAAAAAGAGATTTCCTGATAAGAAATCTAAACCCGGAGAAAAAATTCTGGAAGTCAGGAATCTGTCAGTATTTTTAAAAAATAAATCAGTAATCAAAAATGTCTCATTTGATTTGAAGAAGGGTGAAATATTGGGAATAGCTGGTTTGATGGGTTCTGGAAGAACTGAACTTGTAACAGCCTTATTCGGAGAGTATGGAAATCAGGTAACTGGTGATATATTGCTGGATGGAAAACATATAAAAATTAATTCAGCAGAAGACGCTATTCAATATGGAATAAGCCTGGTTCCCGAAGACCGAAAAGAAAAAGGATTAGTTTTAATACAGGAAATATATAAAAACATTTCCTTACCCAATCTGAGACAATTCTCCAGTAGATTTAATATTGATAAATATAAAGAGTTACAGGAATGTCAAAAATATGCAGATTATCTTGCAGTTAAGACACCATCTCTTTTTACTATTACAGAATCGTTGAGTGGGGGAAATCAACAGAAGGTAGTGATAGCAAAATGGCTAATGTCAAACCCGAAAATCCTTATTTTAGATGACCCAACCAGAGGAATTGATGTAGGTACAAAATATGAGATATACAATCTTATAAACAAGCTTGCAGAAAAAGGTGTAGGTATAATAATGATATCTTCAGAACTGGAGGAAGTACTTGGAATTAGTGACAGAATTATGATTATGCATGAAGGCCAGTGTGCTGGAACAATAGAACGAAAAGAAGCTACTCAGGAAAAGATTATGGCGTTAGCCACAAATATAAAAAAAAATAACAGGTATGATTAATGAAAGATTTAAATTATATTCAAAAGTTCAAGGAATTCAAGATTGATTTTAGAGCATATACACTATTTTTTGCTCTTGTTATCATTTGGTTACTTTTTGGGTCTTTAACCGGAGGTATATTCCTTTCAACAAGAAATTTTTCAAATCTTCTTAGACAAATGACTATTATCTCGTTTCTTGCCATAGGGATGACACCAGTTATTATTACTGGAAATATTGACCTTTCTGTAGGAGCTATGACTGGCTTTATCAGTGTTATAGCTGCCTATTTGCAAGCAATTATTTTTCCCAATCTTCTTCCTGGATTATTCCCATCTCTTTCTATCGCATCATTAGGAATTATTAGTACAGTTGTTACAGTGATCATTTGTCTTTTTATTGGTTTACTAATCGGGCTTGGCCAGGGCTATATTATTGCTTATGGTGGAGTACCAGCATTTATAGTCACTCTTGGAGGTCAATTTGTTCTTAAGGGGGGAATTTTGGGTGTTACTCAAGGCAAAACAATTATTCCAATCGAAGATTCCCTGCGTGTCATGGCCCAAGGGTATTTATCTGAATATGCAGGAATTATCGTTGCGATTATTGCTATTATTATTATTTTTATATCCACTTTGCAGAATAGAACAAAAAAGAAAGAATATGGAATAAAAGTCAGATCGCTTGGTATGGATTTATTTGTTGCAGCGGTATTTTCAGTACTTATTTTAGTGTTTACTTTTATGATGAATAGTTATAGAGGAATTCAGATTCCAGTATTGATTATGGCAACTATTGCCATAATAGTTACTTATATTATGAACAATACAAGATTTGGTAGACATATTTATGCTGTTGGCGGTAACAGGGAAGCAACAAGACTATCTGGTATAAATGTAAGAAAAGTTGTTCTAAAAACATATGCCATGATGGGTATTCTATGTGGAGTTAGTGGAATCATTTTAACCGGTTATGTTGCTGCCGGCACAACCAGTGGCGGTACTAACTACGAGCTTTCAGCAATTGGTGGCTGTGTTATGGGCGGGACAAGCTTAATGGGAGGCATTGGTACTGTTTTTGGAGCTGTAATTGGGACTCTCATAATGACCAGTCTTGAGAATGGAATGAGTGTCATGAATATGAGTGTCTTCTGGCAGTATATTGTTAAAGGGTTAATATTAATTCTTGCTGTTTATTTAGATGTAACATCAAGAAAAAATAAGGTTTAAAATAAAAAATAAATATTATAATAATAGATTCAAGAAAAGGAATAGTTTCAAATTATGAACAAAAGTAAAACCAACCTGGGAAATTCAATAACAATGAAGAAATGGAACCTTAGTAGAATCTTTAAAGCAATCTATCAACAAGGCCCCATATCTAGAATAAAGTTAACCGAAATTACAGGATGCAGTCCTGGAACAGTTTCTAATCATGTTAGAACTTTGATGAAAAAAGGATTTGTAGTGGAGACGAATAAGGGGATTTCTTCTGGTGGCAGAAAGCCAATAAAGTTAATAATTAACCCCAACAAAGCTTACATATTTAGTATTGAAATAGAGGTTAATCAGATAAAAATTGTAATATTTGATTTAAAAGTAAAACCAGTGGCAGATAGTATTATTCCCATCAAGCACAAAGATGATTATATGAGAACCCTGACACAGGTATTTTTGGAAATGGATAACATGATTGAGAAAAAAAATCTGCGATTAGAGGATTTCTTAGGAATTGGTGTAGCAGTACCCGGGTTGATTGATAAAGTAAAAGGTGTATTAGAATTTGCACCTAATCTGGGATGGAAAGATGTTAGCATTTCAGAAATATTCAAAGAGAAATATGGCTTGCCTATAATTTTAAATAATGAAGCAAAAGCGGCAGCTATTGGAGAAAGGGGGGCATATTATCCCCAGGTTAACAATATGGTTTTTGTTTCGATAAACGAAGGTATTGGTTGTGGTCTTTATATAAACGGAGCATTATACCGGGGAGCTAGCGGGAATGCAGGAGAGTTTGGTCATATAACTATTAATACCAATGGCCCTCAGTGTCATTGTGGTAATCGTGGTTGCTGGGAGATATATGCTTCAGAAAGCTATATTGTTAACAGATATTTAGCGTTATCTGATAATAAGAAAAAATTGCCAAAAGAAGAAATATATAAATTAGGTAAAGATGGGGACAAAAAAGCGATTAAGGTATTTTATGAGTTAGGTAAAAATATTGGGGTCGGATTAGTGAATATTATAAATGGTCTTAGCCCCGAATTGTTGGTGATAGGCGGAGGTGTTGTAGAGATAAAGGATTACATTTATGATGAGATTATCAAAAAACTTGAAGAAAGCTGTCTATCTGTTTCTTACAAAAAAACAGAGATTAAATTCAGCAAATTGGGTAATATGGCGGCAGTTTATGGGATGGCAGATTTAATTATTGATGCAAGAATAAAATTTATTTAGCTTCTAAATTAGAATATCCTATCTAACAAGATATAGATTGAAAAAATAATATTGTATAGAAATAATATGATTTATCGAAGGAGTATAAAAATGGAAAATAGTAAATCATTGCATAGTATTTGCCGCTGGACTTTTAATGCCGGGCAGGGCGGTTTTGTTCCTGATGATATAAGGCCAAAATGGAGTGAAAACAATTTAAGCACTGTTGACACGATTAAAATAATAAAGAATAGGATTGCTCCAAGATTACCGGACAATGTAGAGCTAGGGTTTGAAATACATTATGATAATGAGTTTAATGAAGACACTGCTCAAGAAATAGCCGATACGCTTGTAGATTCCAAGATTTATCTAGCAATGACAACCCCGGGAGCCCATAAACATTACGCTTATGGAGGAATAGCTTCTCTGGATCCGGCTGAGAGAAAATCAGCAGAGGAGTTTGGCGAAAGAACAGTTGTTCTTACATATGGCCCTCTTAGGAAAGCATGGCATCCTGATTCTTCTAAATGGCCAACAGTGGTTATCTGGAATGGATCTTTTGGCTATGACATAGCGTCCATAGGTATTTCTCGAATGTATCGGAATCTTAAAGAGAGTATAGCAAAATTATGCAAGTTTGAAGAAAAATTAGGTGGAAATCTCTATTTTGCCCTGGAACCAAAACCAAATGAAGGACACCCTGCTCTTTTAATTCCTACTGTTGCCAGCGCCCTGGTATTTTGGAATAAACTGGAAAAAGAATTTAAAGTTTCACGAAATAAAAAGGGAGTAAATAAAGAATTTGGCCACTCAGAGATGATAGGGCTTGACCATGTCCACGATACTGTTGAAGAAATAGATAATAATGCCCTGGTTCATATGCACTTAAATAGTCAGGGCTATAATGATGGTATTATTTATGGAGGCCCTGGTAAGTATGATATTGACCATGGTACCAGGGTTAATGGAATGAATATAGCCATTGCCGGTTTAATTCAGGAAGCAGGATTTAACCGCTGGAAAGGCCATGATATGCAAACAAGGCCATATGATAATGAAGAACAGGGAATAGACAGGGTAATTAGAAGTATACTGAGCTGGGAGGCTTGTGCCAAAGCTGCGACAGAAATTAATAGAGAGCAATTGTTAAATTTTCTTATTGCACGAGATACTGCCAGGGCTGAAGATGTTATGAGAGAAGCTTTAATAAACGCTCAAAATTATTTTAATGAAATGTATAAAGCGTAATTTTAATTGATTTAAATTATTTAACCATGAAAAAACCACTTTTAAAAAGATGGTAATGGTTAAATAAAATGGTTTTACCATAAAATGATTAAGATAAGATAGATGACAATTTTTTTACCTGAATTCCAAAGTTGGAAGTTGTATTGCTTATGAGGGTACAATCTTTGCTGTACATTCCCTTATAGTTAATAATTCTACCGTAATACCCCCATTCTTGTTTCGATTTTACTCCAGGGTACACTTTATATTATAGGAATTAAAAAATAGATTTGTATCTGTGATTACAGGATATGGTATTTATTTTAGATAGGGGGAGAGAATCAGTAAATTTTATTTAAATTTGACCCGATTATTTATATCATATATTATTAATCATGAAGGTAAGCTGATACTAGTGAAATGTTTATCGATAAATATTATTCAATTATTATAGCAAATTTGAATTATATGACATAAGCAAGTTGGTCTCTCAGGAGGTAAGAAGTTTTAGTGTATGCTTACTGGTGTTACTGCTGGACATGGAGATTTTGCAGTACATTCCATTAATACACCTGTTTCTGTAGCAGGAATGGATGTTTCCCCAGGTGAAATTATCCATTGTCAGCACTTTCTAAAGCAACTACTGCAGCTGAGATTCGGACAATCTTTGAGGGAGAAGGACAATCATATGCCGAAAAAAAATAATTTAAAAAGAGCTATTTATAATAATAATGCCCCTGAACCTTCAGGGGTTTATTCACAGGGGATTGTTGCCGGAGACTTTGTTTTTGTCTCCGGACAATTACCCATCGCACCTCAAACACATAAATTAATTGAGAAGGATATAAAAAAACAAACAAGACAGATTTTTAAAAATATTGAAAAAATATTGTCAGCCGAAGGTCTTAGCCTGGAAGATATTGTAAAAATAAGCGCCTTTCTATTAAGCCTTAATGATTTTAAAGGAATGAATGAGGTATTTAAGGAAATTTTCCCAGAAAATCCACCTGCCCGTACTACTACTACTGTAAAGGAATTCCCTGGAGATGTCTTGATTGAAATTGATGCCATCGCCTTAAAGAAATAAATGGGAAACAAATTACCTTGCACTGTTAAGGAGGGAAAAGTAATTGAATGTTAGGAAGTTATCAGAAAAATATAAAAATGAATTAATTACCTTAAGAAGAGAATTTCATCAAAATCCAGAGGTGAGCTGGAAGGAGTTCCGTACATCCAGGAGAATAGAAGAAGAGCTTAAAAAAATAGGGATTAGTACTGAAAAAATTGCAAATACTGGAATAGTTGGAACAATCCAGGGCGAAGGCAATAGCAAAAAGATAGTTGCTTTAAGGGCTGATATGGATGCGTTACCTATCCAGGAGGCCAATGAGGATATACCTTATAAATCGAATAACAAGGGAGTTATGCATGCCTGTGGTCACGATAGTCATATAGCAATGTTGTTAATTGCTGCCAGGATTTTACAGGAATTAAGAGCTCAACTGAACGGAACAGTCAAATTAATATTCCAACCAGCGGAAGAAATTGTAGAGGGAGCCCAAAGAATGTTAAAGGAAGGTGTTCTAGATGGAGTTAATGCAATTTTGGGAATTCATGCCTGGTCTCAGTTTCCAGCTGGTAAGATTTCATTAGAACCCGGACCCAGGTTTGCTGCAGGTGATAGATTTAAAATCACTGTAAAGGGAAAAGGAAGTCATGGCGCTGTTCCCCATTTAGGAGTAGATGCTATTGTGGCTGCTTCTGCAATTATGATGAATATTCAAACCCTGGTCAGTCGAGAAATTAACCCCCTGGAACCAGCTGTAGTAACGGTGGGAAAAATCAATGGGGGATTCAATTTTAATGTCATTTGTAATGAGGTTATTTTAGAAGGGACTACCAGAAGTTTTAACCCGGATATTCAAAAGAAGTTCCCTTCGGTTATTAAAAGAATTATTACCGAAACTGCTTCGGCTTTAAATGCTAAAGCAGAATTGGAGTATACAGTCGGTTCCCCGCCATGTATAAACGATCCGGATATTTCACAAATTGCCTCAAAAAGTATTGCTAAATTGTATGGAGATGGTATTATTTGTTCTCTTGAAAAAACTACAGCAACAGAAGATTTTGCTTATTTCAATCGTATAATTCCGGGAATTTTGGTCTTTTTGGGAGTGGGCAATAAAGAGAAGGATTGCAACTATCCCCAACATAATGAAAAATTTAATATCGATGAAGATGCCCTGCCCATTGGTACTTCTTTATATGCTAAATTTGCCCTGGATTTTCTGAAAAAGAATGTAGAAAAAAAATGAATAATACAGAGGTTACAAATGCTTAATTATAACGATATTGTAAAAGCTTACTCGAAGGTGACAAAATATAAAAATGCTACTTCGTTGCAATACTCAGGGACATTAGGAAGAATGACCCATAATAAGGTTTTTTTAAAACCCGAAAATCTCCAGCTTACCGGTTCCTTTAAACTGGGCGGAGCTATCAATGTAATGATGAATTTAACGGAAAAACAGAAGAAGAAAGGGGTCGTGACTTGTTCTGCAGGAAACTGGGCACAAGCCGTAGCGTATGCTGCCGGACTTTTTGATATCAGATCGGTTATTGTTATGGCAGAACATGCCTCGAAGACTAAAATAAGCGCTACACAAGGATATGGGGCAGAAGTGATGATATACGGACAAAATTCCAATGATGTAACAAAAAGGGCAATGGATTTAGCTAAAGAAGATGGATTAACCTATTTAAGCCCTTTTGAAGATGATGATTTGATTGCAGGGCATGGAACAGTAGGCTTGGAAATTATCAAAGAGAACCCAGAAATCGATGTTATTTTTTGTCCAGTCGGTGGTGGAGCTTTTATTTCCGGGGTTACAATGGCTATAAAAGAAAATAATCCGCAGATCAGAATTATTGGAGTTGAACCGGAAAATGCTAATGCTATGTGGCTTTCTCTACAACAAAACAAAATTGTTGAAAAGGAGGAAATTGATACGATAGCAGATGGTCTGGCTTTAAAAAAGCCTGGAGAAAAACCATTTAGCATTGTAAAAAAATATGTGGATGAAATTGTACTTGTATCAGAAGATGAAATTAGAAAAGCATTAATCTTTTTATTAGAACGTGCAAAATTATTAGTTGAGCCATCCGGTGCAGTCACCGTAGCGGCAATTATAGCTGATAAGGTAAATCTTAAAAATAAGGAAATCGTTTCTATTCTTAGCGGAGGCAATGTTGATTTAGATAAACTTACTAATTATCTAAAAGAAGAAATCTGTTAACTCGTATTAGATAATGTAAAAATATTAAAAATGAATTCTTAAGTTTTTTTAAAAGGGAAGATTAATTCCTGCTAATCTTTATTCCCTATTTTTTGATAGAGCCCTGTCCAAAATACAGGGTTTTATTATTTGATAATAGCTTACTTATTTTTCCTCATAATGCACTTTTAAAAAAATAAGGTCTGACAAAAAAATTTTAGAGAGTAGAATATAGGAAATTTGCGAACCTATAGAAAAAATAATAAAAAATTTGCATTTTGAAAAAAGATGTTGTAAAATAAACTTAATAAATGGAAAGGTGTTTCCGTATTATGGAAATACAATCTAAAAAGAACGGAAAAATTAAGTCCATTGATAAAGCCCTCAACTTATTAGAATTTCTCTCTAAAAATGGAAACGAGATAGGTATTGCTGAGATTAGTGAAAAGCTGAATATGGGGCTCAGTACTGTTCATAGAATCCTGAATACGTTAAAATATCGCGGATATATCCTGCAGAATCAAAAAACAGCAAAATATAGACTGGGAATGAAATTATTTGAACTTGGTTGTGAAGTCCAGGGCACTAAAAATCTCATCAAAACCATAAGGCCTTACCTCAGAAAATTATCAAAATTAACCAATGAAACAGCTAATCTCGCAATTCTAGAAGATAAAGAGGTTGTTTACCTTGATACCATAGAAAGTTCAGAGACCTTGCGTACAGAAATTATTCAAGGAAGTAGAACGCCGGCTCATTGTACTGCCTTAGGTAAAACATTATTAGCCTTTCTTGATGATTATGATTTCAGACAGTTATATAGTAGTGATGTTGATATAATTTCAATTACTCCTCAATCTATTTCTACTTATGAAGAGTTAAAAAAAGAATTAAAAAAAGTTCAGAAACAGAGATATGCGCTTGATAGAGAGGAATCAATGCTTGGTATTAATTGTATAGGAGTTCCTATTTTTAACAAAGATAAAGAAGCTATAGCTGCTATCAGTGTTACAGGACCGGCATCACGTTTTACCGTAAATAAGATGGAAAATACAAAAGAGCAGCTGTTTAGTATATCAAAAGATATTTCAAATTCTTTTTTTGAATCATAATAATAAATAGGAGGGCCAAAAATGGCTAAAAAAAAGAGTCGCTTGGATTTTATGGAAATGAAAAAGAAAGGAGAACAGGTAGCATGGGTCACTGCTTATGATTTTCCTATGGCATCATTTGTGGAGCAAGCTGGTATGGACATGATTTTAGTTGGTGATTCTCTGGGCATGGTGGTGTTAGGATACCAGGGTACCGTTCCGGTTACTATGGAAGACTGTATCTCTCACTGTCAGGCGGTTCGCCGTGGAGCTCCCAATACTTTCTGCATCGGGGATATGCCCTTTTTATCATACCAGGTGTCCTGTGAAGAAGCGGTTAACAATGCCGGTCGCTTTTTAAAAGAAGCAGACATGGATGCGGTAAAGTTAGAAGGTGGTATTAGAGTCTGCCCCCAGATAAAAGCTATTGCCGATGCCGGTATTTTAGTAATGGGACATATCGGCCTGACACCTCAAAGTTCCGGCCAGCTGGGTGGGTTTAAAGCTCAGGGCAGGGATGCTGCCAGCGCCAGAGAGTTGATCAAGGATGCCCTGGCCATTCAGGAAGCTGGAGCATATGCAATCCTCTTAGAGGCAGTCCCACCGGAACTGACAACCTTCTTAGCCAAAAAGCTTACTATTCCTGTTTATTCTATTGGTGCCGGTGGACCCTGTGACGGGCAGCTTCTAATCTGCGGAGACATGTTGGGCTTATTCCAGGCTTTCACACCAAAATTTGTCAAGAAGTATGCCAATATAGCTGAGATTGAAACCAATGCCTTTAAGGAATATGTAAAGGAAGTTAAAAATGGTGAGTTCCCTACTGATGACCATTGTTACCATATTAAAAAGGGAGCTGAAGATGAATTTTATGAAATGCTGAAAGATTTTGAATAATAAACAATAAAAAATATTAGTGGAATGTATTTCCAATATGGAGGGAATCATGTCAAAAACATTAACAGACATAAGGGCTTTTATGGAAAAGATGGATATTCCAGGTAGAGATCTTCATGAGCTACCTTCTTCGGAAAAAACTTTTCCCGATGGAGCGCATTGGAGAATTGAGATTTCAGGAATTGAACGGGCATCTACAATGGAAGCCATGATAAAAGAGGCGAATAAGAGAAATGTGATTATCCATAGAGCTATTATTACTGTTCAGGGTTCAACCCTGGTGGACTTTGAAGAATTGAAAGCTATGGCTCAGATGGCACATGGTGAGAAATTTGAAGTTATTGCCACTATGGGACCCAGAAAGGCATGGGATGTGGGAGCCAGGGCCCAAGGTTTTAGTGAAGGGGCAGCGGTTGGATTTCGCATGAGAGGTTCAGATAATATTTCTTACTGGCTAGCTGATTTAATGAGAAATTTAGATGCTGGCTTAAGAGGTTTTCTGGTACTGGATGAGGGTCTGCTCATGATTGTTAACCGGATGCGAGAAGAAGGATTTATTCCCAAGGAGACAGTATTTAAATGGTCTGCCTTTGCCGGCTATTGCAGTGCAGCAGGTGCCAGGGTGGTAGAAAATATGGGAGCTAATTCCATGAATCCTACTTCTGATGTATCTTTAGCTATCCTGGCTGGAATGCGCAAAGCAGTTGATATTCCAATTGACATCTATATGTATATTACCGATGCAGAAGGTGGAATGTACAGGATATATGATGCACCGGAAGTTGCACGGGTAACTGCTCCCTGTTATTTCAAAATAGAACCCGGGACCTGTCAAGCTGATATGTACAAACCCTGGGTCCAGGAGAGCTGGCATGCAGAATTTATGCGGGAAAAAGTAAAGGAAGCAGCCATATTCCAGGAAATCATGGCTAAACATGCTCCAAAAATGATTTTGTCAAAAAAAGGACCATCAGATTTAGTTTTACCGGTGATTGCTTAGATTAATAAAAGAGAGATACAAATGCCTGTACATTAATTTTAACATTTGGCATTTGTATCTCTTGTATAGGATATATAGAAATATGGAGGGATAAAAATGAGTACAAACCCTTTCCAGACCGCATTGGATACTCTTAAATTTGCCGGAGAAATCGGACAAATTAATCCAGATGTAATAAAAATACTCAGTCAGCCTAAACGAATCTTTCAATTTGCAATACCAATGAAGATGGATAATGGTGAACTTCAAATATTTCAAGCTTTCAGAGTGCATTATAATGATGCTTTGGGACAGGTTAAGGATGGTACCAGGTTTGTACCTGATTTAGATTTGGATACTGTAAAGGCATTAGGATTCTGGATGACTATCAAACACGCTATTGCCGGTGTGCCTGCCGGTGGCGGAAAAGGTGGCGTCCGAGTTGATCCGGGTAAATTAAGTAATAGAGAATATGAAACTTTAGTAAGAAGTTTTATTAGAAAGCTCCCCATGAAGGGAGCATGGGTAGATGTTCCGGGAGCTGATATTGGTACCAGTGGCAGAACTCAAGGCTGGATGCTGGATGAATATGAAGAGATTATGGGATTTCACAGTCCCGCTGCAATTAATGATAAACCAGTTGAAGTAAACGGAACACTGGGAAGTCGTGAAGCAACCGGAACAGGTGCATACTTTGTCACCATGGAAGCAGTAAAACATTACAATATTTCCCCTGGAGCAAGTGTTGTCGTTCAAGGTTTTGGAGATGTAGGAAGTACTATTACTGAATTACTTTACCGACAGGGTTATAAGATTGTAGCAGTGGGTGATATTAAAGGTTCAATATATGCTAAAGATGGCTTGAATATTGAAAATTTGATTGGACACGTTAAGAAGACCGGCTTTGTTGTAGACTTCCCGGGAACTACACCTATAACCACTGAGAATTTATTGGCATTGGATTGTGATATATTAGTACCTGCTGCAGTCCAGAGTGTAATTCATAAGGAGAATGCCAACCAGGTGAAAGCAAAGTTAATCATGGAATGTGCCAATGGGCCAATAACCACAGAGGCAGAAAAAATCCTTGAGAAAAAAGGTGTAATCATGATACCCGATGTTCTTACAAATTCCGGAAGTGCAATTGTCTGTGGTTTTGAACGTACCCAGGGTTTAACTGATACCTATTGGGATTTAGAAACAGTGAACAATAATCTAAAAGAACGTATTTTAAAAACCTATCATGAAACAATTAAAACTGCTGAAGAAAAGAAAACATCTCTAAGGAATGCTGCCTGGATAAACGCTTTAAACAAGATAGGAAAAGCAATGCAAGCCAGGGGATGGATATAGTAAACTTTTTTATTCTAATCATCGTACTTCTGTTCTTTATAAAAAAGATATTGATTTCTTAAAACAGTACTTTAATATGGCAATAAAAAAATGGTTCAATATTAAAGAACAGGGGAAGGAACACTATGTTTTTTGAATTATCTGAATATAAAGAAAGATTACAAAAGACGAGAGAGAGAATGAAAAACGAAGGCATTGATGTTTTATTTGTTACTCACCCGGCTAATATGAATTACCTGTCAGGCTATGATGGCTGGTCATTTTATACTCACCAGGGATTATTAATTCTGATAGAAGAAGAAGAGCCAATCTGGTTTGGCCGGGAACAGGACAGTAATGGGGCCCATCTAACAACCTGGTTAAAAGAGAAAAATATTTATGGCTACCCGGATGATTATGTCCAATCCACCACCAAACATCCCATAAGTTTTGCAGCAAATATTCTTAAAAAAAGAGTAAAAAATCTCCGAAATATCGGAGTCGAAATGGATAATTATTATTTCACCGCAAAATGTTTTGAGCAATTACAGAAAGATCTTCCAAATTCCACAATAAAGGATGCCACACTCTTAGTGCCAATGATTCGGCAGGTTAAATCTGAGCAGGAAATTATTTATATGAAACAGGCAGCCAGGATTGTGGAAAATTCAATGCAGACAGCAATTGATTTCATAGAGGCAGGTGTTCGAGAGGGTGATGCTGCTGCGAAGGTTTACTATTCCCAGATCAGCGGTACGGAGGAGTTTACTGGTGATTATACCGCCATTGCTCCTATTATGCCGTCTGCTGAACGTACATCTACTGCACATTTGACCTGGACGGATCGCCGGTATGAGAGAGGAGATGTTGTTTTTTTGGAATTGGCAGGCAGCAGGCATAAATATCATGCACCATTATCCAGGACACTCTGCATCGGGGAACCTCCCGGGGAATTGGCGGAGATAGCCAAAGTTGTTATTGATGGACTGAATCAAACATTGGATTTTATTAAACCCGGAATTACCTGTGAAGAAGTTGAAGCCCGTTGGAGAGAATCTATCTCCGGAAGCAAAGTTGTGAAAGAATCACGTGTAGGCTATTCTTATGGTTTGAATTATCCGCCTGATTGGGGTGAACATACAGCCAGTTTACGTCCCGGTGATAAGACTGTTTTAAAACCAAACATGACTTTTCATTTTATGCCAGGCATCTGGTCGGATAAATTTGGTTTCGAAAATAGTGAACCTTTTCGGGTTACTGAAAAAGGTTGTGAAGCCTTTGTAAATTTTCCACGACAACTGTTTATTAAATGAGGTGGTATACCATGTGGCTATCCAAGTTATTAACAAGAATAAATATGATAATAGAAAAGGTTGAAGAGATTATCCTTTGTTTAGGTATTGGTATATTGGCTGTTGTTTTAATTGTAAATGCGATAGCCCGAAAGTCAGGTACCTCTATTTTTTTTATTGATGAATTAGCTATGTTGTTAGTTATCTGGATTACATTTATCGGTTTAAGCTATGCAGCGCGGAAGGGAAGACATATTAGAATGGCTGCTTTATTTGACCTGTCTTCATCGAAAATACAAAAATCAATGATGTATATTATCTCTGCAATCAGTGCAATTACTATGTTTTATTTAGCTTACCTTTCCTATAATTACGTCTATACCATATTTCGCTGGCAACAAATGCTCCCCGCCCTGGGAATTCCCTACTGGATTGGTGTTATCATTGTTCCTTTGGGTTTTTTTCTTGCCGGTATACACTATGTGATGACTATTATTAAAAATATACGGATAAGAGACGAGGTTTGGATATCCCCTGAACAGAAGAGTGAATATGAATAATTAATTGATAACGGATATCTGTCATGAGGAGGTTTTATGTTACAATTAATGGGATTTGTAGCATTTTCATTACTTCTACTGGGTTTTCCTTTCATGGTTGTGCTTCTGGCAACCTTTATCATTACCAGTATTTTTTTTCTTCCCAATCTAAATATGAATATTCTGGTTCAGCAGATACTGGGAGGGATTAAACCACTATCATTGGTCTGTGTACCTATGTTTATATTAGCTGGGAATATTATTACTTCCGGACAGTCTGCCAGAAGAATGATCAATATGGTAAAAGCTTATCTCGGACACCTATTTGGCGGTTTGCCTATTGTTACTAATGTTGCCTGCACTTTATTTGGAGCTGTATCAGGTTCTACCCAGGCTACTGTTTCTGCTATTGGAGGAACAATGCGGCCAATGCTTCTGGAGGCAGGGTATTCCAGTTCTTTTAGCCTGGGCTTAATCATTAATTCCAGTGATATTGCTTTTTTAATTCCTCCAAGTATAGGCTTCATTGTATATGGTGTAGCTACCCAGACTTCTGTGGGAAAACTTTTTCTGGCAGGGATTCTTCCCGGAATACTGATTTGTGTCTTATTTTCTCTTTTTTCCTATTTTTATTCTAAACGCTATGGCATTGGTCGTTATCCAAAAGCATCCTGGAAAGAACGTATTCGTGTTACCAGGGAAGGTATTTTACTGATTGGTTTTCCTGTCTTGATTCTGGGAGGTATTTACGGTGGGATTTTCAGTCCTACTGAGGCTGCTGCAGCTGCTGTTTTATATGCCTTAGTTTTAGAAGGATTTATATATAGATCTTTAAATCTCAAGAAACTGATTGATATTGCTTTATCCACTGCCGTGATTACTGCTGTTGTTTTTATATTGGTGGGAGCTGGACAGGCAATAGCCTGGTTTTTAAGCTACTCTGGAATTGCTAAGTTAATTCTACCTCCGTTGTTTGGCCCGGAACCATCTGCCTTGAAAGTTATTATAATAATCAATATTGCATACTTTATTGCCTGTATGTTTGTTGATCCTATTGTTGCTATTTATATATTAAGCCCTCTTTTTGCTCCCTATGTAGCCCAAACAGGCATTGACAAAGTTTTTCTGGGTGTGTTGGTAACAATGCAGGCAGCGATTGGGTCAGCTACTCCACCCTGTGGATGCGATATATTTACAGCTATGGTAATCTTTAAAAGGCCTTATTTAGAAGTTATCAGGATGACCTGGCCATTTATCCTTATATTGCTTCTTGGTGTAGCTTTGGTTATTATTTTCCCGGAACTCGCTCTTTTCATACCAACAACTGCAATGGGGATTTAAAATTTATTTTGATTAACACAAAAAGATTCCTTGTCAATATACTATTAAAAAAAACAACAAGAAAAGAGATGATGCCTATGGAATAGAAAACTTGAAATGCAATTACTAAAATTGTACACCAAATCAATAAATAAAAAGGGAGAATAATTATGAGAAATGTTAGATTAACGATAATCTTAGGATTGATAGTTGGTTTAATGGTTTTTGTGTTACCTGTACAGGCACAAACCGAGTACAACTGGAAAATGATTTCAGCAGAGGTAGAGGGAGACCCGATGACTGTATTTGCCCATCGATTTGCGGAACTTGTTGAAGATAGGTCAGACGGGCGAATAACAATCGAGGTCTACCCTTATGGTACCCTTGGAGGCGAAAGGGATATTGTTGAACTGGTTCAGATGGGAGAAATAGAGGTAGGTAGTGTAGATTATGGTTGGCTGGGAGGATTTGTACCCCAAGTCCAGGTTTTAGCTTTGCAATACCTTTGGCCAATGGAAGATACTGCCAGGGTCGTGCATGAAGTCTGTGAAAACGGACAGGCAATTAAGCTCCTGGAAGAAGGTTTTAGGCAAAGAGGTTTTCAGTTATTAGGTGCATGGAGTTCTGGATGGATGAGGGTTACTTCAACTGTTCCTATTCATTCTACGGAAGATATCCAGGGACTTAAACACAGAGTTATGGCAAATCCCATTTTAGTAGATTCTTACAATAATTATGGATTTAATGCTCAAAGTTTAGATTATGGTGAAATCTATGGAGCATTGCAGACCGGTTTAATTGACTCTCAGGTACAACCGATGTATGCACACTTGAGCATGGGTTTCTACGAAGTACAGGACTATATTACCAATATGTGGAATGAGCTTTTTATGGTCGTTCCTGTTGTCAACCGGGATGTTTTTGACAGTATTCCCGAAGATTTGCAAGAGATTCTCATTGATTCATGTCTGGACCTTATTGAGCCAATGACTAACTGGTCTTTCCAGAATAATAAGGAAATTGGTGAAGAGATACAAAGGGCTAAACCTTCTATTACCCTGTATGAGTTTACCGAAGAAGAGGTAATTCCCCTTAAAGAGTTAGCCTGGAGAGAAGGTGGCCCGGCGGATACGTACATGAGAATTGGTGGTGCTGGTGCTCAGGAAATCCTTGATACATTGCTGGCAGATATTGAAGCTTTCCAATAATGGGTCGTTTGGTTTTGCTAAAAGTACTAAAAGTGATTGAATATTGAATTAATGTGAAGCCTATAGCCGTAAGTTATATCTGCTGTAGGCTTCCAATATCAGTAAGTATAAGTCTAAAAAATTATGGAAAAGGTTTATTTGGGGATTAATAGATAAATTTACCGATACATGAGGATGAATAGTAAGACTGATTTTAAATATTGTTTTAGAATTGTAAGGCAAGTTGGGAGGAAAATAAATGAAAAAAGAAATTATCTATACAGAAAAAGCTCCAAAACCGGGAAATTATTCCCAGGCTATCAAGTTTGGAAATTTAATCTTTGTTTCGGGACAGACTGCTGATGATATCAAGACTGGCAAACCAATTTATGGTAGTGTTACTGAACAGACTGAACATATCATGAATAACATTAGGTCAATTCTGGAAGAAGCCGGGTCGGAAATGAATAAAGTCTTAAAATGCACCGTTTTTCTATCCTCCCTTGACCATAAAGGTGAATTTGAAGATGTGTATAAGATATTTTTTGCAAAGAATCCTCCCGCTAGAATTACCGTTGCAGTTAAAGAGATTGATGCCGGACTGGATGTTGAAATTGATGTTATTGCAGCGGTGTAAAATAAAAACATGTTTTGTTCAAAAAAATTTATAAGAAATGAGAGATTCAATGGCTGCTCAAAAAATTAAGCCTGTTGATATTTTTAAGGCTCAAAGGAAAATATCTTCTGTGGTGCGTAAGACACCACTGAAAAAATCAATTGATCTGTCTCAGAAAACCGGAAAGAATGTCTTTTATAAATTGGAATTTCTACAGGATACCGGCAGCTTTAAAGTTCGCGGAGCTGCAAACTTCCTCCTTAATCTTAATTCTGCCCAACAGAAAAGAGGAGTAGTCACCTATTCCACCGGCAATCACGGAAGAGCGACTGCTTATATAGCAGGTAGAATTGGCTCTAAGGCCAGGGTTTGCCTTTCCAATAATGTTCCTGATAATAAAAGAAAAGAGATTGAAAAAGCAGGTGGGGAATTAATTATATATGGGAAAAACCAGGATGAAGCAGAATGCAGAGCCTTAGAGCTTAGAGAGCAGGAAGGTTATTCAGTAGTTCCTCCTTTTGATGACCCTTATATTATTGCTGGACAGGGGACGATTGGTTTGGAGATTATGGATGCTTTACCGGAAGCTGATTCAATTCTAGTTCCTCTTAGTGGAGGAGGATTGATCAGTGGAATCGCAATTGCAGTAAAATTTATTAACCCTGACTGCAAAGTCATTGGAGTATCCATGGACCAGGGAGCATCCATGGCTGAAAGTTTAAAACAAGGCAGGCCGGTTCAGGTGGAGGAAGTAAAGACCCTGGCTGATAGTCTACAGGGAGGAATCCTGCTTCATAATAAATATACCTTTGATATTGTCAGGGAATATGTTGATGATATTATCCTGGTGACAGAAAAAGAAATTGCACTTGGTATTACCTATGCCTTTGAGCAGGATCATTATATACTGGAAGGTGCTGCCGCTGTCGGGATTGCTGCCCTGCTGTCTGGTAAAGTAAAGAATTGCGGGGAAAATGTAGTGATTATCACTTCCGGCAGTAATATCGATAACCGACAATTTCTTTCGGTAATTTCTGATAGTATGAATCATTCTGATTTCTAAAAATCTTGCAACTGATATTGATTCTTCAAAATGCTGGATGATTCTGGACAGTATTTGAAAATACAAGGTTTTATAATGGATTGTCAGATTCCAAATGGAGGGGGAAAAGGATTTAAAATGCTTTATTTTGATATCCAGGAATATAAGAGTCGAATTGAAAAAACAAAAAAAAGAATGGCAGCAGAAGGTATTGATGTTTTATTCATTTCTCAGCCAGCTAACATGAATTATCTTACCGGTTATGATGGATGGAGTTTTTATGTTCACCAGGGAGTTATTGTATCTGTCGATCAGGAAGAACCAATTTGGGTAGGAAGAGCAATGGATGCCAATGGAGCCAGGTTAACCACTTTTCTTAAAGATGAGGACATATTCTCTTATAGTGATGACTATGTTCAATCCAGGCTTAAACATCCTATGCAGGTAGTAGCTGATATTATCAGGGAGAAGGGATGGGGAAAGAAAACTATTGCGGTGGAAATGGATCAATTTTATTTCACCCATCGCTGTTTTATTGAATTGGAAAAGGCATTGCCTGAAGCAAAGTTTAAAGACGGTAATATCCTGGTAAATAAAGTCCGCTTGATAAAATCAGATCAAGAAATTGAATTTATGAAAAAGGCTGGAAAGATTGCCGAGCGGGTGATAGAAGCAGGTATTAATGCAGTAAATATAGGAGTACGGGAATGTGATGCAGCGGCAGAAATATCCTATGCCCAGATAAAGGGAACTAAAGAATTTGGAGGGGATTATCCTGCAATTGTGCCACTAATGATGGCCGGTGAAGGGACAAGCACTCCTCATTTAACCTGGTCTGACCGCAAATTTCAAAATAATGAAGCTGTATTGTTAGAATTATCCGGGGTCTATAAGCATTACCATGCTCCCATTGCCCGGACAATCTACCTGGGTGAACCACCGAAATTAATGAGAAACACTGTAGATGTGGTTATTGACGGATTAAATAAGACCCTGGAATTTATTAAACCGGGTATAACCTGTGAAGAAGTAGAGGCTAAATGGAGAGAGGCTATTTCCCACTCGACAGTTGTAAAAGAATCCCGTTTGGGTTATTCTATCGGTTTGAATTATCCGCCTGACTGGGGTGAACAGACGGTCAGTTTACGACCTGGTGATAAAACTGTTTTACAACCAAATATGGCTTTTCACATTATACCGGGTATCTGGTATAAAGAAGTGGGATTTGAAGTCGATGCTTCTGTGCGGATAGCTGAAAACGGATATGAATCACTTTATAATTTTCCGATAGAGCTGTTTGTAAAGAAATAAGTTTCCTTTTTAGAATGAGAAAGGAGGCGATAACTGTAGCTATGTTATATCATGCCAGAAGAGGCCAGGCAAGTTATGGCGAAGCCATTGGAATATTATTATTGGATACATCCTTTGCTCCTTATATCCCGGGTGATGTAGCTAATGCCAGCAGTTACTCTTTCCCGGTGAGATATCAGGTGGTAAACGGGATTACTGTGGAAAAAATTTTTATGAAGGATAGCAGCTTTTTTGATAAATTTTTAATAGCAGCCCAGGAATTAGTGAATAATGGTGTTCGGGCAATTACCGGTAATTGCGGTTTTATGGCAATCTATCAAAAAGAGTTAGCCCAACAATTAGCAGTTCCCGTATTTCTATCCAGTCTTTTCCAGCTTTCTTTTATGAAAAGTATGATTGGTGATAGTGAAAAGATTGGCATTATCACAGCTAATGCAAGGATTCTGGATGATGTCATACTGCATGAGGTTGGTCTGCAAGATATTAATTCTGTTATAATAAAAGGTATGGAGGACCAGGAACACTTCAAGGAAGCAATTATCGAAGAAGCCGGAAGGCTTGATGATAAAAAAATGGAAAAAGAAGTTATTTCCGTAGCAGAAAAAATGGTTAAAGAAAATCCTGCTATAAAAATGATTTTATTGGAATGTGCCTGTCTTCCTCCTTATGGGATGGCAGTACAGAAAGCTGTAAATCTACCGGTTTTTGATTTTATTACCATGATAAATTATATTTATTCTGCAGTTGTTAAGAAAGAATTCCACGGTTTTATGTAAAAAAAGAAAATAATTTTTGAGAAAGGAAAAACATAGTCATTTTAATGAATATCAAAGAGGAGATAAAAAACTTAAAAGATGAGCTGATCCAACTTAGAAGGGATTTTCATAAACATCCTGAGCTAGGGTTTAAGGAATTTCGAACTTCCAAGATTGTTGCTAATTATCTGGAGGAATGCGGATTAAAAGTAACCCGGGGGATTGCCAAGACTGGTGTAATGGGTTTACTGGAAGGAACAATTCCAGGCCCTACCTTGCTTCTCCGTGCTGACATGGATGCCCTGCCTATCCAGGAAGAAAATGAAGTTTCCTATAAATCAGTTAATAGTGGTATTATGCATGCCTGTGGACATGACGCCCACATTGCCATACTCTTGATTGCTGCCAAAGTACTTTCATCTTATAGGAATAAAATAAGAGGAAATATTAAATTTATTTTTCAACCAAATGAAGAAATTGGCGGGGCAGAGTCCATGATAAAGGAAGGCATATTGGAAAATCCTCATATAGATGCTGCGATGGCCCTTCATTTGTGGACACCCTTGGAAAGCGGTGTTATAGGTGTAAAAGCTGGTCCGATAACGGGAGCACTGGATGTATTTCACCTCATTGTTAAAGGAGAAGGAGGGCATACAGGTTACCCTGAGAAGACAGTTGATCCGATTATAACATCTGCAAATATTATCCAGAGCATTCAAGCCATACAAACAAGAGAGATTAGTGTATTTGAACCGACTATTATTATGTTTACCAAGATTAATAGTGGTACAAAATCAAATATTATACCGGATAGAGTTACTCTTGACGGTTCTATAAGATATTTTAATAAACAGGAAGACAAAGACCAGGAGAGTGTAAATAGAAAATTTAAAAGAATTGTAGATGCAACGTGTAAGTCCTACAGGGCAAAATATGAATTAAAATTTGTTAATGAAAATAAAACTGTAATTAATGATAATAGGATGGTCGAACTGGTTATTGCCAATGCGGAAAAAATATTAGGTCATCGAGATAAAGTTTTATCCTATCAAACGATTGCCGGTGAGGATTTTTCTGAGTTTGCTGATAGAGTTCCCAGTGCCTTCTATTTTGTTGGTGCCGGAAACAGAGATAAAGAATCTCATTATCCCCATCACAATTCAAGGTTTAATATTGATGAAGACACTATGTTAACCGGTGTAGAAATGCATATTTTGAGTGCATTAAATTGGAGTGGAGCTAATTTTCTCATTAATCCGTAGATTTCTATTTCTTTTTAGATTTTAAGAAATTAAACATAGTATACTTTCTACCATGATAATCTTATTGAAAATAGATATTTCGAGTATTATACTATTTAAAAATATATAAATTTATTTTTCAAGTACAAAGGTGATTCGGACTGAATTATTGTAATTATTATTTTTATAAGATATCTTTTAGTTATTAAAATTTAGTTTATATAAAATTATTAATTTTTTAATGAACAATAAGGAGGAAACATGTTATCAGATCTACAAATCGCCCAGCAGACCAGAATGCTCCCCATCACCGAAATCGCCAGCTCTATAGGCATCACCGATGATGAGCTTGTTCTTTATGGTAAGTACAAGGCCAAGGTAAAAGCAGATATCTTAAACCGTCTTTCCGATAAACCCCAGGGCAAGTACATCGTAGTAACCGCCATCACCCCTACCCCCTTAGGGGAAGGCAAGACCGTCACCTCTATCGGCTTAGGACAGGGTCTGGCCAAATTAGGCAA
>Ga0334882_1000180_pt1 | contig 112995 bp, 78 predicted proteins | sample GraSluR1_MG_5_FD_207226 | JGI IMG/M metagenome (GOLD analysis project Ga0334882, IMG submission 207226) | Sludge microbial communities from methane-producing bioreactor in Wageningen University, Netherlands - Granular Sludge_15_04-R1 | ecosystem: Engineered > Bioreactor > Anaerobic >...
AACAGCCAAGCAGGAACACAGGAAACACAGGAAAACAGGAAAGCGCCAGCAAGTGGAACTAAGAAAGGACGATGGGGTTGCAGGTTGCAGGTTGAAGGTTGAAGGTTGAAGGTTGGGCGGGACGGGGGCGTCCCGGCTCCAGATCGGAATGGAGACCCGACGCCCTCGTCGGGTGGCTATTCGCGGCCAGGCGACAGGCCACCGATTGTGTCGAGGCGGTTGTGTCTCGTGGCGGGGGTTTGGTAGGGTGGCCGCATGAGATTGCGGGCGTTACATGGGTTGGTCGGTCTGGCGCTGCTGGCGGGCTGCGCCCGCGAGGCGGTCGATGCCGATCGGTTTCGCGAGAGCCTGGCCCCGCAGGGGCACGTCAGCGACTGGGCCGAGGTGTTATCGCCGAATCAGAAGGCGGCGCTGGAGAGCCGTCTGGCATCCTTGAAGGAATCGACCGGGGCCGAACTGGCGGTGGTGGCGCTGAAGACGCTGCACGGGGGGCAGATCGACGATTTCGCGGTGAAGCTGTTTGAGCAATGGGGGATTGGGCAAAAGGGCGAGGATAAAGGCGTGCTGCTGTTGGCGGCCATCGAGGATCGGGCGGTGCGCATCGAGGTGGGCTATGGTTTCGAGGGCGTGCTGCCCGACGCGGCCACGGGCCGGATCCTGGATGAGCATGTCCTGCCGCGCTTCCGCGAGGGCGATTATGCCGGGGGCCTGCTGGCGGGCGCGGAGGTCTTGGCGCGAATCATGGGCGGCGAAGAAACGGGGGAGACGGGGGAGGCGACGCCCCATGCAGTCCCGTCCTTCCCGCTGGTGGACTTGATCATCCTGATCGCCATCCTGGCGGGGGTGGTGTTGTTCATCCGCTCGGAGATCCGTGGTGGCCGGATGCGGGGGGGCGGCGGATTCGGCGGCTTTGGAGGGGGCGGCGGGGGCGGTGGGGGCTTTGGCGGATTCGGTGGCGGAAGATCCGGCGGCGGCGGCGCCAGCCGGGGATGGTGATGTGAAAATAGAACTCAACCGGGAGCGATGAAGTGAATAAAGGATGTTTGTTGGCGGTCGTGGTGGGGGTGGTGTTGGTTCTGCTGGTGACGTTGACGTGGATGGGCATGTACAACGGCATTGTTTCGAAGGACGAGGAGTGCAACAAGGCGTGGGCTGACGTGGAATCGGTCCTGCAGCGGCGGTTTGACCTGATCCCCAACCTGGTCAACACGGTCAAGGGGTACGCGGAGCACGAACAGGGCATTCTGGAAGAGGTGACGCGCCTGCGCAGCCAGTGGGGCGAAGCCCAGACGCCGCAGCAGAAAGCCGGCGCGGCCACGATGCTGGAGGGTGCCCTCGGGCGCCTCATGGTGGTGGTGGAGAACTATCCAGACCTGAAGGCAAACCAGAACTTCATCGCGCTGCAGGACGAACTGGCCGGGACCGAAAACCGCATCAGCGTCGAGCGCCAGCGCTACAACCGGGCGGTGAAGGGCTACAACACGACCATCCGCCAGATGCCGACGGCGTTCGTGGCGCGGCGGGCCGGATTCGAACCGCGCACGCCCTTCGAGGCCGCCCAGGGCGCGGCCGTGGCGCCGACCGTGCAGTTCTAACCCCCAAAGGGGTCAGCCCGTGAATTGTAGCATTTGGTTCCGCGGATATTCCCCATTCAACAAGGAATATCCAATATTCAAGTGAACAGCCGACAGGCTTGCCACGCGGGCTGGCGTGGCTCGCGGATGGATCTCCGACTTTTCCCTTTCCGGGTCGGAGGGGGGCGGGTAGGATGCGCGGATTGTTTGTTTAGCCGGAGCAGGAAAGAGACGGACCATGAGAATATTGTCGGGCATTCAGCCATCGGGCAAGCTGCACATCGGGAATTACTTCGGGATGATGCGGCCGGCGCTGCGGTTGCAGGAGCAGGGCGAGGCGTACTTGTTCATCGCGGACTACCATGCGTTGACGACGGTTTCGGATGCGGAGGCGCTGCGGCAGGGCAGCCGGGATGTGGCGCTGGATTTCCTGGCCTGCGGGCTGGACCCGGAACGAACGGCGTTCTATCGGCAGAGCGACCTGCCGGAGGTGCATGAGCTGGCCTGGCTGCTGTCGAACGTGACGCCGCTGGGGCTGCTGGAGCGGTGCCACTCCTACAAGGACAAACTGTCCAAGGGGATCGCCCCGAACCACGGGCTGCTGGCGTATCCAGTGCTGATGGCGGCGGACATCCTGATCGTGCAGTCCAATGTGGTGCCGGTGGGCAAGGACCAGAAGCAGCATGTCGAGGTGACGCGCGACATCGCCATCAAGTTCAACCATGCCTTTGGCGAGGTTTTCACGATTCCCGAGCCGTCCATCTCCGAGGATGTGGCGGTGGTGCCGGGGCTCGACGGGCAGAAGATGTCGAAGAGCTACGGCAACACGATCGACATTTTCGGCGATCTGAAGCAGGCGAAGAAACGGATCATGGGCATCGTGACCGACAGCAAGGGGCTGGAGGAGCCCAAAGACCCGGAGACGTGCAACGTGTTCAAGCTGTACAAGCTGTTTGCGACGCCGGAGCAGCAGGCGGATTTGGCGGCGCGCTACCGGGCCGGCGGAATGGGGTATGGGGCGGCGAAGAAGGAGCTGGCTGAACTCTTTGAAGTGCATTTCGCGCCGATGCGCGAAAAGCGGGCCGAGCTGGAGGCGGATCCGAAGTACGTCGAGGATGTGCTGCAGGCGGGGGCGGCCAAGGCGAGGAAGCTGGCGGCCGGAACCGTACGGAAGGCGCGCCAAGCGGTCGGGCTGGAATGAGCCGGCTTCCGCAGTTGAACCGGCTGTTCTGCAGCCGGTCCCGTCGGGGCCGGTCGGATGAACAGCCCCGCGCCCAGCGGGCGCGGCTACCGCAAAGCCAAAAGCCTTTCATCCTTTCGCCTACCCCCTGACGGCCATGTCGCAGGAAGAATACAAGGTCAAGCTGGAGGTGTTCGAGGGGCCGCTGGATTTGCTGCTCTATCTGATCAAGAAGGAAGAGCTGGACATCCACAATATCCCGATGGAGCGGATCACGACGCAGTATGTGCAGTATCTGGATCTGATGCAGATGCTGGACCTGAACGTGGCCGGCGAATTCCTGGTGATGGCGGCGACGCTGATGATGATCAAGAGCCGCATGCTGCTGCCGGTCGAAGAACGGCCGGAGCTGGAGGACGAGGAAGAAGATCCGCGTTGGGACCTGGTGCGGCAGTTGGTCGAATACAAGAAGTTCAAGGATGCGGCGCTCCACCTCGAGGCGCTGGAGGCGCGGCGGGAAGATATCTTCGGCCGGGACGGGGCGGAGGCGGTTCTGGATCGCGATGCCGACGTGGCCCTGCACGATGTGGGGCTGTTCGACCTGATCAGCGCCTTCAATGAAGCCCTCAAGAAGGTCAAGGTCGAGAACCTGCGGGAGATTTTCGCCGAACGGTTCACGGTGGCGGACAAAATCGAGGCGCTGACCGAACGGCTGCGGTGCGAGAAGCGGTTTTCGCTGTCGCAGATGTTCGGGGGCATGAATTCGCGCAATGAGATCGCCTGTACGTTTTTGGCGCTGCTGGAGCTGATTCGCCTGTGCCAGGTCCGGGCGGTGCAGAAAGAGACCTATGGGGAGATCTGGCTGGAGCGGGCGGAGGGGGTCGTGGAGATGGTGCCGCCGCTGGTGGAGGAACTGACATGAACGATTTTGTGTTGCCGGAGTTGAAGCAGATCATCGGGGCGATGCTGTTTGTCCGCAAGGAGCCCTTGACGATGGCGGAACTCCGCCGGGTGCTGGCGGCGACGGCGGAGCGGCGCGGCGGCATTACGGCCGACTTTGCGAAGGCCAGCGAAAAGAGGATCCGCGAGGCGGTCGATGAACTGTCGCGGGACCTGACGGAACGCAAGCTGGGGTTTCATATCCTCGAGGTGGCCGGCGGCTGGCGCCTGGAAAACGATGCCAACTGCGGGCCGTGGCTGCGGGTGATGCTGCAGAAGGGGCGCGGCATGCGCCTGTCGCTGCCGGCGCTGGAAACGCTGGCGATCATCGCCTATCGCCAGCCGTGCGTCCGCTCGGAGATCGAGGCGGTGCGCGGCGTGGCCGTCGACCAGATCCTGCGCAATCTGCTCGAACTGCAATTGATTCGCGTGGTGGGCCGCAGCGAGCTGCCGGGGCGTCCGTGGATGTTCGGCACCACCCAGAAGTTCATGGAGCATTTTGGCTTGAAGAGCCTCGACGACTTGCCCGGCACGGACGAGTTAAGGCGGCTGGAGGCGGAGCAGAGTGCCCGGGCGAAGAAGCCCGCGGCCAAGCCGGAGGCCACCCCCGACGAGGAGCCCGGCCAGATGAAGCTGACGGCGGTCGAGGAGGCGGCGGTGTCCGGCGGCGAGGTGGAGGACGAGGAGGATCCCATCGAACGCGAAGTCCTTTCGGAGGAGGAGATCGTCGGCGGCGAGGCGGAGGACGAAGAGGAAGAGTTCGGCGAGGACGAATTTGACGATGAAGAGGACGACGAGGACGAAGAGGACGAAGAGGACGAAGAAGACGAGGACGAGGAGGAAGACAAGTGAGCCTGTTTGCATCATTGGCGAATCCGTGGATTGCATCGCAGCGCCCGTACCAGCCGGGGCGTCCGCTGGAGGAAGTGGCGCGCGAGCTGGGGCTGGGGAGCATTGACGGTATCGTCAAGCTGGCCTCGAACGAGAACAACCTGGGACCGTCGCCGAAGGCGATGGCGGCGATGCAGAATGCCATTCCGTCCATGCACCTCTATCCGGACGGCGGGGCCTTCTATCTGCGCCAGGCCATTGCCCAAACGTTTGGCCTTTCCGACGACATGGTGATGCTGGGGTGCGGATCGAACGAGCACATCGTGCTGCTGGCGCACGCGTTCATGGATGCGGGCGACGACCTGGTGTGCTCCGAGAAGTCGTTCGTGGTGTACAAGCTGGTGTCGGCGCTGTACCGCTGCCGGTGCATCGAGGCGCCGATGCAGGGGATGACGCACGATTTGGATGCGATGCGGGCGGCGATCACGCCGAAGACGAAGCTGGTGGTGGTGGCGAACCCGAACAATCCAACCGGGACGATGGTGGGCCAGGCCGCCGTGGACCGGTTTGTGGAGCAGGTGCCGGACCATGTCGTGACGGTGTTCGACGAAGCCTACATGGAGTTGCTCGATCCGGAGATCGCGGTCGACACGGTCAAGCACGCCAAGGCCGGCAAAAAGCCGGTGATTACGCTGCGGACCTTTTCGAAGGCCTATGGGCTGGCGGGGTTGCGCGTGGGCTATGCGATGGCGCAGCCGGAGGCAATTGACCTGCTCAACAAGGTCCGCCAGCCGTTCAACGTCAATGCGATGGCGCAGGCCGCGGCGCTGGCCGCGCTCGAAGACAAGGACTATCTGGTGGCGTCGCGCCAGATGCTCAAGGAAGGCCGGGCGCAGATGATGGCCGGCATGCGCACGCTGGGCCTCGATCCGGTGGAATCGGTGACGAATTTCATTTTATTCCCATGTGAAAAGGCGGCGGAAGTGACCGCGGCGCTGACGCGACGCAAGGTGATTGTTCGCCCCATGGCGGGCTTCGGATTGCCGCACCACATCCGCGCCAGCGTCGGAATCGCGGCGGAGAACGAGCAATTCTTGACGGCCCTGGCCGAAGCGCTGGCGGAGGTGGGGTGACCGGGCGGCGCCCTGGCCGCGCGAGGCAAACGACGGGGAGGCGGCTGGGGCTGGGGGGCGCTCGGCCATTATATACTATTTATAAATAGTATAATTTGCCCCGGGGGAATTGAAATGCGCGGCTGGGCGGGACGGGGCAGGCGTGGTATAAGCTGACGGCGTGAAAGGAGGTCCCGCGATGCCGGTGCCGATCACCATTGAGAAGTTGACCAAGCGATTTGGCGACCACACGGTCCTGAAGGGCATCGATGTGCGTATCGCGGCCGGGGAGCTGTTTTTCCTGCTGGGACCGTCGGGTTGCGGCAAGACGACGCTGTTGCGGGCGGTGGCGGGGCTGAATGAACCGGATGAGGGCCGGATCCTGGCCGGGGACCGCGACGTGACGCATGTGCCCCCGCACCAGCGGGACATGGGCATGGTGTTCCAAAGCTACGCCCTGTGGCCGCATATGACGCTGCGCGACAATGTCGCCTTTGGCCTTGAAATGCGCGGCGTGGGCCGGGCAAAGCGCGAGGAGCGGGTCCTGCGGGCGCTGGACATGGTGAAGCTGGCGGATCGCGCGGATTCGCGGCCGAACGAACTGTCCGGAGGCCAGCAGCAGCGGGTCGCGCTGGCGCGTGCGCTGGTGATCGAGCCGCAATGCCTGCTGCTGGATGAACCGCTATCGAATCTGGACGCCAAGCTGCGCCTGGAGATGCGCACCGAAATCCGGCGCATCTGCAAGGAGGCGGGGCTGACGGCGATTTATGTGACCCATGACCAGAAAGAAGCGCTGTCGATTGCCGACCGCCTGGCCATTCTCGACCAGGGGCGCTTGCTGCAAGTGGGTTCGCCGCAGGAGGTCTATACGCGACCCAACAGCCGGTTTGTGGCCCAGTTCATCGGGGAAACGACGTTTGTGGAAGGGCGGCTGCAGGGAATGCGCAACGGCTTGGCGGAGGTGGAAACCGCGGCCGGCCTATGGAGGGCGGCCGCCGCGGCCCGGAAGGAGCCCGGCGCAACGGTCTGGTTGTCGGTTCGTCCGGAGGCGGTCCAGTTGCATACGGACCGGGCCGATGGCGCCAATGTGTTTCCGGCGCGGCTGCACGGCACGATCTATCTGGGCGAGGTGGCGCAGCACCAGGTGGATCTCGGCGGCGGGATCTCGCTCAAGGCGCTGGAAACGCGGCCGAAGCTGGTGGCCCGCGACGACGAAACGGCGGACACGCGGATCTATGTTGATCCGGCCGACGTGCAGGTACTGGCGGAATAGAGCCAACAGCCGGAAACCCGACAGCCGTTTAGACAGGATGTACAGGATTTTTCAGGATTCACAGGATTGAACAGCCCGAGAAGTAAAAGGGGCTTCGCCCAGGGAAAGTGCAACCATGAACGACGATGAATTGACCAGGCTGATCATTGGGTGCGCGATGAAGGTTCACCGGACCTTGGGAAGTGGTCTGTTGTTCAATTTTGGTTCTTCGAGTCTTCAATACAAAAAGAAATTTCGGATATATCGAAAGCCGGATTTCGATCCTATAAATCCTGTTAATCCTGTCAAACAATGATCCGCAATCTCTCCATTCTATTTGTGTTGGCCCTGGTGGTGGCGTTGCCGTTTGCGTTCCGGCAGGAGACGGGGGTGCGCGAGTGGCGCGAGGGGGATCCCGTGCTGATCATCATCACGCCGATGAACGAGGCGATCCGCCACGAGTATGCGCTGGGATTTTCGCGATGGCATCAGGACCGTTTCGGCGCGCCGGTGAAAATCGACTGGCGCAACATCGGGGGCACAACGGAAATCGCGCGCTATCTGACGAGCGAATTTGTTTCGGCGTTTCGGTCATGGTGGGCGGGGCAGGGCAACTCCTGGCGGGCGGATGGGGCATCGATCATCCTGAGCCGCACGTTGGATCCCGAGTCCAGGCCGGAGGGGGTGGACCCCGATGACTGGGCGCAGCAGGTCGACCTGTACCGGGCCTTCCGGGGCACGGACGATCCGCAGGCCTTCTCGAGCCAGATCGACATGTATTTTGGCGGCGGGGCGTATGACGGCGACAACGCCGCTCGGCAAGGGTTGCTGGTGCCGGCATGGGGGCCGGACGAAATCCCGCCGGGGCTGTTGGCGACGCCGGCCGGTGCGGAGTGGATTCCCGCGGGCATGAGCGGCGAGCGATGGCGTACGGCGCTGTGGTACGGAACGACGCTGAGCACCTTCGGCATCTGCTGGAACCGCGACCGGATGCAGGCGCAGGGGATCGAGCGGGAGCCGGAGCGCTGGTCGGATCTGGCGGATCCGCGGTGGTTCGGGACGCTGGGATTGGCGGACCCCACCAAGAGCGGCAGCATTGCGAAGGCGTTTGAGACCATTGTCCAGGTGGAGTGCCGGAAGGCGGTCGAGGCCGCCGGATTCGGGGAACGGATCGATGAATATGAAGCCCGGATTGCGGCGGCCGGCCTGCCGCCGGGCGAGATGCCTGCGGACGTTCCCGTGGAATACCAGCAGGCGGTGGAGCGCGGCTGGGTGGCGGGCATGCGGCTGCTGCAGAAACTCGGGGCCAACGCGCGCTACTTTACCGACAGCGCCAGCAAGGTTCCGCTGGATGTGGGCATGGGCAATGCCGCGGCCGGGCTGGTGATTGATTTCTACGGTCGCTTCGAGGCGCAGGTCAGCAACGAGGGAAAAGGCCGCGACGCGATGGCCTACGTGACCCCCCGGGGTGAATCGGGGGTGAGCGCGGATCCCATATCGCTGTTGCGCGGCGCGCCGCACCGGGAAACGGCGGTACGGTTCATCGAATACCTCTTGAGCGAAGAGGGCCAGCAACTGTGGTGCTACCGCGTGGGCGAGCCGGGCGGACCGCGGAAATACGCACTGCAGCGCTTCCCGATCCGGCGCGATTTTTATCCCTCGGAGAATCCGGAATTCCAGGCGGCCCATGAGCGTCATCGAGAACACACGACGGATGACCTGGGGACGCCGTGGCTGGATGCCTATCGCCTGGCCGCGGAATATGTGTATCGGCCGCGCTGGACGGCCGGGCATTTCGGGATGCTGCGCGATCTGGTCCGGGCCATGTGCATGGATGCGGGGCGGGAGCTTCGCGCCGCGTGGGGCGCGATCATTGCCGCCGGCGGTCCCGACGCGTGCCCGCGGGCGATGGATGCCTTGGAGCGCTTGCCGGAAGTTCCCGAGCTCCTGACCTGGGCGTCGGGTTTGTCGGTTGGGCGGAGATACGACCGAATGGATTTGCTGCGGGAATGGACCCTCCACTTTCGCAGGCAGTATGCGGAGGCGGCGCGGCTGGCACGCGAGGAGGCCCAAACGGATTCACCCACGGGGCCAGCCGGTGGGGGTCTGGATGAGCCGGGTTCCCAGGAGGCCCGCCCATGAGAAGAAGCACGGCCTGGCTGGTGTTTGGCGTGGTCACGGCGCTGATGTCCGTTCTGTTCCTGTGGCCGCTGGGGCGGGTGGTATCGGGTGGCTTCTGGGTGGATGGCGCGTTCACCCTGCGCTATCTCTTCGAGGTATTTCAAAACCCCATCTATATGGAGGGCTTGCTCAACAGCCTGAAGATTGCGCTGGGGACCACGGGCCTGGCGCTGGTGGTGGCGTTGCCGCTGGCCTGGATCGCCAATCAGTTTGAGTTTCGCGGCAAGACGGCCTTTTCGGCCCTGGTCCTGGTTCCCATGATCCTGCCGCCGTTCGTGGGGGCGATTGGATTCCAGCAGATTTTCGGGGCGTATGGGATGGTCAACGCGCTGCTGGGGCTTGGGGCGCGCGATTGGCTGGGGGGCGGGCAGTATGCCGGAGTCGTGTTGCTGCAAACATTGTCATTGTATCCGATATTATATCTCAACGCGGTGGCCGCGCTGGCCAACATTGATCCGGCGATGGAGGAGGCCGCTGCCAATCTCGGGTGTACGCGGCTGCGGCGCTTCTTCCGCATCACCCTGCCGCTGATGATGCCGGGGCTGTTTGCGGGCGGCACGCTGATCTTCATCTGGAGCTTTACGGAACTGGGCACGCCGCTGATCATGAACTACACGCGGTGCGCGTCGGTGCAGATCTACGATTCGTTGAAGGAGATCGGTACCAATCCGTTCCCCTATGCGCTGGTGACGGTGGTGCTGGCCTGCAGCGTGGGGCTGTATGCGGCGAGCAAATGGCTGTTTGGCCGCCAGGCCTATGCCATGCAGAGCAAGGCCAGCACGCAGTCGTCCGCCCGCCGGCTCACGGGCTGGCGGGGCCTGCTGGCCGTGCTGCCCTTTGCGCTGGTGACGGGGGTGGCGCTGCTGCCGCATCTGGGCGTGGTGCTGACGAGTTTTGCCGTTCCGGGCAGTTGGTACCAGGGCGTGCTGCCCGGCACGTTGACCGGCGCCAACTACATCGAGGCGCTGGGGCATGACATGACCGTCAGCAGCATCCGCAACAGCCTGCTGTTTTCCTCGCTGGCGGTCGGATTCGACCTGGTGATCGGCATCGCCATTGCGTTTGTCGTGGTGCGGTCGACCATCCGCGTGCGCGGCGTGCTCGATGCCATGTCCATGATTCCGCTGGCCGTGCCGGGCCTGGTGATGGCGTTCGGATTCCTGGCGGTCAGCTCGTGGCTGAGCAATTTGCGCGCCTTTGCCGATGCGGACTGGTGGGCGCAACTGGTCGACGTGCGGACCAATCCAACCCTGTTCCTGGTGCTGGCCTATTCCGTGCGGCGGCTGCCCTACATGGTGCGCAGCGCCGTGGCCGGCCTACAGCAAACCAGCGTGACCTTCGAGGAGGCCGCGTGGAATCTCGGCGCCTCCCCGGCCCGGACGCTGCGGCGCATCACCCTGCCGCTGATTCTGGCCAATCTGATCGCGGGGACGATGTTAACCTTTGCGTTCAGCATGCTGGAGGTCAGCGACAGCCTGATGCTGGCGCAGCAGGCCGATTACATGCCCATCACCAAGGCGATCTTCGAACTGTTCCAGCTTCTGGGCACCGGCAAGTACGTGGCGGCGGCGCTGGGCGTGTGGGCGATGGCGTTCCTGACGGCCACCCTGATTGGCAGCAGCCTGCTGCTGGGCAAGAAACTTGGCGCGGTATTCCGGGTCTAAGGGGGGGGGGTCGCCGCGATGGACCGCGCATGCCGTCAGGGCGCGTCCCCGGCGCGCCGCTGGAAGGTATAGTGCGGAGTCGCGGAGAAGAATCCGGGGTCCTTCAGTTGAGCCTCAAGGAAGGCGCCAATCTCCGCCGGGCCGCCGCTCAGGATATAGCCGTTTTCCCGCGAGCCTTCCGCCACGAGGGACAGTCGGGCGTGCTCCGCACGGACTTCGAAGGAGTCGACATCGACGGGATAGAGCGTCAAGCGGTCGTCCTCGAGCTCGGCCCTGTAGAGGATATGCCCGGGCAGCACGACGAAGGCCTCAAGGTGTTTCGGATCTCTGGGGCCGACCTGCAGCAACCAATGGCCGGCGCGGCGATGAAGCGACGCGCGCAGATGGCTGGCATGTCCCTGGCGATCGGTGATTTCCACCTCATAGGCGGTATCGCCGGCGGTGAATGTCGCCGAGGTGTTCGACCGCTCATCCTGCCAGGAACCCGCCAGGGCGGGCTCATCCATGGCGGCGTCTTCCGGCAGCCAAGGATGGATGGAGCGGACCAGACAGCCCGTGGATAGAACAACGGCGGTCAAGAGAAGCAAGGTGTGGATGGTTTTCATGGTCGCGTTCTCCAGGGGGGCGGTCATTCAGTTGCGGGGGTGCGGTCGGCGTCCGGATCGGGTGATGGGCGGGGCGAGGGTTCCTCCCAGTGGCCGGCACGGGCCAGGGCCTTGTGCCAGCCGGACAGGAGCCGTTCGCGGGTTTCCTCCGGCATCGCGGGCAGGAACATGGAATCCGCGGGTCGGGCCGAAAAGCGTTCGGGCGTCTCCCAGCCCAGGGACAGGGCGGCGAGCGCCGCTGCGCCCAGGGCCGTGGTTTCCATGCAGGCCGGGCGCTCGATCCGGCAGCCCAGGATATCGGCTTGGAATTGCATCAGGAAATGATTCGCGGAGGCCCCGCCATCGGCTCGCAGAAGCGTGAGGGTGCGGCCGGAATCCGACTGCATGGCCTGGACGACATCCGCGCACTGGTAGGCGATGGATTCCAGGGCGGCGCGGATGATCTGGGCCCGTCCCGTCCCGCGGGTCAGGCCCAACAGGGCCCCGCGCGCATAGCCGTCCCAGTGCGGGGCGCCCAGCCCGGCGAAGGCCGGCACCAGGTAGATGCCGCCGGTGTCGGGGATCGAAGCCGCGATGGCTTCGGATTCCGGTGCGCTGTCGAGGAGGCGCAGTTCGTCGCGGAGCCATTGCAGGACGGCTCCCGCAATGAACACGCTGCCCTCAAGGACATAGGACGGCTTGTCCGGGAGGGTCTGGGCGCCCAGGGTGGTCAGCAGTCCGTGCCGGGATAGCACGGGTTCCCTGCCGGTGTTCATCAGCAGGAAGCAACCGGTACCATAGGTGTTTTTGACCTGTCCCGGTTCGAAACAGCCCTGCCCGAACAAGGCGGCTTGCTGGTCGCCCGCCACACCCGCGATGGGGATCGGGCGTCCGTCTGATGCGGGGAGGGTGACCATGGCGACGGTGCCCGAGGAGGGCGCCACGGCGGGGAGCATGCCGGCGGGAATATCGAACAACCCCAGCAACTCGTCATCCCAGCGCAGGTCGTGGATGTTGAAGAGCATGGTGCGGGAGGCGTTGGTGAAGTCGGTGACATGGGTGCGCCCGCGGGTCAGCTTCCAGATGAGCCACGAGTCGATGGTGCCGCAGCACAGGTCGCCGCGCCGGGCGGCATCCCGCGCGCCATCGACATGGTCCAGGATCCACTGGATCTTGGTGGCGGATAAATAGGCGTCCAGCACCAGGCCGGTCTTGCGGCGGATGAGATCTTCGAGGCCGCGTTGTTTCAGGGCTTCGCAGGCGTCGGCCGTGCGGCGGCATTGCCAAACGATGGCCGGATGGATCGGCTTACCGGTGTGGCGATCCCACACCACGACAGTTTCGCGCTGGTTGGCCAGCCCCATGGCGGCCACGTTCTCGGGGCCGCATGGCGCGCGCTCGAGGATCTCGACGATGACCGCCTGCTGCGATTCCCAGATCGCGTCCGGGTCGTGCTCGACCCAGCCCGGGCGCGGATAGAGCTGCGGAAACTCCTGCTGGGCGACGGCGCAGGGCTGCATATCGCGGTCGAACAGCATCGCCCGCGAGCTGGTCGTGCCCTGATCAAGGGCCAGGATATAGTCCTTCATGAGACATCTCCTTCCTCGTGGCGTCAGGCTCTCCACGCGGATGTATCATGGGACAGTTCGTGGTCCGGGGCGAGGAAAACCTTGGATCAACCGTGGATCAATGGGGCGGGGGGGCTTATCTTGTCTGGCGAACGGGCAGGAGGGCCACGGCGATCAGAAGCGAGCCGGCCAGGAGGGTCGGGAGCCCGGCGGGTTCGCGGAAGAGCAGCAGGGAGACCGCGACGCCCAGGGGAATCTTCAGGTTGTTCATCACGGCGAGTTGTCCGGAAGAAACCGTGCGCGCCCCGCGGTTCCACAGAAAGAAGCCGATACCGGAGGCGACCAGGCCGAGATAGACCAAGACGACCCACTGGGTTGGCGAGGGGGTCGGAGGCATTTCCGCAAAGGCGAGGGGCAGCGCGATGGGCGACAGCGCGGCGAACCCGCCGAGGTGAAGCCAGAAGAATACGCGGTGGTCGGATATGGGTTGCTCAAGGCGTGCCATCGCGGCGCGGTAGGCGAGCTGGCCGGCGGCAAAGCACAGGTTGGACACCTGGACCAGCGCCAGGCCGACGAGTGGAGCGGTGGACGAAACACCTTTCCAGAGAATGAGGCCGGCGCCCACCACCGCTAGCGAGGCGGCAACCAAATTGCGCGGCCGAAAAGCACGGCCGAACATATCGGCAAGCGCGGCAATGAACAGGGGCGTCAGGACCGTGAACAACGCCACCTCGTGGGATTGCAGGTAGCGGAAGCTCGTCATGTAGGCGAGATACATCAGGCCAAACTGCAGGGCTCCGATGGCAAATAGAATCGCCGCGTTTTTCAACGGGATGCGCCGGGCGAAGGGCAGAAACATCGCGGCACTGATCGCCAGCCGCACCCAGGCCAGCCATGCCGGGGGCAGGCCGGCCAGTTGATTGCCAATCAACCCGAACGAAAACGCCCAAATCAAAGAAACAACGGCCAGGAGAATCATGGGGCTGGAAGTATGCGGAAACCACCGCGGGCCTGCAAAGGGATATGTTTGAAAATATCGGAGTTAATTAACTGTGATGTTTTCTGGCTGTAATTCATTGCAATTCTGGATAGCCTCTGAAAAAATATGCCGCAGAAAACATCGGACTTAATTAACTGTGATGAAAAGGAGGCAGCCATGGCCTTGAGTCCAACCTTGTGGAGAACGGCGCGCGTGCTGGCGGGGGAGACCCGGCTGGGATTGTTGAGGCGGATAGTGGCGGAGCCGGGGCAGACGGTATCCCGGTTGGCGGATTCGATGGAGTTGAGCCTGCCGAGGGCCAGTCAGGAGCTGCGTCGCTTGCAGTCGCGGGGGTTGGTTCAGGCCAGCCGATCCGGCGCCACGGTGGAATACCGGCCGATACCGGATCCGCTGGTGGCGTCGGCGAAGCCGATTCTGGACGCCATGAAGTCCGCCTTGGCGATGACACCGGAATCGGATGTTTCCGGTTTGGTTGCCGTGGCCCGGGCGTTTTCCCACGTGCGCCGGCTGGCCATTCTGCAGGAATTGCAATTGAGTCCGCGGAGTGCCGTAGACCTGCAGCGGCTGTTGCGGATGTCGCAGATGGCGGCGTATCGTCATTTGGCCATTCTGCAAGAGGCGGGGCTTGTGCGGCGAAAAGGAAGGGCCTGGATGTTTGATCCGGGGGTGCATCCGTTGTCCACGTGCCTGGCGCGGCTATTGAAGGCATCGGGTCGGTGAGATGACATCGTTTCTTGCACTCGGCTTGCTCCTGGGCATTGGCTACGGACTGCGGCAGCGTCTGGGATTTCTTCAACGCCTGTATCTGCCGGCATCGGTGATTGCGGGGCTGGCGGGGCTGGCGGCGATCCAAGGATTCCAAGCGGCAGGGCATCCGTTGCCGGCGGACTGGACCGCGGGTTGGAGCCGGGCGCCGGGCATCCTGATCAACGTGGTGTTCGCGTGCCTGTTCCTCGGGGTGGAGATTCCGGGGTTTGCGCGGATCTGGAAGAGCGCGGGGCGACAACTGGGCTATGGTCAGATCGTGGCGTGGGGGCAGTATGTGGTGGGTCTGGGTCTGCTGCTGGTGCTGTTGGGGCCGGTGTTTGGGGTGAATCCGCTGTTCGGCGCGGTGCTGCCGGTGGGATTCGAGGGGGGGCACGGCACGGCCGGCGGACTGGGGCCGGTGTTCGATGAACTGGGCTGGGCGGCGGGCAAGGATTTTGCGCTGGCGAGCGCGACGGGGGGCATCATCGGCGCGATTGTCGTGGGCATGGCGCTGATCAACTGGGCGGTGCGCAAGGGATTTGTCGCGAATAAAAAGCCGCCGCGGGAGAATGTCGAGGAAGAGGACTGGACGGGCATCATCGCGACTGGCCGGCGGCCCAGCGCGGGACGGCTGACGGTGTCGGGGGATGTGATTGAATCGCTGTCGCTGCATCTGGTGGTGGTGGCGGTGGCGGTTTGGGTTGGAATCGGGCTGAAGCAGGGCCTGGTGGGGATCGAGGGGTGGGTGCCGGTGCTGGAGCGTCACCGGCTGCTGTCGAGTTTCCCGCTGTTTCCGCTGTGCATGCTCGGGGGGCTGGCGGTGCAGTTGCTGGCCGACCGGTTCGATCCGCACGGGCACATTGACCACGGGCTGATGCGGCGGATCCAGAACACGGCGCTGGATTTCCTGGTGGTGGCGGCGATTGCGACGATCCGGCTGGACGTGGTGCTGGCGGGCTGGCTGCCGCTGGCGATCCTGATCGCGGCGGGGATTTTGTGGAACGTGGGCTGCCTGGTCTGGCTGGCGCGGCGGGTGTTTCCGGATGCGTGGTTCGAGCGGGGCATCGCGGAGATGGGCCAATCGATGGGGGTGACGGCGACGGGGCTCTTGCTGCTGCGGGTGGTGGATCCGGACTACAAGACGCCGGCGGCGGAAGCCTTCGCCTGCAAGCAGTTGATGCACGAGCCGTTCATGGGCGGGGGGCTGTGGACGGGCATGGCGATTCCGCTGATCGCGGCGGTGGGCCCCCTGCCGGTGTTCGCCGTGGCCTGCGTGGCCGTGGCGGTCTGGGGCGTTGTGCTCTTCTTCATGCGCAAAGGCTGATGTGCGTCAGGGGGGCTTCGGAAAAATAGCAACTCGTTTTGGTTATTTCGTTTCGCAGAGGTTGTTGCAAAACTCCGAAATCAACGGCCGGGACGGAGCCCGGCCCTCCAGAAAACCACCCAAAGGGCTTGTTTTCGCCTTTGGAGGGACGACCTCCGTGTCGTCCAAGCTGCTCCCGTTCCTGAATGTCTATGCTTTGCTGGGATACATTGAAGGAGACACCAAGGTGCGCTTCCGGTCCTTGCCGGACGAGCTTTCGATGCTGCCGGCGCGAATCGATTATGACTATTCCGGTTTGTGGTCGGCCGCGCGACCGGCGGCGCACCGGTTGGGAGAGGGGGGCATTACGGTCGCTTCGTCCTGATGCGCACGTAGGTCTGGCGGGGCATGGAGGTGGGCATGGTGTGGATGATCGAATGACCGGTACCGGTGTAGCGGCGACGGGGCGTCCAGACAACGTCCACTCCGGTGGTGACGGTCAGATAGGGGGTTTCCTGCACGGCATACTGGTAACCGGGCTCGGTCGGGATTACGAGCGAGTGACCGGATCCGGCGGTTTCATGGGACAGGGGAACGGGTCGGGGTTGGGCGGGAAGGGAGAAGACCCGCGTGGCGGCCTGGATGTGGCCGGAGGAGTCATAGCCGCCGTATTGGACGAAGTCGACGGTGGTGGTGGTGCGGGGCAGCAGCGCGACGGCCGGGTGGAACGCGGCGGCGGGCATGCGTTCGGCGCGCTCGGTCACGATGCCGGTGTCCGTTGCATACTCGTACACCCGGTCGCTGGCCTGGCCGCCGGAGTCGGTGCCGCCGAAGACATAAACGGTTTCGCCTTGAATCCCCGTGTGGGCGATCGCGGAGGCGGCGTTGTAGAATATGGGCACCCCGTCCATGCTCTGGGTCCAGGCGTTGTCCGCGACGAGGAAGCGCGCCGCCTTTTCAAAGCCCAGCGCGATGATTTCCCGGTCGTCCGCGGTGGACTGGGCGGCGTGGTTGACAAATTGCCAGGGGCTATCAGTGTGCTGCTGCCAGGTGCCGGAAGGGGTGCGGCTCCAGAGGTCCCGGAGAATCTGGGCGCCGTTGAAGCCGCCGAGAAAATACACGTCGCCGTTGGACAGCGGCGTGGCGGTGTGGCCGGTGCGGGGCCCGAGCGGGGTGGTCGTTGAGACCCGGCTGCAGGTCATGGTGGTGCCGGGATAAAAATCCATCTGCCAGACGTCTTCGAGAACGGCATCGTCTTCGCCGGTGCCGCCGTGGATATAGAGGCTATCGCCCTGGCTCCAAGCGGCGTGTTCCGTGCGGGCATCAGGGAGGGGGTCGGTCGTGGTGACCTCGGACCATCCCGTGGTGACCGAATACATGAACGTGTTGTGGCTCGGGGTTCCGGAGCTGTCGCGTCCGCCAAACAGGACGACGCGGCTGCCCACGCGGGTCAAAGAATGGCCGCCGCGCCCGCCGATAGGATCGTTGGTGGGGTAGCCTCCGACCCAATCGCGAACGGGCGGGGCGGGGGTGGAGTAGACATAGGTCGTGGATTGGGCTTCGTTGGCGGTGCTATATCCGCCAAAAATGACGACGTCCACAGAGGTGGTGGAGCGGTGGAAACAAGCGGCGCGGGCCTGGGTGAGGGCTTGGGGCATGCGTTCGGCGCGTTCGGTGAGGGGGCCTGACGGAAGAAGATACTCATAGACGGTGTCGGTTTTCTGGAGGCCCGAGCCGTGGCCGCCAAAGGTGACGAGCTTCTGTTGGCCGTCGTCGGCGGGAGCCACAACGTAGGCCGCGCCATGCTGGACGGGCGGTCCGCCGGTCGCCAGGCTCCACGTGTCGGAGGGGATGTCGTAGCTAGCGATGGAGCCGCTGTTGCCGACGGCGACCAGCGTGGTATAGCCGGGCATGAACAGGGCCTGGCCCATGAAGGCCTCGGGGGCGTCGGCGAGTGGCTGCCACTCGCCGCCGGAGCTACGCTGCCAGAGATCTTGAAGGAGAACATAAGAGGTATTGATTCCGCCGAAGAAATAGACGTTTCCATTGGGCGCGGGCACGGCGGCATGGAATCGGCGGGGGGCGGGCGGGGTATCGGCTTCCACCTCGTTCCAGAAGCTGGTGCCGGGGGACGAAAGATCGGCGCGCCACAAATCCGTGAAGGTGGCGCCGCCGGCGCCGTACCCGCCGTGGACATACAGGGTGTAGTCATCCATCCAGGAGGCGTGATATTGCCGGGCGGGGGGCCGGTCGCCGGAGGTGGCGACCGGAGACCACTCGTTATCGCGGAAAGAATACAGGTCATTATACAAGGTGCCCGTTTGATCCCCGCCGCCGAAGAGGATTACTTCGCCATCGGGGAGGGCATGCAGGGAGTGCCCGGCGCGGGCGGCAGGAGGATTGAGGGGGTCTGGGTTTGTCCAGTCGTCGGCATGGCCGGGCGGACAGAGAAGAAGGCAGAACCCAATCGCCGGCAAGGTGGCGGCGATCGACACACGAGGAACGCCCAACACGGGTTTGCTCATGACACACTCCTTTGGAAGGCAAGCCAGACAAAGGCAGGACGGATATCCGTTCCAACCCTTCCGAGACAAAGGCTACGCCGGGGGCATGGGGAGTCAAGGCGAACTTGACGAAGGACAAAAAATAGCCCCGCCGGGGAGGGCGGGGCCGGGGGTGGGGTCGTCCCCACCGGGGCGAGGGGCCCGGAAACCGTTCTAGTCGAGCAACGGCGGCGGGGGCAAGTGCTCGGGCATATCGGGGCCGAACGGCGGGGGCGGCGGGGGGGGGTAGCCTTCCTTGGCGTAGGGGAAGTCGCGGAAGGCGCCGGGACGCATGGGCCGTTCGCCGGAGAGGATGCGCTCGAGCTGCTCCTCGATGAGCTCATCGCGATTCTCGCGGGCGTAATCGATGCGCTCCTTGAGCGTGGCGAGTTGTTCCTCGGCCTGGGCGAGCCGGGTTTCCTGATGGGCCTGGACGCGGTCGGCGACTTCGCCGAGTTTCACGCGCAGTTGGTCGACGAGTTCCGCCTTGCGGGTTTCGTCGGTCTCGTTGCGGGCGGCGGTGGCGAGCCCGCGGATGGCGTGATGCTCGGCGCGCAGTTCTTCCATCATCTCGGGCGACATGGGGCCGCCGGGCCGGTTTTCGCCGCCCTGATGGGCGCGCTTGGCGCGTTGTTCCATGCGGCCCTGGCGGCCGGTGCTGTCGCCGTCGTCGGCGCCGCCCTGGCGTTGGCGGCGGCCCTGGCGGCCGGATTCCTCCTGGGCGAGGGCGGAGCCGGCGACAAGGGCCAGCGCGGCGAGGGTAGTGAGCAGGGTTTTCATGGTGGGATTCCTTTCGGGGTTTGGGGTTGGTGTTTACATTTCGATGAACTCGAGCGGATCGATGGCGATGGCCAGGAGCAGGCGTTCGAGTTCGGCGAAATCATCTTCGAGGGGATCGGCCCATTCCTCGACCTCTTCCAAGGCGGCGAGGGATGGCGCGGGCGCGAGCGAAGCAGGGCGGGACTGGAAGGCGCGCACGCCCAGGAGGAGGGCGAGGGCGGCGGCCGCGGCGAGGGCGGATTTCCAGAGCGGGCGGGCCAAGAGGACCGGCGGCTTGTGTGCCGCGAGGCGCGCGGCGAGGATTGCGACGGTGTCGGGGGAGGGTCCGGCCGGGGGGGCGGGAAGGGCGGCGGCCAATCCGCGCAGTTCGGCGCGGAGCCGGCGGGCGGGTTCCGAGGCGGCGAGTACGGTGTCGAGCGCGCGGCGCTGGTTATCCGACAATTCGCCGGATTGTTCGAGAAGCAGGAGTTGTTCGAGTGGGGTGGGGTTCATGATCCGGTCTCCTGGAGTTCGCGATAGGCGGGGCCGAGGGCGGTGCGGAGTTTGTCGATGGCGTATTGCATGCGGGCGAGGGCGGTATTGATGGAGGTGCGCTGGATGCGGGCGATTTCCTTGAAGGGCAGTCCGGCATCCATGCGCAGCCAGAAGACTTCGCGCTGCTCCAGGGGCAGGCGGTTGGCGGCGGCTTCGATCTGCCGGCCGAGGTCGCGGCCGGCGGCCTGGAGGGCGGGGGAAAGGGACGGGTCGGGAACGAGGTCGCCGCCGGCCATGCCGCCGCCGGCGAGAGGGGCGTCGAGGGAGCCGTCGGGTTTCTTGCGCCGGGCCTGATCGATGATGAGGTTGTGGGCGATGCGGAAGAGCCAGCCGAGGAGATTCTGGTGACGGAAGCGGTTCATGTGCTGGAGGGCCCGGACCCAGGTTTCCTGAAACCACTCGTCGGCTTCGCCGGGGTCGGCGGCGAAGCGATACAGGAAGGCAAACAGCGGCCGCTTGGTATTTTCGACCAGTTGGGCGAGGGCTTCGGTGTCGCCGTTGCGCCAGGCTGCCAGGAGAGTTGCATCGTTGGGGTCCATCGAAGGGGTTGGGTCGGTTGTGGCTTTCATGACAGACAACGGATGGGGGGCTGGATTTATTGCACGGGTTTTCCATGGCGTGGAAAAAAGTTTTCCACGCCATGGAAAATTCCGGCCGTGATTTTCCACGCCATGGAAAACTGTAGCGCAAATTTTCCACGGCATGGAAAACCTTTTTCCACAGCGTGGAAAACCGGTGGCGGGGGGGGGGGGGGGGGGCCCGTGAATATAGCGGAACTGATTCACCCACGGGACAAGCCCGTGGGGGTCTTCGATCCGGATCCCGATCCCCAGGCCCTTGCGGCATGGGTGAAGCCGGTCAGCCCATTGGCCGATGTTTCTCGAGTTCCTGCCCTGGTTTTCCTGATTTTTATCTTGGCGTCTTCGCGTCTTGGCGTGAGGATGGCTGCTGGATCGGGGCCGGGAAGAGGTCTCACGCCAAGACGCCAAGACGCAAAGGGGCAGCCGGAGAAGAGGTCGATGCGCCCGCTGGGCGCGTCGGGTCGGCCGGGGGGCTACAGCCCGGCGTGGCGTTCGGCGATGGCGGCGGCGAGGGCGTCGAGCTGGGCGTAGGTGTCGGGGCGCGGGTCGCCGCGGCAGAGGACGGGGTCGAGCAATTCGACCTTGAGATTGGGGATCAGGGCGGCGACCTGTTCGACCACCTTGGTGCTCCAGCCGAAGGAGCCGATGACCGACGCGAAGCGGACCTTGGGCCGGATGGCGTTGGCGAGATGGGCGGCGGTATGGGCCGCGGGATGCGGTCCGACGTGGACCGTTGGAGTGCCGAGCACCAGCGTGGCGGCATCCACCAGGGACATCGCCAATTTACCGATATCGGTGACCACGAGATCGAAGAGGTGGACCTTGATGCCGCGGCTCACCAGGGAATCGAGGAGCGCGTGAGCCATCTTCTGGGTGCTGCCGTGCATGGAGACGTAGGGCAGGACGACCTCGTTCTTGACGGCATCGGAGGCCCAGTCCTGGTAGGCGTCCAGGATGAATTGCGGCTGGCCGTACACGGGGCCGTGGCTAGGGGCGATCATGCGGATGTCCCGGGCGAGCACTTTGTCGAGGTTGCGGCGGATGGGCTGTCGGAAGGGCATCATGATTTCGGCGTAGTAGCGCTTGGCGGCCTCGAGGGTGACGGCCGGGTCCGTGACGTAGATATCGGTGGTGGCCAGATGCGAGCCGAAGAAATCGCAGGAAAAGAGGATGCGGTCTTCCTGGAGCCAGGTGCTCATGGTTTCGGGCCAGTGGACCCAGGGGGTGTAGATGAATTCGAGAGTCTTGCCGCCGAGGTCGAGCGTCTCACCATCGCCGACGGTGCGGAAGGCGGTTTCGGGAAGCTGCAGCAGGTCGATGAGCATATCGCGGCACTTGGGATTGGTGACGACCACGGCATCCGGATATTTGGCGAGGACGGCGGGAATGGAGCCGGAATGGTCCTGCTCGGCGTGGTGGGCCACGATGTAATCGATTCGATCGACGTCTTCGAGCTGGGCCTTCAGGACCTCCCATTGCTCCGGATCCACGGTGTCGAGCAGGGCGGTTTTTTCGGTGCCGCGGACCAGGTAGGCGTTGTAGCTGGTGCCATCGGGCAGAGGGATCAGCGCGTCGAACAGCCGGCGGTTCCAGTCCACCGCGCCAAGGAATTCCACGCCTTCGCTAAGGGTTCGTCTGTTCATGTTCTACTCCTCATCCTGATCGTAACGTGGACGCCAGCGGTGTGGTTGAGGCGCTGGGCGGCCACGGGTGACCGATACCATTGATTTGGGATTCTGCAAGGGGGCGGAATGGATTCACCCACGTCCAGGGGGTGGGGAGCCAAGCCATTTGCATTCGGGGCGGGGTGGGTTAGCTTGGCGGACATGAAATCATCGACTCACCTGGGGACGTCGCCGCGGCGGATGGATGCGGCGGCCAAGACGGGTGGCACGCTGCGGTATACGGATGACCGGGTTCGCCCGGGAACGCTGCACACGGCCATCCTGATGAGCTGCCATGCGCATGCGGAGATCCGGGGGATCGATGTGGCGGCGGCGCGGGAAGCGCCGGGGGTGCGCGGGGTGTTCACGGGCGCGGACTGGCCCGATGCGTTCATCGGCCTCTACATGGGGGACAAGCCGCCGCTGGCCCGGGGGCGGGTGCGCTATCATGGCGAACCGGTGGCGGCGGTGGTGGCGGATGACGAGGCGGCGGCGCAAGCGGCGCTGCGGCGGATTCGCGTGAACTACGCTCCGCTGCCGGCGATCGGCAGTCCCCGCGACGGGATGGCGCCGGGCGCCCCGGTGCTGCATCCGGATCTGGCGACCTATGCGCGGATTCCCGACATCCTGCCGGAGCCCGGCACCAACATCGCCAACCGCACGCGCATCCGCAAGGGGGATCCGGAGCGCGCCTTTGCCGGGGCCGAGGTGACGGTCGCGGGCGAGTTTTCGTTTCCGCCGGGCGACCATGTGGCGCTGGAGCCGCGCGTGGTGATCGCCGAATACGGTTTGGACGGGCGGCTGGAAATCGACAGCTCGACGCAATCGCCGTTCGAAGTCCGCAACCTGCTGGCGCGGGCGCTGGGGTTGCCGGAGCGCCGGATCGTGGTGCGGGCGACTCCGCTTGGCGGCGGCTTCGGCGGGAAGGCGGGCATCATGAACGAGCCGTTGGCGGCGCTGCTGGCGATGCGCTTTCCGGGGCGGCCGGTGCGCGTGGCCAACACGCGGGAATCGGACATGCTGACGAGCCCGGGGCGTCCGGGATTGCAGGCGCGCGTGCGCCTGGCGGCGCAGGCCGATGGGACGCTGCAGGCGGCGGACATCGAGTTTTGGTTTGATTCCGGCGGCTACGCCGATTACGCGGTGAATGTGTCGCGCGCGGCGGCGATCTCCTGCACCGGTCCCTACAACGTCCCGCACGTGCGGACGGATTCGTTGTGCGTCTATACCAATCATCCGTTCGCCACGGCGTTCCGGGGATTCGGCCACATCGAGCTGTCGTATGCGACGGAGCGGGCGATGGACCTGCTGGCGGACCGGCTGGGAATGGATCCGGCGGAGCTGCGGATGAAAAACCTGATCCGCCGGGGAGACCTGACGCCCACGGGGGCGCCGATGGATGCCAACACCGGCGATCTGCCCGCGTGCCTGGCGAAAGTGAAGGAACGCCTGGACTGGGACGGGGGGCCGCGCCGGGTGGTGCTGCCCGAAGGCCGGATCCGGGCCAAGGGGGTGTCGTGCTTCTGGAAGGCGCCGGCGATTCCGACATTCACGGATGCGGGCGCGGTGTTGTTTTTCGCGGAGGATGGCAGCGCCACGCTGTCCACGGGCATCATTGAAATCGGGCAGGGGGCGCTGGATGGCCTGCGCATCCTGGTGGCGGAGGCCTTGAAGACCGATCTGGAACGGGTGACGGTGACGAACCTCGTGGATACGGACCGTTCGCCGCACGACTGGGCCACGGCGGCCAGCCGGTCGCTGTTCATGGCCGGGCGGGCGGCGCTGGAAGCGGTGGAGGACGCCACGGGGCAGATCAAGCGCGTGGCGGCGGCGGTGCTGCGCTGCGCGGAGGGGGACCTGGAGGTCGGCGGCAACCGTGTGTTCATCCGCGACGAGCCGTCGCTGGGGCTTCCGCTGGAGAAGGTGGTGCTGGGGTATGTCTATCCGGACGGCGTGGCGATTGGCGGGCCGGTGATCGGGCGCGGGCGCTACATGGCCCGGCACTTGTCGGGGATGGACCCCGCCACCGGCGCGGGCAAGCCGTGGCTGGAATGGACGCTCGGGGCGGAAGGCGTGGAGATCGAGGTGGACCCGGCGGACGGCGCCATCCGGGTCGTGAAGGCGGCGTGCACGATGGATGTCGGCAAGGTGGTGCATCCGGCGCTGGCCCGTGGCCAGGTGGTCGGCGCCATGGGGATGGGGATCGGCTATGCGCTGACGGAGGGGTATGTGTTCGATGCGCGCCAAATCGTGCAGAACGGCTCGCTGCGCGACTACAAGATCATGCGCTACGGGGAAGACCCGGAGTACATCGTTGATTTTGTCGAGACGCCCCAGGGGGACGGTCCGCATGGGCTGCGCGGGCTGGGCGAGCAGGGCATCGTCGGCATGCCGGGTTGCCTGGCGCAGGCCGTGTCGCTGGCCGTCGGTGCGCCCGTGAACGAACTGCCGATGACCCCCGAAACCATCTGGAAACGAATGCAGGAGGCGTCCCGATGATCTGCGCGGATATCCACTATGTGCGTCCCGACACCGCCGAGGAGGCCGTCGAGGCCTGGCGCCGACTGCCGGGAGCGCGCTATCTGGCCGGGGGCACGGAAATCCTATCCTCGGCCCGCCGCACGGCCGCCTATGAGCTGCGCGCCTGCATCGACATCAAGCGCATCCCGGAAACCGTGCGGCACGAGATCCGCGAGGGACGCATCCACCTGGGCGCCGCGCTGGCGTTGAGCGACGTGGCCGAGGGCGAGGCGTTCCCGCTGTTGAACGCCGTATTGCGGGGCATCGCCGACCGCACGGTCCGCAACCGCCTGACCCTGGGCGGCAACGTGGCCGGCCTGCTGCCCTATCGGGAAGCGGTTCTGCCGCTGCTGCTGGCCGATGCCACGGTGCTGACCCTTGCGCCCGGCGCGGAGGACGCGCCCCCGGTCCGCCGGGAGCGCCGGTTGCGCGACGTGTTCGACAAGCGCCTGGTTCTGGCGCCGGGCGAGCTGCTGCTGTCGTTCTCGGTGCCCATGGAAGCGACCGAATGGCCCTGGAGTCACCAGCGCCGCACGCGGACATCCGTGGTGGACTATCCGCTGGCCACGACGGCCCTGGTCCGCGACGGAGAGGCCATTCGCTTTGCGGTGACCGGTGTTCATCCCTATCCCTTCCGGTCCGACGCCATCGATGCGGCGCTGACGGAGGGAGTGCAAACCGGAGCGCCGCTGACGCTTGGCGGGGTGGAATCCATTCTAGAGGCCCTGGGCGCGTTGCGCGCGGACTCGCGCGGATCCGCGGAATACCGCGCGGCGCTGGTGAAGAAGATGATTCTCACATCGCTGGAGGAACTGGCATGAAGATCATTCACGGGATCACCGAGCTCCATTTGTGCGTGAATGGCGAAGACCGCTGCGTGGCGGTTCGCCCCGGCGAAACCCTGCTGCGCGTCCTGCGCGAGAAACTCGGGCTGACCGGCGCGAAGTGCGGGTGCGAAAACGGCGATTGCGGGGCCTGCACGGTTCAGTTGGATGGGATTCCGGTCAAGTCGTGCCTGGTGCTGGCGGTCGAGTGCGACGGCAGCGCCATCACGACCATCGAAGGCCTCCGCCATCATCCGGTGCAGGAGGCGTTTGCCGCCGCGAACGGATACCAGTGTGGATTCTGCACCCCAGGGCAGATCCTGAACGCCGCCGCGCTGATCCAAGCCCACCCGGAATCCGACGAGGCTGTCGACCGCGAGTGGATGCAGAGCAATCTGTGCCGCTGCACCGGCTATGAGGGAATCCGCGACGCGCTGGCCGTGGCCCGGGCCGGCGGCGATGGAACGACGGACGCCCGCGCCCGGACGACTTCCGATTCTCTGTAGCCGCGCCCGTTGGACGCGGGGCGGTTCGGGCCTTAGAAGTGGTGGACGTAGCGCAGATTGATGCGTTCGCCCTCGGGGCGGCTCTGGGCGTCGAATTCGAAGTAGACGTTGGCGAACAGGTGGTTGTCGGCGTTGAAGCTCCAGAGCAGGCCGGGGCCGGCGGCGTAGACTTCCTCTTTGAGCGCGCCGGTGCTGTCGCCGTTTTCCCGGCTGCTTTCGATCTGGCGGAAGATGTAGCCATTGAGTCCGACGCGCAGGCGCCGTTCAATCAGCTCGTAGGACGTGGCGAGGTTGGCGTGGAGCGCCTGGCCGGCCTGGGTGTCGCGAATGTTTTCGTCCGGGGTGTTGGGATCGGTGTTCTTGGCGTTCCAGAGGTAATGGAATCGTCCGGAGAGCGTCCACTTGGGCGTGAGGAACCACGTGGCGGCCCAGTAGGGATTGAGACTGACGACATTGGCGCCGGGATTGATCGAGCGCGTTTCGTCGTATTCGCCGGTGGGCAGGATGGTCTGGAATTCGATCCGGTGGGCGAAGACCGGTCCCTGTTCGCCCATGCGGACCCACTGGAGATAGGGCCCGACCAGCAGGTCGCCGAGTCCATCCCGGGCGGTGAGGGGCGTGCCTTTTTCGGTCAGGTCGAAGGACACCACCGGGAGCATCACATTCAGTCCGAGGTTGGCACCGGTGGGGAGGACGCGCGGGCACTGATAGATGAGCTGGGAGAGGCTGATCCAGGCGGAAAGCCGGGGCTCGTCCTCGAACGGAAGGTCGGGCAGCTTTCCGGCGTTGTAATATTGGACATACTGCGCGAAATACCAGCCGGGACCCGCGGGGGGAATGCCGTCGAGGAAGCTGGTGAAGCCGAGATTGACGGCGGGTTGGTCGTAGGCCGGGGCGGTGGTCGCGATCAGCACGGCGGCCAGGGCGATGAGGACGATGAACGACAGGCGGTATTTCATGGACGGTCTCCTTGGGCTGTTTCTATTTCTAGAAACAGCAGGATGCCCGAGCGGATGAGCGTCGGCAAGCCGCAAATCACCGGAGGGCAAAAAAAATGCGTTCGGGCGCGGGCGGGGACGCACGACCGGATTCACAACCCCATTGGATTGCCGGTGATTATTGATCACCCCGCATATGTACCTGCCTATACGTCGCCCGGGGAGTGATCGCCTACCGCACCCGACCGCCAAGCGAACGGAACCACATCCGTGGGGGAATCCTCGTTGGTATGAAGACTCTTGTCTTGCGCCCCGCGGGCGGGGGGGCGGCACAATGTTCTTGAGAAAAGCGGCGGTCTGTGAAAGTATTACGCCAATGAAGATTCGTAATAACGACAACGGGGCCGGCGCGGCGCGGGTAAGCCTGTCGCTGCCGAATGGGCTGGCGGCGGAACTGGATGGGCTGGTGGCGGCGAAGGGCGCGGCGAGCCGCTCGGCGCTGGTGGCGGACCTGGTGCGCGACGCCGTGGTGGAACACCGGTCGCAAAAAGGCCGTCAGCCGATTGCCGGGATCCTCACGCTGGTCTACGACCACCACGCGCGCAACCTCCAGGCGAAGTTGACGGATTTGCAGCACGCGGCCGAGGGGTTGATTGTCTCGGTGATGCATGTACATTTGAGTCACCACGACTGCCTCGAGGTGCTGGTGGTTCGCGGTGCCGCGCACCGCGTCCGCCGGCTGGCGGATCGACTGGCGGCCGTGCGCGGGGTGAAGCATGGAAAACTGACGATCACCGCAACCGGACACAAGGAATAGGACATGAATCAGCGATGGATGGCGATGGCGAGCCTGGTCGTGGCAGGCGGGTGTGCCGTGGTTTCGGCCCAGACGCCGGTGACGCACGCGGAGTTGCAGGCGGTGACGGAAACCGGCCAGAGCGCATGGGCGGAGACGTTTCCCTTCACGATTCGCGGGGTGATCCTCAACGATCCGGAGGAAATGCTGGATGCGACCTATGATCCCCAGGCGGTGGCCTCCAACCAGATCGGCGCACAGTATCAGGTGTTCTTTCAAGGGGGGGATGGCGACCGCGGCGGAACGGCGCTGTGGATGGCGCAGAATTACCAGGCCCGGGGGCATCTCGAGCAGTACTACGCGGAAGCGGAATGGGCCAGCGAGATGCAGCGCATTCGGCAGGATGCCGCCGGGCGGCTGTTTCGAAAGGGCGACGTGATCGAGGTGACGGCGCGGCGCGCGCTTTTCTACAATGGAAAAATCAACATCAACGAGGCCCACCGGATCGATCCGGCCAACAATTTCGATATCGAGCTGGTGCAGGCCAACGCGGGGCTGCCACGGGCGGAGCCGATCACGCTGGCGGACGTGATGGATACCGAGGGAAATTTCTACTTCGATCCCACGCGCCAGTCCGGCGGCGAGCATTGGCAGGGCATGCGGGTTCGGCTCGACGGAGTGCGGCTGGTGGATACCAACGGCTGGGGGGGGGGCTCGTGGGAGCAGCGATTCTGCACCGTGGAGGATGCCGAGGGCAGAACCTTCCCGCTGCGCATGCCGCGGACGGATCTGGGCGAGCCGCCCGCGACCTCGACGTGGTTTTCCGTGGTGGGGATTCTGAACCAGGAGCGGCTGACTCCGCCCAGCTATGAACTGTTTGTGCAGGAAATCGGCCCTGTGCTCCATTTGGTCCGCGGAGCGTCGGGGGGCGTGGCCGTCCTGTTCACGGCCGACTACGAGGACTTGGTGCTGGAGGCGACGGACGACCTTGAGGGGCCGGCGGAGTGGAGCCCGGTGGACATCACGCCGGTCCGGGTTATCCTGATGGAGGACACCGGCGATGCGCCCCGGCGGACGTATCGCTTGAGGAAAGTCGATTGAACACAAGACCTGCCAGGATGGAGCGGTCGAAGCGGTCCGCGTTTACGCTGACCGAGCTGCTGGTGGTGATGGCGGTGCTGGGCCTAGTGACGGCATTGGCCGGCCCGCCGCTGGTTTCGTCGATTGAACGCGCCCGGGTCGGGCGCGTGGTGGCCGATTTGCGCATCGTGGAGGTGGCGCTGGAGGCCTACCGAACCGACCACGGGTGCTATCCGCCCGTTACGGCTTCGTGCATGGGGGGCGATGCCGAGGAGGTGCTGCAACTGCCTCGGGAGCTGGCGGACGGGGGCTATCTGCCGCGGGATCCGCGCAGCAACACCTCGGTGCTGCTGGAGGATCCGTTCCGTCCCGGGCATACGTATAAATATGCCGCGCCGGAGAAGTATTGGATGAACGGGTCCATGCAGAACCTGCGATATTTGGTCTGGGTGCCCAGCGATTTCCCTTCCAACCAGTCGGAATCGGGGCGGGCCGACGATTCGCCGAATTCGCCGCTGGCCTGGGCGGTGTGGAGCCTGGGGCCGCGTCCACAGGGGTCGCGCGCGCTTCATGTGAAAGCCCCCACCGCCGCCTTCACCTGGTATGGGGGGCTCGGAGATCACGGCGTCATTGCGCGCTACAAACAGCGCCAGGGGCCGAGCTGGTCCACCTTGCGCTGAGGACGGCCGCCGCCGGCCGCCATGACGCGTGCAGGGCATAGGCTTTGACTCGAGGGACGGCGGGGCGCTATAGTCCGAGGTCGCAGGGTCAAGGCCCGGTGGAACCAAGGATCATCATGGATGTTCAATTGCTGAAAGAAGCGGTCGGGTATGCGGCCTCGCTGATTGTTCTGATCTCGCTGCTGATGACCAATCTGTACCGTCTGCGGCAGATCAATCTGGTGGGCGCCACGATTTTTGCGCTCTACGGCTACTTGATCCAGGCCTGGCCCGTGGTGTTCATGAATATGATGATTGCGGGAATCGACATCTGGTACCTGCTGCAGATGATGCGCTTCAGCGCCTATTTCGATTTGGCGCCGGCGACCAGCGTGGGCGACGAATATCTCAAGCGCTTCTTTTTGTTCCATGAACGCGAACTGATGAGGTTCGCCCCCGGGCTGACCTTCGAGGAGCTGCTGGAGGCGCATACCTGCATTCTGTTCCGCAACATGCTGCCCGTCGGCGTGTTTTCCTACCGGCAGGCCGGGCCGGACGCGGACATTGTGCTGGATTTCATGATTCCCGAATACCGCGACAACAAGGCCGGGCGGTTTCTCTACCGGACCAAGCGGATGTTCTTCAAGGAGCAGGGCATCAAGCGCTTTCATGCCCTGGCGCGGCATCCGGCCCAGCCCAAGTATTTTTCGAAGAACGGATTCGTGCGCGAGGAGGGCAAATCGGGCGCATTCGTGAACAACCTGTAGGGGGGCCGCCATGACCGCCCCCTGGCTGGCGCTGGAAGACATCGCGGTGCGGTTCCCGATCCGCCGCGGCGTGCTGGCGCGGGTGAAGGGGCATGTGCATGCGGTGGCCGGGGTATCGCTGGAGATGGAGCGCGGGGAAACGCTGGGGCTGGCCGGGGAATCGGGGTGCGGCAAAACGACCTTGGGCCGGGTGATGGCCGGGCTGGAGCGCCCGACCGCCGGCGCGGTGAAGTGGGAGGGGCAGACGCTCTTTTCGCCGGGAACCCGCCGGCCCTTGAGCAAGGACCAGCGGCGCCGCATTCAAATGGTCTTCCAGGACCCCATGGCGGCCTTGAATCCGCGGATGACCATTGGCGACCTCCTGACGGAAGGGCTGGTCGAGCATGGGCGGTTGCGGGGAGAGACCCGCGAGGCGGCGGGGGCCCGCCTGCTGGCGGAAGTCGGGATGGACGAGGGCGCCCTGCATAAATATCCCTTCGAATTTTCGGGCGGGCAGCGCCAGCGCATTTGCATTGCCCGCGCGTTGTCGCTGGAGCCGGATCTGGTGATTTGCGACGAGGTCGTCAGCGCGCTGGATGTCAGCGTCCAGGCGCAGGTGATCAATCTGCTGATGGATCTGCGCCGCCGGCACGGCCTGGCCTATCTGATGATTGGCCACGACCTGAGTGTGCTGCGGCATGTGGCGCATCGAATCGCCGTCATGTACCTGGGGCGGTTGATGGAAGTCGGCCTGGCCGATTCCGTGGTGGGCGAACCCAAGCATCCCTATTCCCGCGCACTGGTGGCCGCGGTGCCGATCCCCGGCGAGCGCCGTCGCCGCCAGGCGCTGCCGGGCGAGCCCCCTTCGGCCGCCCATCCACCGCCAGGCTGCCCGTTCCACCCACGCTGCCCCAGCGCCATGCCGATTTGCGCGTCGCAGGCCCCGGCCTGCCGCGAGGTGGATCGCCACCTCGTCTGGTGCCATCTGTATCCGTAATCCGGCGATCAGGGCAACAGGGCGTCGAACTCGGATTCCCACTCGTTCTGGCCGTCGAAGTCCGGGGCCAAATTGCGGAGGGCGTCGACCAGTTCGGACGTTGGGTTCATCAGGGAGATGGCTCCGCCGATGGGAGGGGTACCGGGCTTCTCGGTTCGCCAGAGGAGCAACGTGGCATTGGCAGCACCGGCCGTTCCGAGACAGAAGGGCGTTTCAATGATCATGGCGGGCAATGAAAGAGTGGAACCGCGGAGAGTCGTCGGGGTCAGATTGGTGAGCGAGGCCAGTGGAGTCTGGGGGCTTCGACGAGTGATTTTCCAGGCGCCATCGGCCTGCCGGCGCTTGCGCAGCAAGACTCCGGTTTCCGCGGGCGCCAACTGGTCGGGGAGCATGTCGCCGCGCCAAACCATCCGGCCCCCCCGTCGGGAAATCGAGTGGTCGGGGGTATCGAGGATGACCAGCACCTCGGGGGGCAACGGTTCGGGGGCGGGCACAAAGTCCAGACCGCTGGCACGGGCGGCTCGTTCGACAAGAGACTCGGCATCGGTGAAGACGGCGGCGCCATCCAGTCGGGCGGGATCGAGGGGGATGGCGACCCGTTCGGCCAGCCCGGCGGTGGCCAGCAGGGTCGTCAGGAGGAAAAGCCGTGGCATCCGGCGCCTCATGGCTGATCTCCGCCCCCCCGTCGCGAGAGGTGGAGGAATTCGGTGCGGGTGGCGACGGAGTCATGGAAGCTGCCCAGCATGGCCGAGGTCACCATCCGCGAGTGCTGTTTTTCGACCCCGCGCATCATCATGCACAGGTGCTGGGCCTCCACGATGACCCCGACGCCTTCGGGCTGGAGCGTATCCATCAGGGCGCGGGCGATCTGATCGGTCAGGCGTTCTTGAACCTGGAGCCGCCGTGCAAACAGGTCTGCCAGCCGGGCCAGCTTGCTGACGCCCACGATCCGGCCGCGGGGGATATAGCCGATGTGGCACACGCCGAAAAATGGCAGGAGATGGTGTTCGCACAGGGAATAGATTTCGATGTCGCGGACGATGACCATGTGATTGGCTTCGACATCGAACAGGGCGGATTCCAGCAGGGTGGTGGGATTCTGCTGGTATCCCCGGGTCAGAAACCGCCACGCCTCGGCGGCTCGTTTGGGGGTGTCCAGGAGGCCCTTCCGCTCGGGATCGTCGCCCAACAGGGCCAGCCATTTCTTGAAGATGTCTTGCATGCCGGGGATTTAGACATACTGCCGATTCTCCCGCAACCCATTTGCACCGGTCGCGTTTCGCGGCGGGCACGCGCTTGACGGCAGGGCACGCCGGGGCATAGACTGCGCGCTTATCGGTGGCCGGAAGGGGCCGCCGTCTACCAAAGAGCGGGATGATTCGATGACGTTGACCAAAGCCTCGGAGCAGCAGATGGAAAAACTGGCCGGCCAGTCCCAGGAGGGATTTCTGGACAACCTGTCGGGCGCGTTTTTCCGCCGCATCGACTGGTGGGCGTTCTGGACGGTGCTGGCGGCGACGCTTTGGCTGTACATCTATACGCTGGCCCCGACGGTGACGCTGGAAGATTCGGGCGAGCTGGTGGTGGCGGCGGACTACCTCGGCGTGCCGCATCCGCCGGGATATCCGATCTGGACGCTGCTGGCCTGGTTTTTCAAATGGTTGTTCCACGGGGTGACCTTCCACGGCTATCCAAACCCGGCCTGGGGGGCGGGGCTGGCCTCCGCCGTGCCCGGCGCGGGGGCCTGCGCCTTGCTGGCGCTGCTGATCAGCCGGTCGGGGGCGGACCTCTTGCGCAGCGTGCCGGCGCTCAAGGGCAAGATCAGTTTCAAGACCGAGACTTGGATCTGCCTGGCGGCCGGCATTTCCGGCGGCATGCTGCTGGCGTTCAGCCCGGTGATGTGGTCGCAGAGCGTGATTGTCGAAGTCTACAGCCTGAACGCCTTTTTCCAGATGGCGGTGTTGCTGTTGATCTACATGTGGATGTGCCGTCCCAAAAGCGACACGCTGCTCTACATCGCGGCGTTTCTGTTTGGGCTGGGCCTGACCAATCACCAGACGCTCTTGTTCCTGGGCCTGGCGCTGGCGGTGGCCGTGGTGATGAAGGATGCCGACCTGTTCCGCGACTTCGCCATTGCCACCGTTCTGATCGGCACGGTGTTCATCCTCTGCGTGAAGGGAATCCTGCTGTTTGCCGCGCGCGAGCCGCTGGTCGAACTGGGCGGCGCGGATCCTTCGCTGTGGGTCTGGTCGCGCGGCCCGGACACGCCGGCGTTCTGGATCTACAATTACCTGTTCCTGGCGATCCCGGTGGCGCTGGCGATCGGTGCCATGACCCAGAAGATGAAGGGATCCGCGCGCGCCGCATTCGGGCTGGCCGGTGTTGGGGCGGTTTACCTCCTCGCGGTGGCGGGCTATGCGTATTTCGCCTCGGACGGGGCCAAGGCCGCCCCGGGGTTCAGCCCCTGGCTGTGGAATTCGCTGGTCCCGACCGACGCGGCCCGGGTGGAGTCGCCGTTTGCGGCATGGTTGTGGGGACCCGGCGGCATTGGGCCGCGCGTGGCCCTGTTGTTCCGCCTGCTCATGTTGATGCCGTTCGGGCTGGCCTTCATCGCCCTGCCGCACGGCAAGACCGTGGCCACCACCATTCTGCTCGCGGAGATCGGCGTCTCGTTCTACATGTACCTGCCGATTGCCTCCGAGCAGAACCCGCCCATGAACTGGGGCTATGCCCGCACCTGGGAAGGCTTCATCCATGCGGTCAGCCGCGGCCAGTACGAGGCGATTGTCCCCACCGACATCTTCAGCGAAAAATTCATCCAGCAGCTCGGGGCCTACCTGACCGACTTGCGCGAGCAGTTCTCGTTGCCGGTGGCCGTGCTGGGGTTTCTGCCCTTCTGCGCCTGGGGCTTCCACGTCGGCGGGAAGCGCCACTCCGCCTTCCCGGTCGCGCTGGGTTTGGTTCTGGCATCGTCTCTGTTCATCATCCTGGAGACCCTCGGCTGGGCTGGCGCGGAACGGGTCTACCGCCTGCTGATTGCCCCGATCCTGCTGCTGGCCGCCTGGGGGCTGTTCGTGCTGATGGCCCGGTTCATCCAGAACCAAATCAAAGCCCTGCTCGAACAAACCTGGGGAACGCGCCTCATGATTGGCGGTTTCCTCGCGGCGATCCTGGCCGCCGTCCTCTGGGTCGATATCATGAGCCTGAAGGCGCTCTTCGGCGGCGAGTTGTCGCCGGTCGGTCGGGTCATTTATGCCGGCGTGGTATTTGGCCCGCCGCTGGCCATTGCCGTGGCCTGGGCGCTGAACCGCTCGCCGCTGCAGCTCGATTCGGATCTGGGCCTCTCGCAGCAGCGTTGGCTGCTGACATCGGTGGTGGGGTTTTTCTCCGTCAGCGTCATCTTCCTGATTTTCCAGAATCCCTCGCTGGACATCCAGAATCTCTTCATTGGCCGGGTGCAGTTCATCCAGAGCCACGCGCTGTACGCGTTATGGCTGGGCTACGGCGTGCTGCTCTCGGCGGCCTGGCTGGAGCGCCTGCTGGGGCCGCGGGCGCGAGTGCCCGCGCTGGCCGTCGCCCTGTTGCTGCCGGGCATCCTGGTGTGGCAGAACGCCTATGACGAGGAGCAGCTCCGCAAGGTTGGCGGCGCCGAGCAGCGCGGCCACGACTTCGGCTGGCAATTCGGCCACTGGGGGCTGGAGGGCGTCCGGGGCATCGAGCACGACTTCCGCTACAAGTACCCGGATCCGAAGGAATTCGAGCGCCAGTGGGCGGCCTATCCCACGCCCGGATATCCCCCGCCCATGACCACGAATGCGATCTTCTACGGCGGCACCGATCCGGGACGGTTCGTGCCCACCTACATGATCTATTCGGCCCAGTGCCGGTCCGACGTCTATCTCATCACCCAGAACGCGCTGGCCGACAACACGTTCATGAACATCACCCGCGACCTGTACGGCGACACCATCTACATTCCGTCGATGGAGGACAGCAACGAGGCGTTCCGCAAATACGTCGAGGACGTGCAGGCCGGCCGCATCCAGGCCGGGGCCGACATCCGGATCGAGGGCGGCAAGGTCAGCGTTCAGGGTGTCGGCGGCGTCATGACCATCAACGGCATCCTGGCCGAACTGATCTTCAAGGAAAACCGGGACCGCCACGACTTCTATGTCGAGGAAAGCTACGTCATCCAGTGGATGTATCCCTACCTGACGCCGCATGGGATCATGCTGAAGCTCAACCGCGATCCGGTGCCCAGCCTGGATCCGGAACTGGTCGAGAACGATCGCAAGTTCTGGACGTGGTATACGGCCTGGCTGCTGGAGCAGTCCGCCTTCCGCCGCGACATTTGCGCGCGCAAATCGTTTTCCAAGCTGCGCAGTGCCATCGCGGGCATCTACGACTACCGGCGAATGTACGACGAAGCCGAGCTGGCCTTCAAGCAGTCCATCGAGCTCTACCCGCTAAGCCCCGAGGCCAACTTCCGCCTCGCGCAGATGTATATGAACATGCAACGCTTCGAGGATGCGGAAACCCTCATCCGCGACTTCGTCGAGCAGGATCCCCGCAACGACAGTGCGCACGGATTCCTTGGACAGATCGAAAACACCCGCCGCATGATCGGGCGCCGCCGCGATATCGAAGCCCGTCAACAGGCCCAGGGCGCGCTCTCCGCCGATGAGGCGCTCGAACTGCTGTCGATCTATCGCGCCTCGGGCATGCAGGGGGCGTTTCAACAGATGGCGCAGCAACTGATCTCCGATCCGACCCTGCCGCCGGCGCATCTGCTCTCCCTGGCCGGGTTGTTCGCCCAGGACCAGCTCATCGAGGCGCTGGTGTTCACCCTGGACCAATACACCCGGCGCGAGCCCGGCAACCTCGATGTCTGGCTCGATCTTACCGCCGCCCAGATTTTCCTGAACCGCCCCGAGGATGCCCTGCAATCCCTGCGGCGGGCCATCGATTTGGGCGGGGATACCGCCCGGCAATACGTGTTGAACGATCCACGCTATCAGCCGTTGCATAACCACCCGGAATTCCGCGCGCTCTTCCCGCGCCAGATCATGCGCTCGCCCGCGCCGCCCCCCCCGTGGCAGGGTGGGGCGCTGCCCAGCCTTCCGGGCATGGCGAGATAGGCGTGACCTCCGCCCCCCGTGCCGGAGTCGCGGAGTTCGCGGCCCTGACGCCCGATGCCGTGATGGACCGCACCGAGCGCGCCTCGGGCTGCCGGGCATCCGGCCGGTGCCGTCCGCTGGCGTCATACATCAATCGCGTTTATGATGTCGGACTGGAAGACGGTGGGCAGGTGATCGCCAAGTTCTACCGCCCCGGGCGCTGGTCCCGCGAAACCCTGCAAGACGAACACGATTTTCTGCGCGAGCTTGCCGTCGACGAGATTCCGGTCGTGGCGCCGATCGCCGATGCGGAAGACCGCACCCTGCACGATGAAGCTGGCATCGCCTTCGCGTTGTTTCCCCGCATGGGCGGGCGCACCTGCGACGAACCCTCGCGCGTGGAATGGCTCCAGATCGGCCGCCTGATCGGCCGCATCCATCAGGCCGGCGCACGGCAGCCCGCCGCGCACCGCATCACGATCGATCCGCGCCAGTCCGCGCGCATCCACCTTGATTTCCTGCGCGATTCCGGCGCGATTCCCCGCGAGGTCGAAGGCCGCTACCCCGATACCGCCGGGCGTCTGCTCGACCGCATCGCCCCGTTGTTTGATGGCGTCGAGATCCAGCGCATCCACGGCGATCTCCACCGGATGAACCTGCTCTGGCGGCCGGACGAAGGGTTTCACGCCATCGATTTCGACGACATGGCCAACGGACCCGCCATTCAGGACCTGTGGATGCTACTGCCCGACCGGCTGCCCGCCGCGCGCCCCGAATTCGAGCTGTTGCTGGAAGGCTACGACACGTTTGCGGAATACGACGACGCCCAGACGCGCCTGATCGAACCCCTGCGCGCGATGCGGTTTCTGCACTACGCCGCCTGGTGCGCCCGGCAGGCCGCCGATGCCGGCCGCGGCATTCTGCATCCCGAATGGGGCACGGCCGACTTCTGGCGCCGCGAACTCGCCGACCTCCAGCGCCAGGCGCAGGACATCGCCGACCTGGCGTGAACCGAGTTTTCCGCCCGGAAGTTTCCCCGGATGAACTCAAGCGAGACCGACGGTTAAACCCCACGGGAGAAACATACACATATACACATATGTGTATAACTCTATTCTTCTCGTGGTGGTGTGGCGGTCAGAACCCATCGCGAAGGCGCGGCGGGCGGGGCCGGGCGCGGATGGCTTGGATAATGCCGTGGTCGGCCTTGGAGAACGGATAGTCGTCGAACTGGTCCGGGCGGACCCAGGCATGCCCGGCGCAGTCGAGGTGGCGCGGGCGGCCGGAGCGGATGCGCGCGAAATGGGCGTGCAGGTCGATGGTGAAATGGGTGTAGGCATGGCGGACGGTGACAAGGTGCGGGCCGACGTCGATGTGGAGGCCCATTTCCTCCATCAGTTCACGCGCGATGCATTGCTCCATCGTTTCGCCCGGGGCCTGTTTGCCGCCGGGGAATTCCCACAGGCCGGCCAGCATGCCCTTTTCGGGGTTGCGCTGGGCGATCAGGATCTGGTGGCGGGCATTCACGATCACCGCGGCGCCGACGATCTTGTGGGGCACCTTGGCCTTCCTGGCTTTGACGGGGAAGGCCTCGGGGGTGTTCCGCGCGGCGGCGCGGCAGACGCCGCGCAGGGGGCATTCGCCGCAGCGTGGCGTGCGCGGCGTGCAGACCAGCGCCCCCAGTTCCATCCAGGCTTCATTGACGGCGGCCGCCCGGTCGCGGATCAGCAGCGCGTCGGCGAGGCGCTGGAGCCGGTTCTTCGTGGCGGGCCGCCCGACGTCGTCCCGCAGGGCGGTCAAGCGGGAGAGCACGCGGATGACGTTGCCGTCGAGCACGGCGAGGGGATGGCCGAAGGCAAAGGACGCGATGGCGGCGGTGGTGTAGGGGCCCAGGCCGGGCAGGGTGGCGAGGACGGCCGGATCGGAAGGGAGTTTCCCGCCGTGATCGCGAACAAGGAGCTTCGCGGTTTTGTGAATCTGGCGCGCGCGCGTGTAGTAGCCCAGGCCCTCCCACTGCTTGAGCACGTCCTGGAGCGGCGCGGCGGCGAGTGCGGCGGGGGTCGGAAAGCGTTTCCGGAACCGCCGGAAGAAGGGGATGACGGTATCCACCCGCGTCTGCTGCAGCATGATTTCGGAAATCCAGACCGCATACGGGCGGCGCGGTTCCGTCCGCCAGGGCAGGTTGCGGGCGTTCTGGGCAAACCACGGCAGCAGGCGGCGGCGGATCGCCGCGCGCAGGGTGTTTACGTTGTTTCGGGGCATGGTCCAGCCCGGCAAGCCGGGCGGGGAGGGGGGGGGTACTAGCGCTTCACGGATTTCTTGATGCGGTTGACATGGCCGCGGCCAAGGCCCTTGACCTCGCAACCCAGTTCGAAGTAGCGCCGGATTTTGGCGTCATCGAGAATGCCGAAGCAGTCGATGATGGCGGCAGGCCCGCCGATCTTGCGGACCACCTCGTCGGGATCGAGGTTCATGTAGGCGCTGTGGCGGACGGCGAACACGACGACATCCACATCCGGCAGCGAGGCCTCGAGGTCCTGGCGGATGGTCAGCGCGGACAGTTTGTCCTGGTTGCGGAAGAAACGCTTCAGGCTGTGTTCGGCGGAGGGATAGGAATCCTGCGACTCGAACTCCCACCAGTGGGAGACGTAGGGGTCGTGGACCCGGATTTCGGCGCCCATCTCGGTCAGCTTGCGGACGATCAGTTCGGAGCCGCTGTAGCGGGTGTCGCCGACATCCTCGCGGTACGAAGCGCCCAGCAGCAGGACTTCGGCGGCGGCAATGGGGCGGTCCAAGTTGCGCAGGGCGTCGCGGACCATTTCCGCGGCGCGCAGCGCGCGGGTGTCGTTGATGTTGATGGCGGTCGGCGTGACCTTGAAGATGTTGTCCTTCCAGCCGAGGATATGCTTATAGGCCCACATGCCGAGCCCGCCGTCCTTGGGCAGGCAGTAGCCGCCGATGCCGGGTCCGGGGAAGATGATGTTGCTGTGGGTGGGCCGCACCTTGATCGCCTGGATCACTTTCATCAGGTCCACGCCGTTCTGCTCGGCGAACAGGCTCCATTCATCGAGGAAGGCGAGGATCGTGGCGCGGTAGCTGTTTTCGACGATCTTGGCGGTCTCGGATTCGATGGGGCGGTCCAGGACCGTCAGCGGAAAATCCTTCGTGTTGAGCACCTCGTTGAGGAACTTCACCACGCGCCCGCGGGCGGGTTCGTTGATGCCCGAGCAGACACGCCAGAAGTCGCGGATGCTTTTAACGTAGTCCCGGCCGGGCATGACGCGCTCGTAGCTGTGGGCCAGCAGGGGTTCGCTGGCGATGCCGCGTTTCTTGAACATCTTCTTGAACTGTGGGTAGGCCACCTGCTCGGTGGTGCCGGGGGCGACCGTCGTTTCGATCAGGACCAGGCAGTCCGGCTGGATGCGCTCGGCGATGGTTCCGAAGGATTTCTCAAGCGCGGCCATGTCGGCGCGCCCGGTGGCCAGGTCGCCAAGGGATTCTTTAAGATAGTCGCACTGGACATCCACCACGACACAATCCACCAGCTTCAGCACGTCTTCGTTGTAGGTGGCCACCAGCGTCTTCTTATCCAGCACGCAGCGGCGGATCATCGGGTCCACCTCGGGATCCTCGGCCTTGACCGGGGATTCGCCGCGGTTGAGCAGGTGGATCTTCCAGAAGCTGCGCGTGCTGGGGCGCTGGACGCCAATCACGAACTTCGACGGCTGGCCACTTTCGTCGGTGGTGTCGGCCACGATGGCCGCCATGACCGCCCCGACAAACCCGACGCCCAACACCGCGACGATCTCGCGGCCTTTGGCCCGGTTTTCCTCTACCAGCTTGGCGATGCGGTCGAATTCGGCCGGATAATCGGACTTTGCGGGAATTTTAAATTTCTCGCCGGCGGGGCTGACACTGTACTGGGGTTCTTTGGCTTCCATGGCAACGATCCTTGTGAGGGGGCTTGAATGGCACTCAACAGATCGACGACCCATACCCTTTTGCGGCGTCCGCCTCAATGAAAATCCAGATTGGCGCCAGGCAAAATCAAGAATCAGGGGCTGACCCTGGAGCCAGCAGGGAGGGGATTCTGTCAACCACGGATGGACACGGATGGGGTCGGAGGTAGGGCGGGCTGGCTCAGCCCGCCGGGCTGTTCCGATTTGATTTTTAACCACGGATCCCGACTTTCCAAGAGGTCGGGACGGATGGACAGGATGGAATCCTGCAAATCCTGTCCAAGATATTTCCTGTTTTCCTGTGTTTCCTGTTTTCCTGCTTTGGTTTTACCCGGTTTCCCCCTTGGCGATCTTGGCGGCGTGGCGTGAGGATGGCTGTTGGATCGGAGCCAGGAAGAGGCCTCACGCCAAGACGCAACGGGCACCGCCGAAGAGACCCACCACGAATAGCAGGCAATGAACACGAATGACGGAAGGAGGACCGGGGCGCTGACCCGGCGGGATGCGGACCGGCTTCACCCACGGGGCCCGCCTTTGCCAAGGCTTTCGACTTCGCCAAGGCTTCGTCGGACAAGTCGGCGGACAAGCATTCAACAAGGAATGATCAATCTTCAAGTGGTAGGGCGGGCTGGCTCAGCCCGCCGGGCTGTTCCGGAACAGCCAACCACGGATGGACACGGATGGAAGCCCTTGGCGGCTTTGCGGCTTGGCGTGGGGCGGGTTCGCGGATCGGACTTGGGAATGGATATTCCTTGTTGGACATTGGATGTTTGGATGGAATGGCCCGACGGGGGCGTCGGGTCTCCAAGAGATATCAATAGTCAATATTCAACAAGGACTATTCAACGTTCAAGCCGGAAGACATTTATAGACAGGATGTTCAGGATTTTCAGGATGGAACAGCCATGAATTTTGATGAATGGAGTCCTGCAAATCCTGCGCAATCCTGTACATCCTGTCCAAGATATTTCCTGTTTTCCTGTATTCCTTTGTTCCTGCTTTGGTTTTACCCGGTTTTCCCTTGGCGTCTTGGCGTGAGACGGATTTTCGGATCGGCCCTGGAAATTCGACAAGATCGATGCATCCGCTTGCATATACCCTGGGGGGGTATATAGTGTGAGCATGAACGCGAAGCCCCATACGACGACGCACGAGGAAACCCTGAAGCGGATTCGCCGCATTGCCGGCCAGGTGCAGGGCATCGGCCGGATGGTCGACGAGAAGAAGTACTGCATCGACATCATCACGCAGATCCAGGCGGCGCGGTCTGCGCTGCGGGCCGTGGAGCTCCAGATTCTCCAAAAGCACATGGCCCACTGCGTCAGCGATGCGTTCGAATCCGGTTCGCCCAAGGAGGCCGGCGCCAAGATGGACGAGCTGTTGCGCGTGATGAAGAAGCAATATTGAGAAGAACCCCAACCCCGAACCCAGAGGAAAAAGAATGAAAACCGTCCTACTCATCGCCGCCCTGCTGCTGGTGGCCACGATCGCCTTCGCCGAAGGCGTTCCCCAGACGACCTGTCCCGTGATGAAGGGATCGCCCATCAACAAGTCCAGCTATGCGGACGTGGAAGGCTACCGCATCTATACCTGCTGCGGCGGATGCAATCGCGCCATCCAGGCCAACCCGGCCAAGTTCATCGAGCAGATGCAGGCCGACGGCATCGAGCTGGAAAAGACGCCCGTTGCCGAATAACCTCCGCATCCATGAACCCCTGCCCACGGTTCACAACCATGGGCGGGCCCCCAACGGCATATGAAAGCAACACGAACGGGATTCCTTCTGGCCGCCGCCGCGATGGTGGGGCTGTCGACGGGTTGCGCGATGCCGGCCGGGACGGCGTTGCGCCAACGGCACGAATCTGTGCGGGAGGAACTCTATGCCGAAAAGGATGGGGAATCCTCGCCGGTTGCGCCGGTAACGCTCGACGACTATCTCCGTTTGGCCTTCACCCGCAACGCCGGCCTGCGCGCCGCGTTCGAGCGCTGGCGGGCCGCGGTGGAGCGGGTCCCCCAGTCGCGCGCGCTGGAGGACCCGGCGCTGTCCTTCGAGTACTTCATCGAGCAGATGGATACGCGCTACGGGGCAAGCCTGACGCAGAGTTTCCCGGCGTTCGGCACGTTGCGAATGCGGGAAGGGCAGGCCGCGGCGGAGGCGCAAGCGGCCCGGCATGCCTTCGATGCCGAGCGGTTCGACCTCTACGAGCGCGTGGTCCGGGCCGTCCATGAATACGGATATCTGGCGCGCGCCACGGACCTCGCCGAAGAGAACCTGCGCCTGCTGGAACAGGTCGAGCAGGCGGCCGAAGCGCGCTACCGTTCCGGCGCGGGCGCCCAGGCCGATTGGATTCTGGTGCAGATTGAGAAAGAACGAATGGCCGATCGTCTGGCATCGCTTCGGGATCAGCGCCGGGTTCAGTCGGTCGGACTGGCGGCGTTGTTGAGCCTCCCGGCAAACGACAGGCTCCCCTGGCCGCAAATCGCCTCCTCTGGCCTGGCATCGTTGGACGAAGCGGCGCTGGCAGAGTTGTTGGGAGAGTTGAATCCCGAACTGAAGGCGGCGGATGCCGGCATCGAGGCGGCCCGCCAAGGCCGGGACCTGGCCCGGCGCGCGGGGTGGCCGGGGTTCATGCTCGGCGGCGGGTGGATGGTGATGCCGGGCGAAGGGGGGCAGGGCGACGAGTCGGATGTCCGGTTGATGGCGGGGATTTCCCTGCCCATTTGGCGCGGCCGGATCCGTGCGGAGGTGCGCGAGGCCGACGCCATGCTGCGGGCCGCGGAGCAGGACCGCGACGAGATGCGAAACCGCCTCCGCGCGGAGCTGAGCATGGCGGTGTTCCAGTTCCGGGACGCCGAGCGGCGCGTCGAGCTGTTCACGAAGTCCCTCATCCCCAAAGCCGGGCAAGTGTTGGCCTCGCAGCAGCAGGCGTATGCCGAGGGAAAGGCCGACTTCGCCACGTGGATCGAGGCCCAGCGCACGCTGCTGGAATTCCGCTTGCTGGTCGAGCGCGCCGTGGCGGACCGTGAAATCGCCTTGGCCGATATCGGCTGCTGCGTCGGCGCGTTCGATGTGGTCGACGGTTTCGTCGGGATCCAGGAGGACTGATGAAAACAAACGATGCAAAATCCATGGCATGGAGCAAAGGCCGGAACGCCGTTGCGGTGCTGGCGATTTTTGTTGCGGGCTTCCTGCTCCGGGGCTGTTGGGTCGCCGGCGATGCGGAGCCCGGCCCTTCGGTCGCCGGGGAGGACGCGCCGGGAAAGGCGCAGATGTACACCTGCTCGATGCATCCGCAGGTGCGATCGCCGGATCCGAACGCCAAGTGCCCGATCTGCGCGATGGACCTGATCCCGGTTCCGGGGGACGAAGATGAAGCGGACGAGGGCGATGGCCCGCCGCAACTGCGGCTGAGCGAACACGCGATGGCGCTGATGGACGTTCGAACGCATCCGGTGGAGCGCCGCGCGGTGGAGATCGAAGTGTCGCTGTTCGGGAAGGTCGGCCTGGACGAGAGCCGGGTGCAGGACGTGGTGGCCCGCGTGGACGGCTATGTGGAAGGACTGGCGGCCAACACGCCGTGGCAGCCGGTGGCCAAGGGGGAGACGCTGGCCGGGTTCTACAGCCCGGCGGCCGTCGCGGCGATGGGCGAACTGCGGGCGGTGCGCGACGCATCGCCCGGCCTCCGCGACGCGGCGCGCGCCCGGCTGCTGCGCCTGGGCATCGGCGCGGAGCAGGCCGACGAGGTGCTGCAAGGCGGCGACGTTCCGCGAACCGTCCGAATCGCCAGCCCCGTCGCAGGAGCGGTGGTGCCCCCGCTCGTCCGCGAAGGGCAGGCCCTGCGCGAGGGCGAACGGCTGTTCCGAATCGTGGATCTCTCGCGGGTGTGGATCAACGTGGAAGCCTACGAACGCGACCTGCCGGGACTGCGGGAAGGCCTGCCGGTACGCTTCACGGCGGCGGCCCTGCCGGGCGAAACCTTCGAAGGCGTCGTGGCCTTTATCGATCCCGTGGTCGATGCGAACTCGCGCACGGTGCGGGTGCGCGTCGAGGCGGAGAATCCCGGGGGGCGGCTCAAGCCGGACCTGTTTGTATCCGCCACGGTTCGCGCGTCGCCGGGCACGGCGGATTCGCTGGTTATTCCGGTTTCGGCCCCGCTGCAGACCGGGAAGCGCGCGCTGGTCTACGTGCGCATGCCCGCCACCGACCGGCCCACGTTCGAACCCCGCACCGTGACGCTGGGCCCGCGCGCGGGAAACGTGTACGTCGTGGAGGACGGTCTGAACGAAGGCGATCTCGTCGTGGTCAACGGCCAGTTCAAGATCGACAGCGAATTGCAGATCCGCGGACGTTCGAGCATGATGGCGCCGGAAGGCGGCGCGCCCCCTGCGCACCATGGCGACCCTGCACCTGCCGTCCAGGTGGACCACGGCCAGCACGGGGAGGCTCCCGCGACTCGCCTGCAAACCCATTGCCCGGTCATGAATCTGCCCATCGACCGCTCGCTGTACCACGATCACGCCGGCCTGCGCATCTACGTGTGTTGTCCGGGCTGCCTCGACGAGGTGCGCGAACGCACCGGAGAGATCATCGCCGAACACGCTGCAAAGGGCATCGTGTTCGAGCGGACGCCGGAGGAGCCATGAACTTAATAATGGCGGTTTGCCGTTCTGGCGGGCCCCACCACCTTGTGTGGTGGGGGAGCCAACTTTGCCTCCCACGGCGCAAGGCCGTGGGGGGGCTCGACAACCGAATCCGTCGCCGCCATAAGGAATACTCAATACAAGTTGCCGGTCATCAGTGGGGCGTGCCGTGAGCTCGCCCCCTCCAGCCTCCGGCCTTCTTTCCGCCTTCATCCGCTTCTTTCTGGACCAGAAGCTGGTGGTGGGACTGCTGCTGGCGGGCATCGTGCTGTGGGGCGTCGCGGTCGCGCCGTTCGACTGGAATCTGAAAGGCTTCCCGCGCCACCCGGTGCCGGTGGATGCGATTCCAAATCTCGGCGAAAACCAGCAGATCGTGTTCACCGAATGGGAAGGCCGCTCGCCGCAGGACGTCGAGAACCAGGTGACCTATCCGCTGGCGGCGGCGCTGATGGGCGTGCCCGGCGTGCGCGAAGTCCGCAGCACCTCGATGTTCGGCGCGTCGCTGGTTTTTTTGATCTTCCACGACGACGTCGAATTCTACTGGGCGCGCGCGCGCATCCTCGAAAAGCTCAACAGCCTCCCGGCGAGGCTGCTGCCCGTCGACGCGCAGCCCGCGCTGGGGCCCGACGCGACGGCGCTGGGGCAGGTCTTCTGGTACACGCTCGAAGGGCGCGACCCCGACGGCAAGGCGACCGGCGGCTGGGATTTGCACGAGCTGCGGTCGGTGCAGGACTGGACGGTGCGGCAGGCCCTGCTGGCGGCGGAGGGCATCAGCGAGGTGGCGTCGATCGGCGGTTTCGTGCGCGAATACCAGGTGGACGTGGATCCCGATGCGCTGCGCGCCCACGGGGCGACCGTCGGCCAGGTGGTCGAGGCCGTTCGCAGGAGCAACCTGGACATCGGCGCGCGCGTCATGGAAATCAACCGCGTGGAATACGTGTTGCGCGGGGTGGGGTTCATCCGGGACGTGGCCGACATCGAACAGGCGACGGTGTGCGCGGGGCCGGACGGACTGCCGATCCGCATCCGGGACGTGGCGACGGTCGGGCTGGGCCCCGCGCAGCGGCGGGGCGCGCTGACCAAGATGGGGGCCGAGGCGGTCGGCGGCGTGGTGGTCGTGCGCGAGGGCTACAATCCGCTGGAAGCCATCCACAATGTCAAGGCCAAGATCGAGGAAATCCGCCCCGGCCTGCCGTCCCGCGCCGTCGTGGACTGGACGCAAACGGATCGCGCCGCGCTGGCGGCCTTCGGCGCGCGGGAGGGATTCGAGCCGTTGAGCGACGATGGGTTGAACCAGGAGGCCTGGCAAGCGTGGTTGCGGACGCATCCGCGAGCCGACTGGCCGCCCGGCGTCGTCTTGAGCCGGCTCGACGTCGTGTCGTTCTACGACCGCAGCGGGCTGATCGGCGAGACGCTCAACACGCTGAACAATTCCCTGGTCCAGCAGGTGCTGATCACCGTCATCGTCATTCTGCTGCTGGTGATGCATTTCGGCGTGGCGGCGCTGATCAGCCTGATGCTGCCGCTGGCGATCCTGATCTGCTTCATCTTCATGAAGCACGCGGGGGTGGACAGCAACCTGGTGTCGCTGGGCGGCATCGCGATCGCCATCGGCGCCATCGTGGACATGGGGATCATCCTGACCGAGAACGTGGTCAAGCATCTCGGCGAGGCCGCCCCGGACGAGCCCCGGCGCGACGTGGTCTTCCGCGGCGCCCGCGAAGTGGCTTCGGCAATGCTGACGGCCATCGCCACCACGGTGGTCGGGTTCCTGCCGGTGTTCACGATGACGGGGGCGGAAGGCAAGCTGTTCACGCCGCTGGCGTTCACCTGGACCTTTGTCCTCTTGAGCTCGATCCTGATCGCGCTGGCGATCCTGCCGGCGGCGGTCCATCTGCTGATTGCGCGCCGTCGATCGACCGCGCCCAGGCCCTGGCTGGATCGCCTGCCGGCCGCGGTGCGCGGCGCGTTCCCGCGATTGGCCACGGGCGTGGCGCTGGCGGTGGTCGCCGTGTTGCTGGCGCGGGTGTGGGAGCCGCTCGGGGCCGGCCGCGGCCCCTTGCGCAATTTGGTCTTCACGGTCCTGGTGATCGGCGTACCGATGGGCGGGTTCTGGCTGGTGCTACGGTTCTACCGGCATCTCCTCGGCTGGGCCCTGGCGCACAAGGCGGCCTATCTGTCCATGCCGCTGTTCCTGCTGCTGGCCGGTGCCAGCGTTTGGCTGGGCTTCGACCGCGTCTTCGGCTTCCTGCCCGCGTCGCTCGAAACGATCGGGCTGGATGCGCGGATTCTCCGCCACTCGCGCCCGTGGGTGTGGGCCGCGCACGAATTTCCGGGGCTGGGGCGGGAGTTCATGCCGCCGCTGGACGAAGGCACGTTCCTGTGGATGCCCACGACGATGCCGCACGCGTCGCTCGGCGAAGTTCTCGAGGTCATGCAATACCAGGACCAGGCCATCGCCTCGGTGCCGGAAGTGGACCTGGTGGTCGGCAAGCTCGGCCGTGCCGAAAGCGCGCTCGATCCGGCGCCGATTTCGATGATCGAGACCGTCATCCACTATAAGCCCGAATACGCGCTCGATGGGTCCGGGCGGCGCATTCGCTTCCGCTACGACCGGAAAAACCGCGAGTTCGTGCGCGACGCCGAAGGCGAACTGATTCCGGACCGCCGCGGGCGGCCGTTCCGGCAGTGGCGCGATTCCATCCGCACGCCCGACGACATCTGGAACGAGATCGTGAAGGCGGCGGCGATTCCCGGCACGACGTCGGCGCCGAAGCTCCAGCCGATCGAGACGCGCCAGGTCATGCTGCAGACGGGGATGCGCGCGCCGATAGGCCTCAAGCTGCGCGCGCCCGATCTCGGCACGCTCGACCGGATGGCGGTGGAGCTCGAGCGGCATCTGCGACAGGCGCCGGGGGTGCGCGCGGAAACCGTCAACGCCGAGCGCGTGGCGGGCAAGCCGTATCTGGAGATCGCCATCGACCGCGAGGCGATCTCGCGCTACGGGCTGAACGTCGTGGACGTGCAGGAGGTTCTGGCGGCGGCCGCGGGCGGGATGGCCGTGACCACCACCGTGGAAGGCCGCGAGCGCTATCCCGTGCGCGTGCGCTACCAACGGGAACGTCGCGACGACATCGAGGCCATCGAGCGGATTCTGATCCACGCCGCCGACGGCACGCCCGTTCCGCTGGCCGACTTGGCGGAAATCCGCTACGAACGCGGCCCGCAGATGATCCGCGGCGAGGACACTTTCCTGACGGCCTACGTCACATTCGGCGGGCAGCCGGGCGTCGCCGAGGTCGACGTGGTGGAAGGCGCGCAGGCGTATCTGGCGGCGATGATCGAGCGCGGCGAGTTGGCGGTGCCGCCGGGGGTGAGCTGGCGCTTCGCCGGATCCTACGAAAACCAGCAGCGCGCCATGGCCACGCTGCGGGTGGTACTGCCGCTGTCGCTGGGCATCATCTTCCTGATCCTCTACTTCCAGTTCCATTCGGTCTCCACGGTGCTGGTGCTCTTCAGCAGCATACTGGTGGCGTGGGCGAGCGGGTTCTTCATGCTCTACCTCTACGGGCAGGGGTGGTTCATGGATTTCGCGGTGTTCGGCGTGAACCTGCGCGAGCTGTTCCATCTGCATCCGGTCAACCTCAGCGTGGCGGTCTGGGTCGGGTTTCTGGCGCTCTTCGGCATCGCGGTGGACGACGGCGTGGTGATGCACACCTACATCGAGCAGCGCCTCGCCGCCGACCGGCCCCGCACGCGCGCGGACGTCCGCGTCCGCGTGCTCGAAGCCGGTCTGCGGCGCATCCGCCCCTGCCTGATGACCACGGCCACGACCTTTTTGGCGCTGCTGCCGGTGCTGACCTCGACCGGGCGAGGCGCCGACCTGCTCCTGCCGATGGCCCTGCCGATCATCGGCGGCATCTCCCTCGGCGTCTTCGACTGGTTCACCGTCCCCGTCCTCGCCTCGTGGCTGGAGGAACGGCGTGTGGCGCGCGCCGCCGCCGCCCGCACGTAGTCCGGCCGGTTTTCCACGGCGTGGAAAAAACTTTTCCATAGCGTGGAAAACCCGCGTAAAACTTTTCCACGGCATGGAAAAAACGAGCCGGAATTTTCCACAGCATGGAAAATAGTTTTCCACGGTGTGGAAAATCGGGGCGGGATGGATCAGGGGGGGGATTGTACGCGGTAGAATGCGGAGGGGGAGGCCGACGGGGCGGCGGTCCACGTGGTGGAAATGCCGGCGGCGGCGGGGACGTCGCCGGGCAGCGCGACAAAGGCGGGGTCGTCCAGGAGATTGGTGGCGATGGCCACCGCATAGTTGGTGCCCGGCTGGCTGATCCATGTCAGCACCATGCCGGACGGAGTGGCTTGCGCCCGGTCAAGAAGCAGGGGGGCGCGCCCGGCGTCCAACTCGTACGGCACGGACGGCGACAGCGTGCCCAGCGCGACATAAACGGTCCCCGGCGCCGTTAGTGCAAAGGTGTACGAACCGATGGCGATGACCGGCACATCATCCAGATCTTCGTAGATGATCATCCGGATGTTGGCGTCCGTGCAGGTCAGCGTGAACGTGCCGATCGGAAGGTCGGCGCGATACCAGTTGAAGTGCGAAGACATGTTCGTTCCGCTTGTCGGGACGCCCGGGGTCAGTTCAGGAATACTCTCTTCCGGCTGCCACGTGTATCCGGCGAAGCGCAGGTACTCGAAGGTGTTGGAGGTGAAGACCTGTACGGCGGAGTCAACCTCGCTCATCAGGCCGCAAACGAAGGCCGTATCGTCGTTGGTTGGCGAGAGCACGCAGGATCCACTGATGTAGTCGCTCTCGACGAGCAGAACGCCGTCGTTAGTGGTGAATGTGAGGAGCGGGGCTGCGCCCAGGTACGGGTAATAGCTGACGGGTGATTCATCCAGCGCGAACCAGAGCTTCTCGAGTCGGTTGCTCCACGCCGCGGAGATTGGAGCAGAATCGAAGCGTTCGCCAAGCACGTTCGTTGTCGCAAACCCAATGCCTGCGGTTCGCCACACGAGCGTCGTCCGCCCGGCGAGATTCGTGAACAACATGCCGGTTATCGGGGCGTCGTCGGCCGGGGTGAACCATCCGTCTGTCCGGAGGAGCATGTTGCTGTGAACGGCGCTGGCGAACAGAGTCAGCGACTCCGGGTTTGCCACCACCCGATGATATCCGTGCTCCGCCGCGTAGATGCCGGCCAGCGCATCAAGCTCCGCTTGTGACACGGCTTGCGTCGCGTCCGGGAAATAGACCGTGTTTGTCGGTGCGGGAATCCCGTACTTGTCGTTCACCGCGTGCTGAAGAATGAGGTCGGGAGTTGCGGTCACGAAATTCGCCAAGGCGTTGACCACGATGACGAAACCAATATTGCGCTCAGGCAGCACGGATAGGTTTGCGCTGTAAGCGAAGGTTTGTCCGTTCTTCCACGCGAGGTTGCCCGCATAGCTGAGCGCCGGCCACTTCACGCTGTCCCAGCCCAGGCCGACCGTGAACACGATGAACGGGGCGAACGGCGCATTGGTGGCCTGCGGCGCGAGCATCTCGGCCACGGAGTCGGCCTCCAGGATTCGTGTTCCGTTCGGCGCGATTCCGTCCGCGAGAACCATGCGGATGTAATTGGCCAGGTCGATCGGACGGCTGTACATGCCACCGGTGCCATACGCGTTCACGTATTCCTCCGGCATGAGCTGTTCGCCGCTGTACGGTTTCGCCAGGTTGTTGATGATGTCGGACTTGTCCTTGAGGAAGGAGCTGGCGTTCATGCCCAGCGGCTCGAAGACGTTGCTTTTCACGAGGGTGGTGAACGGCGTGCCGGAGCCGTCCACAGCCTCGATGACCCCCTCCATGAGGATGAAAGCCGTGTTGCAGTAGCTGTAGGCCCAACGGGGTGGGTAGATGGGATACGTGCCCGCCAGGTAGTTGGTATGCCACGCGTAGCGGTCTCCGAGGGGCTCGGTGGTAAAAAAACGAGTTGAAGAGATTGCCCGGCAACCCGCTATGGTGGTTGAGGAGATCACGCACCGAGATGGCCTCCGTACCCGGAAAGCCGCCGCGGTCCAGCAGCCGGAGCCCCGGCAGGTAGTTGGTCACGGAGTCGTCGAGTCCAAGCTTGCCTTGGTCGTGGTACTGCATGGCGGCGGTGGTCGTGAACATCTTGGAGACCGACCCGATGCGGAACACGGTGTCGGTCGTGACGGGGATGTCGTTCTCGCGGTCCGCGTAGCCGAATCCCTGCGCCCAGGCGATCCCCTGCCCATCGACCAGCGCGACGGAAAGGCCGACCGTCCCGTTGGACGCCATCTGATCTTCGATCCACTGCGTGGCCAGCGCGATGGTGTTGGTGTAGTTGTAGAGGCGGACGGTGTAGGGCTGATCGCCAGCCGTGGGGTTGGAGAGGGCCAAGGTATAGCATCCAGGCCGCGACAGATCCGCCGGGCCTGAAAGGCCGGTCACCTGGAACTGCAAGCTGGTGGACGAGCAGTACACGCCGTGCCAGACGGGCACGGTTATTTCGGCGCGAATGACGGCCGATTCGCCTGCGGCCAGCGTCCCCGTGACGCTCTGCCCCACCGGCAGTTCGGGCAGATTCAGCAGATAGTCGGAGGCGGTGTTCAGCGCCACATCCTCGCCTGCCGCATAGGTCAGCACATTCGAGTCGTTCATGGGGATGCGGATTTCCGGCGCGACGCCGCCGACGCCGTTTCGGCTGTCAAGTTGAACGATGCCGTTTTCATCCAGCGACTGCCCGCGCGGGTAACTGATCACATGGCCGCCGGGCATCCAGATTCTGGCCCCGGCCATGCCGAACGAGCCGTCGGTCCCGTGGAAGCCGACGACCTTCGCGCGCGGCAAGTTGCCGATCCCCATCGCGATCCCCTCGCCCGAGCTGACCGTGCCCGGATTCACCAGCACGGCCACCGGGCCGCCGTAATACGCCGCCTGCGGCTCGATGGCCAGGTGGTCCACCCATTGCAAACCGCTGAGCGTATCGATGGTGAACACAGTGAAGGTCCCGTCCAACATGTTGTACCAGTTCTGCCGTTCGTAAAAGGCGTTCGTGCGATAGAAATAACCGCACAGGGCCGCCCCCAGCGAGTCGTCGCCGCCCAGGTTGCCGCGAACGTCCACAACCACGCCGGGTACGCTGGACGTGGCAAACAGGCGCACCGCTTCTGTCATAGCGCTGAGCGTATCATCCGTGTCGCCTCCCTCTCCGCGGATCACCACATAGCCCAGCCCGTTGCTCAGGATCCTGTATTCGACCGGCGCAGCGGCCGGGTCCTGCAACCAGGCGAAGTTCAGCAGGCCGAACGTGGCGTTGGTATCGGCGGCGGCAGCGAGCGCGACGGTCTGGGTGGTGTGCGAGCCGGGATTGACGAACTGCACGTTCACGTTCGTGCCGACCGGACCGCGCACCAGCAGGCGCGCCTGTTCGAGGCGGTAGTGAGCCAGCGTCGCCTGCGGGTCCAGCGGGTCCAACGGGTCCAGCATCCAATTGCCCGCTAGCGCTTTGAGCGGATAGGCCGCCACAGCGATCTGCGCGATAGCCGAAGTTGGGGCCAGCCCGTTCCAATCCACGACGTGTGCGCCGGCCTGCATGCCCGCGAGCTGCGCCGGACCGTTGGTCAGCAGCGCCGCCGCGATGACGCGCCCGTCGTCCAGCTCCGCGACCGCCAGGCCGTAGCCGCCGCCCGCGACTTGCTGTGCCCAGGCAGCCGGAACCGCGTTGTTCGTTGTCAAGAAGAAGATATGGCTGTCCGGAATCGCCCCGGCATAGGCGTTGAGCGCCGCGTAATATTCAATCTCGTTGGTCGCCGTCTGCGCGGTCGCAATGCGCGGCAGCGTGTTGCTGTACAGCGCGCCCCAGTCTACCGATTTCCAGGCGGTAAAGGCGTACTGTCGCGAAAAGGTTTCGTGTGCGGCCATAAAGGCGTTGGTCCAGTTGAGGTCGCGGAAGTCGGCTTCCTCCGGTATGATCAGTCCGGTCAGGGTCAGCGAGCAGGGCGTGTCGGCGGAAGCTGTCAGCGTGAGCCGATACGTGTCCGGCGCCTCGCAGATCCAGGAGAAGGTGTTGGTGAACGATTTCGCGGCACCGGGACCGACCGCGGGGGCGATGCTCCCATATACATCCGCCGTGTAGTTGCTGAAGATGAAGGCATAATAGGCATCGCCGACTCCAGTGACATGGAACGTGTTGGTTGCGCCTGCGGACAGATTGAAGTTGGTATGCGAGCCGTGCGCGAGCGTCGGCGTGCGTGGATAGCCAAAGGCTTCGAGGGTATTGGTGTCGCGGATGCCGGCGGCCAGGGCGACGTTGCCTTGGGCGGCATCCTCCACGCGAGGCAGGGCGCCGATGCCGGAGTCGTCGGCGAGATCGGCGGCGATGGCCTGCAAGTTGGCGGCGACGTCCGCCCACGCCGGGGAGGCGATCCCGACCGCCACCAGGCAGGAGACAAGAAATCCGGTGCGACGATTCATGATCGATCTCCTCGGTTAGTCGATGGCTTTGGGTCGGTGCGCGGATGATTATGGATCTGCAAAGAGGGCTTGGATGAACAAACTGCTGTCTGCCGCGACGTTCGTCATGGCCGTCCAGGCCGGGGTGGGGTTGGTGGCGGAGTAGGTCAGCACGAAGGTGTCGGTGGGCGGCAGATTTGCGTCGTGGCAATACACGAGCGGCTCCGCCTGGTCGTTGTACGCGAAGGTCAGCGACACGATGAAATCGCTGGCGGCTCCGATCGCGACGGGGGCTTCGAGATCGACAAGGTGGTAGCCCCGCTGGTCCAGCGCCACCGTTATGCCGCCGAGCAGACCGGTGGGGTTGAGTTGGGCGTCCACGCCGCTGTAGATGCCGATGGTAACCGCCTCGTTGCGGTTGACGGTCACCAGGCCGATGGCCTTCAGGTTTCCACCGTCCTCCACGTGGAAGCGCGCGTATCCCTGCGAATCCTGGCCCCACAGGGAGGAGCCGGTCGTGAGGAAGTCGGTCACCATCATGCCGAGGCGGGTTTGCGCACCCGGATGCGTGAGCAGGCCGGGCCATTGGTAGCCTGTTCTGGGCGCGGCGACGACGGCGAAGAACTCATCCAGGTTCCTCAGGAAGGTCTGGTCTTCATAGGCGATCCAATGGAAGCCCCCGTCGTAGACGTTAGTCCCGAGGCTCTCTTTGATCAGCCACGCGCCGGGGGCGGGCGCCGCAGGAACGGGGTAGTCATCGTCCCAGCCGACGACGGCAATGGCGTGGTTCAAGTTCGGTTCCAGATTGGCGCGGGGGCAGTAGATGCAAAAGGAATTCGTGTCGTAGAAGGTGAGCCCGTCCACGCCGGGAAAATCCCCCGGAAGCACGAGCATGTAGCTCTGGATGGCCCCATGATCCAGGATGGCCTGCTTGGCGGCCGTGCGGAACTCGGTGAGGCTGGCGTAGTCTTCGGGTTGGTATTTGTAGACGCCGCGCAGAATGAAATCGGCGGTCGGTGGAGTTCGATTGGACCACACCAGGGTTTCCTGCGCGGTCATGGCCTCCACGGGCACGGGTGCCGAGGCCTCGACCACCGGGCCAGTCCAGCACAGGAAGTAATCCAGCATCCAGAACACGTGGCCGCCGCCCCAGCCGTTGGTGCCGTCGGGGGAGAGATACCCGAACACCGTCCGCGGCTCGGTCTGGTAGAGTTGGAATTCGGGCGGGAAGAAATCTCCGTAGTACACGTAGCAGGGCTCGTTGTAGCGCAGCGGCGGCTCTCCGACCGCATTTCCAAGGTGCCACGGGGAGAACGACGACTCCGGCGCGTCGGGATCCGTCGTGAAGCCCTGCTTGAGGAGGCTGCTTTCCAGCGTCGTCATGGCGGACATGGCCCAGCAGATGCCGACGGAATTGCCGGGATCGGGCTCGCCGGAGGGACGGTTGCCGATCTGGCTCCTGACGGGGGTGACCCAGCCTTGTTCGCGGGCGTCGAAGCGGGCCGGGAGGGGGTTGGTCGGCGGGGTTTCGCGGATGCGGTAGGCCAGCGGAACTTCCGCGGACATCACGGAGGAGTGGGCCAGCACGTTCGTGAAGCGGTGCCAAGGGGCTCCGTTGGTGAGGCCGGGGGTCCACTCGATCCAGTTGGTGGTGCCGGGGGTGGCGCCGCTCCAGACCAGACGGCCGGGGGGGAAGGACGTGATCTCAAGCTCGGCGCGGGATTCCATTGAGGACAAGGAGGCGAGAGCAACGAGAAGCAGAAGACACCCGACGGAACGAGACGCGATACCCATCATATGCGGGCCTTTAGTTTGTGTTTGGGCAAATCCTGGTGGATGATCTGCAACCGTCTTCAGACTAGGGAATTCTTTGCCACTGGGCAAGAACAGAAAGCGGACGCCGTCAAACCGACCGGCACGCGCGTTTCGCTGGCGGTATCCGTGGCGACCAGGGAGCCGTCCGGGTCCGACGCATAGCGCGTGCCGCTGCTCTCAACCGTATAGAGGGTGTCGCCCAGCACGGCGCCCGTAATGGTGTTGGCCCAGCCGCCGCCGGGCCCGGACTGTCGCCAGGTGCCGTCCCCGGGATTGATCAGATACAGACTGCAAACCTGTTCGATGGAAACGAGTTGTCCGGCGGTCGCGAACAAGAAGGCCGTGCCGGCGCTGTTATTCAAACTGATTCTTCCTGGGGGCGCAGAAACTTCTCCATGGCGGCGAGGCCATCGGGCGTGCCCATGTCGAGCAGGGGGGGGGGGCGGGCCAGGGCCGTGAGTTGGCGGTCGGCGGCGAGGGAGGGGAAGATCTCGGTCTCGATCGATACGGGGCGATCGGCTGGAATCGCGGCGATGATCTCGCGCGGCAACAGGTAGATGCCCGCGTTGACGAATCCGGCCGCGCGGTCGGCCTTCTCGCGGAAGGCGGTCACGAAGCCGTCGGCATCGAACTCGACTGTGCCGTAGGGTCCTGCTTCTTCGATCGGGGTGATGAACAGTTTCCCACAGTGTGGTCCGGCAGATGCCGGATTTTCCACGGCATGGAAAAGGTTTTTCCACAGGGTGGAAAACGAGAGGTTGGGTGTTAGCGTGTCGCCATTGAGGACAAGGACGGGATCGGAGGCGAGGAGGGGTTCGACAAACTTCAGGGCCCCGCCGGTGCCGAGGGGATTGGGCTCGCGGGAGAGGACGATTTCGAGCGCGTCGGCGGGGCGGGCATCCAGATAATGTTCGAGCACCTCGGCCAGGTGCCCGGCGGCGAGCATCACGCGGGAAATGCCGTTGGCTTTCAGCCAGTCGAACTGCCATTCGAGGAACGGGCGTCCGGCGACGGGTACGAGGGCCTTGGGGCAATCCGGAAACTGCGCGGCGATACGCGTTCCCCGGCCCCCGAGCAGAATGACGGCTTGCGGATTCACATGCGTGCAGAATGCCAGAGGCGCGAACCGATGTCCACGACTCCCCGGGTTCAAAGGATTATAGTATTTATAAAATGTATATATATACTATTTATAAATAGTATAGAATATACTTATTGTAAATACTAAAACCCCATTGAATGGCTCGGGGTTGCCGAAGGGTACGGATTGATTCTGATTCGGGTCGCGGGCGCGGGGCGCTTTCGCGGACGGGACTTCTTGTTTTCTGAGACGGCGGGTTTTACGATGACCGGCGGCATGGGAACAGATCGGGACGGATGAGGAAGAGGAGACGTCGGATATGAATTGGTTTGAAAATATTCGCTGGCGGTATTCATCGAAATTGTTCATGAGCCATCTTCTGGCGGTGTTCCTGGTGTCGGGGAGCGTGGGGACGTTCTTTTACGTGCGGGCGATGGACAACCTGATGCGAAGTCTGCAGTCGCGTTTGCAAAACAGCGCGGCGCTGGTCAGCCAGACGATCGATGCCCGGGACCTGAGGGATGTTCAATCGGCAGAGGACCGCGAGCATCCGGCGTATCTGGACACGCTGGAAAAGATCCGGCGGGTACGGAGGACGAATCCGGATATTGCGTTCCTGTACATCATGCGGCGGGCGGAGGACGGGTCGGTTCATTTCGTGGTGGACTCGGATGAAACGGATGCCCAGGCGGTGCCGGGGCAGGTGTATGAAGACGTGGTTCCGGAAATGCTGGAGGGCTTCCACCAACCGGTGGTGGATCAGGACTTGTACGAAGACGAATGGGGTGTGTTCCTGTCGGGCTATGCGCCGTTGCGCCAGGGCGAGGGGCGCTATCTGGTGGGCATCGACATGCGCGCGGACGAGGTCCGCAACAACCTGCGGGAGTTGCGGCTGACAGGGCTGGCGTCGCTGTTTGCCTCCATCCTGCTGGCGCTGCTGTTTGCGCTGTATCTGTCGCGCGGGCTGACCCGGCGCATCGAGGCGCTGGCCCGCCGATGCCGCGACCTGGCGATGGGACGCCAGGACGTGCGCGTGGAGGGCAAGACGTTCGACGAGTTTGATGACCTGTCGGAAGCCTTCAATGCCATGAGTGAATCCCTGGGCAGGACCCGTGGTGATCTGGAGCGGGCCATTGCGGAGTTGAAGTCTTCGCAACAAGGCCTGGAGGCGCGGGTGAAGGAACGCACCCAGGAGTTGCGGGCCACGATCCAGAAAATGGATGTGCTCCGCGGCTTGCTGCCCATTTGCAGTTCCTGCAAGAAAATCCGCGATGACCATGGCTATTGGAAACAGGTCGAGCAGTTTGTCGGGGAACACACGGGGGCAACGTTCACGCATGGGATCTGTCCGGATTGCACCACCAAGCTTTATGGGAAGATTCTCGACGGCTCCTGAGTTCCGACGGGAGCTTGCCGGGACGGGGTGGGGGCGAGGGAATCGCGGCCAAGCTGGAATTTCCATGCTATGGTTTGAAGTACCCCCGGGTGCATGATATTCTTGCCGTCTTGAGATGGATGGATTCGGTGTCCGGAAGCGTAATGGAACACAACAAGATAGAAGATGCGATGCTGTCGGCGGCGGGGGGCCTGACGACGGCGGCAAAGGATTTCGACTTGGTACGCGTGGGCGTGCCGTGTTTGCAGGCGTGCCCGGCGCGGACGGACATTCCGGGGTATCTGGCGGCGATTGCGGCGGGGGATCACGAGGCGGCCTACCGGATCAATCTGCGCGACAACGTGTTTCCCGGCGTGCTGGGGCGGGTATGCACGCGGCCGTGCGAGGACGTCTGCCGCCATGGCGAGGAGGGGCTGGGGGAGCCGGTGGCCATTTGCACATCCAAGCGGGCGGCGGCGGATTTCCGCAACGACCGGAATCCGGTGGTGTTGGAGCGGCTGTTCGAAGCCAGCGGCAAGCGGGTGGCGGTGGCGGGGGCCGGGCCGGCGGGGCTGACGGTGGCGCGCGAGTTGGCGCGCTTCGGCCATGAGGTGGAGATTTTCGAGGCGGATGACCGCCCGGGGGGGCTGATGGTGCAGGGCATCCCGGTCTTCCGGCTTCCGCGCGACGTGGTGGAGCAGGAGATCGCCCATGTGCTGGCGGCGGGCATCCGGCTGCATCTGGGGGCGCCCGCGTCCCTGGACGAGCTGGTGGCGGGCCACGACGCGGTGGTGTGGGCGACGGGGGTGCAGGAGCCGGTGATGCCGGGACTGCCGGGCGAGGAGTTGCCCGGCGTGGTGCACGGGCTGCCGTTTTTGCGCGAGGTGAACCGCGGCGGGACGCCGGCGGTGGGGCGGCGGGTGGTGGTGATCGGCGGCGGATTCACGGCGGTGGATTGCGCGCGGATGGCGCGGCGGCTGGGGGCGGAAAAGGTGCAGGTGTTTTACCGGCGCTCCGAGGCGGAGATGTACATCACGGGCGACGAGGTCGAGGCGATGCGGGCGGAGGGCATCGAGTTCGAGACGCAGGTCATGCCGCTGGAGTTCCGCGGGGCGGGGCGGCGGGTGGAACGCGTGGTGCTGGCGCGGACGCAGGCGGGCGAGCCGGACGAGCTGGGGCGCCTGCGCTACGAGCAGGTGCCCGGCTCGGAATTCGAGGTGGAGGCGGACATGGTGCTGCTGGGGGTGGGCCAGCGTCCCGTCCGGCCGGTGGCGGGGGATGCCCCCGAGGGGCCGGTGTTCCTGGCGGGGGACGTGGCGACGGGATCCACGTCGCTGATCGACTCGATCGGGCATGCGAAACGCGTGGTACGCAAGGTGGATGAATTTTTGATGGGGAAACGGCGGACGGGCGACGAAATCGCAATTGGCCCGGTGGTGCGGAGCACGGGGCGGACGCGGGAAATGGATGCGATTCCGCGCGAGGTGCAGGCGCTGGCGGAGTTCGATCCGGCCGATCCCGACCGCGAGGTAGAGACGGGGTTTTCGCGCGAGCAGGCGGCGGTCGAAGCGACGCGCTGCTACCAATGCCAATATCTGTTCGAGATCGACAACCGCCGGTGCATCTATTGCGACATGTGTGTGCTGGTGTGTCCGGTGCCGGAGTGCATCGTCAAGGTGGCGAAGGTGGAGCGCGACGGCGAGGGCCGCTGGCGGGGGTTCGAGCGGTCGACGAGCCCGAAGGACTACAACCTGTTGTGCATTGATCCAAAGCTGTGCATTCGCTGCGACGTGTGCGTGAAGGCGTGCCCGGTGAACTGCATTCCCGCGAAGGAACTGAATCTGCGCCGGGACGTGCCGGGCGCGTCCGGAAATTATGAAGAAGCCGCGGCCCCGGCTGCGGAGGAGAACCCCCATGAGTGAGCCATTGGATCTGTTATTGGTTTTTCCGAACAACCGCCTGCGCGCCTACGGGTCGCTGGCCGCCGAAGTGGTGGGGATTACCCCGCCCGTGCAGTCGGGCATGACGGCGGCGTATGTCCGCGAGCGCGGGCATACGGTGCGGATCCTGGACGCGGACGCGCTGGAGTGGCTGCCGGACCAGGTGGGCCGCGAGGTGGCGGCGACGCGGCCGCGCCTGGTGATGGTGAGCACGGACCACGTGAATTCGGGCGACGTGACGAAAATGGCGGCGGCGACGGAGACGGTGAAGGCCATCCACGCGGCGGCGCCGGGCGTGCCGGTGCTGCTGGAGGGCGTGGTGCCGACGGCGTATCCGAAATGGATGCTGCAGGACGAGGGCGCGGACTACGTCTGCCAGGGCGAGCCGTACGATCCGATCGTGCAGCTGCTGGAGAAGCTGAAGAAAGAGGGGCCGGACGCCCGCGTGGCGACGCGCGAGATCACCGGCATCTGGGGGCGCTACGGCGACGAGATCGTCACGGGCGTGCGCGCGCCGATGTTCCACGAGGTGGACAAGCTGCCGATGACGGCGTGGGACTTGATGCCGCCGAAGAACTACCGGGCGCACCACTGGCACTGCTTCGACCGGCTCGACCGGCGCAGCCCCTACGCCAGCGTGTTCACAAACCTGGGGTGCCCCTACGGATGCACCTTCTGCAGCGTGAACGTGGTGGCCGGCGGCCCCAACTTCCGCACGCATTCGCCGGAATACGTGATGAAGGAGCTCGAAGTGCTGAACAAGCAGTACGGCGTGACCAACATCCGGCTGCTGGACAACGTGTTCACGATCCGCCTGGACCTCGTCGAGGAGCTCTGCGACCGCATCATCGCCTCGGGCATGGATCTGAACTTCTGGGCCTACGCGCGGGTGGAGTCGGTGCGCAATCCGGACATCCTCAAAAAGATGCGCAAGGCGGGCGTGCGCTGGCTGGCGTACGGGATCGAAGCGGCGCACGAGCGGGTGCGCGCGGCGGTGGACAAGCCGTCGAACCCTGAGATCATCGAGCAGGCCGTCGAATGGACGAAGGAGGCCGGCATCTGGATCGTGGGCAATTTCATCTTCGGCCTGCCGGAGGACGACCTGGAATCGATGCAGATGTCGCTGGACATGGCCAAGCGCTTCAACTTCGAGTGGGCCAACTTCTATTGCGCCATGGCGTATCCGGGCACCCGGCTCTACGACCAAGTCAAGGCGGAGGGCGTGGAGCTGCCGAAGGACTGGGGGGCCTACGGGCAGTATTCCGCCAACGCGCAGCCGCTGGCGACGAAGTACGTGACATCGAAGGAGATCGTGGCCTTCCGGGACGCCGCGTTTCGGGAGTATTTCGAGAGCCCACGCTACCAGGACATGATCGAGAAGACGTTTGGGCGGGACGCCCGCGATTTCGTCGGTCGCATCCTCGAGCACACCATGCCGCGCGACGGCTGAGGCGAGGCGAACCATGAATTCAATCGAGTTGCGAAAACTGGCCGACCGGTTTCGTGCGCAGACGCTGCGCATCCATGCGGCGGCGCCGGAGACGCGCGTGGCGTCGTCGCTGTCGGCGGTGGAGATCTACACGTGCCTGTTTTATGGCGGGCTGCTGCGACACAATCCGGCGGATCCGCGCGATCCGGCGCGCGACCGGCTGATTGTCAGCAAGGGGCACGGCTCGATCAGCCTCTATCCCATCCTGGCCGACCGTGGATTCTTCCCGGCGGCGGAGCTGGCCCGGGTATGCCGGTCGGGGTCGTTCCTGGGCGGCATCCCCGATCCGGTGATTCCGGGCTACGAGACGGTGAACGGCTCGCTGGGGCACGGCCCGGGCGTGGGCTCGGGCATGGCCGTGGCGCTGAAGCGGCAGAAATCCGATCGCCGCGTGGTGGTGGTGACGGGCGACGGCGAGCTGCACGAAGGGGCCGTCTGGGAGGCGTTCCTGTTCGCGGCGCAGCACAAGCTGGACAACCTGGTGCTGATCGTGGACGACAACGCCCGCTGCATGATGAATGACACGGCGAACGTCGTGGGGCTTGCGCCGCTGGCGGACAAGTTTCGCGCCTTCGGGTGGTCCGCCGAGGAGGTGGATGGGCACGATGTCGGCGCGCTGGTCGAGACGATCGGCCGCGCGATGGCATCGGACTTTCCCGGCCCGCGGGCGGTGGTTGCGCACACGATCAAGGGCAAGGGCTCGCCGACGCTGGAGGCGGATCCCCTGTGCCACATCCGGACGTTGACGCCGGACGAGGTCGAAGAACTGATTGGAGCGGCGCCATGAGCGGGCCCAAGCTCCGGATGCGCGACGCATTCCTGCAGGCGGTGCGGGAGCGGATGGCCGCGAAAGCCGACGTGTTCTTCCTGACGGCGGATTTCGGTTCGCCGGTGCTCGACGCCGTGCAGCGGGAGTTCCCGGACCGGTTTCTGAACATGGGCATTTCCGAGCAGAACACGGTGAACGTGGCGACGGGTCTGGCGCTGGAAGGCTACCGCGTGGTGGCCTATGCCATCGCGCCGTTCATCACCATGCGCTGCCTGGAGCAGATCCGCATCAATCTCGCGATCCTCTCGCAGATTCGTCCGATAAACGTGACACTGGTGGGGGTGGGGGCGGGCTACAGCTACGAGGTGTCCGGCCCGACGCACCAGGCGCTGGAGGACATCGCGGTGATGCGCGCCCTGCCGAATATGGGCGTATGGTCTCCGGCGGATGCCGCGACTGCGGCGGCGATGGCCAGTCATGCTCTGGACGAGACCGGCGTACGCTATGTGCGGCTCGACAGCCATCCGCTGCCGGATCTGGGGCCGGCACCGACGGCGCAAGAGTTGCGCCAGGGCTTCCGTTTGGGCGGAGAACCGGGCGCAGCCGTTGCGCTCATATCGACGGGCTACATGAGCCATCTGGCGGTGGGTGTGCGCGACGAACTGGAAGCGGGCGGTGTTCCGGTGGTGACGGTGGACCTGATGAACCTGTCCTCGCCCGACCTCGACGCGCTGGAGGCGGCGCTGTCGCCGTGCCGCGTCGTCTTGACGATGGAAGAGGGATTTGCCGGGCGCGGGGGGATGGATGGGCTGCTCGTGCAGCATGTCGCGCCGCGCCTGCCGAAGGCGAAATGGGCCCACGCGGGACTTGCGCCGCACTACAGTTTTGAGATCGGTCCGCGCGACGACCTGCTAGCGGCCCACGGACTTTCGCGCGCCGCGCTGGCGGAACGCGTCATCGGGCTGATCAACGGCTGAGGAACGGCGCTGGAGCGAAGCCTAGAGCGTATTGCGATATGGTGTAGTCGTTCCCGATGGAGTCGGGAATTGAATCAACAGCCCCGCGCCCAACGGGCGCAGCTACAGCCGATCCGCCTTGCTGTAGCTGCGCCCGTTGGGCGCGGCGCGCGGGGCTCTTGCAGGCGGGCAACGCGGGGCCCAATCGAACCGCGCTGGCGGAGTTTTTGATTCACGGCCTGCCCTATGTGCTGGCCGTGCATCCAGGGCGGCGGACCCGCGGGATGCCGACCGGCTTTGCCGCCGCGCCGTTGCGGGAATTGTTTCCGGTCGCGCCGGACGATCCGGATTTGCCGGTATGGCCCGATGCGGAGGGTCCATCGTTCGGGGTGGAAATCCGGCCGCTGTGCCGATCGGCGCCTTTCGCCGCTCGGCAGGATCCCGCCCTGTACGAATGGCTGGTTTTGACGGATGTCTTGCGCGGCGCCGGCCGCGCTCGCGAACGGGAGGCGGCCGAACGGATCGTTCGCGAAAGGATGGGTTATCATGCGGCCGGTTGACTTGGATGACTTGATCCAGGTGTCCCGCAAGTTGGAGCCGCTGGGGGTGGATTTTGTGTTTACGGGCGGAGCCGTGCTGGGATTCCTTCTCGACAACCCCCGGATTCCGTTTCCCCGGCGGACCAACGACGTGGATGCCATCGTGGCGGTGTCGACCCGGATTGAATACAGCGGTCTGGAAGAACGCTTGCGACGAGAAGCCGGATTCCGCCACGACACCTCGGAAGGCGCGCCCCGGTGTCGGTGGCTGGTCGACGGCGTGCGGGTCGATATCCTCCCGATGCAGGATCCGACCGGAGAATGGACCACGCGGTGGTTCGGGCATGCGCTGCGGACCGCGACTTTCCGCACGGAATAAAACGTGCGGCTGCCCGTTGTGTCCGCGCCGTGTTTCGTGGCGATGAAACTGGAGGCGCTGGCGGATCGCGGCCGGGGAGATTGTCGCGCCAGCCACGATCTGGAGGATATCGTGGCGGTGGTCGATGGCCGGGAGTCCTTGTTGGACGAGATGGCCGCCGAGCGGATGGATCTGCGTCGGGCCGTGGCGGTCGGCATCCGGGAATTGCTGGGACGGTCCGATTTCCGCGAGGCGTTGCCGGGACATTTGCTTTCCGACGAGGCCCTCCAGGCGCGATTGCCCCTGTTGATCGGCAGGTTGGAAGGCCTGGCCCGCCTGGCGCGGGACGAGTGACCGGGCGGATCAGCGGGCGAGGAACGCCGCGTAGGTTTCGCGTAGGCCCGCGGCGAAATCGGTCTGTGGTTTCCAGCCCAGGGCGCGTAGGGGGGAGGCGTCGAGGCGCTTGAGGGGGGCGCCGTCGGGTTGGGAGGGGTCGAACACGAGTTGGCCTTCGTAGCCAACGACGTCCTTGACGGTTTGAGCAACCTCGGCGATGGAGAGATCGGCGTCGGGACCGATGTGGATGGGGCCGTGGGCGGGATCGTAGCGTTCGGCGAGGAACAGGCAGGCGTCGGCCAGATCGCGGGAGAAGAGGAAATCACGCCGGGGGGTTCCGCTGCCCCAGACGGCGACGGAGGGGAGATTCTTCTGCTTGGCTTCGTGCATGCGGATCATGAGGCCGGTGGCGACGTGGGCCTGGGCGGGGTCGAAGTGGTCTTCGGGTCCGTAAAGGGTGGCGGGGAGGGCGGCAAAGAAGCCGAGGCCGGATTCCTGGCGGATGGCCTCGCAGGCGGCGATGCCGGCGAGCTTGGCGGTGGCATAGGCGGCGTTGGTGGGTTCAAGGGGGCCGGTCATCAGGCTTTCGACGCGCAGGGGCTGGGCGGCGTCGCGCGGATGGCAGCAGGAACTGGCGAGGTAGAGCAGACGGGGGATGTTGAGGCGGGCGGCGGCGCACACCACGTTCAGCACGACGCGGAGGTTGGACTCCAGCAGGCGGACGGGATGGGCCTGGTTGAGGGCGATGCCGCCGGACTCGCCGGCGGTGACAAATGCCATGTCTGGTCGCGCGGCGGTGATGGATGAGGCAATGGCGGCGGGATCCGCCCAGTCCGCACAGTCGGCGGCCGACAGCGTCGTCACGTCAAATCCGCGTCGTCGGGCTTCCATGGCCAGGGCTTTTCCGGCGAGGGTTTCGGTGCCGGCGATCCAAATCCGGGCGCTAGTCAAATTCATGAGGGCAAGGTAGCATGGGGGGGGAAATGAGCAAACCGAAACCCATCGTGGTCTATTTGCACCGGTATCCGCCGGAGGTGGAGGCGCAGCAATGGCCGGCATTGCGGCCATTGGCGGCGGCACTGCAATCCGACTATGACTTGCACTACTTCTGCATGGGGCTGGCCAGTGGTCGGCGCGATGAGGAACTGCGCCGGATGATGCAGGTGGTGGAGTTGCCGTTCACGGTCGACCAAGGGAATGGGCGCGACAAATGGCTCAAGACCCTGCGGTGGTATGCGCACATGGGGCGGACGCTGGCGCGGCTCCGGGAGGTGGAGCCGGCGCTGGTGATCTGCAAGGAAACGCTTCCGTTCATTCCCGGGCGCGTGGCGGCGCTGGGGTTCCCGACGATCATCGAGACGAGCGACTGGTGGTGGTCGATCCTGCTGGGGCATTGGGGCTGGGGGCGGAAACTGGCGGAGCGGCTGGAGCGGCGCGAAGTGCGGAGTTGGAACCGCGCGAATGTGAAGGCGACCGTCAGTACCCGGGCGGAAGGCCGGCTGCTGGCGGCCAAGGGGCTGGATGAGTCGCGCGTGGTGGTGATCAATGCGCCGCAGAATCCGGGGGTGTTCCGCCCGCTGGATCCCGCGCCGACCAAGGGGGAACTGGGGCTCGATCCGGCCCGAAAGCATTTCGCCATATTCGGTATCATTCGCGGAGGGAAAGGCTACGATCAGCTTCTGGACTGGTGGCGGGCGGCCGTCGCCAAGCACCCGGACTGGCGGTTGGTGATCATTGGCGGAGCGGGCGGGGAAGCCTGGTGCCGGCGGGAGATCGCGAAGCGGCGGTTGGGGGACCAGGTGGTCATGACCGGGTGGCTGCCGACGAAACCCGATGTGAACCGCTGGCTGAATGCCATGGATGCCGTGCTGGTTCATCGGCGCAATTCGCCAGACAACCAGGGCATTATTCCCAGTGCGTTATACAACGGGATGTCCACGGGGCGGCCGGTGGTGGCGGCGGGTTTGCCAGGAATTGCCGAGGTCGTACGGGACGGCGTGGATGGCATTCTATTCGCTCCCGATGACGGGGGATCGTTCCTTACGACCCTGGAGCGGGTGGCGGCGGATCCTGCCGCAGCAGAGGCCATCGGACGAGCTGGAGCTGCGAGAGCGGCGGAATGTTTCGATCCAAGCCTGGCCGTCAAGGTCCACGGCACATTGATCCAGAAGATGATTTAAGGATCAGGATAACCGCATACTTAATTAAGTCTGCGGATGCTAAATATCTATCTTTATATCAAGCATTCAATTACAAATAGATTTTCATAAATTATCCGCATACTTAATTAAGTGTGCGGAAAAAGGGGGGAGGCCGAGGATGAGGGGGCTCAGGGCTGGATAGCGTTGCAGGTGGCGCAGAGCCAGCGGATGCGGGCTTCGTCGAGGGTGGGGTAGTTGCCGATGTAGAAGCCATAGAAGTGGATGTGATCGATGACGGGAAAACGGCGGGGGATGTCGGCCTTGGGGGGGGCGATGCCGGCGAGATAGGGCTGGCGGAGTTGGTTGCCGCCGCCGGCGTTGCCGCGGCGGTGCTCGATACCGTTGGCGTCCATGATAGCCATGAGACGGTCGCGGAGGGCGTCGTCGGGGCGGTTCATGATGAGCGGGAAGGCGTAGTTGACGGAGCCCTCCACCTGAAAATCGGTCCAATAGAGTTTGGGATCGAGCAGCGAGAGGAAGAGCCGGAAGTTCTCGGTGCGCCGCCGGTTGTTGGCATCGAGGCGCGGGAGCTGGGATCGGCCGATGACGGCGTTGATCTCGGTGCTGCGGAAGTTGCCGCTGGGCCAGGCGAAGATGAACTTGGGGTTGAGGTCGGGGGAGGCGTCTTCCCATTGTTTCCGAAAGGCGGGGTCGTTGGATTCGCGGACCATGCCGTGGGAGCGAAGCATGCGGGCGGTTTGATAGAACTCGTCATCGTTGGTGCAGACCATGCCGCCTTCGATGGTGCTCATGTGGTGGGCGAAGTAGAAGGAGAAGTTGGAGGCGAGGCCGAAGGTGCCAGCCTTCTTTCCGCAGTGAGTGGCGCCATGCGATTCGCAGACGTCTTCGATGAGCGGAATGCCGCGTTCCTTCAGCTCTGCGAGCAGGGCGTCGTCGAGGCCGTCGAAGCCCTGGCAGTGGGTGAGAAAGACGGCACGAGTGTTGTTGTTCAAGGCGGCGATGACCTGGCGGGGATCCATGGCGAGGGTGCGGGGGTTCACATCCATGAAAACGGGCGTGTGGCCGGCAGCGAGAACGGAGGAAATATCCGAGACCCAGGTGAGAGTGGGAACGATGACCTCGCCGGGGCCGCGCAGGTGACGCAGGGCGGCCATGGTAATGAAGTTGGCGGAAGCGCCGGAATTGACGAACACGCTGTGGCGTACCCCGAGCCATTGCGCCCATTCCTCTTCGAAGGCACGGACGTTATTCGACTGGGTCAGGATCGGATCACCCCGGAGGAAATCGATGACGGCGGCCCGGTCCTCAGGGGCGATGTTGTTTTCCATCAGGGGGAGTCGAAAGTTCATGGCGCGTTTTCGAGCGGGGCGGGGTTGGAGAAGATGATTTGCGATCCGGCATGATCCAGATCGAAAGGCACATGCAGGAGGTCGGAGAGGGCGCGGCGAACCGGTTCGCGACGATCCGGCTCGGCAAAGAGCAGCAGGAATCCACCGCCGCCGGCGCCGGCGATTTTACCGCCGAGGGCGCCGGCTTGGCGGGCGCGGGAATACATGGCGTCGATGTCCGGCGTGCTGACGCGGCTGCTGAGGGAGCGCTTGAGCCGCCAGCCTTCGTGCAGCAGGCGACCGAAGTCCGCCAAATCGCCATTTCCGGTCAGGAGGGCGAGTCCCTGGTGAACCATGGCGGCCATTTCGTCCAGCTCGCGAGTTTTCCGGGGAAGGTTTTGAAGCTGTTCGGCGACGACGTCGGAGGAGTAGCGCGAGAAACCGGTGAAGAACAGCATGAGGCAGTCTTGGAAGTCCCGCAGGCGCGGGGCGGGCAGGGGGATGGGGCTGACGACGATCTCGTCATCGGGGGCGAAGCGGATATGGTTGAGTCCGCCGAATGCGGCGCAGACCTGGTCCTGCGAACCGACCCGGTCGCCGCAGCGGTCGCGTTCGACATGGATGGCTTCGGTGGCCAGCTGCATTTTGGAGCGGAACTCGCCGAGGAGGGCGTGGAGGGCATGGAGCAGGCCGACGGTGAAGGAGGAACTGGTGCCGAGGCCGGTCATCTTGGGCAGGTCGCCGTCGTGATGGATTTCGATGCCGTCGTGGATGCCGAGTGCGAGGAGGGCTTCGCGGACGGCGGGATGCTGGATGTCTTCATTGCGCACGACATCTTCGATGAGGGAATAGACGACCCGGGTTTTGTGTTCGAAGAAGGGCGGCAGCCAGCGGCAGGTGATATAGCAGTAGCGGGCGATGGCCGCGGAGAGCACGGCCCCGCCGTGTTCCCGGTACCAGGCCGGATAATCCGTTCCGCCGCCGAAAAACGAAACGCGGTAGGGGGTTCGTGAAATGATCATGAATGATTCCGGGGATCGTGTTTTGGGGAGAAATAAGGGTTCATTCGTTGACTGGTTTGCGGCATAGTAGGGTGGCAAGAGGTGGAAATGAAGCAAATTTGGCGATGGACAGGCATGGCGGCGCTGGTCGGACTGATCGCGGGGTGCGGCGGGGCGCCGTCCGGGGAACCCGTGACGGTGGCGTCGCTGGCGGAGCGGTTGTCGGATCCCCTGTGGCTGGCGCGGCTCGACCAGGAGGACACGCGGCTGCATTCCTCCTCCGATCCGACGGGCGGCAACGATGACTATGGGCATTTTTTGAGGGATAGCCGCGATCCGGGCTGGAAGGTGATGGCCGACTTGAACGGGCCGGGTTTCGTGTCGCGGGTCTGGTTCACGGGGGCCAAGGACGGCGAGCCGCATGGCTTCCGCTTCTATTTCGATGGGGAAGAGACGCCGCGATTCGAAGGCGACATCAAGGAACTGTTTGGCGGTCGGATGCCGCCGTTTCTGGCACCACTGGCGGAGTACAACAACTATTGCTGGTATTCCTTTATTCCGATGCCCTACGCGAAAAGCCTGCGGATCGAGACGGAGGCGGGGCCTCCGGGCGCCAAGATCTACTTCCAGGTGTCGGAATCGCGCCTTCCGCGGCGCACGCCGGTGGAAACGTTCACCTGGCCGCTGCCGAATCGGGATATCGAGGCGATGGGCAGGGCCCGCGCGATCTGGATGGCCAATCGCCTGCCGGAGGCGGGGGAACTTCAAGAACAAGTGGTGACGGATGGGCGGACACCGATGCGCCTGGAGGGGCCGGGTATTTTGCGCCGCCTGGAGTTCGAGCCGGACTGGGCAAAGCTGCCGGAGCACCAGCGCGACGCGGTTCTGCGGGATTGGATGGTTTCGATCCGTTTCGACGGCTCCACGAATGAAAGCGTCAAGGTGCCGCTGGGCGATCTGGCCGGCACGCCGTGGCGTCGGTTGCGGGCCCGATCGCTGTATTTCGGCATGGAGGATGATGCGCTGTTTTGCGCGTTTCCGATGCCGTTTGGGGAATCGGCGGAAATCCGGGTGGAGCCCGGGATGATCGCCTTGGCGCCGGTCGCGGTGCGCGCCTGGGTGGAGGCTCGCGACACGTCGCCGATCGGGGAGATGGGTTATTTCCATGCCAACTGGCTGCGGACCACGCTGAATGACGTGGGGCGTCCGCATCCGATTTTGCGGGTGCGGGGCCGCGGCAAGTTCGTTGGCTGCCTGCTCTCGGTGGTGGCGACGGACAATTCGTACTGGGTGCTGGAGGCGGATGAGTTCATCCGCAAGGACCGCGAGAAGACTCCGGGATGGATTGGGACGGGGCTCGAGGACTATTTCAACGGGGGGTGGTATTACCAGAACGTCATGAATGGCCCGACGCACGGGCTGCCGATCAAGGAGCCGTTCCGGGCGGTGCAATACCGGGTGCATGCGATGGATCCGTCGAGCTTTTCCCAGTCGTTTGACATGGAGTTCGAGCGCGGCCCCCCGGATCCGCACGGCCGGTTGCATTCGAGCCGGGCGTATTTTGAAAGCGTGGGCTGGTCCTATCTGGATCGCCCGCAAACGGCGGACACGATGCGCCTACGGTCGGAGGATCGCGCGGTGCCCCAGGATTCGCGATGGGATCCGGTGGTGGTCATGACGGCGATCTGGAATCACGAACGGTTCGGGGACTGGCAAGGAGCGCGGGATGAGTTGTCCAATCGGCTGCGCCGGTTCGGGGCGCACTACCCCGAGTCGGCCCGCCGCATGCTGGAATTCCGGCTGGCGCTGTACGACGAAAAACTGAGCGGAATCAACCCGCTGCCCCGATTCCTGAACAGCCCCGATGAGAACGTGCGGACGGCGGCGATGATGCTGAATCGGAAGCGCACGGCCGGCGCGGCCCTGGCGGTGTTCTACGCGAACATGCCGGCGCGGCTCTACATCAACGGCCGCGAGGTGATGCAGGCGGGTCATCCGGAGAGACCGGTGGTGGCCTCGTTCGACCTGCCACCCGGACGGCACCTGCTGGCGATCCAGGCGCCCCGCCAGCCCTATCCCGATTGGGTGCAACTGGCCCTGCGCGGGCGCGACTGGTTTGCCGGGACGGAGCCCACCTGGAAATTCGCGTACAATCCCGAGGGCGATTGGGCTTCACCGGATTATGACGACTCCGAGTGGCCGATCATCGGCGGAACCGGGGTCAAGGGGCCGCCGGAAGAGCCGTTTATCCGGGTGGAGCCGGATCCGTTCCTCGACATGCAGTCGCGGGCGGTGGGCATCCGTCCCAGCGGCGAGTGGCCGGCCCGGGGGGGCGTGGTGGTCTATCGCCGCGAGATTGTGATTCCGTGATCAATTTCGCGGTTGTATGCCTCGGCGGGAGGCGTATAGTTCGAAATGCGGGGAGGCTTTGATGCCTTGCCCGAGAAGGGAGCTGCGCGCATGGCGATTTCAGAACTGTCATTGGAACGGGAAGACCGCGACGGGGTGCAGATTGTTCATGTTCGAGGCCCGCTGGATTCGTTGAGCCACGACCAGTTCAAGGAGTACATGGATGAGTTGGCCGGCCAGCCTCATCCCAACATCGTGTTGGATTGCGAGCATTTGAGCTATATCAACAGCCGGGGAATCACCCTATTGGCCCGCTATCAGCGGGCCCTGTCGTCGAGCTTGGCCTTTTTTGGGATTGCGGCCCTGAATGCGCGGCTGATGAAATCGATTGAATTGCTGGGAATGGCGAAGATTCTCCGGTTGTACCCCACGCTGGACGACGCCATGAAGGCGGCGACGGCGCTGGCGTCCGGGGCCTGACGCCGTGGCGACTTGGAAAACAGCTGGAAGGGTTGGCGTGTTGGAATAGGGTTGCACCTCACGCCGAGGTTGGTATAGGGTTGGCGCTGCTTGCTGGCAGCCGGAAGCGTGGCAGGCACGACTTGAGGAGACTGTAACGATGGCAGATGCTGTCTTGACGACGCAAATCGAGAGCCGCGACGGCATCCAGTTGGTTCATGTGGCCGGACCGCTGGACTCGATGACGCATGAAGAGTTCAAGGGGCTTTTGGATCCGATGGTGAATCAGACCAAGACCCACATTGTGCTGGATTGTGAAAACCTGACGTATGTCAACAGCAAGGGCCTGGCCCTGCTGGGGCGCTACCAGCGGATTGCCATCCAAAACCTATCGTTTTTCGGAATTGCCGCGCTCAACCGGCGGATCACGAAGACCATTGAACTGCTGGGCATGAGCAAGCTGGTGCGGCTGTATCCCACCGTCGAGGAGGCCATGCAGGCGGCTGCGGTCCTGTAGGCGGCCCCGATGGGCGGATTATGCTTGAACCCGATATCGCCAGGAGATGTGTCGCCGCGCTAGTCGGCGTTCTGGTGGCGGTCGGCGCCTCGGTGTTTGCCTCCTGGTGGATATCGATTCCCGACACGGTTCCTCCGCCGCGGCCGTCTTCCTCTCTTCCCGCGGCTCCCGTTGTCCAGGCGCCGGCCGTTGAAGCACCCCCGTCCCTGCCGCTGGCGTTCCGCGCGGCCGCTCCGGCGCCCGCCGCGGATCCGGCGACCGTCCCGCCGCCCGCCAGCGACCTGGCGCGCCAGGCCCACGACCTCGAGACGGAGAATGCGCGGCTGCGCGGACGGCTCGACGACATGCTCAGTTGGATTCTCGACAATGTGCGCGGCACCTATCCGCTGCCGGAACACCAGATGGCCCACCTGCGCATGGCGCCGGTGGATGACAACCTGGCGGTCAGCGAGGATCTGATTCAGCTCCTGCGGCTCAACGAGGATGAAATCAACCGGCTGGACATCGCCTTCCTGGACAGCCGCACGGTTCTGTTCGAGATGGAATCAGAGCAAATCCAGGTGGAAACGCCGGACGAAAACCAGGTGCTGTTGAACATCCCGCCCTATTCCCAGGATGGCCAACTGGTGCGCGAGGCGCTGTACGACATTCTGGCGCACACGCTCGGCCAGGCCCGTTTCGCCCGTTTTCTGCAAGTGGCCGAAGAGGGGCTCGAACAGAAATTCGAATACTTCGGCGATGTCGATCGCACGCTGTTGTTCGAGGCCATCCACGAGCCCTCCTCCGGAATCTCGCAGCTTTTCGTTCGCGACGAACGGGCCATTCCCAATCGGCAGGATCCCCTGCGGATTGACATCATCGCCTCGGAACGGATCGTCGACAACCTGCCCGAGGAATACGTCCCCTATTGGAACTGGCTTCCCGAGTCCGTCACCGGTACCTCGCGGAGCAATTGATGGCGGCGCGGCAGCCCACCCCGGAGTATTTGCAGGCGGCCGTAGCCCGCGCGCGGCTGCGCGAGCGCGAAGAGCGCCAACGCCAGGAAGCCCGCAAGACCCGGATGCGCTGGGCGATTTGGATCTTCGGCCTGATTCTCTTGATCGGACTGGTGGTGGACTTGCGACACATCACGTCGCGCCTCGGCCATTTCCAACGCACGGGCAAGGATCCGCGCCGCGGCGATGCCGCCGACCTGCTGGCCGGGCTGGAGGATCCGCGCTACTACGATCCCTCGGGCTGGTTCAGCCTGGTCCCGCCGCGAAACTGGACGCGGAGGGACCATGCCCTCGACTCGCATTTCAACGTGATGTTCCAGGGGCCCTTCGGCATGGATATGGGCATCCAGGTGGTGGTGACCAACGGGCTGACCTTCGATCGACTGGTCGACAACCTGCGGCGGGTCGAGCGCCGCCTGGCGGGGAACATCCCGATGGACTTCGCCTATGTCGGCCCGCACCGCGCCATCAAGCGCTCGGCCGGGGTCTATCAATCCCGGTTTCTTATGTTGGACTTCGTCACCGGCCACCTGGCCCATCACGTGCAGTTCCGCATTCCCGTGGCGCTCTACGACGAATACGAGCCCATCTTCATGCGCCTGATGCAAACCTACGAACCCGGGCAGATCCTGCCCGCCCGCTGAGTGGCCACCCCGCGGCTTCGGCATTGATTTTTCGGGGCCGGGGCGGGATGATGCGCACCCATGTCGAACCGCCAACCCTATCCGATTGCCTGTCCGTTCTGCGCCCGGGCGCAGGAGGTGGACTTGTGGAATGTCCTGGATTTCGATGACGAGCCCGACCTGCGCGACCGGCTGGTTTCGAACCGGATCAACCGGGTGGAGTGTTCCGGCTGCGGCCGGAGTTTCCGCATCGATATACCGCTGCTGGTCCGGCACCGCGCGGAGGGCATCCTGATTCATTGCGATCCGCTGGTCGGCGACCGCACCCTGGACGAGGTGGAAGCGTCCTTTGCCGCGGCCCGGCAGGAGCTGGAACGGCTGCTGCCGGCAGATATCGCGCCGCCGGAGATTCACCTGGTGGTCGACTGGTCGGAGCTGATCGAGCGACTCTTCCTGCTGGAGGAAGGGCTCGATGCGCGCCTGATCGAGCACATCAAGTATATGCTCTATCAGCAGAATCCGGACCGCCTGCCCGCCGCGGCCAAGAACCTGCTGTTCAATGCCCAGGACTCGACGGACGAGCAGTTGTGCTTTGTGGTCCAGGACCGGGGCACGCGGAAGCTCGAGGCCGTATTGAACTTTGCCCGCGCCGACTACGAGGCGCTGGTGAACGTGTTCGATTCCGGCGATTCGTTGGCGCTCTTGATGGAGCAGTTTCCCGGCCCGTACCTGAGCGGCCGCCTGCGCTACCTGCAGGACCAGGCCGGGGAATCCTGAGGAGTCGCGCCGTGCCCCGGGAATCCCTTCGCCAGATGCAGGCGCGCGCCAAAACCGTCCTGCGCCGGCTGCGCTCCACCTATCCCGATGCCCGGTGCGAGCTCGACTGGACCACGCCGATCGAGCTGACGGTGGCCACGATCCTGTCGGCGCAATGCACCGACCGGCGCGTCAACCGGGTCACGCCGGCGCTCTTTCGCAAGTACCGCGCGGCGCGGGACTGGGCGCAGGCCTCGCAGGAAACCCTGGAACGGGAAATCCATTCCACGGGCTTTTTTCGCAACAAGGCCAAAAACATCCGCGCGCTGATGGCGCGGATCGATGCCGACTTCGGCGGGAACCTGCCGGATGACTTCGATCTGCTGGTGTCGCTGCCCGGCATTGGCCGAAAGACGGCGAACCTGCTGGTGGCGACGGTGTTTGGGCAGCCGGGGCTGGTGGTGGATACCCATTTCATCCGGCTCTCCAACCGTCTGGGATTCGTTCGGGACGAGGCCGATGCGGTGAAGATCGAGCGCGCGCTGCAAAAAATCGTGCCGGAGAAGGATTGGACCGACTGGTCGCACGTCATGGTGTTTCACGGTCGGCGCTGCTGCATCGCGCGCAAGCCGAACTGCGCGCAATGCCCCATTGCCGACCTGTGCCCCTCCGCCGGGCACGCCGGATCGAAGAAGGCATAAGGGCATGGAAAACCGCAACGTCATCCGGTTCGCGTTCACGGTGGGCGGCTTCACGATGCTGAGTCGTTTTCTGGGGATGGTGCGCGACGTATTGACGGCGGGGGTGTTTGGCACGTCGATGGCCATGTCGTCGTTCGTGGTGGCCTTTCGCCTGCCCAACCTGTTTCGCGCGCTGTTCGGCGAGGGCGCGCTTTCCTCGGCGTTCATTCCCGTGTTCATGGAATCGCGCAGGAGCGAAGGCGAATCGGCGGCCTGGCTCCTGGCCCGTCGGGTGGTCACGCTGGTCGGGATCGTCTTGCTGGGGATTGTCGCCATCGGGATCATGGGCATGAGCCTGTGGCTGCGGCGGCCGGGCGTGGGCGAGGAGGCGGTCGCGGTGCTGCCGCTGGCGCGCATCATGCTGCCCTATGTGTTTTTCATCTGCATGGCGGCGCTGGCCATGGCCGTGCTCAACTCCTACCGGAAATTCTCGGTGTCGGCCTTCACGCCGGCGCTGCTCAACATCACCTGGATCCTGGCGGTCCTGTTCATCATTCCCATTGTTCGCGGGGGGCCCGCGCGCCAGATCCAGGCGCTGGCCTGGACGGTGTTTGCCGCGGGCGCGGTGCAACTGGCCTATCAGGTGCCCTCGCTGCTGCGCGTGGGATGGCGGCCGGGGCTCAACACCGACTGGCGCGATCCGCGCGTCAAGCGCGTCTTCATGCTGATGGGCCCCTCGGCGCTGGGCCTCGCGGTCAACCAGGTCAATGTCATGGTCAACAGCCTGATCGCCCTCTACTGGGTGGGCGACTGGGCCCCCTCGGCGCTCTTTTATGCGGAACGGCTGATCTACTTTCCCCAGGGCATCCTGGCCACGGCGCTGGGAACGGTGCTGCTGCCCGTGCTGTCGGACTTCGCGGCGCAGAAAAAGCACCGGGAAATGCGCGACGCCATCCACCACGGGCTGCGCACGCTGCTGTTCGTGATGACCCCCGCCGCGGTGGGCCTGTTCGTGCTCGCGGGGCCTATCGTCCAGATGCTCTACGAGCATGGCGCCTTCGACCCCAAGAGCACCGTGCTCACGGCGCGCGCGCTGAGCTTCTATGCCCCCGGCCTGATGGTGTTCTGCCTCGCCAAGGTCTTCGTGCCCGCCTTCTACTCGATGCAGGACACCCGCACGCCGGTCAAAATCGGACTCTGCGGCGTGGTGCTCAATTTGACCCTCAACATCTTCTTCGCGCTGACCCTCCCAGAATACTGGAAGCATGCCGGCCTGGCCTTTTCGACCGTGATCGCCGAGTCGTTCAACGGCCTCACGCTGGCCTTCTTCCTGCGCCGCCGGCTGGGGCCGTTCGGCATCCGCGGCATCCTGGGCGGCTTGGTCCGTGCGCTGGCCGCGGCCGTCGCCATGGCCGCGGCGGCCTTCCTGGCCGAGCGCTATTTCACCACGTGGCTCTATGTCTACCTGCCCCACAAGGCCGCCCAACTCATTGGCGTGCCTGCCGCCGTCGCCCTCGGCATCGGCGTCTATTTCGGGCTGGCCCGGCTCTTCCGCTTTCCCGAATTGGGATTCGTCTCCGACGCCCTTCGCTCCCGGAAACAGCGAAACGATTCGCCGACTTCCCGCCCCGAACAGCTTTAATCCCGCGTGGCCGCGCGTTGCCTCCAGCCACGGCCTGCCGGCCGATCCGGTGCGGATGGCGACGGACATTCAGCCATCCAGGGCCACCCCCAATTCGAGGGGGGGATTCCTCTCCAGGGTGATGGACAGTGGTCGCAGAGGCGGTGCATGCTGCGGAGCCTGGAAAGAAATCGAAACGAAGGAGGATGGCCATGAGACTGGGTTGGCTGGGCGCATTGCTGATGGCGGGGCTGGGGGTGTCGTGCACGTTGACGTACCAGGTTCGGAACGCGCCGGCGTCGGTGTTTTGGGGGGAATACTCGCAGCTGGAGCGGGCGGAAAGGGCCGGCCCCTGCTGGTCTACCGGGATGCGAACGTGGATTTCACGGAGTACAAGCAGATCCAGATCGATCCGGTGGTCGGGTATATCGGCAAGCACAGCCGCTTGCGGAACATCTCCCCGGAGAACCGGCAGGTGCTGCTGAACTACTTCCATGCGACGTTGCGGGAGCAGCTGGAGAAGAACTACGAGATCGTCGAGGCGGCGGGTCCCGGGGTGCTGCGGCTGCGGGAGGCGGTGACGGATGCGCAGGGATCGAAGGTGGCAGTGGACACGCTCTCGACGGTGGTGCCAGTGGGGCTGGCGCTGAGCGCGCTGGAGAAGGTGGCGCTGGGCAAGACGCTGACGGCGGGAACGGTGCGGATCGAGGCGGAGGCGCTGGATGGCGGGACGGGGAAACGGCTGGCGGCGCTGGTGGACGAGCGTGCTGGCGCGAAGTTGTCGGAGCGGCTGGACAAGTGGAGCAAGTGGCAGGATGTGCGGGATGCCTTTGATTTCTGGGGCGGGCGGCTGCGGTCGCGGCTGGAAGAACTGCGGGCGGAGAAGGCCGCCGCGGAAGCGGCGGGGGGACGGCCGGGCATCCCGTGATTTCTGGACGGCGCGGGGGAGTGGACGGTCCGGCGCTGGGGCCGTCCGACGGGTTTGAACTGGAACGGACCCTTGGGATGGCTCGACGATGACGTCTGAATCTTCCATTGCGCGCGACGTGGACGAAGGGATCCAGGCCTGGCGGGAACGGGTCCTGAACATCCAGTTGCGGGTTTATTCCGTGATCGTGCTGGTGCCGCTGATCGCCATTCTCGCCGGTCGGGGCCTCGAACTGCCCGGGGTCTTGCGGATTTTCTGCCTGGGGCTCTATCTGAGCCTGCTGTTCGTCTCGCTGCGTCCGCGCGGGAGCGTTCGGGTGCGGGCCGGCATCTTGATCGCGATCAACGCGGTGCTGAGCTCGCTGCAATTGGCGGTGGGGCAATTGTCCGGGCACGGGCGAATCTCGTTGATGCTCTCGCCGCTCCTGGCCTTGCTACTGGTGGGGCCGCGCACCGGCTGGGCGGCCTTGGCGTTTGGTGCCACGGTGTTCGCGCTGGTGCCGCTGGCGCTCCGGCCCGGAGGACGTTCGGACCGGATCGCGGTGGGACATGCCCTGGACGTTCCGCTGGCCTACTGGGGACTGCAATGGATCTTGTGGATGATCGCCCTGCTGGTCTTGATGATCCTGTTCACGCGCTTCCAAGTCTTGCAACGCCGTTCGATGATCGCCGAGCGCCAGGCCCGGAAGCAGCTGGAGGCGGAGACGGCCGACCGTCGACGACTGGAGGAGGCCATCGGCCGCATCGGGGAGGAAGAGCGCCGGCGGCTGGGGGCGAAACTGCACGACGGCCTGTGCCAGCATTTGACGGCCGCGTTGCTGAGTTGTTCGGCCATGGAAAACGAGCGGAAGGCGGACGGGTTGCCCGATGCCGCCCTGACCCGGTTGCGCGTGGCGCTCAGCGACGCCATCGGCATGGCCTACGGCGTGGCCAAGGGGGTGTGCCCGATGGACGTCGATCCGGATTCGCTGCTGACCGCCCTGGAGCGCCTGTGCCGCGAAACGCGCGAGCGCCAGGGGATCGACTGCCGGCTGCGGGCGGACCGGGATTTGGCCATCCAGAATCCGGACCATTCCCTGCACCTGCGGCGAATCGGGTGCGGGCGAACCTGTGGCTGTTGGGGCTGAACATCGGCTTGCTGGCCGGCGCGTCGTTCCTGCCGGCTCGCTGGCGGGACCTGGCGGAGGGGGCGTTGCTGACGGGCATATTCCTGGCGACGCTGACGGTGCACGGCACGCGCATCTGGTGGCGACTGGCGGTGGTCGCGGGCCTGATCGCCGCGCAGTGGGGCACCCTGCTGGCGGGCGGCCAGGAACTGGCGATTGCGGCCGGTGTCCTGAGTGGCCTGTTTTTCCTGTATGTCATTTCGCGCCTGGCGGTCCAGGTGGCCAGGGCGCGGGAGGTCACCCGCCTGGTGCTGTTGGAGGCGGTGAATGTCTATGTGCTCGTCGGGCTGGTGTTCTCGCTGCTGGCCGCCGTGATCGGGGACCTGTGGCCCGAGGCCTACATGGTGACGGCCACGGGAGAGCCGCTCGGGGCCGCCGCGGATTTCCATGCCTTGGTCTACTACGCCTTCATCACCATGGCCACCGTGGGCTATGGCGACATCGTGCCGGTGGCCGAACCGGCCCGGGCGCTGGCCGTGCTGATGGCCGTGACCGGCCCGCTCTACATGGCCCTGGTCGTCGCCTCCCTCGTCGGAAAATTCGCCGCCTCAAAGTCGGGGTCAGCCCTTGAATCTTGAATCTTGCAACACGCGATTCACGACTTGATCCCCGTGCTGTAGTCGCGCCCGCTGGGCGCGGGGCTGTTGGTTGAATCGCCGGCCCCACCGGGACCAGCTACAGGAGAACCAACACCAACCCACCTGGGGAGGAGTATCCGAGCGACCTGGTATGGATAGGATGTAGAGCACCCAAGCACGTAGGCGGTGCCGCCAGGAGTGGCACGTAGCTCTGCTGCGTGCCGGAAGGATGCGCGGACCAGAGGTCCACGCCCAAGTTTTTCCTCAAGGCGGGCGGCGACCTGGGCAGTAACAAATGGCTGTTTGCGCGCCGGCTACGTCGCCTCGCGGTTGGCGCGGAATTCGACGCGCGAGAGGATGCGGAGCTGGTAGATGGTGAAGCCGATGAGCAGGCAGCCGAGCATCCAGGCCGCGGCGGTGGCCGGGCCAAGGTGCAGGAAGATGAAGGCCTTGTAGAAAATGTGCAGTCCAGCCACCTCGGTGCGCGCACCGCCGGCGGTCATGGCCAGGATGTTGGCTTCGGCCTGCCACGACGCAATGAAGACGCCGACGAAGTTGATGATCAGCAGCGGGCGCAGGGTGGGCACGATCACGAAGAGGATCTTGTCGGTGAAGGACGCGCCATCGATATCGGCCGCCTCGTAGAGGTCGTCGGGGATTCCTTTCAGAGCGGCCAGGTAGATGAGGCAGCCTGGCCCCATCCCAGCCCAGAGCATGGGCAGCACGCACGAAAAAAGAGCGGTGCGCGAATCGTCGAGCCAACGCACGGGTTCGGGCAGGGGGGCCAGCAGCCAGCCGAAGGGACCCGCGCCGGGGAGTCCCCCCCGCAGAATCCAGATTTCGCGAAGGGGGCCGAAGGGAGCGGCCGCCAGCAGCACTCCGGCGGCGGCAACGAATAGCGCCGGCTTCCAGAGGTGGTGGTTCAGCAGCCGCCGGATCAGATGCAGCGTCAGCAGCAGCGCCGTCAGCGAGATGCCCAGCCAGGCCACCGCGGGAATGGACATGACCATCCGGTTGATCAGCCCGGCCTCCGAGGGCTCGTAGAAGGTCTTCCACAGCAGAATGACGACCAGCCCCGTCATCGTGGCCGGCAAATAGAAAATCAGCCGGAATAGAATGCGCCCGCGCGGGACTTCCTGCAGCAGGATGGCCAGCAGCACCGGCGGCAGGAAGGTCATGGAAATGACCAGAAACGAGTAGCGCGCGGAGGTCAGCAGCGCCTGCCACCAGTCGGGATCCCACAGCAGGTTGGCGAAGTTGTCGAGAAACACCCAGTGCGAAGCGCCGAAGATGCGATAGTCGTAGAAGGCCATGCCCAGTCCGCGCAGCAACGGCACATAGGCCCAGACCAGGATCGTGGCCGCCGCGGGAAGCAGCAGCAGGAACATCGCGAGGCCGCGACGAGTCGCACGGGGAATTCGTAGGTTTTGAAACGGACGCCGTTGAATGACTGAACTCCGGGATTGGCCCCTTTGTAGTAAAAAGGCGGACTGACCCCTTTTGTCGCCTAGGAAGATCCGGGCCACTTGGCGCAGGGCGAGGGTGACGGCGGCGGCGAGGACGAGCAGCAGGCCGAAGGCGGCGGCGCGGCGCTTGGCCAGTTCGCGCGGCTCGATGATCCCGAGCATGTCGGCATCGGCCTTGCGGCGGGCGGCCACGAGCAGATCGAGGAGTTGTGCGCGGCGCTCGTCGGGATCGGCGGACAGCCGTCCGGCGAGGGCGAGTTCCTCGGCGCGGCGGATGGGCGTGGTGAGGATGTCGTAGATGACGTTGGCGTTCCGCCCGTAGGGTTCGGGGCGGCTGTCGGCGAGGGCGATGGGCAGGCCGTCGCGCCATTCGACGGGAATGGAGGAGGCGATGGCGTCGTAGCCGTGTTCGCGCAGCAGGTCGGGGGGCAGGAAGCGGCCGAAGCCGCCTTCGACCAGGTGCTGCACGCGGATGGCGGCGGCCTCGGGGGCGTGCTGAAAGCGGATGTATTCCCAGGCGGCATCGCGCACGAGCGGGTTGGTCACGCCGGCGAAAAGGCCCATCATGCGCGAGTTGATTTCGGTTCCTCGTCCGACGGGGCCGAGGGGCAGCGGCACGATGCCGGTCAGGTCGGGGTTGAGGTTGGCGAAGACGCGCTGGTCGATGTAGGAAAAAATCATGCCGAGCTGTCCGCGCCGCCACTTCATCGAGATTTCGGCGGTGTCCTTGATGGCGTATCCGCGGCGGGGGCGGCCGCCGGAATCGACCCAGGGTTCGGTCGTGAGGCGGATATAAAAGTCGAGGGCTTCGGCGGCTTCGGGGGTGTCGAAGACGGCGCGCCAGCGGTTTTCATGATCATCGAAGACAAGCGCTTCGGCGCCCGCGCCCCAGAGGAAGGGCATCCAGAGATAGGACTCGTGTTTTCCGCGCGAGAGGCCGAGGGCGTAGACGCCGTTGGCGGGGTCGGCGATGTTCCGGCAGGCCTGGTAGAAGTCGTCCCAGGTCCAGTCGGGCGTGGGGGTGGGGAGGCCGGCGGCATCGAAGAGGTCGCGGCGGTAGAGGACGACGCGCGCCAGCGGGGGCCCGCCGGGCATGGCCCAGACGTGCGTTTGGCCGTCGGGGCCCGGGCGGCGCACGACGGGTTCGATCTTGGGGTGGATGCGGCGGGCCACTTCGTCGGGGGAGAGCGCGGTGAAATAGGCGTCGTCGGGGAGGTCGAGGGGGTGGAGGAAGCCCTGGGAGATGTAGGTGTCGGACTGTCGGAAGTTGACGTAGAGCACATCGGGGGCGACGTTGCCGGCAATGGCCAGCAGCGTGCTTTCGATGCCTTCGACGCGGATGCCGGAGAAGCGGTGGAGGCGGAGGGTGAGGGCGGAGAGGTCGAGGGTGCCGTAGCGGCCGGGGGCGGCGGCCTGGCGGGCGCGGAGGAGGTCGGGGGCCTGGGCGAGGAATTCGCGTTGCACGGCGAGTTCGGCGCGGGTGGCGGGGTCGGTGCGGGAGGGGTCGGGGAGATCGAAGAGGGTGATGTGGAGGATGGGCCCGGCGGGGGTGGATTCGATCCAACCGGCCGTGGCGGGAAGGGGGGCGAGGGGGATGAGCAGTAGGATGAGGGTGAGCAGGGCGGTTGGTTGGGGAAAGAGGATTTCTTCCGGATTTCGCCGGCGCGAAAACCAACCCGCATCTTTTCCGTTCTGCCGCTCCGCGGTCGACCTATCGCGGACGGGAGTCCTGCTCGGGTCGCCCGCAAAGCGGCTTCTCCGGAAAATCTGCGTATTATTTTCGCGTGAAAGCCCGGCGAAACCCGGAAGAACTCCTCTGTATCCACGTCCTGCGGACAGCGAACCGTTGCAAATAGGCTGCGCCTCCACGTTCTGCGGACGACGGATGGAGTTTTCCATGGCGTGGAAAACTCGTGAACAAAATTTCCATGGCGTGGAAAATCCCGCCCAAAGTTTTCCATGGTGTGGAAAAATCGTTAAAAAATTTTCCATGGCGTGGAAAAACGGAGGAAAAATTTTCCATGGCGTGGAAAATCCCGCCAAACATTTTCCATGGCGTGGAAAAACCGCGGACCCCTCCTTCCGCCATTTCACGATTTTCTCCTTCCATCATTCCCATATTCCATCCTTCCACTTTTCACCCCATCCCTCCAATCTTCACCGGGGGGCTTGGCCGGGATCGATGGTCCAGCGGATGTTGCGAAGGGTGGTTTTGCCGAAGCGGTCCTGGAGGCGGGAAAGGATTTCCTGGGCGGGGGCGCCGCGCAGTTCCATGAGCCAGGCGGGATGGGTGACGTGGACGGTGAGGATCTTGTTTTCGAGATGGGCGGGGCGGGTGTTGGGGGCGAGCTGGGGTCCGACGATGTCCGGCCAGGCGGCGGTGATGTCGGCGACCAGGGCGTGGGCGCCGAGCTTCATGCCCTTGAGCACGTCGGGGATGAAGGCGGCGAAGGGTGGGGCGCCGGGGTCGTCCGCGGGCGGGGCATGATCGGTGATGTGGAAGCGTTCCCGCGTGAGCTCCCATTGGGCTTTGTCGTAGCGTCGGTATCGGTTCATGCGGGGCTTCCGGCCGGTCTAGGCTTCGCGGATGCGTTGAAGGTAGTTCCGGGTGCGCAGGCAGGGGGGCGTGGTTGCGAGAACGGGCTTGGCGAAAGACAGCGGCCGGACGGCGGGCAGGCGGATGCCGGGGACGCCCCCTTGGCGGTCGAAGCGGGCCTGGGTTCCGTCGATGACCAGAACGTGGGACCGGCCGGGCGCGATGGGGGCGGTGAAGTCGTAGCGTCGGTTGCTGAGCTCGATGGAGATGCGCAGGTCGAGCGGCACGGGATGGCCTTCCATGCGGAAGCGGAACCGCGCCTTCCGGCCGTCGCGCCGGAAGCGCACGGAAAGCGCGGCGTCTTGGCCAAAGGGGAAGCGCGCATCGAACGTGTGCCAGCCGCGCGGGAGGCGGGGGCGGAAGACCAGCGCGCCGTCGAGCAGGCGCGGATGGAATCCGCCGAAATCCTGATGGGCGTTGCGGACGAATTCGGCGGTGCTCCAGGCCTGGGCCCAGGTGCCGGACAACACGAGTTTTCCGCGCCGGCGGGGAATGGCCTCGATGAGCTCGCTCATGGAGCCGCGGCAGCCGAGATGGAGAATTTGGCGGGCGAGGTGGCGGGCGAGCTTGGCGGCCAGTTCGGCCTGCCGCCGCTGGCAGAGGGCGGTGACGGTGAATCCGGCGTTCCAGCCCCAGACGGTGCCGTTGTGGTAGGCGGCGTCGAAGTGGTGCCAGTCGTCGTTGTGGTGATAGGGATGGAACCAGGGATCGCGCGGGCTGAGCGAGGCGATGCCATAGGGGAACAGCAGCTCGGTGGCGGCGTTTTCTACGACGCGGCGGGCGAGGTCGTCGTCGAGCAGGGGCTCGATCATGGGGATGGACAGGACCATGAGCTGGTTGGGGCGGACTTTTTCGTCGCGGCGTCCGGCGGAATCGATGCGGTCGGCCAGTCGTCGGGTGCGGGGGTTCCAGAAGCGCTGGCGGAAGTGGGCGCGCAACCGGTCGGCGAGTTCGCGCCAGCGGCGGGCGTCGTCGGGGGTGCCGGCAAGGGTGGCGAGGCGTTCGCCCACCAGGAGGGCGTTGTGCCAGAGGGCCTGGATGTCGTTGGCGCGGTTGCCGCGCGGGGACCAGGGGCGGTCGCCTTGGATGCGCGCATCCATCCAGGTGTCGGCGTCGTCGTGGCAGAGAAATCCTTCGGGATCGGTTTCGCGCCGGATGGCGGAATCGAGGGCGAGGCGCACCTGGGGATAGGTCTGGCGGGCGAGGTCGAGGTCGCCGGTGGCCTGCAGGTATTCGTAGAGCTCGCGGATGAGCCAGGGCGTGCCGTCGGCGGTGTTGTAGATGATGTCGGTGGCGCTGGAGACGCGGTTGGGGATGCGGCCGTAGGTGGGGGAGTCGGGGCGGGTGTCCTGATAGCGCAGGAAGCCCAGAATGACGTCGCGGGCATTCGGGAAGAGCCCGGTGACCAGCAGCGTGCCGGGCAGGGCGATGAAGGTGTCGCGCCCCCAGTTGTTTTTGAACCACGGCAAGCCGGCCCAGATGCCCTTGCCGAATTCCTCGGTGACGAGGAAGTAGCTGGTCAACTTGGCCCAGGCGATGGCGCGGTCCATTTCGCGATCGCCGGTGACGACGCGGCTGCGGGAAAGGATGTCGGCGATTTCGCGGGAGTGCTCGAGCAGGGCGTTTTGATCGCGCAGGGCGCGGGCTTTGGCGAGGGCGCGGCGGCGCGAGGGATCGAAGGCGAGGTAAAGGACGAGTTCGCATCCGGGGCGTTGGGCGTCGAAGGCGAGCGCGCGGCCGTTTTCCGCAGGGTCGGTCGGCACGGGCCGGATGGCGGCGGAGGCGGCGACGCCCATGTGGAAGGCATGCCCGGCGAAACGGGCGAGGAATTCGCCGCCGCATGATTCAAGCGCGATGTCGCCGGCGCCGGAATCGAAGAGCCCCACGGCGCCCAGGCGCGCGGGGGTTTTGGCGGTGACGCGGATGGCCGCGGCGCGGCGGCGGTGCAGGATGGCCAGCTCGTCGGTGACGCCGCGATGTTGATGGCGGACGAGGTGGGGGAGGATTCGCGCTTCGCGGGCGTCCTCGCGCCGGAAGAGATGGCCGCCGCGGCGGGCGGCGATGTCGCGCAACAGGGGGTGGCCGCCGAGCCAGTAGCCCGATCCACGGGTGGTGGCGTTGGCGAAGCCTTCGAAATAGCCCTCGATGTTGTCGCCGAAAAAGAATTGCGCGGTTTCGGTTGCGGGAACGCAGATGGCGAGCGCTTCCAGTTGTTTCAGGGTCGGGGCCATGCGGAGGGCCTTCACGTGACGAGGGTGAATCGCGCCTGGCGCCAGGCGCCGCGCCGGGCGTTCAGGGTGTGGCCGAAGAGGTCGAAGAGCCAGAAGGATTCGGCGCCCTCCTTGGAGAGGCTGCCGGCGCAGTAGAGCGGAACGGTGGTTTCGGGCAGGAAATAGGTATAGGGCCGGTGGTTGTGGCCGTGGAGCAGGATCAGGTTGTCGCGCCCGTTAATCTTGCGCAGCAGGGCGCGGGCGTTGCGCAGGCCGTGGAGATAGCCGGCGGTGTCGAAGGGATAGTGCGTCATCAGGAAGATGTGCCGGCGCGAGGCGATATCCGGTCGCTCGAGCAGGGCGCCGAGCGCGTCGAGTTCGATGGCCGGAACGCGCCCGCTGGAGTTCCAAAAGAGGAACTGGGGCCGGGCGCTGTTGAAGGCGATGGCGACGGCGTCGTCGCCCATCCAGCGAACGAGCGGGTAGCCCGTGGGGGTGGCGGCCTCCGGCAGGTCGCTCTGCTGAAAGGCCGAAAAATGCTTGCGGTGGTGCAGGAGCGATCCGTTGGCATAGAGGTCATGGTTGCCGGGGAGGGCCAGGAAGCCGTGGCGGGCCAGCGCGAAGGTTTCCGCCAGGCGCGGCGCGGCCGCCATGAATTCCCGTTCGAGGCCGTAATTGAGGGTGTCGCCGGTATAGAGGATGAAATCGACCGGCTCGCGGCGGAGAAACTCGTTCAAGCCATGGAGCTTTTGGGCCGCGTCGGCATATTTGCTGGCGCGGCGCAGGGCGTAGTTGGCCGAGGCCAGCAGGCGCTTGGGGTGCAGGCCCTCCAGTCCCCGGAAGGCACCGGGTGGCGTGGGCAGGTGAATGTCGCTGATGTGTAGAATCCGGATGCTCATGCGGTGAACCTAGCCTATGGTTCCATGGCGTGGAAGCAGGAAAAAAGCGCCCGTCGCGCTGGCATCGAAAATGACGAAAAGATGGGATTGGCGGTTGACCGGGTGCGGGAAACGGGGTAACGTTCGGGTAAACCGTTTTACGGGCCGGCCTTTCACGTTTGGTCACGATCGGGAGCCCATGGACACGATGGAGATGCAGATGAAAACCAGACCCCCTCGAACCCTCGCCCTTGCCTGCCTGCTGACCGTGGGTCTGTTGGTTGCGTCTGCCTCGGCGGAAGTGATGCTGCAGTTCTTCAACATGAGCTGGCAGGAGATCATCGAGAAGATGCCGGAGGTGGCCGAGAAGGGCTACGGTTCGCTGTGGCTGCCGCCGCCGCAAAAGGCCAGCGGCGACCTCTCCGTGGGCTACGACCTGTGGGATCCGTTCGACATCGGCGGCAATCCCCAACGCACCGGGGGCCGGACGCGCTACGGTACCGAGGAGGAGATGCTGCGGCTGGTCGAGACCGCGCACCGCCACGGACTGCGGGTCTATTTCGACAACATCATGAACCATCGCGCATTCGACGTCCCCGGCTACAATGAAAACACGCCGATCGACATTTATCCGGGCATGCTGCCGGAGGACTTCCATTTGCAGGTCACGGAAGAGGGCTTCTACCGTCCGTGGGGCAACACCGCAAACTGGGGCAACACCTGGGAAGTGCAAAACCGCTATCTGTCGGGCCTGATCGACATCGCCCACGAGACGCCCAATGTCAATTTCGGTCCCAACGAGGGCGACACCCATCCCAAGATTTCGTTTGTGAGGCATCCGGACAACCCGGAATTCTATGATTACCACCCCACCGAGGGGCACGTCGGCTTCGGCAGCCCGCTGATCACCGCGCAGACCCTCGCCGAGAATCCGGAGTTCTACCAGGAAGACGTCGGCGGCTACCTGATGCGGTCGATCCGTTGGCTGGTGGACTACACCAAGCTCGACGGCTTGCGGCTGGACGCAGTGAAGCACGTGCCGGCGTACTTCTTCGGCGACCAGTACGGCCCCGACAAGGACACCAGCAGCGCGGGCTACATCGGCCAGGCGCAGTGGCAGTTCAACCAGACGCGCGGATTTTCCGAGGCGAACTACCGCGAGAGCGTGTTTGATGTGAACAAGCCGCGCGTCTCGCTGATGGTGTTCGGCGAGCACATGGGCGAGCCGCCGCCCTACGGGGAGTATTTCGATTCCGGCATGCGGCTGCTGGACGCCAAGACGCACTCGACGCTCAACAGCCTGACCTGGCTGGAGACCCTCCAGCCGCTGGAAACGTCCGAATACATCGAACACACGCAGTTCGGCAAGGCGCTGGGCGTCTATTACGCCAAGAGCCACGACGACGACGTGGCGTTCAACGAGCACCTGCACTATGCGATCAACCTGACCCGCGAAGGGCTGCCAAACATCTACACCGACGGCAACCGGCAGGCGCCGACGCTGGGCGACAGTGGCGGGGCCTTCCCGCGCCACGCCAACACGCGGCCTTTCGGTCAGTTCGGCGACATGCGCGTGCCCAACCTGGTGGAGATTCACAACAACTTCGCCCGCGGCTACCAGGCCGGCCGCTGGGGCGACGACAAGGTCCTGGCCTACGAGCGCCGCGACAAGCGCGAGAACTGGGACATGACCGAGGGCGACGCCAACGTGCTGTTCTTCATGATGAGCCGCGATTGGGAGTCCGGCCAGTACCGCGAAATCGACACCGCGTTCCCGAATGGCTCCATCCTCTGGCAGTACGCCCACGGCGGCGCCCAGTTCTATCACCAGGTCACCGATGGCAAGATCAAGGTCATCGTGCCGCCGGCCGGCTATTTCGCCTTCTCCTGGCGCAGCCCCGAGGAATCCGACCTGTGGAAATGGGGCGGGGGGAGCCCGATCGAACTGCTCTCCGACGGACAGAATGCCGACACCGTTTCCTACGTCCGCTGGGACGGGCCCGACGGCGATGCCGAGTTCAATCCCTACGGCCTGCCCAACCGCGGCTATCCCGAGGGGGTCGAGCCGGCGCCCTTTACCTATCTGCACACCATCCCCCGCGTGACCAGCGTCTCGAACGTCGGGTTCCGCGCCCACGTCGACGGCTCGGCCTACAACGTGATGTTCAAGCTCAACGGCGGCGTGCCGCTCAACGACATTCAGCACGTTGGCGGCGACGAGCGCGACCATCCCCCGGGCTGGGATACCACCGATGTCTATCTCGGCTACGAGCAGGCCGACTTCCACAGTCGCATCGGCCCGGAGAAGTTCGGCTCGCGGGACGCCGCGTACAATGTCGTCGGCTCGGCGGCCGCGGAGACCTACGAATTCACCGTGGGCCAATCCGGCTTCACCTACTGGTCGCCCGAGGATCCCGAGAACGATTGGGATTCCACCTACGGACCCGTGTTCGTCTACCACCATCCGGAACTCCAGACGGACGATGGCTTCGACCAAATCTGGCCAGAGCCGGAAAATGCCGCCAGCAGTGACATCTGGTTCCACGTCAAGGTGGGCAACGCCGGCCACGCCAACCGGGTGTATGTGTACTACACGACCGATGGCAGTTGGCCCAACGGCGCGGGGGGGATGGGCATCGGCAGCACCCGGGTGGTCGAACTGCAATGGCGCGCCAACTGGGACGAAGGCGGCGGAATCACCAACGACTGGTGGTCGGAGGGCTCCATTCCCGCGCAGCCCGATGGCACCCTGGTCAAGTACAAGGTGGGCGCGGTCCGCGAGCAAGGCTATGCGGACGCCGGCTGGGACACGCCCTTCCCGAACAGTTGGGAGGATATCGCCCGCAAGACGAAGATGATGGGGACGTGGAAGATCGAGGACTTCAATCCGTCCACCGTGGTCTATCATCCGCACAACGATTACGGCCTGGTCCGTACCGGGCTGGTGGACGGCTTCCATTTCCTCGCCGCGCGGGCGTTCCTGCAGCGCGACGGGGCCGCCGAGGGCAACGGCCAGCGCGCGGCCATCTACAACACGTTCTATCAGCCGTTCTATCTGGACGCCCATCCGCCCGCGGGCGAGATCAAGTTCCCGACCCACAACGAAACGCTGCATGACAACCGCTACGGCGTGGTGGTGCGCACCGATCCGACCGTCCGCCGCGTGTGGTACAACATCGTGGACAACGATGACAGCAACGACGACGCGGCCACCGGCGCCGCCAACGGCAACGGGCCGTCCGCCTGGGTCGAGGCCCAGCGGGTCAATCCCAGCATCCTGATCGACAGCGAGTATCCGATCGAATGGCGCTTCAACTACGTCAACATTCCGTCCTCCGGGTCCGCCACCATCCGAGTCAAGCTAGCGGAATATTCCTCCTCGACCAATCCGCTGCTGAGCGATGTGGACGGCCGTTTCACCACCCTGGAGCGCACGGTCGTTCCCCGCGGCCCCGACTATCGCATGACGGTGGCCTGGCCGCAGGCCGATGGCGACGTCGTCTTCGAGGGCTATGGACTCAAGGTCCACTTCAGCGAAAATCTCGCCGAATGGGACGAGGACATCACCCGCAGCCGGTTCCTGATCACCATCAATGGCGTGGCCCAGGACCGCGACTTGATGTCGTTCAACTACTATATCAACGGCGACACGCACGAGCTGGCCTTCCCCCTGCCGGATCTGTTCAACGGCGATCCAAACTACGAGCATGAAATCGTGGTGACCCATGCCAATGCCGCGGGGCAGGGCATCACCCTCTACGCCGAGCGGCGCGTCCGCGTCACCGAGGGCTCCGGCGCTCCGTCGGTTCTGATCATCGATCCGCCCGAATTCGATCTGAACGGCGACCGCTACCGCATCATCCTGCCGGACGTGGCCGATCCCGCTCCGGCCCAGCGCCAGCACAACATCAGCGTGCAGACCGGCGCCGAGGCGCAGTCGGTCTGGATCACCTTCACCAATTCCACCGGCTTCGTGACGCCGATTCCGTCCTCGACCAATGCGCTCACCGGCACGCTCTCGGTCACCACCAACAGCACGGCGGTCGTTGGCGTCGGAACGGACTTCGAGTCCGAGGTTTCCGCCGGCAGCGTGCTGCAACTCAGCGGCCAGCGCGTGGTGGTCGCCGTGGTGCAATCCAACGACTACCTCACCCTGACCCGCCCCTGGACGGGCGCGACGGCTTCCGGCCTGGCCGCCCAGCGTGTCGTCGGCAATCCGACCGCCGTCGGAAACAGCCTGTTCTGGCATTTTCTGTGGACCAACCTCCAGGCCGGCACCTACACGATCGTGGCCAACATGGACACCGACGGCAATCCCGCCACGGTGGAGGCCTCGAACCAGCGCACCACCCGTGTGTTGTTCCGCCAGATGACGGACAAGGACGACTCCGGCGATTCGGACAACGACGGGCTTTACGACGAGTTCGAGACCATGGCGGTGAACCTGCCCGACACCAATCCCGAGACGTGGAACAACGGCGACGTGCACATGTGGGTCATCCGCGGCCGCACCGATCCGTTGATGCCCGACACCGACGGCGACGGACTGCCCGACGGTCTCGAGCTGGGCTGGGGGGCCCCCATGGCGGGCACCGATCCCAACGTCGACACCAACGGCGACGGCTGGCCCAACTTCATCGGCGACCGCGATCCGCCCATCTACAACACGACCGACAATTGGGAGCATCCGCGCTACAACTTCAATGCCTCGCGCACCGACCAGATCGGCGGTTCCATCACCGATCCCAACCGCGCCGATACCGACGGCGACGGGCTGATTGACAGCCTGGAAGACCTGAACCGCAACGGGCGCGTCGATGTCGGCCTGGTCAGTCCCGCCGGCGTCGTCACCAACGTCCTCCGGAGCTGGTATGAAAACCGCGACATGTACCTGCCCACCGTCTACAACACCTCGCGCGTGGATCGCGACGCCCTGCCGGCCAACGCCCAGTTCCTGGAAACCGATCCCAACAACGCCGACACCATCGGCGACGGCATGAGCGACGGGGCCGCCGACACCAACGCCAACGGCCGCGTCGACATGCTCCTGATGCATGCCGACGGCACCACCGAGCCTTTCGACATCACGCATCCCGACAACCGCCATCTGCTGCTGGGCATGGATCCCGCCAGCCAGGCCGCGCTTGCCGCCGCGGGCGAGCCGGCCATCATCTCGCGCGCCATCAACACCGACGCCTTGTTCGCCGCCTACGGCCGGCCGCGCCGGATCGACGGCGTCTGGCACAACACCAACCAGTGGCCCCGCATCCTGTTCCTCGAACTCGATCCGCTCTCCCGGGATACCAACCAGGACGGACTGCGCGACGGCTGGAAGGTGCGCTACGGCCTCGATCCCTTCGACGACGGCTGGTACAACCTGCGCACCGGACAGATCAGCCCGACCAACACCCAGCAGGGCGGCGACGGCGACCTGACCGGCGACGGGGTCAACAACCTCCAGCATCAGGCCGCCGGCACCGACCCGCGCGTCAACGTCAACATCCCGGTGCCGCCCGGCTCGATTACCATCGGTCCCGGACCCGTCATCGGCGAAATCAACGGGACCCCCGTTCGCGAGGAATTCATGGACTGGACCTGGGACGACCTGCGCGCCCTGGACTACTACCACGGCGACGGCCCCAACTCGAAGCAGGGCGACGTCTATCGCGGCTGGGACGGTTTCGACGAGTCGCGCGACCTGGTCGCGTTCTATACCCGCGACGGCGGGGCCTCGCCCGCGGGCGACGACCGGTTCTACTTCCGCGTCGATCTGTACGACCTGCAGCCCTTCGCCGAAGACGAACACCTCGACATCTATGTCGTGGTCGACACCGGCGATCCCGCCAACGGCGAGCGCGTGCTGCCCGACGATGTCGATACCCTCACCGACATGCGCTGGGAACTGGTGGTCGCGGTCTACAATTCCGCCTTCGGGCAGGTGTACGTGGACACCGATCCCGCCCGCAACACCAGCGTCTTCACCGAAGACCTGTTCGCGGATGGCGGCGTGGTCGGACGCCCCGACTACTTCCTCGGGGCCTACTTCAACTCCGAGCTCGATGCGGTCGAGTTCGCCATCGACCGGCAGGCGCTGGTGGATGTCGGCTACATTGGCGATCCGTCCGTGTTGAACTTCCAGGTGTTCACCACCAAGTCCGGCACCGGGAACAGCCCGCCCGGACCCGGCGACATCGGTGGACGAAGCGACATCCGCGACAGCATTCTCAACGACTACATCGCCGAGGACGATCATTGGGCCCAGGCGGGCCTGCAGGGGCCGGGAAGCGTTCTGCGCCAGTGGATCCGCGGCGACGCCCGTCCCAACCGCGCCAAGTTCGCCAAGATCATTCACGGCAACCAGGCCATCCAGCCCGGCAGCGTCATCCAGGACCTGATCGACAACGACGCCGGCGCCGGCTATTTCCGGCCCCTCGATGCCCACGAACTGTTTGGCATGCCGCTGAACCTGCACATCACCCCGACCCTGGCCTCGGCCATCCAGTGGGCCGAAGCCGATCCCGCCGCCGGCAAGCCCTGGCGCGATGGGCCCGCCCTGAATGCCCGTATCGCCGATCTGGCCGCCGAAGGACAGGTGGCCCTCATGGCCAGCACGTTCTCCGACCATATCCTGCCGTACTTCACGCCGGAATTCGTCGCCGACAACGTCGCCCTGGCCTCCGAGTTTCTCGAATCCATCTATGGCGTCGAGATCACCACCAACTCCGTCTTTTGGCCTCCGGAGCGCGTGCTGGATTCCGATGTGCTCGGCAAAATCGCCGGCATGGGCTTCCGCGCCACCGTGCTCGACCAGATGGAGCACCTGTTCCAGTGGTACGGCCGCTCGGAGGCTCTCGGCACGCGCGGCTACCAGATCAACCGCATTGACGCCGTGGACACGTTCGCCATCAACAATGGCGCCAACGATTTCCGGTTTGCGAACCACGACGGCGGCCTCGGCATGCCCCTGCGTCGCCTCTTCAACCGCAAGGCCCGCGGCGATTGGGACCAGGTCATCCTCCTGCTGAGCCATTGGGAAGACTTCACCAGCGTTGAAGTCGCCGACGCCTACGACCGCAACCTGCGCTGGATGGCCAACCGTCCCTGGATTCATGGCGTCACCCTCGAAAGCATCCTGCGCGACGAGGTCGACCTCGATGGCGACGGATGGGGCAACGCCTGGTACCGCCAGAACCGCGCCTCGCCCGGCGGCGCGAAGCTCTCGCACAACTACCTCAACTACATGACCCGCGGCGACTACGACAACTGGTATGTCGGCTCGGGCCTCGAAGAAGGCCTGATGGGCAAGGTATTTGAGAGTCGTCCCGGGGTGCCCATGCCGACGGCCTACGGCATGCTCTATACGGGTGGCGTGGTCTCGCAAGCGTGGAGCCGCGTGGGGAACGTGACCGACACGGCCCTCGGCCGCCTGGCCCGCGGAACCCTCCACGCCTCCGTCTTCCAGACCGCCTTCCATGCCGGCGAAGTCGGCAACATGGCCAAGTTCAGCAACGGCGCCTATATCGAGCCCGATACCGCTGAAAAGGATCTCGCCGGGTTTGCCGCCGTCGCCCAGGCCCAAACGCGCCAGGCCGCCATCTTCCAGCGCGTGGACGATTGGCTGGCCGTGGCCGACACCCTCTCGACCGCCCAGCGGGTGATGGAGGACATCGATCTCGACGGCGAAAACGAATACCTGCTCTACAACCGCCATGTGTTCGGGGTCTTTGAGCGCATGGGCGGCCGCATGGTGGCGGCCTGGGTCCGCGATCCCGACACCGGAGTCCCCTTCCAGGTCATCGGCAACCTGCTGAGTTGGGCCGGCTCCGAGACCGAATGGGAAGGCGAGGGCAACACCGAAGACGGGAACGTCGGCTCGTACCGCACGTCCGCCTTCAAGGACTGGTGGGCGGCCACCCCCGGGCAGAGCTACGTCAACAACCTCTACAGCTTCTCCCCCGCGACCGGCGGCTGGCAGATCCAGTCCTCCGACAGCCACATCACCAAGACCATCACGCTAGAGGCCGATGCGCCCTGGTTCACGGCCAGCTATTCCGTGGCCGCGGGCCTGGGTGCCCTGTACGTGCGCCATGGCCTTTCCCCCGATCTGTACGGCCTGCTGCTGCATGGCCAGCAGTATCTCGGGGCCGAACAGCACGCCGGCGGCGTGATGACCCTCTCCCAGTTACATCCCGACCGCACCGTTTCCGCCAAGGTGGCCTACGGCGGAGCCCATACCGCCGCCTTCAACACCGACGCGGTCGACGGAACCGGCCTCGACACCCGGCGCATGCGCAACCAGGCCCAGACCCATCAGGTCGAAGTCTCCGGCAGCGGCGCGTTCACGTTCGCCCTCGGATTTGAAGCCGTCGGCGCGATGTTCAACGATGGCGTACCCTATGCCTGGCTCAGCGGCTTTGGCTATGATCCCGAATCCGTCGACGTCAACGCCGTCCTGGCCTCCAACGGCGTCCATACACTCAAGCAGGCCTGGATTGCCAACCTCGATCCCACCGATCCCAATGCCTTCTTCGGCTCGACCGAGGTCGAGTCTCGGCCGTCCGCGCCCTCCTTCGTGGTGCGCTTCGCCACCCGGCCCGAGCGGGAATACCTGGTCTGGTACGCCGACAACGGCCTGGTGGTCCCGACGTGGCTCCAGGGATCCTCCAGCCGCATCCAAGGCACCGGCGGCATCGAGGAATGGATCGACGACGGATCCGAAACCCTCCCGCCGCCGTGGGACGTTCACCAGCGGTTCTACCAGATCCGCGTCCTCCAGCCGGACTAGCCCGCCAGCCCCATCCCTCCGGTTCATCCGGCCGCGATTTTCAACCGGCCCGAACCGGAGGGTCTTCAATTGCCAGGGCCGTAAGCGCCGATGCCCCGAATCTGGCGGTCATGTATCGAGCTATATTCACCACACTTAATTAACTCCGATGATTTCAATGGACTTCAATATTCATTATATACTCTTTATAAGTCAGATATGACAATTGCTGGAATATATAACTTATAATCGATAACATCACACTTAATTAAGTGTGATAAAATCGAGGCTTTCATCCGTGGAAGGGGTCGCGGAAATATATGATGGCCCGGAATGGCTGGAAATCAGGCCGAAGGCGGCTTAACAAACTATTCTGCAATAGGTTAAGGGAGGTGCTCCGCGGGTGCGAATCGGCTTGGTTTTGTCCCCCCGGTTGGGATAGAAGAGAGGGGTACCCTTTCCCCGAAGTAGAGCCCAAACGTGGAACCAAAATTCACCCATCTACATTTGCACACCGAATACAGCATGCTGGACGGGCTGTGTGCGCTGGACCGGGGCGAAAAACACCACAGCCCCCTCATGGAGCGGGCCGGGGAACTCGGGCAGGTGGCGATGGCCATCACCGACCACGGCAATCTGTTTGGCGCAGTGCATTTCTACAAGGCGGCGAGCAAGCACGGGATCAAGCCGCTGATGGGCTGCGAGATCTATGTCACGCCTGGCGACCATCGCGAGAAGGTTCTGGTGAACGGCAAGCAGGCCAACCACCTGGTGCTGCTGGCGGAAAATGCGCGGGGTTTTCAAAATCTGATCCGCCTGGTGACCCAGGCTCATCTCGATGGGTTCTATTACAAGCCGCGCATTGACCGAACGCTGCTGGCGGAGCATTCCGACGGGTTGATCGCGCTTTCTGCGTGTCTGAAGGGCGAGGTGGCCGAGGCGCTGAATGAAGGACTCGATGACAAGGCCCGTCAACTCGCCGGAGAGTATGCCGAGATTCTCGGGAAAGACCGGTTTTATCTCGAGGTCCAGGACCAGGGGCTCCCGGAGCAACGCGGGGTGAATCGCAAGCTGGTCAAGCTGGCCCGCCAACTGGATCTGCCCCTGGTGGCGACCAATGACGTTCATTATCTCCGGGCGGAGCATGCGGTGCCCCACGAAATGCTGCTGTGCCTGCAAACGCAGGCCAAGTGGAGCGAATCGGACCGCATGAAGTACGGCTCCGACCAGTTCTATCTCAAGGACGAGGCGGAAATGCGCCGGCTGTTCGGGGAAATACCGGAGGCCATCGAGAACACCTGGAAAATCGCCGAGCGCTGCAATGTCGAGTTGGCCCTGGGCGGGCAGAAGAATCCGCACTTTCCCAACTACCAGTGTCCCGATGGCCTGAACCACAAGCAATACCTGACCCGGATTGCGGTCGAAGGGCTGCACCGGCTCTACGGCATCGAGGACATCCACCACCCCCGGGATGATCGCGAGAAAACGATTGCGGAACGCTTGTGGCACGAGCTGGCCGTCATCGAAAAGACCGGCTTCCTGAATTACTTCCTGGTGGTCTGGGACTTCATCCATGCCGCCAAGCAGATGGGCATTCCCGTGGGGCCGGGGCGCGGATCCGGCGCGGGCAGCCTGGTGGCCTATGCCACCGGCATCACCGGCATCGACCCCTTGCGCTACGGCCTGATTTTTGAGCGCTTTCTGAACCCGGAGCGCGTGTCTCCTCCGGACTTCGACATTGATTTCTGCCAGGCGCGCCGGGGCGAGGTCATCGACTACGTCCGGCGCAAATATGGGGCAGATAGCGTGGCCCAGATCGTGACCTACGGGACCCTGGGAGCCAAAACGCTCATTCGCGACATCGGCCGCGCCCTGGAGATCCCGCTGCCCGACTGCGACCGCCTGGCCAAGATGATCCCGGAGGTGCCGGGGACCACCCTCGAAAAGGCCCGGCGCGAGAGCGTGGATTTTCGCGACGCCTGCAAGACCAACGAGTGCGCGAAGCAGATCATGAAATTCGCGCCGCCGCTGGAGGACATGCCGCGGCAGACCGGCACGCATGCGGCCGGTGTCGTGATTGGCGAACGTCCCCTGATGGAGTTGATCCCCCTGACGAAGGACAAGGAAGGCAATGTGATTTCCCAGTGGGAATCCGGCCCCCTCGAGGAGGCGGGATTGCTCAAGATGGATTTCCTGGGGCTGAAGACCCTGACCGTGGTGCGCGAGGCCTGCGACAACGTCAAGCTGACCACGGGCATCGAGATCGATCCGGACCACCTGCCGCTCGACGATCCCAAGACCTACGAGATGCTGGCCCGTGGGGATACCGTGGGCGTGTTCCAGGTCGAATCCGAGGGGATGCGCGACCTGCTGCGGCAGCTCCAGATCAACAAGATCGAAGAGCTCATCGCCATGATTGCGCTCTACCGTCCGGGGCCCATGAAGATGATCCCCGACTTCATCAAGCGCAAGCACGGGCGCCAGAAGATCGAGTATCCGCATCCGCTGCTCGAAACCGTCCTGGGCGAGACCTACGGCATCATGGTCTACCAGGAGCAGGTCCAGCAGGCGGCGGGGATTCTCGCCGGCTTCAGCATGGGGCAGGGCGACATTCTGCGCCGCGCCATGGGCAAGAAAAAACCCGAGGAAATGGCGCGCCAGCGCAAGGCGTTTGTCGATGGCTGCGTCGCCAAGGGCACCTGCAACGCGGTCAAGGCCGGAAAGATCTTCGACCAGATTACCGAATTCGCCTCCTACGGGTTCAACAAGTCGCATTCGGCGGCGTACGGGATCGTCACGTTCCAGACGGCGTACCTGAAGGCCAACTACCCGGTCGAATTCATGGCGGCGATGCTGTCGTCGGAAATCGGCAACACGGACAAGCTGCCGGTGCTGGTGGCCGACGTGCAGAAGATGGGCATTCAGGTGCTACCGCCGGATGTCAACGAAAGCGGGCTGCGGTTCACGCCGGTCAAGGGGGCCATTCGCTATGGACTGGCCGGCGTCAAGGGCGTGGGCGCCGGGGCGGTCGAGGCGATCATGAAAGAACGCGCGGCCAACGGCCCGTTCCGGGGACTGGTGGATTTTTGCGAACGCATCGACAACAGCGAAGTCAACAAAAAGGCGATCGAGGCGCTGGTCAAGTGCGGGGCCTTCGACTTCACCGGACGGATGCGCGGACAGTTGTTCGAGGGCATTGAGACCGCCATGGGCTATGCCGCATCGATTCGCAAGGACAAGGCGGCGGGACAAGCGTCGCTGTTTGATCTGCTGGGCGGCGGGGATGCCGCGGGGGCGGTCATGACCGACGCCGATCTGCCCGCCGGTGCCCCGTGGTCCCAGAAACAGATGCTGGCCCATGAAAAGGAACTCATCGGATTCTACATATCCGGCCACCCGTTGTTGGCTTGCTCGTGGACACTTGAAAAATACAATCAGTGCGATGCCGCGGGTTTTGCGGAACTGCCCGAGCGCACCCGCACCCGCATCGGCGGCCTCGTAGTCAACGCCCAGAAGCGCTTCACAAAGCCCAAGAATCCCGAAGACCTTCCGCGGGCGATGATGTCGTTCCGCCTGGAAACCCTCGATGGCTCCTTGTCGGCCGTGGCGTTTCCCGAGGCCTACGACCGTTTCAGCGTCCACTTGCAGCCCGATGCCGCGGTCATGCTTTGCGGGTGCGTTCGCAAGGACAACAATGGCGGCGGCAACACCCTCACCGTCGACGAAGTCTATCCGATCGACGAAGTTCCGGAGCGATTTACGCTGGGCGTCAGCCTGCACGTCTATGTCGGGACGTGGACCGAAGAGCGCATGCGCGCCTTGAGGGACGTGCTGCGCCGGCATCCCGGATCCACGCCGCTGAACATCTGCCTGCTTTATCCGGACAATGCCAAGGTCTATCTGCGCGCATCCAACCGCTTGACCGTACGCATGTCCGAGGCCCTGGCCAGGGAATGCGAAAAGATCGTCGACGGCCTCTACGTGGCGGCGGTGCGCCAGGCCGGTCTCTGCGCTCCCGCCGAACCCCGCTGGAAACGCCGCAACGGCGAATGATCATTCGGGATTAGTATTCGGCCAGGCCGGCGTTGTGTTGCCCGGTGTGGGCGGTGGATGCATCGCGGAGGATGCGGCGGATGAGCGGCTGGACATCGTCGATGGACAAGCCGGCTTGGATGCACCAGCGCAGTACGGTGGCATTGGACAGCATGCGCCCGGCCAGGCAGCGCACGCCTTGGGGCAGCGCGCCCATTCCGGCCGATCCCCCGAATGCGTCGAGGGCGGGCGTCGGTTGGCCGGCCGCTTCGCAGGCCTGGCCGATGACGGATTCAAACGAATCGCCGCCGGTTTTGGCGGCTTTTTCGGCGGCCTGGGCGATGGCCTCGCAGAGCACATCGTTGGAGCCCTCAAAAATCCGAAACGGCCGCAAGTCGGCCGTGGCGCGTCCGACATAGGTATCGATCCGGTAGCTTTCCCCCCCGAGCAACTGGGAGGCGGACGTGGCGGAGGCAAAGGCCAGATCGGTGGCGACCACCTTGGCAATGTTGGCGGTTTGCGCGGGGACGCCTTCGGAACCGGGCTGGTCGGCGGCTTCGGCTTCACGGCAGGCCACTTCGAAGAGAACCCGCGAAATGTTGCGGGCCGCTTCGATTTCCGCCACGCGCACCTGGACCTGGCCAAAGGATTCGAGGGTCTTGCCGAAAACAGTGCGCTCGCCGACATGGCGGCGAATGTCGTCGGCCAGGCGGGCGGTGACGCCGCAGGTGATGGCCGAGATGGAAATGCGGCTGCGCTGCAGGATGGAGTGGATCCGGCGGAAGCGCTCCATCCGGCTGCCTTGAAGGAGCGGTCCCATGACCTCGGACCTCGCCTCGATGCGGGTCATTCCATAGGGAATGGATCGAAGGCCGGCGGTGACGTAGCGCTTCAGCAGGCGGAAGGATTCCGGCGTGGCGCGGCAGATATAGAAATTGAGCGAGGGGAAGCGGAATCCCTTGCCGGCCTGTCCGTCGCGCGCCAGCACCAGCCAGTAATCGGCCAAGGCGGTCAGGCCCGCCCAATGCTTGGTTCCGGTCAACCGCGGGCCTTGGGGGGACTCTTGGTATTCGGTCTGGCAGGCCATCAGGTCGGTGCCGCATCCCGGCTCCGTGATCATCATGCCGCCAAGCCAGCCCTGGCGGAGAAAGCCATCCTCGAGTTGCTGACGCCAGCGGTCCGGCGCAAACCGTCGCACCGGATCGGAGAAGAGGGAGACGGTGATGCCGATCGACAGCGACAATTCAACGGATCGATACGCCGCGGCCCGGATGATATCCAAATTGCCTCTCGGGGTGGATTCGGGTGAAAACAGCGTGTGGATCCCTTCTGCGCGCAACACGCCCCGAAGGAAGTCGGGTTCGTAGCCAGCCGGATTCAACAGGGTGTCTTCGGGGAGCGCGCGGAACAAGTCATCTGGATTTACGGGGTCATGCATAAGGGTCGCAACCTACTCCACATTTCCCGGTTCGCAAATGGGCGGGAAGGGAAAGGCGGTACGTGGCTCAAGCCGGATGAGCGGGGTTCAGCCGGATTACAGAAGGATCGCTCACGGGCTGGCCCGACATTCTCTTTGCCGATGTGGCGGAGTATCGAGCTTCTCCTTCAATCCCATGTGGCGTTTAGTGGGTTTGGCGACGGCGGATTTGAAGGCCTGCTCTTCGCACCAGATCGCCAGATCGCTTTCGGTACGGGTGATGGCGGTATAGAGCAGTTCGCGTGTGAGGATAGGGCTTTCCCGGTCGGGCAACAGGATCACCACTTTCCCGAATCCGGAGCCCTGGGCCTTGTGGATGGTCATGGCAAAAGCGGTTTCGTGTTCGGGCAGGAGTCGGCAGGGAAGGGGTGCGGGCCGGCCTTCGATGAATACCGCCGGTTCTCCGCCGCGGCCGGGGTCCGGAAGCACGACGCCCACGTCGCCGTTGTTCAGGCCGGTTTCGGGATCGTTCCGGGTGATCAGGATGGCCCGGTGATCGTAGAACTCGCGGTTGCGGCGGGGAAACAGCCGGTCTTCGATGGCGCGATTGACCGACTCCACCCCCTGGGGGCCTCGACGGAGTGCGCACAGGACCCGGAACCGGGACAGGGCGGCGAAGGCCGCCTCCGGCTCCCGCGCCTCCAGATATTCCCGGAATCCATCCTGCACCTGTTGCCGGAACGCGGACGGCGGATTCGTGGCACTGAAGCCGGCGCTGGAATGGCGGGAGAGGCCGCGGTCGGCCCGGATGACCTGCCCCCACGCGGCATCGGCGTCGCCGGCGTTGACCGCGCGGCTCAATTCGTCGACGGGCGAGCCCGGGCGGAACCGCTGGCTTTCGGTCAGCGTGACGATGCAGGCATCCAGCGCGCGGGCCTGGCACAATTCCGCCATGACGCTGCCGGGTTCGACGGAAGCGAGTTGATCCTTGTCGCCCAGCAGAATCAGTTGGGTTTGCGGTCCGATGGCATCCAGGAGCTTGGCCATCTTGGGGAGGTCGATCATGCTGGTTTCATCGACGATCACGACATCGGCGGGGAGGGGTCGGTCGCGGTCGTGCCGGAAATAGGGCGAGCCGGCGCGATACCCCAGCAGTCCCTCGAGGGTTCGGGCTGGCGGCATGTCCAGCGTGAATCCCCATCGGGCCAACGCCTGGCTGACGCTATCGGCCATGCGCGCGGCGGCCTTTCCGGTGGGGCCGGCCATGCGAATGCGGATGTCGGGTTGCCGCTGCGCCAGCAGGACCATCAGATAGGCGGCCACAAAGGTTTTGCCGGTGCCGGGGCCTCCGGTCACGATGGCCAGCCGGCGTTCCAGCGCGCAGTGGATCGCCTGGATTTGCCGGGGGGCCAGCGGGGGATTCGCCCGGGACAGGTCTCCAGCGAAATCCTCGGCTCGCCGGCCCGTGGTCTCGCCGGCCAGGGCTCGCAACCGGTCGGCGACATGTTGTTCATAGTTCCAGAACCGCCGCAGGTACAGGCGATTGCCCTCCAGGACAAACGGTACATTGCCGGGACCCGCGCCGACCAGCCGGGGATATCCAGCCAGTTGTATCGCCGCGGCGGGAATCCACTCCGCGAGGGTTGCGGCCAGGGCCCGGGAATCCGTTGGGCCGCCGGTGCCGGTTGGCGGATGTGGCGTCCGTCCGGGCAGATCGCGAATGGCATCGGCGGACAGGTCGAGGCAGACATGGCCATCATCGGTGGCGCGGCAGGCCAGAGCGAGCAGGAGCTGGACCTGTTCGGGCGGGTATTCTTCATAGCGGCGGATCAAAGCGCTCACCAACTGGACATCGATGTCCCGCAGGAATCCTTCTTCGAGCATCCGGGGCAGGATGGGGTCTACGGGAAGGGCGGGGGTCGGGCTCATGACGCCCCTCCCGCCAGAAATCCGGAGAGTGGTTCGATCAGTTCCTGGGATGGCCGATCGTGGAACACGCCTCGGCCCGGTGCCTGCTCGCGTGCGCCAATCCCGCGCAGGAAAAGATAAAACACGCCGCCGAAATGCCGGTCGTACTCATAGGCGTCCAGTCGCCCGGCCAGGAATCCGTGCAATGCGGCGGTATAGATCAGGTATTGGAGGTAATACGAGTGGCGGCGCATTTCGGCGGCGAGGCCGGGGGCATCAAAGTCTTCCGGACACCGGCTGAGCTGGTTGGATTTCCAGTCCACCAGATAGAAGCGGCCCTGGCGTTCAAACACCAGGTCGATGGAGCCGGTCATGAATCCCGCCGGGATCAGGTTTGTCCGCGTCTTCATGTCTTCGATAAAGTGCTCATCCCGGCCAAGGCTCTGCCAATGGGTTTCGAGGATTCCGGCCAGGTCTCTGATGGCGCGGGGGCTGTCTGGCTGCAGGGAGAAATGAAACTCCAGTTCCGAACGCCGGGAGGAAAGGGGGATATCGCTCAACCGGAACCGGCCGTGTTCGGTGTCCAGTTCCGTTGAAAGCACCCGGCGAACCATGTCGTGAACGGACTGCCGCTGGCGGGTAAGGAGGGCCTGTTTCTCCGAAGGCATGGCCGAGTCGGGCCGGATGCAGACGCCGTGTTGATCCAGGACGTCGTCCACGATTTCCGCGATCACGGGGGGGGGAGCCTGGAAATCCAGCACTTCAAAAAAACGGTGCCAGCATGTGCCCAGCTTGGCGCCGCCGGGGATCAACAAGAGGGGATCTTCGGCCGGCGGGATTTCCTCGGAAGGGGGCGGGAATTCGGTTTCCTGATCGACATCGGCGCCGTCCGGAAGGGACATGGCGACGGGAACTGGCCATGGACGATCGGCGGCGTGGGCGGACAACGCGGTAAAGCTGGTGCGGTCGTGATCCTTGTCTACCTTGGGTGTTGGCAGGGGGGGCGCCAGGGAGGGCGGGGCTTCCGGATGGTAGCGGGTGACGTCGAACAGGTCCGGCGGCGGAGCGAAGAACTCGACATGACCTGCCGTCGAGGGATTCGCGGCGGCCGTTGCATCGGTCGCGGCGGCCTCGGGATTTCGCATTCGCCAGCGCTCCAGCAGATGTTCCAGGGCATGGGTCGCGGGGGTAATGGAAGAATCCCGCACCTCGACCAGGACGGCGCGATTGATGGCGCGCGTCAGTCCGACATAGGCCATGCGGATATTCTCTTCCAGGCGTTCCCCCATGGCCCGGGCTTTGCCATCCTCCGACTGAACATCCAGGTCCAGGACCAGGCGCTGACCGTCGTCGTGATATTTCAGGGCGATGTCCCGGCTGCGCCGGGCTTCCGCTTTTCGCAGCCACAGGGTGGGAAGGAACACAATGGGAAACTGAAGCCCCTTGCTTTTGAACACCGTCATGATCCGGACGGCGTCGTTATCGTCCGCCATCCGGATCCGACCGGCATCGTCGTCCTCATCGCGATGGTCGGATTCCAATTGGCGTGTGAACCATCGCATCAAGGCGACCGGTCCCCGTTGCTGCGCCCGGGCCTCCTGGTGGGTCAACTCCACCAGATGAAGCAGCGTCGAGAGGCACTGTACGCCATCGGGCAGGCCAGCGACATGGGCGCGGAGACCAAGCGTCCGGGACAGGTGCTGGAACGCCACCATGAACGAATGCGTCTGCCACAACCGGCCGCTTTCCCGGAACACCTCGATCCAGTCCTCCATCGATCGCCGGGAGTCGGGAGCATCCGGAGGCGGTTCGCCCATCGCGTCCTGGTCGTCGGGGGCATCCGGAGCGGATGAGGTCAGGCCGGCGATCCAGCCGATGGGGCAGGGAATGAAATCGGCGCTGAGCGCGCTTCGCAGGAAGGCGGTGCGCCCGGGTTGCAGCATGGCCTGCATCACCAGGGCCAACTGGCTGGCCTCCGGGGTGTCGAAAACACGGCCCGTGGATTGGCGGACGGCATTCACGCCCAGCCGGATCAACTCCTTTTGAACCCATTCGGCTTCCGCGTGCCGCATGACCAGGACGGCCACGTCCGAGGGCCGGATGCGTCGCGGGGGATCGCCCGGATAGCCCAGGCGGTCGTCCTTCAGCATGCGTACGATCTCCCGGGCGACATCGGCCAGGATGCGCCTGGCCAGGGGGCTGCCGCCGGCGATGCTTTCGCCCTTTGCGGTGGCATAGCTCCAGACTTTCAGCGGATGCGGATCCGGATGCCCATCCACCAGCAGCGTACGGTCCGAAGGCGTTCCCTGGGCCAGCAGGTCGCCGGCGTAGGGAATCTGTCCGTTGGCCAGGAAGGCAGGTGTTTCATCATCCCGGAACACTTCGTTGATGGCGGCGACCAGCGATTTCTCCGAGCGGTAGTTTTTCGCCAGCGAATGGCGCCGGTTTTCGGGGATGCCGTCCTTGGCTTCGAAGTAGGTAAACACATCGCCATTGCGGAAGCCGTAGATGGCCTGCTTGGGATCGCCGACGAACAGGAGCGGCGGCGCGGGTGGGACCATTTCGGAGTCGGCGAAGATCGACGAAAAAATCCCGAACTGGACAGGATCGGTATCCTGGAATTCGTCGATCAGGGCGGCGCGGAATTCGCGGCGCAGGACCTTCTTCAGTCGCGGGCCGGCCTGTTCGTCGCGAAGCACTTCCCGCACGTTGAACAGCATGGCGTCATAGGTCAGCGCCGCCCGGTCGCGGATGCGCCGGCGGTACTGGTCCGCCAGCCTCCGGGCGATTTCTCCCTGTTGACCGAGAAGGGCCGTTGCGCTGCGCGCGATCCATTCCGACCGCTCGGCGAACAGGCGGGTTGCGGGCAGCGTGGGTTCGAGCAGTTGGGCGGCTCCGGCGACATCGGCCACTTCCCGGACGGCCGCCATGAAGTCATTGGCCGCCAGGCCGCGGCCTTCGGTGATCAGTCGTTTCAGCGCCGCGGGCTTCCTGGTGTCTTTCAGGACGCATCCCGATTCCAACCAGCCGCGGAGCCCGCCGTCGTGGTCCTGCAGCAGCTCCCAGAGTCCGGCGATGTCCAGCGAGGCCTGTTCCGCCAGTTGGCTGGCCGGGAATGTCCAGCCGTTGATTGATTTGCCCTTGGCGAGTGCCTTCACCTGCCGACAAGCCTGCAGCAGGTGTTCCACCGCGGGCGGCAAGACCTCGGCCTGATGCCACCTGGCGTCGGCAAACGCCGATTGAATCGATGGCAGGTTCCGGGCCAGCGTGGACCAGTCCGACGGTTTTCGTTCGAGCGCCCGGCGGGTGGATTCCAGCAGGTTCAGCCATTCCGCGGCCTGCGCATTGGGCTTCAGGTCGTCGCGAAGGGCCGGAGGCGGCGGCGGAGCCGGGGGAGGGGCGAGGCTGGATTCAGGGACGACGCGGGCATCGGGATGCTGCGTGAGGACCTCGACCAACTGCACCAGTTTCTCCACGTCGCCGAACGGATTATTCGGCTGGTTGGCATCGTAGGCGTGCCCGCGCCACCAGTCCTGGCCGGTTTCGCGAATGACGCGGCGATGTCCCGGCAGGAGCTCTGCATCGGGATTGTGGCCGCACTCGAACGCATAGCGCTCCAGGACGCGGTTGCAGAAGCCATGGATCGTGAAAATGGCGGCGCCGTCGAACTCCATCAGCGCCACTTGAATCCGGCGCATCCATTCTGCCGGGTCCGCGTCCGTGCGGACCCGAGCCTGATCGAGCGCGGTTTGAACGCGCGGGTCGACGGTGCCGCCGCGGTTTTCCAGCGCGGTGCGACAATCCACCAGGACCTGGCGCAGCCGGTTGCGCAATTCACGGGTGGCGGCCTCGGTGAACGTCACCACCAGAATCTGCTGCACCGGCAGGCCCGTTTCCAGCACGAGGCGCAGATAAGCGCTTTGGATGTTGTAGGTCTTGCCGGTGCCTGCGCTGGCCTCGACCAGCGTGCGACCGTTGGGCGCCCACTCCGTGAACACCATGCTGGAAAAGTCGCTCATGCCGTTTCCCGGCTTGGTTTCAGACGTTCCCGGAGGTTCAGCATTGGCATCAGGATTTGTTCCGCCAGCCGTCCGAAAGCATCGGGGTCAGCGAAGGGCCCGGCCTCGCCAAACGCAGCGCGGAAATAGGCATCGTCGGCGCCATGGCGAATCGCCGGATCATGCGCGGGTATCCACACCTTGACGGCCTCCTCCAGCGCCTTCGCCCGGAGGGCGTCCGCATCGAGCGGTGGCTGCGATTTCGCCCCGCGCGCCGCGGGTTTTCCGGGCTCCGCTTCGTACTTGTGCAGCACCTTGGCATAGGCCATGGAGGAATCCGGCGTGAAGGGCGGAATGGCGCGGTGCCCGTCCAAATAGACCTCGAGGCAGTCTTCCAGCAGTTGTGCCGGGGATCGCCCATCGCCTTCGATGGAGAATCCGCCAAAGTTGTAAACGGCCACCTGGTTTTCCTTGTCGATGTCCTGGCTGCGGCTGCCCTGGGCCACGATCGAAACACTGTCCGGCTGCTCGGCACACAGGAGCACATGTTGCAGCCAGGCACCCAGCATGACGTTCGCCTTGGGCGAGGCGCAGCGGAAGGTGAAGGCGAGCGGCCGATGGGCGCCGTCCTCGGTAGAGAGGTCGGTGACCGGAATTTCTCCGGTCAGCGTCACCGGGAGACCCTTCACGGTCAGGGCAACGGCCACCGAGCGGGGCGCGGCGTTCTGGCGGGCCTGCAACACATCTCGCAGGCGGCCCATCCGTTCCCATTGCGAATCCAGAAGGGCCTGGATGTTCGCCCCGGCCTCTTCAAACCATCGGCGGCCCCAGTCGCCCAGCGGGGCCAGGCCTGCGGACGTCAATTCCGTCCGCACCGTTTCCAGGATCTCGGGCGTGACCCTGTCCAGCGACGCCTTCAGAATCCGGTCGCGGATCTGGAACTGCTCAAGGGGATTGGGTGAAAAGGTCTCCGAATCCGCCAGCGCGGCCATTCCCCGGGTTTCCAAGCGAACGCCGAGGACCCGCTCATAATGGAATTGCGCGGGATTCTTGAAGAAACGAATCAGGTCCTCCAACGCCACCTGGATCGGTTTGGATGGGGGGCGGCGCTCCGCCGACGAACAGTCCATTTCCGGCGCGGGCGATGGGGCGGGCTCGTGCGCGGAGGATCCGAGCCACGCTTCGGCGGCGGCCCGGTCGCCGTCGGAGTAGGAGAACAAGTTCGGATGCCGCCGGGGATCGCCCCCGAAGTAGGCCGGATGGAATCCATGCAGCCGGTGGCGAATGCGCAGGGTGCTTGCCGGCCCGAAACGCGCATCGAGATAGTCCGTCAGCTCCCGCACGGCCACGGATACGCCGGCGGGCTCGTTGTCCTCTTCCGAGAAGGCCGGATAGCTGATCAGCAGCCGCGCGCGGGCATTCAGCAGGGTTTCGAGGAATGCCATGCGGTCTTCAATGGTCGGCGACCGGTCGCCGAGCCGGCGGGGGCCGCCGCGCTGGGCATCGGCGGGTCCGGAGCTGCGCAACAGGTCGTAGGCCGGACGGCCCTCCGTGCGCGGGAAGAGGCTGTCACCCATTCCGAGCAGGCATTGGATGGGCCGCGGGGTGCTGCTGCCCGGACGCAGCGAACAGAAGACCACGGCGTTGCGGCTCAAATCTGTCCCGCCGGTGGTTTCGCCCAGGTGTCCCGACACGAAGTCGCGGACCACCGCCATGGAGATCGCCCCGGTAAACCCCGCGGCGTCCAGGCTGGTGCGCAGCAAGCGCACCGCCCCTTTCAGCAGGGCAATATCCAGGAAGGTGTCATTGTCGCTGATGAAGAAATCGCCGATGAGCCGATCCAGGCGGTCGGCCCACTCCGGCGCCGGATGGTCCTTGGAGCCGAAATCCGCGAAGGCCCTGGCTTCGTCATAAAAGCGGACCAACCGACCAAGCAGGACGGCCCCGTCGCCCTCGACGCAGTCGCAGGGCAGGATCGCTTCCGGGCCGGTGGCATCGCGCCCGAGGGCGTAGCCCAGCAGCAGGCGGTCGAGACCATGCCGCCAGGTGGTTTGCTCTTCAAAATCGGCACCGGTCAGGCTCGCGCGATGGGATTGGTCGCGGCCCCAGCGTACGCCGGCCTGGTCCAGCCAGTCGGCCAAGGTGTCCACATCGTCCGGCTTCAGGCCAAACCGGCGGGCCAGGCATTCGCAGCGCAGCACATCCACCAGGTCCGGCGCCGCAAAGCGGCTTTCCGGGAGATCCAGCAGGCGGCGGAACGCCTCCGCGGCCGGACTCTCGCCGCCCGCCACCCGGTCGGCAATCACAAACGGAAGCGCGCGGTCCGCGCGCGGGTCGGGCGTGGAAAACACCGCCTCGATGTACGGGGCGTAGGCGTTCAGATCGGCGGCCTGCACCTGGATGTGGCGGGGTTGCAGGCCGGGCATTTCGGCGAAGCAGCGCAGCAACTGGTCGCGCAGGATTTCCACCTCGCGCATCTTGCCGTGGCAGAGATGAATCTGAATCGAGCCGTCGCAGGGCCTGGCTTCGGTTTCCAGCGAGCCGTCGCACTCGGCAATGCTCCGCTGCAATGCCGCCAGCAAGGTGTCTTCACCGGGAAGGACAAACCCCTCCCGTTGTTCCGACTCGCTGCCGCCGAGTTGGGAGTCGCCCAGTTCAACCGCCTGAATCACCAGGTCCCGGGAGCCCCGCGCGAAGGCGCTCAGCAGCGGATGCCGGAAATCGGCGCCGGCGGATCCCTCCCCCGAACGTTCCAGGGAGAAGCCGTTGCGTTGCGCCGCTTGCAGCGACTCCCGATCAAACCAGTCCACATGCGAGGGGTTCAGCAGGTAAAATCCAACATCCAGGCCGTCCAGTCCACCCAGCGCGCGGAAGAAGGCCAGATGCGTTCCCGGCATCATGGATGGCGCGAAAACAAATACCCGGCGATAGACCTTGCCGATTCCGCACCGATGCAGGTCCCGCTCCATCCGCCGGAGGGCGGACAGAACCGTCTGGGCCCGCTGGCCTTCGGTCAAGATCCGCCACAAGGCCGGCTGCCAGGCGGTGGCTTCATCCGTCCCGGTCGGGCGCCCCGCCTCCCAGTCGATCACCATCTGCGGGCGATAGGTCACGTATTCATCCAACAGCTTGGCCAGGCGACCCGCCAGCTTGAACCCCTTGCGCAGGTCGGGCCGCGCGCCCTCCTGGGCCATCACATAGCGTCGCAAAGGCTCAAAGACCTCGTCCTGGTTCCCGGCGCAGAGAAAAGCAAAGATCCGCCAGCGCAGGCTTTTGACGGAAAACGGATGCTCCTCGGGATTTGGCCGGGCGGCGCCGACCTCGGGGTGGTCCATGCGGTGGAGCCAGTCATGGATGAACAGCGGCAGCAGCGGGAAATCGCAGTTGGCCAACACATGGGGAACGGGGACTCCGCGGCGGTCCAGGTCGTACAAAAAGCGCTGTTGCAGCCACGCCTGTTGAATCCGGTTGGGCACCACGATGCAATCCCGGCGTTCGAAGACCTCGGCCGGCGTTTGGGCCTTGTCCGCGAGAAGCCGGGCGAACAAGTCGTCCGCCAGCGATTCCAGCCGGTTCCCCCATCGAATACACAACGCCATCGTTCGTCACACTCCAGAGCTTCCCTTACTCCGCCGGCATGCAAAATTCAATCGCAAAGGCGGAGGAGGGGGGGGGCAGACAGGAGACAGGGGACAGGGGACAGGGGAGCCGAGGTCCGAGGTCCGAAGTCGGAGGTCGGGGATCAATGTCCTCTGTAGCTGCGCTCGTTGAGCGCGGCTCCCTCCAATCCGCCGCGCCCAGCGGGCGCAGCTACAACCGTCCCGTTATTCTCCGGGCCCGGTCGAGAGGTTTTGTGTCTACAAAGAGGATCCGTCTTCTTCCACCTCGGCCCAGTAGAACCGGAAAAGATCGGCATGGGGCACCTCCTCGGTGTTGCGCCCCGGCTTGACGATGCCGGAGGCCGCCTGGATCGGGGGGCCAAACACGAGGTTGGTGGTGGCCCACAGGTGGTAGACCCGCTCGGGATAGGCGCAACTGAACGATACCGCGTGGTGTTTTGCATCAACGGCCAGGTCGATCATGGCCAGTTCGCCGATCCAAAAGCGCCCGCCGACAAGAAAACCAACGGGTTCGTTGCGCCAGTTGCCGGGTTCGGCAAACAGGTTCATCCACTGCGGACGCATCTGCATCCACTCGGGAAAGAGGTTGAAGTCAAATTGCAACAGATCCAGCGGCGGTTCGAGGGTAAAAGAGAGCGCGGTTTCCCCTTCGACCAGCCCGGGTGGAGCATTTCCGGTCTGCATATCCACGGGCTCCTCAAACCCGCCGGTATCGTCAAGCACGGCGATCCAGTTGCGCGGGCGGAACAACGGATTCGGGCCATCGCTCTGGAAGGCGTAGAGCTGGTCAAGGGCATCCAGCCGGGGCCGGCTATAAGGTTCCGGTGCGGTCTGGGCAATCCGTCCGGAAAAGATCCAGGTCCAGTCGTCGCTGGTCATGGACGCCGTCCAGAGCCGCCCGGCCGGGACCGCTCGGCGGAATGCCAGTGCACACAGGTGTTCCATGCCAGCCGCCCGCCCCTCGGAGGCGTGGAGGAAACGGCCATCCGCAAAGCACCCGTTGTCCGTAAAATAGACCACGGTTCCCGCCGGGATGTCGGTCATCGCTCCGATCTGGAAGTCGCTGCCAAGGGTCTGTCCGGGGCCGCCGAGGGGGTTCTTGGACCAACCCAAGATCATCAGGTCACCGGGGGCCAAGGCGCCCGGCGGCTGGCGGACGATGGCGACGTCAGCGCTCATGGTTTGTCCGGCCGCGTTGCTGGCGGTGAAACGGAAGTCATTCCATCCGGAGACCAATGGGACCGGCACGGTCCAATCCGCCGCTGCAGGAAAAGTGCCTTGGGCTCCATCTGGCCCCGACCACGTCATCTCACCTTCCACGTAGCGGTTGGCGATTCCCCCGACCGTGTAGGAATCCGTTGCATTGGACACGGCCAGGAACCAGCCGGCCGGGTTGGTGATCGCCAGAAAGGGGGCGTCACTCTCACGCGCGATGGAGACCGAATCGGAGTCCACCGCGCCAATCTCGTTGGTGCCCGTGACGGTGAGGATATTGGCGCCGACGTGCAGGGGAACGAGGACCTCCCACGGGTCGGCCGGATCCGGTGCAGGGAATGAACCCGAGCCGCCGAGGCTGTTGATCCATTGCATGGATCCGACCACATTCGTGGCCGTGCCACGCAGCAAGTAGTCGGTGACTTCATGGAACACGTTGGTCGGACCCGCCGGATCGGTGAGTTGCACTTGGGGAAGGCCGGGCTGATGAGCGGCCCGGAGGTGGAACATCCAGGGCGATTGATTCGGGTCGTTGGATATCACGATTACGCGGGCGTCCTCAAACACGCCATAGACGCCCTGGGGATCGAAGCGCACGGCGTATCCAGCCGTGGCTTCGCCCTGGTTCAGATCAAAATCTTCGCCGCCGGGCAGATCCAATCCAAACGCCCAGGCGTCGTCGCCGGTCAGTTCAATCGAAGTGACATGCAGACGGCTGAGCGCCTCGCCGCTGGAATTGTGGAGAATCCACTCGCGCAACACCTCGCCGGGAAGATTCGCAAACGTACCGAAGTCATAGGTGGCCTGGTTGGTCACGGTGCCGCCGGCCACCGTCATGCCCAGGACCGGAAAGCGGACATCCAACATCAGGACAGGCCGATAGGCGGCGATGGACGACTCGCGGGCATAATAGTAGGAGCTGCGCGTCGATTGCGTTTGCGCCGCCAGCAGGAGAGTGATTTTTCCGTCGGGATTGCCGGGGCTGTGACCATACTCCGGCTGGCGACCCACGGCCCAGCGGACATAATCCAACAGATTGCTGGAAAACGCGACGTGCAGCCCGACGCCTGGTCCTTCGCGGGTGTCCAGCCAGCGCACGCCGTTACCGGCGGGATACTGCTCCCGGCCGTTATAGACCACCGGCCAGTCGGGATGCGACTGATCTTCGATGCTCTCGTGCCAGCTTGAATCGTTGGCACCGGCCGTGTCGGTAAACCCATACAGCCGGAAAAGCCGTTCATCGCAGCGCTCATTGGCCACGACCCGGAACGAGGCGGAATGGATGTATTGATCCGTCAGGTCGCGCCCATCCAAGGAAGCCAGGTTGAACAGAAACATCGCCTTCCGGTTGTAGGCGGACGAATCACTGCTCGACCGGATCCGAACCACGTTCGTGGTTTGATACTCGACCTGATTGGCGCCCAGTCCGTTCAAGTCCTGCTGCGCCACTTGCTGAAGGGCAGTTCCGGCAGCGAGATGGACTCCGCCGCCGAGCAGAACACCAATCATCAGCCAAATGAGCCGTCTTGCACGCATGGCAACCCTGCAAAACCGTGTCCCTTTTCCTTCCTCCTTGTGGTGGTCGAAGGCCTCTGCGCTCCAATATACCCGATGATCCGCATTACACCATGATGAAATGCCCGCAGAGTGGGAAATTGGAATGGTGGATTGGTGGTGGATGAAGTGCACCCCGTTGGCTAGACAAAAAAGTGCCTTGGATAAGGTAGAATCCGGGGGTCTTGGTTTGGCCTCGCTCGGGGCTTTGGCCAACGGGTGAGGCAAGG